>Ga0154538_171_pt1 | contig 23965 bp, 19 predicted proteins | sample RifGroF1_FD_105681 | JGI IMG/M metagenome (GOLD analysis project Ga0154538, IMG submission 105681) | Spirochaetes bacterium GWF1_51_8 | reverse complement strand
GAAGCGGGATCGGGAAAAAGCCGGATGATCGAGGAATTCCGCCGCGCCGTCGTCAAGGAAGACCGTTCGTGCCTCGAAGGCAGGTGCTTCCCCGGGATGAGCCGCACTCCGTATAAACCGTTTAGGGACGCGCTCGATCATTATATGAATATTTTCGGGAACTACACTGTCGAACGGAAAACGGAAATCCGCGATAAGCTGAAATCATCGTTGGGCGACTTGGGGGGGATCATCCTCAAACTCAACCCGAGGATCGGCGAGATTGTGGGGGACTTCCCCCCGCTCGTGGAACTCGAACCCGACCGCGAAAATGTCCGGTTTCTGATAGAAGTATCGCGTTTCTTCCGCACTCTCGCCGAGCTCGAAGGCGGGCTCGCCCTGATCGTCGAAGACCTGCATTGGGCCGACGAGGGCACCCTTCTGCTGATAGGCGAAATACTGAAGGATTTGAAGCAGTCGAAACTGATGATCGCGGCGAACTTCCGTTCTAACGAACTGCCGCCCGGGCACAGGATCATCACCGTGATCAAGGAAGCGCGCGAAGGCCTCCTTCCGCTCGAGATCGTCCAGCTCCGCCTGCTCACCCGCGAGGATACCGAGGAACTGATCAGCGGGCTTTTGTACGGCAAACCCGACGAGATCGAATCGATCAACGCGTTCGTATACTCGAAAAGCAAGGGAAACCCGTTTTTCACGATAGAGATCATTAAGCAGATGGTGGACGACAAGGCCATCCGTATCGAGAACGGGGAGTGGGTGTTCGACCGCGACCTTCTCGGGCGTATCCAGATATCTTCCACTCTCCTCGATATCATCTTCAACCGTATCGCGATGCTCAACAAGAAAGAACGGATTTTCCTCAGGTGGGCTTCGCTGATCGGCAGGAAGTTCTCAATGGACTTCCTCTTCCGGCTCGCGAAGGAACTCAATCCCGCGTATTCGGAGTACGACAGCGTGGAAGTCGCCGACAATATGGTGCGCCTCGGGATACTGGAAGGCGATCAGTCCGAGAAGGGGAAGATATGGTTCGTTCACGACCGTATCCGCGACGTCTTCGAAGAACAGATACCGCTCGAAGAGCGTCAGGTGATTCATACCAAGATAGCCGCTATCATCGAATCGACCAGCGACCGTAACGATAAAAACGTCCTCTTCGACCTCGCCAACCATTATTACCTCTCGGGGCAATGGGACAAGGCGCTCGAGTTCCTGATCCCCGCGGCGGAACAGGCCGCGTTGAACTACGCCAACGAGGACGCTATCCGTTACTACTCCATGGCGCAGGAACTGATCGAGGACGCCGGGCTTTCCGAAAGCGTGCCGTGGATAGACTGCCGGATCAATCTCGGCAGGCTGAACCTCAATATCGGGCGTTACGACGAATCGATTTCCCTTTTTCAATCGGTGCTGCCGTTAGTGGAACAGCCCCTCGAGAAGGCGAAGATATACCGCGAGGTCTGTACCGCGTTCCTGAAAAAGGGCGATAAACCCAACTGCGAGGAGAACGGACGGCTGGGGCTGAAGATGCTCGGCGAGTACCTTCCGGTCAAACGGGGCGCGGTGCTTCTCAGTATCGTTTCGGAGTTTCTCCGGCGGTTCTTTCATGACGTCTTCCATTTCCTCTATATCAATCGCGAGAAATGGCGTGCGCGAAATAAGCTCCGTTACGATAAGGACAAGCTGATCGTCTGGTTCTATATCACGTTAAACTGGATCTACATCATCAATGACCTCGAGAAATTCGTCCGGTGTTCGATCCGGATGTACAATCTCGCCGAATCGAGGCTCGGGAAGTCGAAAGAGCTCGGAATGGGCAAGGGCGCGTATGCGGCGCTTGTGATGGCAATTCCGTTTTTCAAGCCCGCGCTCAGGATACACGAGCAGGCGCTTAAGATGCGGCGGGAACTCGGCGACGACTGGGGTATCGCGCAGAGCCTGCAATGGCTGGGGTACTGCTATCAGTGGATGGGCGAGTACCAGGAAAGCCAGAAGTATTTCGAGCTCAGCCGTCAGGGTTTCAGGAGGATCGGCGATATCTGGGAGCAGGGGATCACCGAGGGCGGGATGGATATGAACGGTATCTACCTCGCCGAGTACGATAAGAGCCTCGAATTCCTGCACAGCTATCTCAAGATCAGCGAATATTCGAAAAACTATTTCGGGATGAGCAGCGTCTACGTGGACTATATTTGGATGAACAGCGAACGCGGCGATTTCGTCCTCTCGAACTCGTGGGCGGAAAAATGCCGGAAACTTCTCGAACGTAACCCGATGCCGCTTTCAGAATGCAACTATAATATCTACCTCGGCGAGCAATTCCTTGTGCGCGAGGACTATAACGAGGCGGTCAAACACCTCGAGCACGCGAGAACGATCCACGAGAAGAACTCATTGATGGACCAGTATGTCAACCAGCTTTATCCCGACCTCGCCGAGGCGTATCTCGGGATGTATTTCCTCGAGGTCAATCATCAGTTGAAGAAACGTTACCGGAAGATGGCGGTCAAGACCATCGCGGCCGCGTTCGATAAGAACCGGAAATGGGTGACCCATATGGGAAAGACCTGCCGGGTACAGGCGAGGATATTCGCGGTTTTGGGAAATAACACCGCCGCGGAACGGATGTTCAACCGGGCGGTAAAGTGGGATTCCGACCTCGGGCGGAATTACGAACTGGGGCGGGATTTTCTCGACTTCGGGGTGTTTCTCAGGAATATCGGACGCGCGCGGGAGAGCCGCGCGAAGATCGAATCCGCGTACCGGCTCTTTAAGAGCTTTCATTCGCGCGAGCTGGCGAACCGGGCGGCGGACATCCTTGGGATCAGGGAAGATTCCACCGGCGGTTTCGAGAAATTCCAGGCGAAACACCGCCTCACTTCCATCGTCCAGATGATCCAGAGTATCAGCTCGATCCTCAATATGGATAAGCTTCTCGAAAATATCGTTTCCAAGATGGTGGAATACACCGGCGCGCAGAGGGGAATCGTGTTCCTGAAGAACGAGGATACCGGCGATTTGGATATCCGCGCGAAAAAGAATATGGACGGTTCCGCCGACCTTTTCTTTTCTTCGCACGTCGTCCAGCAGGTGTTCCAGAAAGGGATCACGATGGTCAGCGGGAACGCCGCTCAGGATGAGGAGTTCTACGAGTTTATGAGCGTGGTGAATTACCACCTCAAGTCCATCCTCTGCGTCCCGATCCGCCGTCACGACCATGTGATCGGCGTCTGTTATCTCGACAATCCGTTATCGAGTTCGGTGTTCGGCAAGGACGACATCGAACTGATCGAGGTGATCCTCGGGCAGGCGGCTATCGCTATCGAGAACGCCACCTTGTATTCGGTGCTCGAGACGCGTGTGCAGGAACGTTCCAAGGAACTCAATATTGCTTACGATACGATCAAACAGGACCTTCGCCTCGCGAAGCGCGTTCAGGAGAGTATGCTGCCGTCTTCGACAATCGATCTCCCCGGCATCGACAGTTTCGTGCGTTACATCCCCATGTCCGAAGTCGGCGGGGATATCTACGACGTGACGCAGCTCGGTGAAAAAGTGATCCGGATATTTGTCGCGGACGCCACCGGCCACGGGATACAGGCGGCATTGATGACGATGCTCATCAAAAGCGAGTACGAGCAGGTGAAGGCCACGGTCTCGTCGCCCGCCGAACTGCTCGAAGTGATGAACTCCGAGATATACAATACCTACCGGGCGCTGACCGTGTTCTTCACGGGAATTGTCTGCGATATCGACCTGGCGAACCGCAGAATAGTTTACGCGTCCGCCGGGCATCCCCCGCAGTTTCTGATTTCCGGTAAGGAGACCGTCGCGCTCGGATCGACCGGCATGCTCTGCGGCTCGTTCCCCAGCGTGAAGTACGGCGAGAACGGCATATCGTTCCATAAGGGCGATAAATTGCTCCTGTTCACCGACGGATTGTTCGAGGAGTTCGACACATTGGGGCGGGAGCTCGGTATCGAGGGGATAGACATGTTCCTGAAGGACGACCTTTCGCGGAATCCCGATAAGCCGATTCACGCGCTCTGCAAGGAACTGATCTTCCTGATGGAAGACCACCTCGGCGGCGGCGACCGTAACGACGATGTGACGCTGATCGGATTGGAATTTATAAAGTAGCTTAGTAAGGCAGCGAATTGTCCTGCCATGTGAAAATTCGGATGAGAAGGAACACGGTGTAGCCGACGATCAGGAAGAACGTCAGATAGAAAAAGAGATACCTGTTGCTAAGCTCCCTGTCGCCTCTCGACAGGGACGCGATTTCCCGGTTAAAAATAATCTTGCTCCATTTCCTAAAACCCGAAATCGACGACACCTTTTTCAGCTTGGCCTCGTCATAGCCGGGAAAAATATCCTGAAGCGTTTTATAGTAATGGGTGAAGATGAGCGCGAGCAGTCCCCGTGTGAAGAAAAGATTGAGCGCGATCAGGGGGAGAAAGCCGAGCAGGAATAACCCGTGCGCGGAAAAAAAGCCGAGAAACTGTTTCATGCTCTATCCTTGAGTTAAACCCGGAGCTGATTCGCCCAGACGGCCGCGCCGATAATACCGGCTTCGTTCCGTAGTTGGGCGGGGACCAGTTCCGCGTTGATATTGAGGTATTGGAAAAACTTTTCGTGCTTCTTGCTGACTCCGCCGCCGACGATAATCATCCTCGGCCAGAAGAGCTTTTCGATCGTGATCAGGTATTCGTTAAACCGTCCAGCCCAGTCCGCCCAGTCGAGTTCCTCGTTCTTGCGGGTGAAATCCGACGCGTATTTCTCCGCGTCCTTGCCCTGCATTTCGATATGTCCGAGTTCGGTGTTGGGAAAAAGGGTGCCGTTGAAGAACATCGCCGTACCGAGCCCGGTGCCGACCGTAATCACCATGACCGTGCCGGATTTATCCTGCCCGGCGCCGAAACGCATCTCGGCAAGCCCCGCGGCGTCAGCGTCATTGATCGCGGCGGAATTGACTCCCGCGACACGTTTCACGAGGGTAGGGATATGCGTGCCGATCCAGCTTTTATGGATATTCGCGGCGGTGAGCGCTACTCCGTCACGGATAGCGGCGGGAAATCCGATCCCGACAGGGCCGCGCCAGTTGAAATACTTGACTATCTGGCCGATTATTTCGGCGATATCGTCCGGTTTTGCGTCCGCAGGAGTGGGGATTCTGTAACGTTCGGTGAGCATCTTTCCGCCCGCGATTTCGACGGGAGCGCCTTTGATCCCGGAACCGCCTACATCTATACCCAGTATCTTTTTACCGAACATGTTCTCTCCCTTGTGAGTTTTACGGGCGAAATCGATCGACGGGTATCGTCTGATTCAATGATCCGGTTTTTAATCCGCTCTTACTATAAAACAGGGATATGGAAAAGTCAATATCAAAGGAGATTCTCGAGGACGAAATGGCGCTGTTTCAGCGCCGCGCGGTGGAAGAGCACCCAGTCCGACTTGTAGAACTTCCGTTTCAATTCGAATGTCGCCCCGTAGCCGTAGGTGTCGAAATCGACCGCCTGCCGCCGCCCCTTTTGGATCTCCTTTTTCGATAAAAGCGCCTTCGACCGCCACAGGAATTTGTCATACGCAAAATCTTCCGGCAGGAACCAGTCGCGGAATTCGTCCGCCCAGAGCTCACAGCGTTTGTCAAGGTCGGGCTCGTGCGAAGACAGCAGACGGAACACCTTACCGGCGATCTCCTTCCATTCGGCGTAAGGCTTGACGTCCTTCGGGAGCGTCGCGCGGAAAAACGAGTAGATCATTTTCGCGGCATCGAGGTAGGAGTCGGGATTGCTCCGGACTATCACCGTCCGTTCGTGCTTCCGGTAGAAACGCCATTTCAGGTAGGAGATATCGGGATAAAGCCCGGCTTCCGCGTGACCGATATGCGGCGCGAACTTAATAAAGAAATTCTTCAGCAGGCTGTAGCTCCATTTGCCGTCTTCCCACGGTTCGAGGCGCTGGACGCAGTTCTCGTGGTGGTAACGCCCCGAGAAGCCCTGGTGCGCCCACGTGTCGGCGTAGGTGTGCACCGCGATCCCGAGCCTGATGAGGCGGAAACGGCGCTTCGTTTCCGATGCCGCGCGTTCGAGGATTTTCCGCGAAAGGGGGGAATCCGGCTCGACTATGAACGTGTCCTCTGGGCCGCGGATAGGCTTGGGCGGAAGGAAGTGAAACGGCAGAAACACGCGCTTCTGGATCGCCCAGTTCATCGAACGGATACCCATGTAGGCGGTGCGCGCGGGGTCGAAGATCATTTTATCGATATGGATTGGTTTATGCTCGGTGGCGTCGTCGAGATACTGCGAGGCATAGGCTATCTTGAGCGCGTCCTTCGGCGGATATCCCGCCGCCCTCGCTATTACCCCGGTGCAGAAGAAATGAAAGTCGTTCAGCATATCCGCGATCCTAAAAAGAGATTTGCCGGGCAGGTATCGTTTTTCCGGAGTACAAGTACCCCGGTGCGGAAGAAGCAAATGCCGTTCAGCATAGTTTTGCGCCCTCCGTGCCGTATTTCCCGAGGAGTTCGGCGATCTCGTTCAACCCCGGGAGCGCGGGCATCGCGCCCCGTTTAGTCACGGCGAGCGCGCCCGCCGTGTTCGCGAACGCTATCGACGGGGCGGGCGGTTTATCGTGAAGCAGGTGTTTGCCGTCGATCATCCCGCGCGACAGAAGGCTGTAGATCAAGCCGGACATGAAGCTGTCCCCTGCGCCGAGACTGTCGAGATAGGCGACCTGCGGCGTTTTCACCGTGCCGGAAGAATTAGCCGTCCGGTAGTACGTGCCCTTTTCACCCATTGTGACTGCGGCAAGCGACACCCCCATTTCCATCATCCGGCCTGTGCCTTCCTCGAAGGAGGCGTCGCCCATCAAGGTTTGCCACTCCTCGTCGGAAATCTTCACAAGGTCGGCGTACTGCATCGCGCCGAGCACTTCGCCGCGCGCGATCAAGGGATTGTCCCATGCCGTGGCGCGGTAGTTGGGATCGAACGTCACGAATACGCCGTGATGCCTCGCGTAGCCCAGCGCGGTGTAGACAGCGTCGCGCGACGGGAAACGCGAGAGGGACAACGAGCCGAAATGGAAGACGCGGGCGTTTTTCACCGCATCCTCGGAGACCTCGTCCGGCCGGATCATGATATCCGCGCCGGGAGAACGGTAGCAGAGCATATCTTTTTTGCCGTCGGAACGCCCGGCGATAAAAAAGAGCGTGGTGAGGTATTCCGGGTCGCGGATCAGGTTTGCGGTATTCACGCCGTAGGACGAGAGGGACGAGGCGAGGAAATCGCCGAACTGGTCGCCGCCGACCTTGCCGAGGAACGCCGAAACAAGCCCGAGCCTCGCGAGCCCCACCGCGACATTCGCGGGAGCGCCGCCCGCCGCGCGTGTATAGCTCGCCGAGCCGGCAATCCCCTTGTCGGTCTCGTCAGTCAGGAAATCGACCACCGCTTCACCCATACAGAGAACGTCTGTTTTCATAACCCCGCCGGAATAAAAAGAGATGTCTTAAAAAAATATCAATAGCAGAAAAGTCTGTCAATGCGAGACGCATCGCGCCGAAGCAGTCTGTTTTATTTATATACCCATTAATTAAATAGATTGCCTCGGCTATGGTTCGGCAAGCTCACCATGACGCCTCGTAATGACAAAGGTTCTCAAACGTACCCTTTTGGGACAACCCCCGCCGTTATTTTGCTTTTTTCAGTTCGAGGACTTCCGCGTCGCTTCCGAATGTGTAAGTACCGTAGGAGTAGGCCGCGCCCACGATGAATGTCAGCTTCAGGATATCTTCGTCCAGTTCGGCGATATAGAGCCCGAGGCCGTCCTTCTTGGAGTTGACCGCGACATACTCGTTACCCTTGATCTTCTTGAGCTGCCACTTACCTTCCTGCACCTTCTTGCCGCCGAAGCTCTGGGTGAACTTCTTGTCCGATCCGAAATCGAACGACAGGACGACGCCGTTGAACATCCCTTCCCATTTACCCGCGAGGTCGGATTCGGAGACCGATTTCGCGAAACCCGCGAGTGTGAAAATGAAAGTCATCGCGAAAACCGCGATCAATCTTCTCGTCATTTTTCTCTCCATTTTTTTGTGATTTAATATAAGGGCGGGATGGAAAAAAATCAACCTTTTCCCGTAGGAGACAGTTCGATTTCCAGCCACCATTGACGGGACTGCCCGGGCGCGATGGGCGCGATGCTGTTGAGCATCTTGGTGTTCTCGAGCGAATCGTAGAAGCCGTTGGACGGCTCGAGCGCGATATTGTACTCGTTCTTAAACCCGCCCTGGTTGATCCATACGCCGAGATAGGGTATTTTTATTACCGGGAAACGGAGCGTGTAGCGGAGAGCGCGTTTATTGAGGATCAGCGATGCCTCGCCGCGCGGCACCTTGCCGTTGATATAGAACTTCTCCGTGGATTTCGCCGACGAGGGAAGTAATTGATCGACCGCGATCTTTCTGCCGGGCACTGGCGAGTATACCGGAAACGGGACGACTGTCCCGGCTTTGCCGTAGGTCTTGCTGTCATGCACAACCAGCACCCCCCGGACATCGGGAAGCTCGATCGTCGTCTGCTCGTCGCACTGCACGAGCCCGTGGTAGGCCCATAATCCGTAGAGCGGATTGAGGCCGGTGTTCTTCACACTGTAATCGAAGCGCAGGATGTTGTCGTTCAGGGTGATCTCACGGCGGAACTCGTAAGGTATAGTCTCTGTCTTGACTTCGCAGACTATGGAGTCGCCGGCTATCTGGACATCCCACGGAACGCTCCAGATGTCGCCGTGGTCGGGGCAGGGAGTGCCGTAGTAGCTTTCGTAGGGGTAACGGCATGGGTCGATAGTGGGATACATTTCGTCCGCGCCGGAAGTGTCGTAGTCGGCGAAACAGTCGCCGTAGGCGGGACGTTTATAATGCGCGAGCGGGGTTTGGAAAAGGACTTCGAAGTCCTGGGGTTTGTAGTAGATGGATACGATCTTCGCCCCGATAGACGGGAGAATGCCCATTATGACAGTATCGTTTTCCATGAACACGCATTTTTCACCCTTGACCTCTTTTCTGAAAAACTGCATGAAAATTCCTTGTCCCGCATTCCTTATCTTTTCTGCACTATCGGATGCGGGGCTTGTCAGTATTTCACCCCCATTAATATTAAGCGATTTGGAGGAAATGTAAAGAGAAAAATCGTTTGTCTAAAAGCAAATAATTTGAGAAATCGGGAAGTGCAGGTTATAATCGATTAATTATAAACGCGATGTCAATCAATACTATAGGAGGATTGAATGAAAAAGGGAATTTTAGGCGCGGTTTTATTGACGGGGCTTGTCATGTCCGCATGCGGAAACCTGATCGATCTCGGGCCGGTGAAGGTTTCGAAACTTCTCGTTTCGATCGAAACATCGGTCCAGACCAAGGGCACGATCACGGTAACCCCTCTCGCGGTCACTCAGGCGACGATCAGTCTGAATTACCCCGGCGGGGGATCGGATTCGTATATCTGGACACCCGGGTCGAGTCTGCTGCATGAGTTTATTTCGAGTCAAAACGGGGTGCATGTGCTGACAGTTGTCGAAGTCGACGAAGGCGGGCATGTCCAATCGTCCAGCGCGAATATCGATATGCAGGCCGGATATAACTATCAGGCCGTTATCCGTCTGGGCGGAACGATCTTTATCGGCGGCGATACCAACTCGTCGACGAACACTACTCCCGTCCTGCCCGGAATCACCACCGGCGCGGTGTATCTCACACTTATCTGGACTAACGTTCCTTTCTCGCTCGAGACCAATTCCGCTATTACGCCGTCGGTCTGCGGTTCGGAAGGATGGATGTCCACCAACGGCTCCACATGGGATCCGGTTCACGGGACATTGGTAACGATCAGCAATTTTTGCGCTTACGCTTACCTGACCGTACCGGCCGGTTCGACTAACTGGGCGATCTATAAGATGTCCTGCCGTCAGGGATGGAGCGCATTCCACGAAGGGGCTATCGACAATCACCCGGTGACATTCCCGTTATCCGGCAATTATACGCATATCGAAGCGTTCGGAATCGAGTAAATCCAAGCAAATTGAATACCGAGGCGGGCCGAAAGGCCCGCTTTTTTTTGGGGGATAATTCGATTTTAGTGAATTAATCAGCGCGGGGGTGTTTCACGATGATCGGCGGAGTTTTTTATTGGGATTAACTTTGGTTCGATTTCCGGCTGTAGAAGCGGGCTAAGTGCTCACTAAGAATTTCGCACGGAGAACGCGGAGAAATAATTTCGGCGGTATATTGAAGAGATATGAATTTCAACTTGAAGCTCTCTTTAGAATATAGCTTCGGTTTCAATCTCTGTGTGCTCTGCGTGAAACGTCGTTTCCCATCCGCGTCCTTTGCGTCTCCGCAGTCAGTTTTCAGATTACCATTATGCGTCATGGTGAGCGCTTGCCCCGTGTTTCGTCACGGGGTGCCGAAGTATGAGCGCTTGTCCCGTGATTTATCACTGAGTGCCGAAGCATGACGAAGGATCACTCCGCGGCGGTGAAGTCTTCGAACACGTCGAAGAACTCCGGGAACGTTTTCGATACACAGCCGGGGTTTTCAATAGCTACTCCCTCTATCCTGAGGCCGGCTACCGCGAATGACATCGCGACACGGTGGTCGTTGTAGGTGTGAATACTCGCTCCGCGGTACTTTTCGCCGGGAAGGATGTTCGGCAGGATCTCGAGGCCGTCGTCCCATTCGTTCACACGCGCGCCGAGTTTCTTCAGCTCGTTCACAAGCGCCTTGATCCGGTCGCTCTCCTTGATCCTGAGATTGGCGACATTCCGGATACGGGTGGGGGAATCGGCGAAAAGCGCGACCACCGCCAAAGTCAGCACCATATCCGGGATGGAGTTCATATCTATATCGAGACCGTGCAGACGTCTGTCCGACGAGAGCCGCATCGAGTTCTCGTTCCATTTGATCTTACAACCCATCTTCTCCAGCACCGACGCGAAACCGGTGTCGCCCTGGATGGAATCCCTACTTAAGCCCGCGATCTCAACATCGCCGCCGAGGATGGCGGTCGAGGCGAGGAAGTATGAGGCGGCGGACGCGTCGGGCTCGATCAGGTACTTCTTCTTGGGGGAATAGGCTCCCGGGATGATTGTAAAATGATGGTAATCCTCACGAGAGGACTTCACACCGTACTGCGACATCATCCCGAGCGTCATATCGATATACGGCTTGGATGCCGCGTCGTTGGTAGTGAGAGTAATCCCCTCACGGCTGTACGGGGCGGCCATCAGGATCGACGAGATATACTGACTGCTGTTCTTGCCCGCGATCCGGCACTTCCCGCCGGGCAATCCCTTCGCCTTGATCAGCACGGGCGGGTTCCCGTTATCCTGCTCCGAACGGACGTTACAGCCGAGACTGTTCAGCGCTTCGATCAGGTCGGCTATCGGACGCTGGCGCATCCGCGAGTCGCCGTCGAGCCGGAACATCCCCTCGCCGAGGCAGAGGAACGATGTCAGGAAACGCATCGCGGTACCGGCGTTGCCGATGAAGAAATTGTTCGTGCGGTCGTAGGAACGGAACGGGCCCTTTCCGTAGATCGTGCACTCGCGATGGGTCTCGTTCAAGTCGATCGAATACCCCATCTCCTGAAGCGCCTGAAGCATAAAGGAGGTGTCGTCCGAGAGGAGGAAATTCGTCAGCTTCGTCTCGCCCGTTGCGAGGGCCGCGAGGATGAGAGCCCTGTTCGTGATGCTTTTCGACCCCGGCAGGCTGACTGATTTTCCCGCTATCGGTTTGTTTGTCGGAATGACGAAGTATTGGTCGCTCATATTACTCCTTACCTTCGCAATCGGTCATCCCGGATTCGGTAATGATCCGTTTCATCCGGAAGTCTTTATCCGTCTGCGGAACAGCGTCCGTTATCTGGAAATCGTAGGCTACGCCCCACGCTTCGGTATAGTTCGCTGAAAAAAGGTACTCGTCGAAGTATCCCCGCCCGTAACCCAAACGGTATCCGCTGCGGTCGAACGCCACACCCGGCACGAGGATCAGGTCGATTTTGCCGTTATATGGCTCGGTATCGGGCTCGGGAATGTTGTACGCGCCCATCTTGAAATCGAACTCAAGGTCGCGGACGATATACGGGACGATCTTCTCGTAATCGACTAATTTCGGGAAGAGAATCGTCCTATTCTCGATAAACAGTTCTTTCGCGAGGGAGAGCAGGTCCGCTTCGTTATTGATCGGGACATAGAACATGATCGAGCGGAATTCGTGGGGGATATGATGGCGCAGATTGGCGCAAATACGGTTCGAGAGGTGCTCGACCGTGCCGCGCGAAATCGTTTTCCTGAGCTGGAGGAAACGCCTGCGTAAATCGCGTTTCTCGCTGAAGATATCCAAGTAACCCCCTTATTCGGGCAACTGCCGCTTTTTCAGTTCGGATATCGCGTCACGTAATCTCGCCGCATCCTCGTAACGTTCGTCGTTCACCGCGGTATCGAGTTCTATGGTCATGATCCTGAGCCTTTCCTGAAGCGATTCGGCGGAATCTCCGCCGGGCTTCGACAGCAGGAGGTCTTTCAGGAAATCCGACTGCTTCCGTGAATCCTTTTCCTCGGGCTCGTCCTCCGCAAAGGAATCTTCGCCCGCGAACGATTCCGGCTCTTCCTCATTTTCCCCGTTATCGGCGGGAATGATCGGAGCGCCGGGTTTATTTTTATTTTCTTCTTCGAGAGTGAGAAAGACCTGTTCCGCGACAAATATCGGGCTGTTAAAACGGAGCGAGAGCGCGATACCGTCCGACGGGCGGATATCGAACTCCTGCGTCCTTTCGCCGTCGGTGACAAATAAAATCCCGTAAAATATGTCGTTCCGCAGTTCGGAAATGACCAGCTTCTGGATTTGGAGACTATAGCCGGTCATGATCGTTTTTACAATATCGTAGGTGAACGGGCGGCGGTTGACCACCTGCTCGAGCGCCATCAGGATTCCATTCGCCTCGAATACGCCCACCGATATCGGGACGATCCGTTTCTGGTTATGCTTCTCGCGGAGAATAACTAAAAAGTTATTATCGCTGACCAGCACATTTTCTACGTCGACTTCGACAACATCACCATATCGATTCATATGACTGCCTGAGTTCTTTAACGGCCTATTTTCCCGTCTTGCTTATTTGATCCATGACCTGTGAGACATACTTTTTAAAATCGGGACTGAAGTAAGACTTGTCGCTGATCTTGAGCAGCGGAATAATGGAAGTCTTCGAGTTATGCTTCAGTATCGCGGCGACCACGGCATAAGCCAATCTCTCATCCTTGACGAGGAGCGTAAGGGTGTGCAGGCCTTCGAGCGCCTTGGGTGCCGGTGCCATTTCGCCTAATGCGACGATGATGTAGTACCATGTCTGGACATCGGTGCTGTCTTTGATATAGCTCGAAAGGATTTCAGCGTCCGAGTCGTCGCCGATCCGTCCGAGTACCCAGATCGACATATGATAGATGTTCATCCGCTTTGCCTGTTCTCCCGGTTTCCCGGAATTGACGACGGGATTGCTGAACCCCAGTACGTCCTTCACATTAATCTTCGCGACCTTGAGTTTCAATTCGCCGATCCGCTTCAGCGCGCTGTAGATAATATTCAAATCTTCGCTGTAGAGCGAGTCGATCAGCATGTTACTTGCAGACGCGTCGATATCCGCGTAAAGGGCGTCATACGGACTCTTGTAGGTAAACACCTTGTCCGCCTCGCCCGCGAAAATTATTCCCCCCGATACCAATCCTGAAAGCATCAAAACACACACCAAATAACGTTTCATGTATCCTCCTTTTACTCTGTTCTTAATGGGAGATAGACAGGTTTTTCAAGTACAACCGACGAGCCCCCCAAGTCTCCCTCGAGCAGTAAGTAGTGGATGGTAAATCCCAGGTAATACGCCTCACGTATGGCGTCGATCACCTTTTTGCCGTTGATAATTCTATGTCCGTCGACCCGAGTGTTAAACTCGAGCGTATCGTCCGGGTTCTGCACGACACCCTTGTTGGTGTTGAAGTCCGTCATAATGAAAGTCAGCGTCTTCGAGAAGTTCTCGAACAGCACACGGGCGTCTTTACGGAGAGCGCGGGATATCTGACTTCTCTGTATCGAATGCTGGTTCATCCTTCCGCTTCGTTCCTCGAGGCTGAGATACCCGTCCGTCTCGATCTTCCGTATCTCGCGGATCACCTTCAGGTATTCGTTCACCCGCTCGAAGATGTTATTAATCCGGTAGTAAGAGTCTGACAACTCTTTTTTCATATCCAGCTTACTCCCGTAGTTCAATATCACGTTAAAACTGACCTTTGACGAGGTGAAAAGCGACGCGTACTCCTTATCGAAGAAGTCCACGAGGGTATAGGTCAGGAAGACCTTATCGTTGATACTGAACAGCGCGCGAAGGTCTTTCTTTTCGCGGTGCGCGTTGATCACATTATTAAAGTTAACATGGTTCACGATCAATTCCAAGCCCTTTTTTAACGGCTCCTGAACGACATGGGACGGAACAGGCGAATCGTCCGCGATCGCTTCCGGCGTGACAGAGTCTCCGCCTTTGATCGATTCCTTCACCCGTTCCTTGACTGCCTCGTAATCCACCTCGTTCTTCCATTGGATCGTCAATGTCCCGATACTTTCCTCTTCGGTAATGTTGATATAGTCTTTGAACGGTATCTCCTTCACCTTCGAGTCTTCTTTATAATAGAAATCGATCAAGGTAAAAAGACGCGGGTAAACTTTCTGAAAAATGAACGAGATGTTGCCTTGAAGGGAACGCGAGTTCGAGAGCGCGATTGAAGAGTCAAGCCGTCTGAGCTCCTTCTCGTACTGGATTGCACCTTCGACAGCCCGGCGGAGGACGTCCGAGTAGGACTTCATCACATAGAGCGGTTTGAACATGGCGATCATGTAGGGTTTCAGGTCGTCTACACAGAACGGGTCGAGCTTCATCGTCGCTACCCGGTTGAACAGTTCTTCGTCGTAGAGTTTGTCGTAACGGTGCACGAGTTCGAACAGGAACGGCTGAGTGGGGTCGTTGCTGAGCCTTTTTTTTATCTCGCCCGCGATCATCTGGTTCTGGTAGAGCATCGACGCCAGCACCATACGGGACTCGAGCAATGTGTTCTGGTATTTTTCACAGATCAGGGAAACGAAGGACTGCTTGAACTTCTTCGAGAAAAAGCCCAGTATCCCGCTAAACGTACACCCGAGACGCGCCGAGACCCGTTCCAGCATCTTGTTGACCGGATTACGCTTCATCTCTTCGGCGATAGACGGAGCTGGGGCAGGTTTCGCCTGCGGCTTCTGGGAATCCTTGTCGATATGCGGATTGCGTACCGGAAGATCGGAGTCGAGTTTCCCCGGAGAGATAGGCGTGGCTTTCCCGGCGGCTTTCATCGCGGCGAGTTCAGCTTCCTTCTTTTTATTCAGGTCGACGACTTTTCCTCCGGCATCGGTGAATTTTTGGAAAAGCTGTTTCCTGTTGCCCTCGTCAAGGTCGGTGATTCCGAGCTTGTTCTGAATATTGTGGAGTTTATCCTCCGCCATATATCTCTCCTATCCACTCTAAAAAGAGCTTCGGCGATTCCGTCCAGTATTCCCCGAACCCCGAGGTGTCCAGGACGAAGTCGGCCATCCGGTACTCGAGGATATCGAATACCATCCAGTTTTTTTCGTTTTCTATTTTCAGACGAGCCGGTTGTCCCTCAGGAGTGGTCTTCAGGACCTCTATTTTTAATTTCGTACTCCCGTAAGGAATTATCAAGTACTTTATTTTATTGCTTTCGATGGAAAAATCAACTGTTTTTTTGTTCGTGATATCGCCGAGAGAGACCGGGATAAAGAAATCGTAGAGGCGGCTTGTGAGGATCGCCGAGAGTTCGGCATCCATTTTCTTCACGATCGTCTTGTCCATCGGCAGGACCATTTCGTTCAGGCCGTTCGTATGCGACAGGAATCCCATCAGGTACTGCCCGGCGATATTGTCGTAAATCCTGAACTTGAAGAGGGTGTTCTTGATAAGAACGGCGTCGCCGTTAGCGCTGTGTTTCTCGCCGCCGATCTGCACGAAAAAGTAAAACGAGAACGAAACCGTGCCTCCATCCTGAGGCTTGACCCATCCACGCTCACCGCATGAAACAAGTGCAAATGTTAGACAGACAAGAAGCCAAAACGCGCGCGTCATACTATTCCCCGTTCCTTTTAATAACAATGCATTTTAACCCGCAACTGAAACTTTATCAATCAAAATGTGGGGCGCGAATACGGAGCCCAGCTTGTGCAGGCGATTCTCCATCGCGGAAATCGATTTCAGCCAGTCGTAGACATTCCCGGCGATCATCGCGTTCTTCACGCGGCCCTTGATCTTTCCGTCCTCGATCAGGTAGCCCAGCCCGATATTCACCGAAATATCGCCCGCGGTCAGGTTGCTCTGCCCGCCGCCGAGGGTCATCACAAGGAAGATGCCGCGTTTGACCGACGAGATCATTTCGTCGAGGGTGCTGTTCCCTGTGGAGAAGACGAGGTTTGTAAACCCGGGGCTCGGCAGTCCCGAGATGCCGCGTCTCGCCCGCCCGTTAGTCTGACGGCCCAGCCGCCACGCGGTTGTCAGGTCGAGGGCGAAGTTCCGGAACACGCCTCGTTCGATCACCGGCATCGCGCCCGATACGATCCCGTCTCCATCGAACGGTGTAATCGCGGTCGAGTCCGCGTAGAGCGGGTCGTCGGTCAGGCTGAAGTTCTCCCCGGCTATCGCTTGGTTCTCTTTATCGGAAAGCACTGAAATCCCTTTGTACAGGTTTTTACCGTTCGCCGCGATCAGAACCGGTTCGATCAGCAGATCGGAGATATCCGGCGCGAGCAGGAGCGAGTATTCCCCGGTATCGATTGAGACTTTATTGAGCGCGTTCTTGTATCGCCATTCGATGTTGCCGAAAACAGTGTCCCAATCGAGATCGAGCGAGTAATTGGAATCGCCGTATCCGACATCGAGAAGCCCGCCGTCGTCCTCCACGAGGCTCATCGACGCCCCGAACGAAAATTCGGTTTCCTCGTGAGAGCCGTCGAAGCCCGAGGTGTTCGAGAGCGACATAAAACTCCGCGACTTGGATACCTCGACAAATATCTGCGCCCGTTTGTCTAATTCCTTCAAACGGCGTACTGCGTCCTCGCCGATCTTAACCGCATCCTCGACAGGGTACTCCGCGACCTCGGGATGAAAAACATGAGGCTTCGGGTAATCCGCCATCGGCGGCAGGTCGATCTCGACCGGGTCGCCGAACGAGGCGCTTTCGTAGGCGTTGCGGACAAGGATATCGATATCCCCGAACGAATTAACGAAAGAGTTTCCGACTTTGCCCTTTTCGAATACGCGCAGTCCGATAGCGAAACGTTCGGAATCCTCGATAGACTTCAGGCGGTTATTCTCGAATACCGCCGATGTGTCGACCGAGTAGGCCGCGACGCCGTCGCCTTTTTGGATCGAGCCGAGCGCTTTCTTCATCGCTCCGCCGAGCTGACCGATTATTTCCGGCATGAAACATCCTGTTATTTATTTTATCGCGAATCTCATGACTTTCATTATATTTTCAGGCGGGGATAAATACAAGTTAAACAGGGAGATATTTATCCGGTTTATTCCGTTTTCAGGTTGCGGATCGCGGATTCCATCGTCGAGATCGTCGACCGGTAATAAAGGGTTTTGTCCTGGATAATCCCCACCGCCGACGCGATGCTGATATAGTTCTCTATCGAACGGTCGAGTTTGGAACCGACAGCATCGATCAGGCTCCTCGACGACTCGATCGAATCGCTGACGTTCATGATCTGATCCATCATATCGGCAGTCCGCAGGCCGATCTGGGAATTACCCTCCTTATGGCTGACAAACGATTCTCTGAACCTGGAAGTATGCAGATTGACATCTTCGACCCTGTGTTCGATATCCCGCAGCGCCGCCTCTACGCGGAGTGTCTCTTTTTTGATATTGCCGAACGAATCCGTCAAGCCTTTGCTGAGTTCGCTCAGGGAACGGATGCCGCCGGTCGTGGTGGAGAGAGATTCGGTGATCCGTTCGGTATTCTCCGACGTGGCGAGCGAGAGCCCGCGGATCTCTTCGGCGACGATAGCAAAACCGCGCCCCTTGTCCCCGGCGTGCGACGCCTCGATCGCGGCGTTAATCGCGAGCATCTTTGTCTGTTCCGCGATCTCGTTGATGATCGAGACGATCTCCATCATGTTTGCGTTATTCTCCGACAGGTGACGGATCGTCCGATCGGCTTCCAGCATCTTCTTCACCCCGTCGTCGACCGTCATATTCAGGACGGCGATCTCCCCGGCGTGCTTCCCGGCGAGAGTGTTCGTCTCGGAGATAATCCCCGAGACCTCGCCGAACATGGTGAAAAACTCGTTAAACGCGCCCGACTGCGCCTCGATGCTTTCAGTCACCTCGGTGATATTCCAGAGCACCTGACGGAGAGTCTCGTTATTCCGCGATATTTCCGCTTTAAACTCGTCCCAGCGTTCGCCGGTATCGTTGAACGTATCCCCGCCGGATTCCAGTGTCCTGTGGATCGACTCGATATGCGCGAGGTTTTCCGCCGCGGCGTTGAGGGTGACTTCGCAGGTCTGGCGGAGATTGCCGATGATAGTACGGAAGTTGCCGATCAGGAGATTGATGATGTCGGCGATCAGCCCAACATCCCCCGCAGCGTTGACTTCGATGGAATGCGTCAGGTCGTTACGCGAGACCATATCCTTGATATGCTCTTTCAGCGATTTCACGCTCCCGATAAAGGTGATCTTCGCGATCAGGAACGAGAGCGAGACCACGATCACGCCCGCCGCCACGCAGAGCAGTGTGAACGGAATCCGCATCGATTCGCTTTTATAGTCGGTAAAAAGCCCGGCGAATACCGGAAACACGAGACCAACACCCACCCCGATCAGCATGGACAGCGCCCAGAATCGGACGACTGAATTTGCCCTTTTCATATTTACCCCCGGAAATCGTTCAGTCACGACGGGGTATTATAAACCCTTAACAAAAAATGTTCAATACGAAAAATGTTTCACTTTTTAGGATGGGTAGGTCTATTTCGCCCCGAGGCGTTTGCCGTCATGGAAAGAAGCGACCGCTTCCCGGATCCGTTTCTCACGGGTTTCCGGGCGCTTCGCTGAATTGATCCACCCGCAGGTCATTTCTTTCTGCGACTTCGGGAGCGATTCGTAGAAACTCTTCGCGGCGGGATCGGAGTCGAGCGCGGTAAGGAACTCCGGCGGCGGGTCCTTCATCAGGGGCGACCGCGCGTGTTCGGGCGACCCGTCCAGCAATCCCTCGGGGATCGTCCTCATCCCCGCCGGCGTCATCAGGCCGTCCGCGATCAGCCGTTTCACCCGCCCGATATTGGAATCAGCCCATTTGCTCGACGGTTTCCTCGGGCTGAAACGCAGGACGTAACGTTCGCTGTCGAGGGTGCGCGAGACGCTGTCGATCCAGCCGAAGCAGAGCGCCTCCTCCACCGCCTCGTCGAGGGTAAGGGTAGGTTTTCCGGTATGCTTCTTGTAGAATATGAAGAACGCTTCCTTTTCGGCGGCGTGGTTCTTTTCGAGCCATTCGCGCCAGAGCCCGCGTTCGGGAAAGTATAACTGTTCCATACATGCCTCCGTCATTTCGCGCTCTTTCCTGCCGGGGTCAGCATCTTCCGGTACCAGATACAGTCGAACCCCTCAATCATCTCGCGGGAGCTTTCGATAAAACCGAAGCGTGTGTAGAGCCGTTGGGCGGCCGTCTGCTTGACCGACGTTTCGAGGATCATCCCGGTGTAGCCCAATTCGATAGCGCGGTTTTCAAGGTGCGCGAGGATTTGCCGTCCGTAGCCCCTGCCCTGAAAGACGGGATCGACACGCATCCGTTTGATCTCCGCGTGGCCGTCCCCGAACTGCCGGAAACCGCCCATCGCCGCGATCCTGCCGTCTATCTTGCCCACGACGAATTCGCCGTTTTTGCCGATATAGTTCCCGGGGATGTCGTCGAGGTCGCCGTTGATATGCGGGTCGTCGATATAGCACCCGACCGCTTCCATCGCGATCCTATGCAAAACGAGTACCTGTTCATAGTCGGACTCGATGTATCTCCTGATAGTCAATCCGGTCTCCTAATATTTCGGTTAAATAATAAATGAATTTTCCCTCGGATAATTAATACGCAGATAGTGTAATATATGGACGATTCCTTGACAAGCCGGGACGCGGAAATATTTTATCATTCATTATTCCGCTTCACAGGACGATAAATATAGTATATAATATGACATATTTAAAAAGAAGAGGGACGAATGCCGGAACGAAACATCAGTAACGATCCCCGAAAACTGGATGAGTTCAAGGCTGAAGTAAAAGAACTATTCCGCGATACGTTCATCACAAATCCGTCCTACCTCGCCGAGAAAATCTGGACGCACTATGTCGAATACTCCATGGATATCAGCCTCTTGACCTTATCTTCGGTCTATTCGTCGGAGATCAACGGGATCAAGACGCTGAAAGACTCGGAAGCGCAATGCCGTTCGGTCAATCAATTCCTCGAAAAAATGAATCTGGAACCCGCGTTCCAGGCGTTTGTCCGTGACGGGAAGATCAGTCTCGAAACGGTCAATATGGAGATCGTGAAGCCCCGTACCGTCGCGCTCGAGGTGAACGATATCGGCGAGAAGATATTTATCAACGCCGCGCCCGAACTCGCGAAGACCTTTCTCGCCCGTAACGAGCGCGTGCCGCAGTGCGTAGTCCTGCCGGGGAAGACGTTCCGCGACCACCTGAATTTCGCCGAGGTCGAATTCCTGATCTACACCAACTGGATACTCCAAAAGGAACAGAAGGTGATAATCATCTGCACGCCGGAGCAGGAAGAACGCCTGCGCAGGGTGATCCAACTGACTATCTTCGGGCCGGATTACGATACATTGCTCGTCACGGAAACGAACCCGCAGACGATCAAGGAATACAAGCGGCTGAAATGTTTCTGTGAGATTCTCGCGTTACGCGATATAAACGGCAGACGTTACGATACCGAAGACTTCATCGGGTTTATCAACTTCAAAAAGGGAAAAGCGGATATCATGATGCCCTCGGGGCAGGTTTTTACCGTGGCGGAAGACTCTGTCAATCCCGACGACGTCTTCAATATCTATAAAGGCGATTACCTGATCGCGAGGGTCGACCTCTACCGCGCGAACAAGCAGGAGATCGATTGCCCGGTAGAGCGTTATCCGGTGAGCTATGACGAACTGGGAGTCTATGTGCTCGATTCGGGTACGGGCTTCTCGGTGGATAAGCACACCACGAGTTTCGTTCTGTGGCTCTCGGGCGTGCCGGTGCTGGTCGATCCGATGGCGTACTCGGACGAGTACCTCAGACGGAAAGGGCTTCCGCATCAGGCGATCCGTTATATCTTCCTTTCGCATATCCATGCCGACCACGACCAGGGCCTCTACAACTACCTCCTGAGCGGTGAAAAAATCGTCCTGATCGGGCCGGAGCATGTGGTCAAGCAGGCGCTGGAGAAGGTCGCCGCGACAGTGAACACTTCCCTCGCTGAGGCGTCGGAGATGGTCAAGACTCTCATCCTGCCGATAGAAAAACGTGTACCCCTGCCCGGATTTGACAATATCGATATCGAGATCACATACGGCTTCCATTCCATCCCCACCGCCATGTTCAAGGTGTACTATAAGGACGCCTCGGGCAAGACGGTCAAATCGCTCGGCTATTCCGGCGACACGATATACGACCCTGTCAAGTACGAGCAGTGGGTGAACGAGGGCAAGCTCGACCGCGAGACTGTCGACACGCTGAAGGGGTTTTTCAAGGACGCCGACATCGTGATTCATGAGGCGGGCGCGGGGATCATCCACACCGAGTACCAGAAGTTCTACCGAGACCACAGCGATAAAGAAATATACTGGGTGCATACCCAGAGCACCGAGCTCGACCAGGGGAAGGTTCTTTTAGCCGGAGAGCATTTCTCGTTCATCGAGGAAGACCAGAATAAAAAGCTCCAGCGCTTCATGAAGCTGTTCGATAAAACCCCTCTCTTCGGCGAACTGTCCGCGAGCGAGAAGCTCGACCTCTCCATGCTGACCGCCCGCAACCAGGGCGTATCGGTCGAACGTTACGAGGCGGGCGAGGTCATTATGAAAGAAGGCGACGATCCCAACGACCGTTCTGTCTATATCATCTCGCGCGGTACGATCGACCTGTATAAGACCACCGACGGGGTCGAGGAGTATATCGGCGTCTCGCTCGGCGAAGGCCAGCCGTTAGGCGAAATGGCGCAGTTCCACAACAATCAAGGCAAACGGTGCGCCACGGTTAAGGCGTTATCCGGGGTGGAACTGATCAAGGTCAACGAGGAGATATTCAGCAAGTTCTACCAGAAGCTCGAGGAAGGCTACAAGAAATACGCCAATCTCCGCGAGGCGATGGACGCCCGCAATTCGCCGTTCAAGAGCCTGAGCCAGGAAGTCAAGGACGCGATAGCGGTCAATATGGAGAAAGAAGAGGTCAAGCCGAAAGATTTCATCATCCGCCGCGAACGTTCGCATAACCAGAAGCTCTACCTGATCACCCGGGGGTGTGTCGCGGTGATAGTCGACCGTAACGGTGTCGGGTACAGGGTCGGCAAGGGTCAGATTCTCGGCGAGATGAGCCTGCTCGACGAGGGCACGTCGCCGTCCGCCGACGTCATCGCGATGGGCGATGCCGAGGATAAGTGCGCGAGCGTCATCGTCTACACGCTGTCCAAGGAAAAGTTCGACAAACTGACGAAGGAATTCCCGGTGATCTATTACGTCCTCGACGGCCTGCGGAAAGACCGTCTGCGCCAGAACGAGACCGCGCTGAAGAAGCAGACGTATCTGTAAGGCGCTTTGGCTTCTTTCGTATCATTCAGGGTAAGATAAATAAAATTTCCAGTATTTTTTTACATAATCCTTTTTTGATTCTTCATTTCTTTCTGACACCAGAAAGAAACGAAGCAAAGAAAGAGTGCCCGCCTCGATGCCGTTCACAAGAAACACATTGCAAAACGGAAAACACCGTAACTCCTCCCTGCGGTCGTCAGACAGACGGCGTTTTTACCCGTTTTGCAGGAAAGAAATCGCGGCATAGCGGCGGGTGAAAAACAAAACAGCCGTTTCAATATCTCCTTGTTCTTTTGCCTTTTTTCTTCCCGCGCGCTTTAAAGCGCGTTTTACTACCGGGAAAATCCGTAGAAAAGGCATTTGTTCGACGACCGAAGGAAGGAGTTATGCTTTTTCCGGATTTTCCCGGCTCTTCTCATAAGCTTTATCTTGCGCGGCATACTTTCTTTGCTACTTTCTTTCCTATGTGGAAAGAAAGTAGATTCCTGCCAATTAGGGATACCCCGTGAGGAGCACGGAGCAAAAAAGGGATAGAAAAACGGCGGTTTTTCGAAAATCTTACTCACCTTGCTCCAATATGAATACGCAATCTTTTTCACTCCTAATGATTCGCCAATCATAAGCAAATATTTCTTACGCTTTTTTGACATATACAACTATTCCGTATAGAATAGCCTTAATCCATTTAGAGGGGGAATAAAATGAGTAGAAAAGTATTTGAGAAAGTAGTTTCAGAATTTCTAAAATCCTCCACCCCAGAAGCAATTCTAATTAAAGGTAGTTGGGGAATCGGAAAAACATATTCATGGAATAAATCGGTACAAGAAGCAAAAAAACTTAAAAGCATTGCTTTGGAACACTATTCATATGTATCTCTTTTCGGACTAAAGAGTATAGATGATCTTAGATTTGCAATAGCTGCAAATAAGTGGTTCCTTCGCACTTTAAGTGGGTAAGTAAGCGGAATTGATTTTGGAAAAATCCATTTTACCCGTCAATAAATACGCTATGATTTTGA
>Ga0154538_157_pt5 | contig 24216 bp, 20 predicted proteins | sample RifGroF1_FD_105681 | JGI IMG/M metagenome (GOLD analysis project Ga0154538, IMG submission 105681) | Spirochaetes bacterium GWF1_51_8 | reverse complement strand
CCTGTCCTCGATCCCGACGACGTTCGTAAAGACATCCGACAGTTTGACCGTGTAGCGCAGGTTCGGTAACGTGTTCGCGATCTTCCCGTTCTCTATCAGGAACGTTCCATCGCGGGTCAGTCCGGTCACGGACGTATCCTTTTCGTTGATGAAGTTCATATAGTGGATATTCGAAATATAGATTCCGTGTTCGATAGAACCGATCAGCTTGTCGAGCGGTAACCCGCCCTTTTCGAGCGAGAGCGCGTTCGTTCCCACCGAGCAGTTTTTCGGGATGCCGAGCTTCTTGGAATAGTAATGATCGGTCACGAACGACTTGAATACGCCCTGTTCGACTATCGGAAGCCTGCCCGTCACCGAGCCGTCACCGTGGTAGGGATACGTGATGAGCGAGGGATGATAAGGGTCGGACGCGACCGACACTTTCGGTGAAAGCACCGTCTTGCCGATCTGTCCCTCGAAGAACGAGGTTCCGTTATCGAGATTGTTGGCATACGCGCCCATCATCAGGAATTCGAGCAGCTGCGCGGCGGCGTGAGGCGAGAGGATCACATCGTATGCCCCGGGTTCGATGTCCTTCGCGGGGAGATGTGTGTACTCTATCTTCCGGCAGAGCCTCGAAATGAAATCGTCGAGATCGAGCAGGGAGATACTGTTCCCGCCGAACGACTCGATCACCGTAGCCATATTCTTGTCCGATACGGCCTTGACATCGAGCATAACCGGCGACTGGTAAAAATGCTTCACTGGGATGTTCGAGTTGAAGATATGGCGGAAGACATTGAGGGTGATGAACGTCCCGTAGAGTTTATAGCCGTACTTTTCAGCCGCGCCGGATATTTTTTTCAGGATTTCGACTTTTTTATCGAGCGGCGTCTCCTCGAGGGAATCCGTCAATTGGCCATATTTGTAGACGTCCTTGTTGTCCTCGAAGCTGTGGAAATCGTCATCGGGCGGAAGAGTGAGGACTATCGCGCACGCGTCGTCGAGGGCTTTCCGTAATCTCGCGGGATCGGGGTCGGAAAGGACGAAGGTGTACTTCTTCTTCTCCTTCTCGACAGTGACCGCAGCGGTGATCTCGTTTTTCGTGATATTGTAGTTCGTCCGGCCGCGGTAGAAACGGAGAAAATCGGTCGTCCAATCCTCGATCACAAACCCGAAACCGTAGTCTTTCTTCGAGTTCATATACTCGCGCGCGGTTTCAAGCAGGTCGTTTCGGAACAGGATCATGTCTTTCCAGTCTTTCATGCGGGCCTCTTATTAAGGGATAATAAATCATAATACCGAAGCGGAAAAGTTTCAAGAAATAAAAGGGGCTGTCCCAAAGGGCTTGATGACGAACTCATAAAATATATGATTTTTTGTCACTGCGAAGAGCAGAGCGACAAAGCAGTCTGTTTAATTTATATGCCTAGTAATTAAATAGATTGCTTCGGCTATAGTTCGGCAAGCTCACCATGACGCCTCACAATGACAAAATGAGTTTGTCAACACGCCCCAAAAGGCAGCCCCTATGATGATCGATTGAAATTTAGTGTTATTAAACATGTAACGTCCCGGCAGTGATATCGCGAAAAGGATTGCCTGCAATGACATCTTTACTTTATCGCGTCTATTTCAGCGACTCGTCCATCACCCGCAGGAGCAGGTTGTTGAAACGGATCACGTCCGGCGGCTCGGCGCCCGCCCCCAGGTACGCGTAGCCCAATAACAGTTCGGCATATTCGGAGATTAACGGGTCGGCCTTATCCGCCTCGAACTTTTTCTTCAATTGCTGAACGATGTTGTGATTGGGGTTGAGTTCGAGTATCCGTTTGTTCTCCGGTATCTTTACATTCGTGCGTTTAAGGAAACGTTCGAGATGCGGCGACATTCCGCCTTCCTCGGAGATCACGCAGGCCGGGGCGGAGACCAGACGCGATGTCAGGCGTACCGACTTGATATATTCGTCAAGCTCGGTTTCGAGGAACTTATTGAGATCGGTAAATTCCTTCTCCTGCTCCTTGACTTCCTTTTCGGCTTTCTTTTCGTCCTTGGTCTTCTCGAGCTCGACATCGCCCTTCTCTATCGATTTCATCTTCTTACCGTCGTAGTCGAATACCGAACCCGCGACTATTTCGTCCACGGCCTCGGTCAGCAGGATGACTTCATAGCCTTTGTTTTTATAGATTTCGAGTAACGGTGAATTCATCATGGTCTCGCGGTTCTCCCCGCTGAAATAATAGATTTCCTTTTGCTCCGGCTTCATCCGCGCGACATACTCTTTCAACGATGAGAGCTTCTCGGCGTCGGCGGTGGTGTGGAAGAGCAAAAGCTCCTGAATCTTCTCGCGGTTTTCAAGATCGACCGTCAGGCCTTCCTTGACCGCGTTGCCGAACTCGCCCCAGAACTTGAGGTAGTTTTCGCGGTCTTTCTCGAGCATCTCCTGCAAGCTGTCAAGCACCTTTTTCGTCAGGCGCTTCTTCATCTGGAGAGTGACCCTGTCCTGCTGGAGGATTTCACGGGAGATGTTGAGAGGCAGGTCGGACGATTCCACCACGCCCTTCACGAAGCGAAGGTAATGCGGGAGAAGGTCCTCGAACGAATCGACGATCATGACGCGGCGCACATAGAGCTCCAATCCGCTCTTGTAGCCCTGGTAGTAGAAATCGAACGGCGCGCGCGACGGAATAAACAGAAGGGACTGGAATTCAATCGTGCCCTCCGCTTTCAATGGGATCACCTTCAGCGGCTCGTTCCAGTCGTGCGAAATATGCTTATAGAACTCGTGATACTCCTCCGGCTTTACTTCCGTTTCGGACTTCGCCCAGATTGGCTTCATCGAGTTCAGAGTCTTTTTCTCTTTCTCTTCCATCATAGTGATGGGATAGCTGATGAAATCCGAATACCGTTTGACAATCCCCGAGACGACGTTAAAGTCGGTGTAGTCGGAGATTCCGTTTTCCTCGTCGGCGGGTTTTAGCAGTAGGGTGACCTCGGTTCCCGGCGCGCTCTTCTCGGCGTCGGAAACAGTGAACTCGCCCTTACCGTCGGACACCCATTTCGTGGCGGATTTCTGCCCGGCGCGGCGTGTAACGATGGTGACTTGGTTCGCTATCATGAACACGGAATAGAACCCTACCCCGAACTGACCGATCAATTCGGCGGATTCGCTTTTCTTCAAATCCTTCATCTTGGAGAGGAATTCCTTCGTCCCGGACTTCGCGATAGTCCCGATATTCTCGACTATTTCCTCTCTGCTCATCCCGATACCGTTATCGGAAATAGTAAGCGTCCTTGCTTTCGGATCGGCTTCGAGCACGATACCGGGTTCGCCGGAATCCTTCAGGAAATCGGGGAACTGTAACGCTTCGATCCTGAGCTTGTCCAGCGCGTCCGACGCGTTGGAAATAAGCTCACGGAGAAATATTTCCTTGTTTGAATAAATGGAATGAACCATTAAGTCGAGGAGCTCTCTGCTCTCCGCTTGGAACTTAAAGGTTTCTGTGGACATAGATCCCTCCAAAACATGTAGTATAGTTAGATTTCAGTTAAATTAATCAATAAGGTGTGAAACGTCAAGAGATATAATCGAGGATTGCCTGAAAAGCCGATTCCCGGATTCCCGGCATTTCGTTCAGGATGGCATGCTTCGATTCGGGGAACATTTTCAGCGTCATCCTCGGGAAACGGGTTTGCAGGAACGGCAGGTTGAATTTATAGTCCACAACCTTGTCGCGCCCGCCCTGGATGACAAGCACTTCCTTATCACTGATCGGGATATCGGCGATCCGTTCGTTCCATTTCAGAAGTGCGCCGAACCAGCACGGCGGGAGTTTCCATTCCATCAACGGGTCCCGGAGCTGTCTGCGCTGGAAATCGATGTCGGACGAGACATGCGACGGGAGTTTCGGCACGGGGATAACATTAAAACTGCCGCCGAACACCTTGTAGATCATCCGCGACGGTTCCCACATATAGGAGCGGATAAGCGGCCCGACCAATGCGACCTTATCGAACCAGTCCAGCGAATGCCTGCGGAAGTACTCGAGGAAGCAGGACACCCCTGTGCTGAACGACACGGTATGATAAGGTTTCTTCCAGTACCGGCCGGTTTCGGCGAGGATATCTTTCATTACGGACGCGTATTCCGAGAAATCGGCGATACAGTACTTATCGCCGCTCGAAAGCCCGTGACCGGGGAAATCGTACGCGAGGACAAGAAATTCTTCTTCGAGGAGTCTCGAGATAAACGGCCAGCACGACCCGATATGATCGTACAGCCCGTGATTGAACAACACGGTTCCGCGCGGCTTCGGCGGGACGAAAGCGTTCAGGAAGATGCTGTATCCGGTCGTCCGGACATACCCGTAGTGATGTTCGAAAAGGTCGGACAGCATCCCGAAATGGGTAAGATATTCGATCATCTCGGGGAAGTACCGCGACGGCCGCCGGGTGTCGAATAAAGGCATTTTTTCACGGAGTTGCTGAATTGTATAGAGATCGAACATTTAATTCTCCGGTAGTATTATACACCGAAATCTCAGGGAAAACAAAGAATCTTATTTTACAAAAAGATATGAATAAGTTACAATATAAAAAACGGGGGTATTCCATGCGCGAACACTGGCAAACCATTTCCGGACAAATCGGTCTCGATTACAGCGAAAACATCGAAGCGATCTTCGATATGCCCACGGTGATGGATATCCTCAGCCGTGAAAATCCGAATTCCGGCGGCGATATCCAAAAGGCGAAGGAGTTCCTGAATAACCCGTTCTTCCGCCCATTTCTCGAGAAACGGTTTCCCTGCGTCCTGACCGGCAAGATCGGGAAATACGATGCCGCGATCATCCCGGCCGCCGGGACGCATAGCAGTTCGAGCGGATACTACTACCATACCCACCTTCATCTCGTTTTTCCCCGTAAGTACGATTTCGGAATGTCGATTAAAAAGAATACCTTTTTCGGCAGGCTGTTCCGCGCGGGAAAAATCCTCTCGCACGACATCGAATTCAATAAACTGATCGCGGTGAAGGCGAAATCCAACCGGGAACAAGTAACCTCATTCGTCGATAATCCGAAACTAATCGAGGCAGTCAAACAATTATTCGTCAGGTATCCCGACTCGAGCGTCTCGGATTTCGGAGTGAAGGCAAAAATAATGGACGGAACCCCGGAATTGACTGAAGTAAAAAGCGCGCTCGAACTGATGCGCGCGGTAATCGAATGCTTCTATTAATACCGCCGAAAACACGGCTTTTTCTTTAAATATTTCCAATTTGGTGTTATGATATTACAAATATTCCAAAAACTATGGAGGGATAGAATGAAACGTTTCGCGATGATAATGGCGGCGATATCCGGGCTTATCCTGATGTCCTGCGGAGGCGGCGGCGCCGCAGTTAAGAATAACGGGCCTGTTCAGGAACCCGACTGGGCGCTCAATCCGCCCTCTTCGTCCCAGTTTTATTATTTCGTAGGATACACCCAGGACCTCGGCACCGGTATCGAGGTAAAAGATAAGGCTTATAAGGACGCTCTCAGTAAAGCGGTCGAATTCATCTTCCAGGAAGCGACGGTGAATACCGCCCTCAAGGTCTTCGGCTCGTTGAACGATCCCGCGCTCCAGAAAGACTACGAGCAGGATATTAAGACCAAGGCTAAAGCCAGCCTCGGCGGCCTCGAAGTAGAAAAGACCGAAGCCATCCCGTTCGCGGAAGACGGCCTCAACGGTTATTCCGTATGGGTGCTTTGTAAGATTTCCAAGGCGCAGGTGGACAAACAGCGTCAGGACATTATCAACGAGATCGAACGCAAAAAGAAGCTTGTCGAAGAACAGATCAAAAACGCCCAGACTTTCATTTCGCAGGGTAAGGTGATCGACGCGGTCAACGCTTATGTCACCGCCGCGATATCCGCCTCGAAGGTCGAGGAACGCAAGGACGAGGCGATTATCTATATCAACCTCGCCGGCAACCTGCTGAAGAAAATCTTCCTCGAAGCCGACGAGGGCGTGAAGGAAGTCGAGATGACGAAGGGCGCCGAATTTACCTATAAAGTCTATTATTCCGGCGACGATGGTAAAATCCCGGTCTACGGCGCTCAGGTGATGTTCACCCTCAACAACAACAAGGGCGATTACAACCGCACCGCAGTCACCGATAAAGAAGGTTCGGCGAAGTGTAAGATCACCGGCCTCAAGAGTGTCGGCGCGACCAAGCTCTACGCCAACCTCGATATCACCTTCAACGAACTGACCACTATCGGCGGCGATTACCAGAAGTACTATATCGACCTCAAAAACTATGTCCAGAAATCGATGGCCACCGCTTCCTTCACCGCCGTCAACAAAGAAAACCTCAACATCACCACATCCGTAGTAGCTCTTGTGAATAAGGACGGCGAGTACGAGTTGATCCCGAGTATGGCTTCCGGTATGCTTTCCTACATGAAGAGCAAGGGCTTCAAAGCGGTGAAATTCCCGTCGGATATCAACCTCGATAAGCTCGCGCAGAGCGACGACGCCACTCTCGCCAAGCTCGAAGCACAGGGCATCAAACGGGTATTCATCCTCGTCGTGGATTCGGACTCTGAGCCCGTTTACGCCGAAGTGATCAAAAAGTGGAAAGGCGTTTATTCGGTTTCGGCCCAGCTGATCGATACCAAGACCGGCGAAATCTATTTTTCGGATAACGTCCGTATTTCCGCCGCGGCCGAAAGCGCGAAAGAAGTTTTCGGTTCGTTTGTGAAGGGCGCCGAGAACCAACTGAAGACACTTATCGATAAGCTGTAATGGGTTTAGTCAATCTTCATACCCACAGCGAGTTCTCGTTTTACGGGTCGCTGATCAGGATTGAAGATTTGGTCGGTTTCTGCGCGTTTCACGGATACTCCGGGGCGGCGCTGACCGACACACTCTCAACATACGGTTTTTTCGAGCTGACCAAGCTCTGCGAGCGGGAGAAGCTCAAACCGGTCTACGGAATTGAAATTTTTGTCATAGGGGATAGCGGCTTAAACCGCTATCCCATTCTTTTGATCGCCCAGAACACCAACGGGATGCGCAACCTGTTTAAACTGAACACAATCGCCCATCACCTCGGTTTCAAGAAAAAAAGCTACGCCGTCACTCTCGACATCCTGAAAAAGTTTTCCGGCGGCCTCGCTGTTCTTCTCGAAGCCGAGATCGTCATGAATATCCGCGATATGACCTACCTGAAACGGGTCCGCGACCGTTACACGGACATCTTCGGCGAACGCTGTTTCCTCGAGATGAACTACACCGGGCTGAAAAAAGTCTCCGCGATGAAGGAACTGATCGATGTAAACAATACCCTCGGACTGACCCCGGTCGCGTCCTGCGAGGCGCGTTACTTCCCCGGCGACAAGGACGCGTTCGTCTTCCTGAACGGCCACCGTCTGCGGACCCACAGCGGGACCGAACGCGGTTTCCCGATCGACCTCGATTCCGACTATGTGTTGAAGAAGCCCGACGAACTCCGCCAGGTATTCAAGAATCACCCGGACTACCTCGAGAACGCCGAGAAGCTGGTCGAAAGCATCGATATCCGTTTCGACCTGATGTCGTTCAAAATCCCGTCGTTCAACAAGAATCCGAACAAACTCCGCGAGATGTGTAAATCGCGGTGCGCCCGGATGAAGCTCGGCAAGGAGTATGACGAACGCCTTATGTACGAGCTCTCGATCATCGAAGACCTCGGCCTTCAAAACTTCTTCCTGATCGTCTGGGATATCGCGCGGTTTATGCGGAAGTCGAAAATTCCTTACGGTTGGGGGCGCGGGTCGTCGGTCTCGTCGCTCGTGCTGTATCTCCTCGGCGTGACAAAGGTCAACCCGGTCGAGAACAACCTAATGTTCGAGCGATTTCTGAATCCCGGGCGGAAACAGCTCCCCGACGTCGATATCGACGTCTGCTGGCGGCGGCGGCATGAGGTATTCGAGTACCTCGCGTCGCGCTTCGGCCCTCTCAATGTCGCCCACCTTTCGGCGATAGACCGGATGATGGCGCGTTCATGTATCCGTGAAATCTCCAAGGTTTTCCGGCTCAACAAGCAGAAGCTCGAAAAGCTCCTTTCGATCATCCCCTATTCCTTTACATCGGAAATCCTGATACCACGGCTGATCGACGATAATCCGGTGCTGAACGTCCTATACCGGAACGACGCCGAGATCAAACATTTCCTCGATATAGCGAAAAAGATAGAAGGCATCGCCGGGCATACGTCGGTGCACGCGGGCGGGGTGATGATCCTTCCGGGCGGAATCTCGCGTTACGCCTCGATGGAACATTCCCGCGACGGCCACCAGGTCGCCGAACTGACAAAGGACGACCTCGAGGATACGGGCTTCATCAAAATCGACGTGCTCGGCCTGCGGTTTATCACGATCATCTACGATACGATGAAGCTCGCGCATATCAAGAAGATCCGCGCGAACGACCCCGCCGCCTACGAACTCCTCTGGGACGGCGATACCACCGGGATATTTCAGCTCGAAAGCGGCGGTATGAAGACCCTTCTGGAAAAGATCCGTCCGGATACCGTCCCGAGGCTCTGCGACGTCATCTCACTCTACCGCCCGGGCCCGACCCGTTCCGGTATGACCGACGAGTATGTCCGCCGCCACCGGAAAGAGACCGAGTTCACTGTCGATAAACACATAGCCCATATCACAAAGGACACCTACGGCCTTTTCGTCTACCAGGAACAGGTGCTTGCCATCGCGCACGACATCGCCGGAATGAGCTGGGCTCGCGCGGACAAGCTCCGCAAGGCGTTATCGAACAGGACGCCCGCGCAGATCATGGAACTCAAGGAGGAGTTTCTCAAAGGATGCGCGGAGAACCGGATCGAGACGGATTACGCGGAGAACCTCTTCGCCATCCTGATGGACTTCGGACGGTACGGTTTCAATAAGTCTCACGCGATGGCATACGCTTACGCAGCCTACTCCGGCGCGTTCCTGAAAGCCCATTACTCACGCGAGTTTTTTATCTGCTCGCTCAATAATAATCTCGATTTCATTTCACGCCTGAACGAGTACCTCAACGATGTCAAGATGCACCGTCTCGAAATCCTGCCTATCGATGTCAATAAAAGCGATCTCTACTTCAAGCCGGAAGAGAACGATATCCGCGCCGGGCTCGCGCTTGTGAAATACCTCGGGAAAAAGACCGCGAAGGCAATCGCCGCCGAACGCATGCTGAACGGCCCTTACGGCGACCTGATCGACTTCTATATCCGGATGCGGGACAAAGGGATTAATATCAAGTCCGCCGAATACCTCGTGAAGTCAGGCGCATTCGACACCCTCGGCAGACACTCCCGCACCGAGCTGCTGTCGGCGCTGCCGCAATTGTTCGGTCTGTCTGCCGACAACCTGAAAGCCGTCCGCGAGAGCCGTGAACCGTCCCTTTTCAACGATAACTCCGCGCACATCACAATCGAAGACCTTCTCCAGAAAATAGGTTCGGACGATGACCAGAACGGTTTCAGAACCGACCTCGAGATGGAAATGGAGTCGACCGACCTGTTCCTGACCCATCATCCTCTCGACCGTTTCGCCGAGGATATGGCGGAATTCCGCGTCGACAAGATTATCGATTCACGTTACTTGGAGCAGGTTTCTATCATCGCCTACTTCTACAAACTCCGAGTGATCCGCACCAAGCGCGAGAAGGAACATATGGCGTTCGGTATGTTCTCCGATACGACCGGAATACTCGAGGCAATCATCTTCCCCGCGGTTTACAACGAGTACTCGAAAATACTCAAGAACAACGCGGTCTATCTCGCGAAGGGGCGGATGGAAGAAGGCAAGCTGATTGTCGAGGAGCTTTTCCTTTTCGAACGGATTATCCGCGACGAAATCTGACCCGCCGGCTCAAGTCTAAAGTTTGTTATTTTTACCCGCCCTCATTAAAATATGTTCCAAATTATCCAGGAGCTTCCAATGCAGCATATAGTAAATATTTTCCGCGGTATGGCAATCGGCGTGGCTAACGCTATTCCCGGCGTATCCGGCGGAACAATCGCATTTATTCTCGGTATCTATGACAAGATGATGGACGCGATAGGCAACACTCTCCTTCAACTGAAAAGCGATAAAACGAAAGGAAGACTGATCTTCCTGCTTTTCATCGGGGCCGGGATTTTGCTCGGTGGATGGGGATTTTCGTGGCTCCTGAATTTCCTCATGCAGACGGAGTATAAACAGCCGGTCTATTTCCTTTTCGGCGGCCTGATCGCGGGTTCGATCCCGTTCATCCTCAAGGTTCACAAAGATATGAAGCCCACTTTGCCCCGTATCGGCTGGCTTCTGATCGGCGCGGCTCTGGTTATCGGAATGACGATCATCAAGATCGGCGGCACCCAGGGCGAAACCGCTCTCCAGCAGAATATATCTATAACTAACAACGCGGTTCCTACGGAGGAAATAAAACCCGGCGAGATAGTGTTATCGCAAGCTAACTTGACAATGACTGCCGAGGCGAATGCCGTACCGGAAACAAAAGATTTCGTCCCGCCGAAAAGTATCGAGTACCTGCTCTGGCTGTTCGTCTGCGGATTCCTGTCCGCTTCGGCGATGATCGTGCCCGGAGTATCCGGTTCCGCCTTACTGATCGTGCTCGGCGAATACTATCATGTGATCAACATGATCGCTAACGTGTTCGGCAATTTCTCGAACCTGTTCGTTCCTCTCGCGGTTTTCGGTGTGGGTGTGATCATCGGGGTGATCGTAGCGGCGAAGGTGATCGACTTCTTCCTCAAGCGGTTCCCGTCGGGGACTATCTATTTCATCATCGGACTGATGCTCGCCTCGTTTTACCAGATATGGATGCAGATTCAGCCTACATTTACCTTTAAGCCGCTCGTATTCGGTTTGAGCATCGCGGCGTTGATCGGCGGATTCGCGTTGGCTTATTTCGTGAGTAAGATCGAGGTTCCTGAAACGAAGAAGGCGGAGAAGAAATAAAAGAATGGGGCTAAGACGGTTCGAACGTCCGACCCACGGTTTAGGAAACCGTTGCTCTATCCCGCTGAGCTATAGCCCCATTTGAGACATTATTATACTATACCCGTGCTGGAATCTCAATTTTTTCATGTTTTGCCGATACAAAGGTCATAACAGGCGCTGAGGTAAAAAAACGGTTTTGGTATGAATAAACATATTTCCTTCTCCGAATTGACAAAACGGTGTAATGACTTATAATATATTAAATGGATAAAGGGTCCCGAATGGGATTAAAGAAGGAGTTTTTTCATGGAAAAGCTCAGGGTGCTGATTGTCGACGACGAACCGCCGATTTGCAGTATGGTTCAGCGCTTTCTTGTGATGAACAATTACGAGAGCGATTTTGCAAACAATGGTAAAGAAGCGATGGCGAAAATACAGTCCGGGGACTATCATATCGTATTGACCGACATCAAGATGCCCGAGATGGACGGACTTACCCTGATGAAGGTAGCCAAGGGCCTCAAGCCAGACCTGATTTTCGTGGTCATGAGCGGCTACGGCACTCTCGAAAGCGCGATCGAATGTATGAAGATGGGCGCTTTGAATTTTATCAAGAAACCCATCAGTATCGTCGAACTCATCGCGACGATCAAGAAAGCTGAAGATATCGTCTTCAACAGGAATGTCCCGATCAAAATGAAGTCTTTCCTGAAGACTATCGATAAAGAGATCGAGATCACGACGAAAGCCCTGAATGAGAACCTCGAGATGATAGTCAACTACCTCACGGGCGAGCTGAAAGAGCTCGGATATAAAAAACTATCCGTAGACAATATCACGATGGCGCTTTATGAGGCGTTATCCAACGCTATCGAGCATGGAAACCTTCGCCTCAAGAAGGAAATCTCCCGCGAGAATAAGGTCGATGTCCTCGAAATGTTCCTCAAGGAAAAGATGGATAAACTCAAGATCGACGAATTCGCCAAGATGAAAATCGGCATCCGTTATATCTATAATCCGAGTAAAATCGAGTTTATCGTGTCCGATGAAGGTCCCGGGTTCAACTACCAGGACTTCCTGAAACAGCTCGACCAGAACATCTACTCGGAAAGCCTTAATAAAGGTATTTTCCTCATTAAGCATGTTGTCGATGAAATGAAATTCAATGAAAAAGGAAATCAACTTCATATGATCATTTACACGGAAAAGGAGGATTAAATGAGAAAGGTTTATATATTTCTCTTCATTGTGTTCGGTCTCGGATTTATTTTCTCTCAGACCCCGGCGGAAACACCAGCCCCAAAAACCCAGTCGTTAGAGCAGCAGTATCTCGAAGCGATCTCGGCGAACCCCAAGAACGCCCAGGCCTACTGGGGACTTTTGAAGCTCTATAAGGCGCCGGGCAAAGAAGACAGCAGAATCAAGATAGCGCTCAAGGCGATCCAGTTCCTCGGCGACGATCCCGAACTCTATGCGATTATCGGCGATACCTATAAGGATAAAGGCGACTTCTCGAAATCCATTTCCTACTACCAGCTTTCGTTGAAAATAGACCCGTCGTCCTCGGTACTGTACAACCGAATCGGACTGACGCTCCTGAAGATGGAATATTATCATCAGGCGGAAGTGGCGTTCAAGGCGGCGATCTTCTATGTCGGCAACGAGAACAATGTCGCGAAGGGCAGATACTACAACAACCTCGGCGTCTCGTTCGAAGCCCGTCTGGAGCATGAGCTTGCGTCGGCGAACTTTAAGAAAGCCCTGAAACTCGATCCGACACATCCGTTCGCCCTGAGTAACCTTCAGCGGGTCGAGAACGCGCTTTCTCAACTCCCCCCGCAATGACGGACACGATTGAGACAAAAACCTTTATACTGAGACCAGACACGGATATTAACCCTGTTTTATGCCATTTGGCGGATAACGGGGCGTTCGGTATCAAACTGTATTACTATTCCGATGAGATCATCTACATGATCAAATCCCTGCTCGATGAAACCTTGAAAATCGTTGAAAAGAACGAACTCCGGAATATGATCTATAACGGGGTGAAAGAGATCGTTATTAACGGCATCAAAGCCAACCTGAAACGAGTGGTTTTCAAACAGAACCAGCTCGATCTCGACAACCTCGATCACTACACCTACGGGATGAACCTTTTCCGGGATTTTCTTTCCGCGCATACCCCGGAAGAGATAGAGAAGACACTAATTAAAAACGGGTACGAACTGGTAATTCTCTGCGCAAAGGTCGATAACGGGCTCCGGATCGAAGTCATGAATAACTGCGAGCTTTGTTCGATCGAGGAAGCCCGTATCCGCGAACGTTTCCGCCTCGCGATGCAGTATAAGGATCTTGTCTCGTTCATGGACGATCACTCCAATCATATAGAAGGTTCCGGCTTGGGAATCTTTCTCCTCATCCTGATGCTCAGGGAACACGGCATCGACCCTTCCTATTTCCGGGTCGGGAAGAAATACCAGGGATACACCGTATCGCGAATAGAAATTCCATTCAATAAAGATTTTTTAGGGATTCGTGAGGATTAATCTTTACTTTTTCCTTGAAAATATCGAAATTAAATAGAGGATCAATTTTGGAGAATATTCTTTGAAACAAAAAAGCGGCTATAAAGCAAGAAAGGACCTGACCGAACTGATACAGGTGATGACCTCCCTGACCAGCGAACACAATCTCGAAAAACTGCTCAAGCTGATCGTGAAATCGGCGGTGGATATCACCGACTCCGATGCGGCAAGTCTGTATCTCCGTGAAAAGGACTTCCTAAAGTTCGTAATCACGACCAATAAAACCCTCGAAGCGAGAATGGGGAGAGAAGTATTCGAATCGACGATCAAGGCGTTCTCGGTCCTCATCTCGAAAAAGAGCATCTCGGGTTTCGCCGCCCATACCGGCAAGATTGTCAATATCAAAGATGTATATAAGATAAAAGAAAAGCCCTACTCGTTTAATAAAACATTCGACGAGATCAACCAGTACCGTTCGAAATCGATGCTGACCATCCCCCTTGTCAACCGCGAAGGGAACGTTGTCGGCGTTCTACAGCTAATCAACAAATTGACGAAAAAGGGTAAACTGACGACATTCAAGAAGTACGACGAGGAAGTGACCATATCCCTCGGCGCGCAGGCCGCCGTCGCCCTCGAGAATGTCAAGCTCCAGGAAAACCTGCTGAAATCCCATTACGATTCGATTATGCGTCTGTCGGCGGCGAACGAATTCCGCGACAACGAGACCGGTTTCCACGTCCAGCGTGTCAGCTACTACTGCGAACTTCTCGCGAAGGCCGCCGGTTACTCGGAAGATTTCGTGAAGAGCATCAAGTACGCAAGCCCGCTGCACGATGTCGGGAAGATCGGTATCCCGGATAAAATCCTGAAGAAGCCCGGACGCCTCACCGAAGAAGAATACGAGATCATGAAACAGCATACCGTGATCGGCGGGAAAATCCTGTCGAACTCCGATAACGATATCATGCTTCTCGCCCAGGAAGTCGCCCTCTCCCATCATGAGAAATGGGACGGTACAGGGTATCCCTATGGGCTGAAAACGGAAAACATCCCGCTCTCCGGTCGTATCACAGCCATCGCCGACGTATTCGATGCGTTGTCGAACAAGCGCGTGTACAAGCCCGCGTTCCCGCTCGATAAAACCTTTTCGATATTAGAGGAAGAATCGGGAATCCATTTCGATCCCAAGCTGATAGAAGTTTTCCTATCCGTGAAGGACGATGTCGAAGATATCTACAAGAGACTGAAAGACGAAGATTAGAAATGGAACCTGTAGTCGAATAACCTCAGGAATTGAAGCACCATATTGGTATAGACCGCCGCGAGAATGTCGTCGAGAACTATCCCCGCCCCACCGCCAATATTCAGCACACGCTTAATCGGAAACGGCTTCCAACTGTCGAAGAGCCGGAACAGGATTATCCCCATCACAAGAAACTTCAGGCTGGACAATGTCGTCGCGTCCATCGGCCCCTGCCATTTCGCTACGAACGGGAACGAGATCATCGCCACCAGAAAACCCACCATTTCGTCTATCACGATATGCGGACTGTTCTTAACAGTGAAAATATGCTTGTCGGCGTAATCCGACAACGGGAAAGCAACTGCCAGCAGGAGCGCTGTCAACGGGTAATAGATATATGCGAATTCGCTGACTATGATATATATCCCCGCGCCCATCAGCGTCCCGAATAGGCCCGGGAAAAACGGGATATAACCGATAAAGAAACCGGTCACCAGAAACTCGCGAAGTTTTTTCATAAAGCCGGACTTAGGCATCGTGAGCTCCTTTTTCGCTCTCGCGAATCCGAATATAGTAATCCAATCCCGTATAAAGCGTAAAAAGAACGATGGCGGATGTCAAGATTAATGGGAAATAAATCAGCCACTCTCCCGCGCCGCCGAACATCGCCTGCGCGATCGTGAGGTAGTCTGAAGCCGCGAGATTCACGGAATGGGCGTACACCCGGTAGAGAAGCATCAGGATGAGCAGTAACGCCGCGCCCACCATCTGCACGATCGTCTTCGCCTTGGCGAGAAGCGACGTGGTGAACTTGATATTCTTCCGGATACACACCGAACGGAGCCATGTGATCCAGATATCCCTAAGCGCCATGAGGACGATGAGCCAAACAGGAATACCCATTTCAGGTTTCAGCGAGAATACAAGGTAACACCCGAGTACGAGAAACTTATCCGCCAACGGGTCGAGAAAGGCGCCGAATTCGCTCTGCTGGTTAAGTTTACGCGCGATTTTCCCGTCCAGCGCGTCGGTGATCGCGGAGACCGCGTAGAGGATGCTCGCGGCGATCAACGACACCCAGTCGTCGAGATAGATCAGAATGAGCACCGGCGGAATCAGTACGACACGAAACATGGTGAGGATATTCGGCAGATTCCAGACTATTTTCATTTTTTTATTCGCGCTCAACTATTTCTCCTTGCAGGTCGTGCGGGGCGATCACCCCGGTGATCCTGACGTTAAAAAAGGATTCTTCCTGCGTGATCCCGGATTGTGTTTTCACGATGACGCTGCCGTCGATCTCCGGCGCGTCGTATTCGCTTCGCAGGATAAGAGTCGTATCGCCCGTTTCTTCCACCGACGAGCCGTCGTTCACGCACTCGAGAACCCGCCCGATCCGCCGTTCGAGCCGCGCAATCGAAATTTTCTCCTGTAATCCCATCAGTTCGGCGGTACGTTTCGCCGCAGTCCTCTTCGGGACTTTATTCCCTATATCGAACGCGGGCGTACCCTCCTCGTCCGAGTACTCGAAAAATCCGACGCGGTCGAGAGCGGCGCCGCTCAGGAACTTTTTCAATATATCGTGGTCTTCTTCGGTTTCGCCGGGGTAGCCCGTGATGAACGCCGAACGGATCGAGATTTCCGGGACAGTATCGCGGACACGTCCGATCATCTCAAGGTACTCCTCGGCGTTGCCGGGGCGGTTCATTGACGCAAGTATCTTTGCGCTCGCGTGCTGGAGAGGAATATCGATATAACGGCATATCCTCGGTTCGCGCTTCATCAACACCGCGATCTCTTCCACGACCGGATCGGGAAAGAGATACATCAACCTGATCCAATGGAAATCTATTTCGAGGAGTTTCTCTAAAAGCTTGATAATGCTCTTTTCGCCGTAGAGGTCGATCCCGTAAAACGAGGTGTCCTCCGAGATCAGGATCAGTTCTTCCGTGCCCCAGTTCTCGCGCAGGAAACGGGCCTCGTTCAGGATATCCTCGATAGTCCTGCTGCGGAGCTTGCCCCGGATCGCGGGGATCGCGCAGAACGAGCATTGACGGGCGCAGCCCTCGGAAATCTTCAGATAGGCGTAGTTCATCCCGGAAAAAAGCCCCGTGCGCGAGCCGTCGAAATCGTGCTCACGGTACTCGCCCGAATCGAGGATATCGCGGCTTTGTTCGGCAATCGCCTTCAGAATTTTCGAGATATCGCGCACTCCGATCATGGAATCGATCTCTGGGATACTCTCCGCGAGGTCGTTTCTATATCGTTCGGTCAGGCATCCCGATACGATCAGTTTCAAATCCGGTCTCTGCTTTTTGAGTTCGGCGTAGGAGAGAATGGTATCGATCGACTCCTGCTTGGCTTGTTCGATAAACCCGCAGGTGTTGACGATCACGACCTGCGCGTCGTCGGGGGAAAGGACGATTTCATGTTCGGCGCCCTGTACAATCGATGCGATTTTTTCGGCGTCCACGAGGGCTTTCGGGCAACCCAGCGCATCGAAGAAAACCTTCATTACTTCAGGAACGCCCTGTTGAGGGAGAATTGACCCTGGTTGTTTTTCCAGTAGAATATCGATTTATTGACTTCGCCCATACTTCCGCCCGCCTCGGCCTTATCGCCGATCATGATCTTCACCGCCCCGGCGTTACCCAGGAGAAGAGTCATTTCGTTCTCGAAGCTGATCGGTATTTCCATACCCTTCTTGACACTGAATTGCTTGGGTTCGGAGCCGTCGGCCGAAAACTCCACAAAACCGGTGGCTTCCGCGACAAGTTTCATATCGATCCTCGTCTTGATCTTCGAGGAAAGAAGCTCATTCTCGGCAAGAATCGCCGCCTGGTACTTCTGAATCGTCCCGGCGCTCTGGTTCGTTTTTACCATCATATCTTCTTTCAGGATAAACACCCCGAGGAAAATCTTGCTGTCCGTGATCCGCGTCAGTTCGACACCCATATCTTTGATATTGTTCCCGTCGCTGTCGATATTGAGAACATCGCGTTCTTTGATGTTATAGTTCATTTTATTCACGGCGATCTGGAGGCTCTTCGACGCGCCCATCTCCTTGAGTTCGAGCGTAATCAGGGAATTGCCGTTGGAGATCGTGATCGTATCGCCGATATAGTATTCCTGCTTGGTGATCTTCTCGAGTTCGGTCAGTTGGTAATGGTACTTCTTATCGGAATGTATTACCGTGCCGGCGCTGCTTTCGGGAATCTTGATATTCGAGATAATGAGAATAAGGAGAAGCAGACCGCCGAGAATACCGCCGATAATACCTAACGATTTGAAATCGATCTGGGGAGCGGACGATTTTTTCTTCGGGGTGATACCCACGAGCTGTTCGATAGGCGCGTCCTGCTCTATCCTCATCTGACGTTTATAGATAGAGATAACCGTATTGCGGTCGAGTTCGAGGGTATCAGCGTATGTCGCGAGAAAGCCGAGGATATAGGTCTCGCCGGGGAAGACCGAGAGATCGTTCATCTCGAGGGACTCGAGATACTTCTTGGATATATTCGTTTCACGGACGATTTCGTCCACCGAAATCCCTTTCTGTTTTCTGGCTTCCTGCAGGTACTCGCCGAGCGACACTTTTTCATTCAGGGGCATTTTCCTCTCCTTTTCCGCCGGGGGCCTGTTTCGTCCCCGATGAATCGATATGTTTGAATTAGAACAACTTGTCGAAATATTATAAAGAAAATATTCATATTTTACAAGAATTTACGGTTTTTAATAACAGATGAAAAAATTCGGGAAAAATGTTGTTTATCCGACCATTTTCAGGTATAATATATTTGCCGCTTCGAAAATAATCGATTCGAGGAGGCGGATGCCGGGCGAAGAATGAATTATTTTTCAGATTGAAGTCAAAAACTTATTATTATCGGCCGCCCGAAATGTAAATTTATTCCCGGGAGATGAAAATGAAGATCAAGCGCGAGAGCGGAGTAAAAACAGCCATCGATATGACACCGATGATCGACGTAGTATTCCAGCTTCTGACCTTTTTCATGATTACCTCGACAGTCATCAAGACGTCCGCGATTAATGTCGATCTCCCGAGCGCGAGTACCTCGGACGCCGCACCTAACCGTGTGGCGGTCATTACCCTCTACAAAGACGGAAGCGTTAAACTGAACGATTTAAGCATCGATTTCAACGACCTCGGCATCCAGATCGCCACGTTGAAAACAAACAGTTCCGAGCTTGTAGTGACAATCCAGGGCGATAAAAGCGTACCCTATGACAGAATTATTCAGACAATGGATATCGTCCGGTTTTCCGGCGTGAAGAAAATGAGTCTCGCGACTCTCCTGAAAGAATCCCAACCCTGAGGACGGAAGAATGAGGATCAAAATAAAGGAAATCAACCTCAACCAAGGCTTTTTATTCTCATTCCTTTTCCATGTTTTCCTGCTCTTAGTCTTCTCGATATTTATGCAGACTAACCTTTTTCAAACCCCCGAACCGATGCTTGTGTCAATCGAATCGCCTGTCGAGACGATCGCGTCCTCGCTCAACGACATGCTCAACACGCCGTCGCATACCGAAGCTCCCAAGCTCGACCAGAAGATTTCCCCGGCTGTCGAAAAAAGCCCAGTTCCCGAGAAAGCCGTCCCGGATATGCCCGCGATCAAGCCGAACCAGAACTCCCAGAACGAGATCAAGCAGGATATCAAAAACAACTTGACATCGAAGGACGCCGATAACATCGACAAGATCGATCCCCAGAAGATCAAGGACAATCAGAGCCAGAAGGAAATGGATAAACTCGCGAATAAGACCAATCCGCAGGACCTCGATAAACTGTTCGAAGAAACGATGGGCGACAACCAAGTGAAAAACCCGGCGAATAAGGTGGGCGAACTTTCACAGAAAATCCTAAGCGAACTGTCGAATCAGAACAACAACACAGCCCAAAACAACAATAACAACACATTGCCGACTATCGATAAACCGGACAAAAGCGATCCGTTAAGCGACGCCAAATGGAACGGACAGCCCCGTAAGACGATTAAATTCCCCGACCTCGCGTCGAAAATACCTGACGAGTATAAGCAAAAGGGCCTGAGTTATAAAATCACGGTCAGGCTGACTATCGCCCCCGAGGGCAATGTGAAAAAGGTCAACATTCTCGAATCGTCTGGCGAGATCGAACTCGACAGCATCTTCCAGATCGAGCTCCAGAATATCGTCGTCGAATCCGTCCCCGCTTCGGTCGGTAACGTCACCGTCGTGAAGACATTCACGATCAAGCTGAAATAATCAGGTTTTCTTCTTTTTCGTCTTGGCGGCGGGAAACAATATGTTATTCAGGATGAGCCGGTAACCCGGCGAGTTCGGGAATAGATCGAGATTTGTCGGCGGATCGCCCACCTGATGCGCGTAATCCTCGGGGTCGTGCCCGGCATAGTAAGTGAACGTCCCCTTGCCGCGGTCGCCGTGGATGTAGTTCACCCATGTCTTATTCTCGATATCAGCAAGAATTGTGATATCCTTCTTCAGCTTCGACTTCTGGAATCCCGTGGCCTGCCCAAGAAACCCCTTGATCAGGTTCTTATGGTTCTGCACGAGCATTGTGGGAATCACATCGTACTTCGCCGCGAAATCTTTCAAACGGAAATAGAACGGCACCGAGTAGATATTCTCACCCATCTGGTCTATATCGATATCCGAATGTTCGTATAGATACGGCTCGGTAAGGATATTGAAGTTTTCGAACGCGAGCGTCCCGGAATAATCGATCTTGTTCGGCCAGAGGCTGTCGAACGGCGTACCGTCGATCTGAGCGGGAACCATGTCGAAATCGAGAGCGGATAAGGCGATATCGAGCGTATCGGCCGCTGAGCACATCGCGAAGAGGAAGCCGCCGTCGAGGACATACTGCCTGATCTTCACCGCCACCGCTTTTTTCTCATCCTGCACGTTGGCAAACCCCAGCGTGTTCGCGATCTTCTGGAATGTCGACACCTGCTCGATATACCATTTCTCCGAGGCGAAACTGAACCAGAACTTGCCGAACTGCCCTGTGAAATCTTCATGGTGCAGGTGAAGCCAGTCGTAGTTTTCGGGGGTCAACAGCCCTCCGATCACTTCCTGATCCCAAATCCGGGTGTAAGGTATCTCGGCGAATTCCAGCACGAGAGTCACGGCGTCGTCCCACGGCGCGTTCCACGGCGGGGCGTAGACCGCGACAATAGGCGCTTTCTCCAGATCGACGATATTCATATTACCCTGGTCGATCACTGCCTTGACCGCCGCGAAATCGTTCTCTGTCACAAACTTATAGCTAATATTCCGTAGCATCGCCCATTCGGCGATATCGTTATCGTCCTGCATGATGAGGAAACTTCCGCCCCGGTAATTGAGGAGCCATTTCACCTGAATCCCCTTCTGCAGCGCGAGATATGCCATCCCGTATGCCTTGAGGTGATTGGCCTGCGTGTCGTCCATAGGGACGTATATCAATGAGAATGCGGTCAGCGGGAGAAAACAGAGAACGGCTATCAGTCTCAGCATTTGATTTCCTTATCGAACGTGTATTAATATAACGGTAAATCCCGATAAATTCAAGTTCCTCAATTATAACCTGTAAAACAATTTATTGATTCCTATTTGACAAAAAACAACGGGTGATGTATAATATTGCACGGTTTTAATTAATACAAGGAGCTGCCTGACAGCTCCTTTTTTGTTACCGGAAGGATTTGCGAGTTATGTTCCGTGAAAAGCTGATTTCTCTTGTGAGGGATACCGTCGAAACACTGGGCTTCATCCTCATCGAATGCCTTTGGATTTATGGGAAAAGCCGGAGTACATTGCGGACAGTGATCCATCACATGGAAAGGAATATTTCCACTCAAGACTGCGAGAAGGTGTCGCGTGTGCTCTCCCAGAGGTTGGACCTCGAAGAACTGATCGACGGAGCTTACCAGATGGTCGTCGAGTCGCCCGGAGTGGAACGTGAAATAGGGCGGCATAAGGAATACAAGTATTTTCTCGGCCGTCCCATCCGGGTGGTGGTGAAAAAACCCGCCGATTACGGGATGAAAGATAATGTGATTATCGGGCAGTTGGAAACCGCCGACGAAACGGGAATTGTATTGAAAACAGGCGAAAATACGCTGACCATCCCGTTTACCGATATTTCTAAAGCAAACCTGTATTTTGAATTGAAAAAATATTTATCATAAGGAGGAGAACGGTGGCACTCGGAGACATCATTGAAGAGTTCGCTAAAGAAAACAAAATTTCGGAAGAGCTCGCCGAACAAATACTCAGCGAGGCTATGGTTACCGCATATAAGAAAAAATACGGAAAAACTTATGAAAATGTGGAAGTAAAGATCGATAAAAAGATCAATATGTTCCAGGTTAAGGAAGTGGCCGAGGAATTCGAGGACGACGTGACCCATATCAAGGCCGACGAGGCGATGCAGTACACGAAGAAAAAATCCCTCGATCCCGGCGATACGGTCAAAATTCCGATAGACGTTTCCCAGTTCGGGCGGCAGATCGCCCAGATAGTCAAGCAGGTTTTGAAACAGCGTGTGAACGAGATCCAGAAGGATATCCTTTACAGCGAATTCGCGAATAAGACCGGACAGGTCTTCCCCGGCAAGGTGAAATCCATGACAGACTCGCGTTCGGGCGGATACTTCATTTCCCTCGAACCGCGCGGCGTCGAAGCCTTCCTGCCGTACAGCGAATGTATCCCTGACGAATCGTTCGACGCGGGCGACACGGTCAAGTTCTTCCTGCTCGAAGTCAAGCAGTTCTCCCGTAAGGGCGAATCGCAATTGATCCTTTCACGAAAGCGCGAGGAGTTTGTCAAAGAACTTCTCCGTTTGAATATACCCGAGATCACCGACGGGACATTCACGATTCGGGCGATCGCGAGAAAGCCCGGCGAAGTCAGCAAAGTCGTGATCGATACGTTGAACGACTCGATCGATCCGATCAGCGTGACTGTCGGAAAACAGGGCGCGCGTATCAAACCGATCCGTTCAGAACTCGGAAGCGAACGTATCGAGATCATCCGCTGGAACGAAGAACCGCGCCAGCTGATTACCAATGCTGTCAAGGCGAGCCGTGTGCTGAAAGCCCGGATCGCGGAAGTATACAATATCGACCTCGATATGGAACATCACGAAGCGCATATAGTGGTCGCGGACGAGTTTCTCGCGCCGCTGATCGGTAAAGGCGGATCGCACCAGAAGATGATCGAAAAGGTCACGAGCTGGAAAATCCATTTCCGCCCCTACTCGGAGTTCGAAGTCGAAATCCAGGAGAAACAGAGACAGGTCGACCAGATTCTCGGTATCACATCCGAAACGGAAGAAGTCGAGGTGATCGAGGAAGACAAGATTCCGATCTCCGTTCTGCCGTTCTCGCCGGAGCAGATGGAAATCCTGCGTAACGCCGGATTTGAAGATGTCGTGGAAATCGTAGAGTTTTCAATAGAAGACCTTGCCGCCCGCTGCGGAATCTCTCTCGACAGCGCGATGGAAATCTGGAAGGTTATCGAGTCCAATGTGGAGATAGAAGAAGAGGAAGCTTAGAAGTTTACGGCTCTCATAAGTGAGGAGGAAGTTCAATGCCTGATAACGGTCAAGAAGCGAAGAAGAAGAAAATCATTAAATTGAAGGTCAAGTCCGATCCTAAGGCCGCGCCGGTTATAACCGAGCCGCCGAAGGAAAAGAAGCCCGAGACCGCGCCTCAGGAAACGCCCGTAAAGAAACCTTTTGTGCAGAATACAAGGTTCTCTCCTCCGTTTAAGCCTTCAGCGCCGTATAACAGGGGAACGGCACCGGGCCAGCAGAACCGGCCGCCCCAGCAGCGTCCCTATCCTCCCCGACCCGGGCAGGGCGGGCCGGGCGCGTCATCCTCGCCCTCGGGAACAGCCGCCGCGGGTAAAGACCAATCCAACCGCAACCGTCACCGTGGGGCGACGACTATCCGGAAAAAAGACGCTCCCTTGTCGAAGGAAGAACTTAAAAAGCGGCAGGAAGAGGTTATCCTCTCCAAGATGCAGAATTCCATGTTCCTGAAGCAGAAAAAGGGCGAGGTCATGATCTCCGAAGAGATCGAGATCGGAGAGGTCGCCAAGATTTCCGATATGGCCAAGAAGATGCAGATCAAGGCCAGCGTCCTGATCCAGAAACTGATGGAACTGGGCGTTACCGCCACCATTAACGACAATATCGACGCGGATACCGCGGTTATCCTCGCATCGGAATTCAATTGCAAAGTCAAGATCAAAAGTCTCAAAGAAGAGATTACGATAAAAGAGGAGACGGACGACGAGAAAGACCTCGAGACCCGTCCTCCGATTGTTACGGTAATGGGCCATGTCGACCACGGTAAGACGAGCCTTCTCGACGCGATCCGGAATACGAACGTCGTCGAGCACGAGAGCGGCGGAATCACCCAGCATATCGGAGCCTATCAGGTTCAGACAGACCGCGGACGGATCGTTTTC
>Ga0154538_136_pt1 | contig 24864 bp, 25 predicted proteins | sample RifGroF1_FD_105681 | JGI IMG/M metagenome (GOLD analysis project Ga0154538, IMG submission 105681) | Spirochaetes bacterium GWF1_51_8 | reverse complement strand
GTCAGAAGTGTTTACACAAGGTTAAATAAATAGCTTCGAGACGAAGAGTGAATCTCTTAACAATCGTCCTTGCTTTTTTTTCTCCGTGCCTGCCCCGAGTAAATCGAGGGGTGCTCCGCGCGAATTTTCCCGGAGTTCAGCCTACCGAAATACAGGGGGAATCTCACACAGAGCACACTGAGAGTGTAAAACATATCCTGCGCCTGCCCCGAGTAAGCCGAGGGGTGCTCCGCGCCTTCGCGGTCGGCTGTTTGCATAACCGGGCTATCCGGGCGAAGCCTTTCTCTTAAATCCATCCCAGTTCTTTAGCCGACGACTCCATCCATTCGCCGACAGCCTGATAGATCAGTTTCCCTTTTTCGATACTGTTCTGATTGGGCAGAATTCCGAGCAGCGCCTCGGTTAAAGAATCGATGCCCTCCGGCCTGATTTCCTGCTCGGGAAGCAGATAGACCAGCCAGTCCTTCCTCGGGATGAACGACCCGTTGACGGCGTAAATAAATCCGCAGAAACACTCGAACGCTTCATGGAAGTTTTGCGCCATCTGGGTATACGCCTGTCTCCATTCCCATTTCTCGTAACGGTAATCGCCGCAGAGATAACGGAATCTCCGGAAGTTTTGCATCGCGGTCTCCTTTCTCGGCGCCTGCTTTTTAGGATAGTGTCTCGCCAGTTCGCCGCTGATTCGTGTATCGTTTTCCCCGAGAACGATCGATTCCGCCAGGGCGAAACACTCGGATTCCGGTTTACTTGTATCAGTGAGGGATGCGCGCGAAACCTGTTTGATCTGGAACCCGGTATTCGAGAACACCGTGCAGTAGAACGGTATACCCGGTTCGGTACTCGCGCCGTAGGTCTTCGAGAGATCGGTGTCCCCGCCCGGTGTGACGAGAGTCAGATCGACAAGCAATCCGTACCTGCCCTGCCGTGCATCCCCGCGCGAGGCGGAACCGGAAAGCAGAACGGCGTCGTTCACGATTTTCCGATTGATGTCTTCCGCGAATGCCCGCGCGTTCTCCCGCAATCCCCTGCAATACTCCGCCTGCTCCCGAACCATCTGATCCAGTTTCTTCATGGTTCCCCCTTTGTTCCAAGACTGTTATTATACCTCCAGCCGGTTCCACGGCTTCCGCCATTCCGACGGGTCGAGCTTGAAGTCGAGCATATCCGGAAAGCGCTCACGGATATCCAGCATCGCGCCGAGGCACAGTACGGTGTTCCACGCGATCAGCGTATGGAAATGCCCCTTCGTACCGAACACGCGGTGGATATAGTCCCAATCGGTGTGATTGACCTGCTCGGGCTGCCATCCGATGAAACCGGGCTTCCTGCCGAGAAGGTCGCACTTATCGGCGTAAAGCTGTCCGCATGCCGCTATCAGCTCACGGGCGTATTCGCGCCATTCGTCCCCGCCTCCCGCTTTCCACAGCCGAAGGAAGTCGTATGCGATGAACATTCCGTAGAAGTCCAGATGGTGATGGGCGACCGAGACCGACGTCATCCCGCGAGTGGAAAAACGCCGCCGCCCGAGCGGGGAGTCCGGCGGGAACGCGACATCGTAAGTCCATAGCCACGACAGCAGAAAGCCCGCTGCACGCAGGGCATATTTGAGATATTCCTTTTCGCCCGTGTACTCGTAGATGTCGAGAAACGTCCGCAGGAGCGCGCACCCGGCCTCTTTATCCACGCAGTCCGCGTCGAGGGTGTCCGAGGGAAGCGTCCATCCGTCTGTCATCGCGCCGTAGTACTTCCCCGCACGCAGTATCGCGTCACGGCGTTTCGGTTCGCTCCCGTCCGCCTGTTCGAGCCGGACAAGCATCTGTACGATGTAAGCTCCGTTCGTCCCCGAGGTGTCGAGAGGCTCGCCGTCGGGACTCCGCCATCGGCCGAACCCGCCGCCGGGAAGCGGGTGCGCGATATAGAACCCGGCGTTCCTCCGCGCGAGTTCGAGATACTCGGGATGGGCTCTCCCGGCCTTACCGAGGATGTCGTGGAGGCGGATATATCCGGTCATCGTCTCGCTGTTGCAGCGGGAATTCACACCTGTATTCTGGAAGGGTTTCGCCGAAGCCGCAAAGAAACCGCCCCATCGCTTCTTCTTCAGGTCGTACATATCGCGGTGGAGGCCGTTGGACAAAAGGCCGCCCTTGAAGAACTCGCCGATCCGTTCGGCGAGCGGCAGGAGCCATTCCGTCCCGGTCTCGACCCCAGCGCGCGCGAACACCGACGCCGCCTCGAGGCTTTTCACGAAAAAGCCGCCCGCGGTATACTCGTAGTAGCCTTGGAATAGCCCGTTTCCCTCGCCCATCTTCACCGCCGCGACGCCTTTTTCGGGATTGTCGAGGGTCAGGAAGAGGAGGTTCCGCAGTCTGAGCGACGCGTATGCGCTCCAGTCGGCGGTGTGCCGTTCCGGGGCGGGGAATTCGTTCAGCGCCGCGCGGTGTATCCCGGGGTAAAACTCCGGCGAAGTATGCGGAATGTCGTCCCACACGATATAAATATTCCGTTTATAATGGAAGGGAAGCGCGCCGGGCTTGACATGGACGAACTTCATTTTCGGGCGGGTCAGGCCTCCGAGCACGAGCCCCTTCTCGGTGTAGCTCTTCGGTGATTCCTCGAATGGGATTGCTAGGGTGAACGCGGGGACGCCGCCGGAGAGATATGTCTTTACGCTTGCGGTCATAACGTTACTCTCAGCGGGAGAGAGGAATAACGCGCGGAACCCGGACCGGCCGTAGAGCGCGGAGCATGCCGGGACGGGCATCCTGTCCTCGCGGAACGACCACTTGTCCCCGAGCCCGCCCTTGGGGAACTTACCCTCGCCCGCCGTGTTCCCGTCGTACATCACCGACGGCACGAACCAGCGGGAGAATTCCGCGCCGGGTGTGAGGAAGTCGAAAAGGAGCCTGTACTTTCCCGGGCGCTCGATCGTCCATTCGCGCTCGATCCGAAGGACTCCGTGCTCGTAACGGAACCTGTCGAGGATGCGGATACCGGGAAACACCGCTTCGATACCCAGTTCGCCCGACGGTTTCAGGCTGTCGGGTATCAGGAAATCCCTGCCGCGTTCGGCCGCGTATACGACCGTCCCGATAAAGAGCTTACCGACATAAATCCCGTACTCGTTTCGTCTGCCGCCCGGTTTCAGTTGAATCATAAATCGCCCCTTTTTATTCGGAATAACAGTTGATTTTTATCCCGAGTGAATTATCATAACTCAGTCGGATATTCTGTCAATCGAAAATCGCAATAGGAGGCGGATATGTTCGGGAAGTACCGTATAGACGAGGACGCGAAGGTCGACCTGAAGGATTACGATCCGGGCGAGGACGGCAAGCTCGATAAGGACGGGATGGAGGAAGAAGTCGCGAAGAACCTCGGGGCGCTCGACGAACTGCAATTCAAGCTGTACGCCGAGGGGAAACAGTCGCTCCTGATCGTCCTTCAGGCGATGGACGCGGGCGGCAAGGACGGAACGATCCGCAAGGTATTCGGCGACCTCAACCCGCAGGGCGTGCGCGTCACCTCGTTCAAGGCGCCGACATCGGACGAACTCTCCCGCGACTTCCTGTGGCGTATCCATGCCCACACTCCCGCGAAAGGGATGATCGGCATTTTCAACCGCTCCCATTACGAGGACGTCCTCATCGTCCGTGTGAATAAATGGATCGATAAGAACGAGTGCGAACGCCGTTACCGTCAGATCAACGATTTCGAGCGGATGCTGACCGAGCACGGGACGGCCATCCTGAAGTTCTATCTGCACATCTCGAAGGACGAACAGAAGAAGCGTTTTCAGGAACGTCTCGACGACCCGGAGCGTCAATGGAAGTTCTGTAAGGGCGACCTCGACACCCGGAAGCAATGGGACGACTATATGTTACAGTTCGGCGACGTTTTCCGTAATACAAGCACAAAACGCGCTCCGTGGTATGTCGTACCGGCGAATAACAAACGTTACCGCAATCTGGTCATCAGCACGATAGTCCGCGAGGCGCTCGAGGAAATGGACCCGAAGTTTCCCATGCCCGAAGAAGGTCTGGAAAATATCCGGATCGAATAGGAAGGACTATGAGGCAATTTTGGGTTATCGTACTGCTTCTTTCAGTCGTCCTGTCAGCGCACGGGATAGAGCTGAAGACGAACACGTCCGTCAGTCTTAACGGCGAGGGATACTATCTGCTCGGTTGGAACTTCGGGAGCGGATTCTTCGCTCAGGTCTTAAATATTACGAATATGTCGTTCTCTATGTTCGATGCGTTCGGCAAGAAGTACGGCCCGTTCCCCGACGGTACCCATGTGGCGGTCAGTCCGGATTGTTCGAGGTTCGCGTATACGCTCGATGCAGAAGGAAAGACGTCTATCGTCTTTGACAGTATGATCTACGCCGAGCATGACGGGATAGAGAATCTCGAGATCGTGCCGGACGGTTCCGCTCCGGTATTTATATACCATGAGAACGGGAAAGACTGGCTCTCATACAAGGGACTGCTAATCTGCGGGTATCGGGAAATAACCGAATTTGAAGCCGCCGGCAACTCCGATGTGTTCGGATTTATCTATCGCATACACAGGAGTTTTTATGTCCAAACCGGTTTTACCAACTCAGGGCCTTACCGGAAGTGTAAGGAGTTAAAACTATCCTATAACGGCAAATCCTGCGCTTTTTTCGCGAAAAGCCCCAAGCTTTCGGAGAACATGACCTATGGCGACGATGCTAAAATTTCGATCAGCCCCGACGGAAGCGTTACGGGCATCGTGTTTTGTAAGGAGTATCTTTATTACCTCAGGATCGGCGATACGGTATTCGGGCCCTACGAGATAGCGTTCGAGCCGGTTTTCAGCCCGGATAACCGGTACGCGTTCGGGTATCAGATGGGTGAGGAATGCTTCGTCCGTTTCGGCGATGCGAAATACGGCCCCGCCGACTTCATCTACAACTACGCCTTTCTGCCCGAACCCTTCGGATTCGGGTATGTCTACCAGATGAAAGATGTGTACTATATCCGGCTGGGCGAAGAGAATACTCTCGGCCCGTTCGAGTATGCGGACTTTCGGATCATCGACGGGAAAATATACCTGCTGGTCATGCAGGGCGGGATTCTCACATTCCTCGAAACGATATAGTTCCGTTTATACTGAAGCCCGCCCGGAATGACATCCTTCGGCCGGCTCAGGATGGCGGTATACCTTACCGCTCTCTTTCGGAATATAGGCAGATAAAAACCTGGCATCTCACGGTATCCGCAACAGGCTCATTCGGAAAAGGATTTTTCTTTGCCTGTCGTTTACTTGACGTCCTTACCCTCGAGGAAAGACGCGTACTTCTTATCGGACTGCGCGATATGCGAAACCCACCAGTCCCTGAGAAAATCGAGCACACTGACCGAGATCAGCGCACGCCCGGAATCGAAACCCTCTTTGAATTCTTCGGCCTTCCGCGTGAATTCTTCATGCTGGGCCTTCTGCCCGGCAAGCAGGGGGTAGTTATGGTCGGTCAGGATTTTTTCTTCATAGGTGAAGTGTTCGTCGGCGTACTGCGACATTTTTTCGAATACACTAAACAGCGCGTCCTTTCCCTTCCCATGCTGCATCGCATCGTGAAGCTCGTTGATAATCCCCAAAAGGTTTTTATGCTGTGCGTCTATAGACTGTACACCGACACTGAGTTCGTCCTTCCATTCGACAAACGGCATCTATAGCCTCCAATTGATTTAGTCCTGCGCCGCTACTTCTGTCTGCTCATAAACGAAGCATACTGCTGATCCGAATCGGCGATATGCGCGATCAGCCAGTCCCTGAGGAAATTCAGGACATCTATAGAAACCAGGGCTTTTCCGGAAGCGAAGTCCTTCTTGAACTCGTTGACCTTGCGGACAAACTCGTCATGCTGGAATTTGTGCCCGTTAAAACCCGGGTAGCCGTTCTCGTTCAGCATATTTTCCTCGAAGGAAAAATGTTCGACCGTATAACCGGCCATTTTCTCAAGCACGCTTGTCAAGGCGTCTTTCCCTTTACCCGTTTTCATCGCGTCGTGCAGTTCGTTCATGATATCGATAAGCTTCTTATGCTGATCGTCGATTGCCGCTATACTGACGCTTAAACTATCGTTCCATGCTACAAAAGCCATCTCCGGCCTCCCTCAATAGTTTTCAAAAACTAAACAATCCCTTTTGAATTGAAGAACGGCCCGAACTTCTTGTCCGTTTCGGCGATATGATTGACCGTCCAGTCCCGAAGGAAATTCATGATGTCGATCGAAAGCAAAGCTTTGCCGTCCGCGAAACCCTGCTTAAAGTCCACGACTTTCTGGACAAACGATTCGTGTTCGGCCTTGTGGGTCGGGTATCCCGAGTACGAATGTTTCCGCATCAGGACTTCCTCGACGGAGAAATGCTCGACCGTATAGTTCGCCAGTTCGTCTAAAGTCCGTTCGAGAACCGCCTTTCCCTGCCCATGGCTCATCGCGTCGTAAAGGTTATTGATAAGATCGATCAGATGCTTGTGCTGTTCGTCGATCTGCCTAATCCCGACCGAAAGACTGTCGCTCCATGCCATGAAAAGCATCGTGTTCCTCCAAGTTATCGATACTTATTTGATCCCTTTGGAAATAAAAAACTGACTGTAGGCTTTATCCGTATCCGCGATATGGTTGACCGTCCAGTCGCGCAGGAAGTTCATCACCTCGATAGAGAGAAGGATTTTACCGGCCTCGAAGCCTTTCTTAAAATCCACGACCTTCTGGACAAACGTTTCGTGTTCGGCCTTGTGCGTCTGATAGCCCGAGTAGCCGTACTTCTGCATCAGGCTTTCCTCGGCGGAGAAATGTTCGACTGTGTACTTCGCAAGTTCATCCAGCGTATTCTCCATCGCGGCCTTTCCCTGCCCCTTGCTCATCGCGTCATATAACGCGTTGATCAGGTCGATCAAATGCTTATGCTGTGTATCGATCTGCTCGATCCCGACAGAAAGATAGCCGCTCCATGTCATGAATACCATCTGCACCCTCCATATTACTCTATACTTAAAGGTAAGGAAAAGTAAAACGACGACCCTTTACCGACAATGCTTTCCACCCCGATAGAACCATGATGGCCCTCGACGATCTTCCGGGATATCAGAAGCCCCAACCCCGTGCTTTCTTCATCACCGGTCGGCTTATTGCTCCCCTGACGGAACACCTCGAACAGCCTCGGGATTTCTTCGGCGGGGATGCCTGGCCCTTGGTCGTTCACGGATGTCATGACCGAATCGCCTGTTACCGAGATGTCCAATGTGATAGTAGTCTCGCCTGCGGAAAACTTGATCGCGTTGCCGATCAGGTTATTCAGCACCTGCTCGATTTTGTATTTATCGAAATAGAAAAGCGGGATAGTACCCTCGATCTTCGATTCAATCTTAATTCCTTTTTTCCCGGCAATAGGCTGGTTAATCTTCACGCAATGTGCCAGGAGCTTTTCATAATTATTTCGGTCGATTTCCAGATTGAGCGCTCCGCTTTCGATCTGCGAGACGGTCAGCAGGTCTTTGATTAAGTGATTCATGAACCGCGTGGAACTGATGATCGAGTCCAGAAACTCGCGGTGCTCCTCGTTGATACAGTCGTGAAGGTCCTCTTTCAAAAAACTGGCGTAGATATTGATCGCGCTGATCGGATTCCGGAGGTCGTGCGCGGCCACGCCGAGAAAGAGATTTTTCGTGTGATTGATCTCCTCGAGCTTGAGCCGCTGAGCCTCCAACTCGGAAACATCGTCGATAATCAGAAGCACCATATCCTTTTCATTATAACGGACCGGTTTTACAGAAAACAGCAGATGCTTCTCGACCTTGACGCCGTCTATATAGAATCCGCGTACCAGTTTGCGTTTCAGAATCGGCCGCTTTATTTTCAATGTTTCCATGATGCCCGCCCGGAGTATACATTCCGAGCAGTATTCCGTAGTGCCGCAAATCGCCCCGGTCTCCTCGACATACATGCACTTGATGCCGTTCCCGCAGAACTTACCGATAAAATCCTGCGCCTTCCGGCTGAAAAGCGCCTCCGCGGTATCGTTGACATTGATAATCCTCGCTTCCGAATCCACGACGAATACGGCGGAAGTGAGATTATTGAGCAGCACGTTCAAAAAGTCGGCAGAGTCTTTGATATCCGCAATTTCAAACTTCATAATATCCTTTAAAACTCATTTCGATACCTAATAATAAATGAATTCGATAAAAAAGGCAAGCCCCTTTCTCCCTTGTCCTAAATCGAAAAAGGGACCAGCCCCTTTCTCAAATACCTCTATCGAATTTTCGGCATAAGAATGAAATAGGACGCTTCGCCTATCCGAAAACGGAGGAAAAAAGTTAATTCTTCACGAAACCCGGGAGAATAAACTAATATTTGTTTTATAGTATCCCCGGGCAATAAAAAAGAGGCTGACCCCTCGGGACAGCCTCTCTATTTGATGCGGCGACTAAAATTAGCCTTTGATGATCGCTCCGGAAGGACATGCGGATTCACAAGCGCCGCAGTCGGTACAAGTAGCGGGATCGATTACATAAATATCGCCCTCGCTGATCGCGCCCACCGGGCATTCGCCGATACACACACCGCACGCTATACAGCTTTCGGTAATCTTATAAGCCATCTGATCCTCCTATTCCTATTCTTAGGGCTAATATTGTAAACTTTTTTGCCGGTCCTGTCAAATCGGCGGTAATTTCCCGGATTCTTTTCCGGTTTTTCCGTTACATTTTTTAAAGTGAGGCGTAAGATTATGTATCGATATTCAGGAGGACCACTATGAAAAAGTTTTTTAGGGCATATTTGTTTTTTCTCAGTCTATTCTGTACCGTTATTCTGATCGGATGCGGCGCGAGCACAGGGGGGCAAGCTCAACCCCAGCCGGTTAACACCCCCGCGAAACCGGCACAGGAAATGTCGAAAACGAAGATCAGCTACGCCGACGGTCTGGCGGCTGTCTCCGAAGAGCAGGACGCATATGTCATCTCGGGCAAGGATTCTAAAAAGGGCGATAAAGCCGAGATCGAAAACGGAGTCGTACATAACACCGAAGCCTACAATAAAATCTACGAGAACGAATTCTTCGATGCTTTGAAGGAACCTCTTTCGACCTTTTCAATCGATGTCGATACGGCGGCTTATGCCAATGTCCGCAGATTCCTGATGGCCGGACAGATGCCTTATCCCGACGCGGTAAGGATCGAGGAGCTGATCAACTATTTCACCTACGACTATCCTGAACCTAAGGGCGACGACCCGTTCTCGTTTACTACCGAACTCACCGAATGCCCGTGGAACCCGGAGCATAAACTCCTCTTGGTCGGACTCCAGGCGAAGAAAGTCTCGTTCGAGAAGATGCCTCCCAATAACCTGACCTTCCTTCTCGACGTGTCCGGTTCGATGTCCGACGCGAACAAACTGCCGTTACTCAAGGGCGCTATGAAGCTCCTGATCAACTCGATGCGGCCTGTCGACAAGATATCTATCGTGGTATACGCCGGAGCGGCCGGAGTGGTGCTCGAACCTACGCCCTGCTCCGATAAGAAGAAAATCCTCGATGCGCTCGATAAGCTGGAAGCAGGCGGATCGACCGCGGGCGGCGAAGGGATCAAGCTTGCCTATAAGCTCGCCAAGCAAAACTTCGACAAACAGGGCAATAACCGTGTCATCCTCTGCACCGACGGCGATTTCAATGTCGGCGCGTCCAGCGATGCCGAAATGGTCAACCTGATCGAAGAGAAGCGCAAGGAAGGCATCTTCCTCACCGTGCTCGGATTCGGGATGGGCAACTATAAAGACTCCAAGATGGAACTCCTCGCCGACAAGGGCAACGGGAACTATGCCTATATCGACAACCTGATGGAAGCGAAAAAGGTGCTCGTGACCCAGATGGGCGGAACACTCCTCACTATCGCCAAGGATGTCAAGATACAGATCGAGTTCAATCCCGCTAAGGTCAAAGAGTACCGCCTGATCGGATACGAGAACCGTATCCTCGCCGCGAAAGATTTCGACGACGACACCAAGGACGCGGGCGAACTCGGTTCCGGGCATACGGTCACCGCGATCTACGAGATAGTTCCTTCCGACGGCAAGATCGGATCGGCCGACCTCAAGTACCAGACTGTCAATGTCAGCGAGGCGGCAAAGGCGTCCAAGGAAATCGCGCAGATCAAATTCCGCTACAAACCCCCGACATCCGACACCAGCAAGCTGATTGTCAGCCCGATCTACGACGAGTCGATCCTTTGGAAGAACGCGTCGATGAACCTCAAATGGGCGGCATGTGTAGCCGAATGGGGAATGCTGTTACGCGACTCCAAGTTTAAGGCGAACGCCAGCTACGACCATGTCCTCGAGACCGCGAAGGCCGCTATCGGCGCGGACGAACTGGGCTACCGTAAGGAATTCATCCAGCTCGTCGAACTCTCGAAGGGACTGACCGGCAAGAAGTAATTAAGTTACAAGTTACAAGTTACAAGTAAAAAGTAAAAAGTGACAAGATAACGAACCTCCGAAATAAGAGCCGCTCCTGAAAAGGGGCGGTTTTGATTCAGTGAAAAGTGCGCCTCGACTTCGCTCGGCGACCGAGAGGTGAAAATTAAAAGTAAAAAGGGGGAAGGGGAAAGAATAACCGCAGAGGCGCGGAGTAATATAACAAATTCATCTATGGACCAGTGTTCTTACGGATTCTCATCCGGGTCAATCCGCGCAAGCACGCGTTATCCGTGATGAATTGGGATGAATATTAGATCCCAATAGAACGCGGAGAGCACGAAGATGAGCATTTCCTTCGTGGGAATTGCGTCTCTGAGGATTAATATTTACAATTTCACCATCGACTTTAAGACGGCACCTCCGCGATTTTTCTTGCCTTTTGGCAAGACAATTCTTAGAATATACTGTATCGGCGGTAAATAATGGAAATTTTATACTCGGAAAAAGCTGTCGCTCAATTACGGAAAATCGCAAAGGGCGATAGAAAAAGCGTTCAAATGATCCTGGAAAAGATCGAGTTGTATGCGGAAAATCCCACGGGAAACTATGATGTAAAATTTCTCAAAGGTTCGATGAGTGAATATAAACGTCTGAGAGTCGGGGTTTACAGGGTTATTTTTGGCGATCAAAATGCCGTCATGTATATTTATGAAGTGAAGCACCGGAAGGAGGCTTACGATGATTAAAACCCAGATTATCAAAGAAGACGAGAAGCCGGTTGCCGTAGTACTGGACTACGAGGAATATAAGCGTCTGCTGTCTATCGAGCAGGATAAGGACGATATCGCATCCGCCGATAAAGTGAAAAGACAAAATAAAAAATGGACGGCCCATTCAGACCTGAAAAAAGAGCTCGGAATATAACTTATCCCGCCTCCGCTGAGGACTATCCTCCGGGGGCGGTTTTGATTCAGTGAAAAGTATAAAGTTGAAAGTGAAAAGTGAGAAGTGAGAAGTGAGAAGCGGGAAAGGGGAATTCTACCGCGGAGGCGCGGAGTCCGCGGAGGAAAAACAACATCATTTTTGCCTATTATCTCCGCGGCGTTTTCATCCGTGTCAATCCGCGCAAATCCGTGTGATCCGTGTGGAAATGGGATTGAGATTTCATCCTCATTCTGCGCGGAGTACCCGGATAGATTACGCTTCTATTCTTTCGTCACGGCCTTCTTTTGCGGACGCGGCCGGCTCTTCAGCTTTGAAGCGTTCATCAGCACGCTGACGAGAGTATACGCGATGGCGAAACCCACTATCCCCGCGAACACCCCGAACGGGATGACCGCTCCGGCAATCGACGCGTCCGGCATCTGCATCACCGCCTTGATCCAGATTAACACGAACATTCCTGCCGAGAGCCATGTCAGGTGAAAAATCCCCCAGCCGATCCGCGAACGGAGCGCGCGTTTGTAGCTGTCGTCATCGTCGAGGTCGGTGTCCTTGGGATTCATCGCACGGCGCAGTTCGCGCGCGAGAAGGTACGAGATCAGGGCTATCGCCGCGGCGAGCGCCGCGAGAACGATGATTCCCGCGATCTGGAGCGCCGAAGAGGGCAGGACAATCAGGATGTCGGCCGCGAGCAGAAGCGCCGCCGCGCCCAAGAGCTTGATATATAGCCCGACCTTCGGTTTCTTCATTTTTCAGCCTCCGTCTCCGCGATCCCCGCGAGGGTCTCGAGGATATCCGCGATCCTCGGCCCCGGACGTGAGAGGATGTCGGTGTCGATATAGTATACCTTCGATTTGAGTTTTAGGCTATGAATTAATGTGTCGAAATACGCCTGCTCGCCCTTGAAGTCGTCGGCGGCAAAGATGTAGTCCGGGTCGAGCGACGCAAGCAGCTCGTCGGACAGCATCGGGTAGGCCACAGGCGACTTGACCGAATTCTCATACCCCGCGAGACGGAGGATATCGCCGATAAATGTCTGGGTCGATACGCTGAAAATGGGTTTGATCGAGATGACGACTAACGCGGTCGGCGGAATATCGTTCTGAACCACCCCGGCGAAACGTGCTTTGAGGGGGTCGAGATACAGCGTCGGGTCTTTCCCGAACACGCCCGCGAGAATGGAGATGTTCGACAGGATATCGGCGGCGGTGTTCTCGCTGAACACCATCACCTTGATCCCGAGCGATTCCAGCCGTTCGACCTTGTCCTTCGGGTTGCCCGACCATGCCGCGAGCACGAGATCGGGTTTCAGCGAGACGACGCTCTCGATATCGAAATCGCTGAGGCCGCCGACTTTCGGCAGGTTCGTGACCTCGGGCGGGTAGTCGCAGAAAGTCGTGACGCCCGCGAGACGGTCACCCTCGCCGATGTAAGAGAGCATCTCCGTGAGCGACGGAGCGAGACTGACAATACGCTGGGGAATTTTCGTTTCGGCGGGTGTATCGGCCGATTTCCCGCAAGAGAGCTGGAATAATAGCAAAGCAAGGATAAAGTATCTTTTTAGAAACATGATTTGCCCCCTCGATTCAGATTATCTTCGAATTTATAATTCTCTGTCACTGCAGGGAGATATCCGACGAAGCAGTCGATTTATTAGACAGGACTGATTGCTTCATCCCGTCTATTCCTCGATAAACTCGGAATGACGGAGCATCGCAATGACGGAATGTATATATAGAAATGAAGATTATAGATTACTCACGATTCTTTATTGCTTTCCGGTTTTCCATTTCCGCATATCCTCGATAAACTCATCGAAGAGGTAATGCGAGTCGTGGGGGCCGGGCGAAGCCTCGGGATGGTACTGCACCGAGAACGCCGGGTACTTCTTGTGGCGGATACCCGCGACCGTTTGGTCGTTGAGGTTGATATGCGAGATTTCCATATCTTCCGGGAGGCTGTCCGGATCCACCGCGAAGCCGTGGTTGTGCGAGGCGATCTCGACCTTGCCTGTGCGCAGGTCCTTGACCGGGTGATTCGCGCCCCTGTGGCCGAACTTGAGCTTGAAGCATTTACCGCCGACCGCGAGCGCGAGAAGTTCGTGCCCGAGACAGATGCCGAAGATCGGAACCTTACCGATCATCTTACGGAGCGCGTCGATCGCATAAGTGACCGGTTCCGGGTCGCCGGGGCCGTTGGACACAAAGATGCCGTCGGGATGAAGCGCCGACATTTCTTCGGCGGTCATTGCCGCGGGAACGAGCGTGATATTGCATCCCTTGGCGTTGAGTATCCGCAGGATGTTCGTCTTGATCCCGGCATGTACCGCGATGACGTTCCAGCCGCCGGGGTAAACCTTACCCCATTTGAGCGGTTTGTCTATGGTGACTTCCTTCGCGAGGTCGAGGCCGACCATGTTCGGAATTTTCGCTATTTTCGCCTTGAGGCTCGAAAGGTCGAAATCGACCGACGACAGCACGCCGTTCATCGCGCCGGTTTGGCGGAGGATACGGGTGAGCTTCCTAGTGTCGATACCCTCGATGCCGACTATTTTATGCGTGTCGAGATAATCGCCGAGCGATCCGGTGGCGCGCCAGTTGGAATAGGTTTTGGAGTATTCGCGGACAATAAACCCGGCGACCTGCGGGGCTTCTGACTCGACGTCATCGGTGTTCACGCCGTAGTTCCCGATCTGGGTATAGGTCATAGTGACGATCTGGCCGCGATAGGACGGGTCGGTCAGGATTTCCTGGTAGCCGGTCATAGAGGTATTGAAAACGACTTCACCGGCCGTTTCGCCGGTATGCCCGAACGCTTTACCTTGGAAGACTTCGCCGTTAGCGAGCATCAGGATGGCCTTGGACATACTCCCTCCGTCATGTAAACAGTAAATTATACATTAAACGTCGAAAAAAAGCAAGCGCGCCGGGTTTCCGTGTCATAGCAAAATAGAAATGTCACCATTTAGAGCAAAATCAAAATGTCACCCTAACAATTTAAAACAAGGCAAATGTCTTCCGCGTTCCGGGGAGTTATCTCGCGATTTCGAGGGTGTCAGAATTTTTGTGTAAATGGATTTCCGTCATAATTGCACCCTTTCGCCGAAATGCAAAGCGAATTGGTTCATTGCCTTTCCCCAGTCCTGAATTGGCATAGTCCATTTTTTCGAGATGTTTCTCAGTGCCAGGAACAGCAATTTCAGCACAGCTTCATCCGTTGGGAAGGAAGCCCGGTTTTTGATAATCTTCCGGAGACTCATATTGAGCGATTCAATGGCGTTAGTCGTATAAATCGCTTTTCGGATATCGCCGGGATACGCAAAATAGGTAATGATTTTTGTCCAGTTGCCTTCCCATGATTTTGGGATGTCCGGTAAAATGGCAATTATTATAGAAGTGCCAAGGAGTCAATAATATCCAGAAAAGCGTTAAAATCAGCCTTCCGAAGGGCATGGCCTGAGAGGGAGGGGGAAGTTATATGATACTTTCTGTCACCAGCTTGTCTCCGAGGTCACGAGGAGGAAAGTATCCAATGAGTGCCCCACCTTGATTACGAATGAGTATACTTTCATGGCTAAGTAGTAATATGCGCGAAACGAAAACACCGTAGCTCCTCCCTGCGGTCGTCAAACAAACGGTGTTTTTGACGTTCCGCCGGGATAAAATATGGGATGCGGAGAAATAATTTCATTACGGCATAGAGGCGGGGGCGACACGCAGGATGCGGGCTTGACCCCGAACTTGTGAGGGGAAGTTCCGAGCGCGCCACCTCAAGCATTCGCTTAAGGCGAGCGGACGGCACCGGCGCGAGGAAGAAAAACAGCCTAATGCAAACAGCAGGGGAAGAAAATAGCCGAAATACAAAAAAGCCATCCAAGTAATATAAAAATCTCAAAAGAAAAAGGAGTCACTTTATGCCCGAACCAGAAAATAAGCAGAATAACGTTAAAATCAACCTTCCGAAGGACGATAGCATATTACAGTACTCCATTGCCGTGATCGTGAATCACTCGCTGGAGGGAGTTCGTCATCGATTTCGCCTAAAATGTTTTCTGAAGAAAAATGGCGAAAATATATTCTTATTGAATTATTATGTGAAAAGATGCGAAACGGTGTATAAAAGTAGTGCGGTGAAAAATGAAGTCACAAAAATTTGAATTTTCAGGAAAGCGTGTTATAATTAAAATACAGGGTTGTTCTATATGGGTGAAATTTTCTTCAAAAAAAGTATTGACAAAACTTGAAAATGGTATAAGATAATTAAAAATATTTCGGAGGATTGTATGCGCAAAGTATGGCTATTTCTCCTTGCTTTGTGTGTGGTAGGGTTTGTTCCTGTATATGCGCAGGAAGAGGACGAACCGGTCTCGATGGTAGACGGCAAACCTGACACAGACGGCGATGGGATTCCGGATGAGTGGGAAACAAAGTTCGGTCTTAACCCCAATAATATGTTTGACGCGAAAATGGATGTCGATGGGGACAAGATTAAGAATATCGATGAGTACAAATTGAAGACTGATCCGAAAGATAAGGATTTTGATAAGAATAAAGACGGTGTGCCGGACGACTGGATGAAGTTCTTCGGTCTTACGGATGCCAAAGCCGATGATGACGGTGATGAAGTTTCTAACAAGGAAGAATTCGATTCCGGTACGAATCCTAAGGATAAAGAATCCTCCCCTAAAAAAGTAGCGACTGTTTCTCAGAAACACCCTGATCCGAGTATGGATGGTGTGAAAGAGAATATTGATTCGAGTATTCCTGATAATCACCTAATCAAGCCCAATGTATTGAAATTTATGGATCCGATCGGTGACGATAAGGGTCCCGGTTATTATACTTATCCGACAAACCCTGTTTATGTAAACGGCGGGTTCGACATCGTTTCCTTTGAAATTGATGCATCCGGTGCTGATAATGTCATCTTTAAAATCACAGTGAATGCCGACTTAAAGCAAGAATGGGGTATGGCGGCTGATTTTGATATTCAGATGTTCGAAATTTATATTGATCAGGACAAAGTTCCTGGATCCGGAAATGTGAAGTGCGTTCCCGGATTAAATGTCTATTTTGATCCGGCGAATGCGTGGGAAAAAGCGGTTATTGTCTCTCCTCAGCAAAACTCTCGTGTTGAAATAGAAATTGCAGTTAAAGCTTCTGAAATGGCGCAGGATATTGTTGTTCCTGTTAAAGTTACCGGTATAGGAAGAACACTTACCGCGGTTGTTAGTAAGAAAGCGTTGGGTATTACCGAAGAGACTGATATTTCCAAATGGGGATGGCAGTTGATTGCGCAGTCGAATGAAGGATATCCTGACGCAGAAGACTTGCTGACTAGAAATGTTAATGAGTTTAAAGGGTTGCACAGATTTGGCGGTGGAAACGATTACTGGGGCGATCCTGAATTGATGGATATGCTGGTTTGGCCTGCTAAGGGTACTATGCAGGAGGCAAAGGATCAATTCTCAGTATTGAATGTTTGGGAAAGCTATCCCGATCCGAAGATGGATATTAGAGCGGTCGTACCTCTCATCTTTAGTGACCAGACCGAACAATGGAATCCTGCTGGCGGGTACACCGAATTTGCGAAAGATTTGGCGACAAAAATTAAGCCCCCTGCCATGAAGGATAAATACGTTAGTGATAACTTCCAGCTTTACGGAAAGTTGTTCACAAGATGGAACTGGAACCTCGATATTTCAAAAGAAAATAAAATCCGAAACTCGTTGGAAATAGGAATCGACGGGAAACTATTTAGTAGTGTAATCGATTTCTATATCAGATTAGAGTTGAATCAGTGGGAAAATACCGAATGGAAGCAGTGGGCGAACTCTACTCCCGGTCAGGTTGATCTAGCACTTCAAGCCCGCCGTGTTATGCTCATTAGTTTGTTCCCTACGGTAGACTTGATTACAATTGGTAACAACGAAGTAAACTACAGCGCATGGACATTGGGCCAGCCGTGGTATCCCGACCGCGATAAGACTATGGGTATTTTTATCGACGGAAGCGTCGAGAAATCGTTTATCTATTCTTTAACGGTTCATTACACGATGGAATGGCTTGGTTTCGACTGGGGTCATGGCGGAAACAATATTTACGACTTGGTTTATGCGTATAAACTTGCCGGAACTCCGTTTGATTTCTTAAAGCTTTCTCATTCAACGGTTATTTACACCGACTTTGAAGTAAATCCGCAGTCGACTGCGCCCAAGTCAGTCATGCTCAAGGGTTATAACCTTGGAAGCGAATTGGATGGTATTCTGACGCTTCCGGGCGGATTCTTCTTCAACTTCCTCGGTGCTTACGCGGAAACCCGTATTGACGATGAGTTCAATAAAGTTGAAATTGGTTATGAGTTGGATATTGATAATAACGGACGTTTGGGTGTATTAGCTGATAATACAATCAATCCCACCAATTCACTTTACCTCAACGATTGGGCGGCTGTCATTGCGATTAAAAACGATAATATCTTTGGATCTGGAATTGGTTTAGTTATCGAGGGCTTTAGAATTGGTCAAAACTTTAACGTTTTAACGTCATCACGCGGCGATAGCGCCGGAAGTTTGGGCGGGTTTGGCGGAGGTTCTACAGCAGGTACCGCCGATGTACTGACTATGAACGGTAACCAGAGTGTTCACCGTTCGCCTCAAGCGGCCGACTTTGTCGAAAGCGTACCTCTGCCTGCATTACCTACAGAATATATTATTTCCGATCCGGTTACCACCACAAAATCCGTGGGTTGGGTAAACGATAGTTGGGAAGGTGTTTCGGCACTAGGCTGGTATGGAGCCACAGTCTTGCTCAATGGCAACTTTAATATGCTGCGTATCCGTCTCGAAGGCAGCTTAATCAAATTCGGAAATAATAGCGTATATTTAAGCGCTACAAAAGGTGATCCGGATAATTTCTACCAGCAGGCCACCAACACAATCAAGTATTCGGATTTGACGAGGATGCGTGCATATTTAGCTGTTTCCTACGATCTTGCCGTGCTCGAGGGGATGACGCTTCTCTTAAGCGGAAAATATGAAAACAATGGAACCGCATTTGCTGATTTTGCTTCATATAAAGTGAGCAAGAATTATATGCAGTTCGGATTGGACGCGACCATTAAATGGACAAAGCTGTTCCAGACAACCTTAGGTACGAAAGTAGAAATCGCCAGTTTCAAAGACGGGTTCTATGGAATAAGCGGTACGGAAGTATATGTTTCCGAGAATACCACCTATAATCGCCTGATCTTCCCTGTCAGTTTCCTCTATTCTTTACCGGTCGGTTTCTATAAGCTTTCCGGCGGAATTTGGACGATACTTTCTTATCAGGGTCAGGATGCTTTGAAGAACTGGTCTGATAAAAATCCCGGGGCCAAGTACGGTGCGTACTTCGTGATGGAATGGGAATACGGCTTCTAAGGAGGTTAATATGAAAAACATCATAAAAATTATTTTACCTTTGTTGGTACTGAGCGGATGCGGTTTTGTTTCATCGCAGAAAATCGACCTGAACAGTTTTCCTGAATCGATGAATGTCGATAAAACCGCGCAGAATTTTACGGAAAAAGCGTTAAAATTCACCGGAGAACCTTCCGCGGATTTCGGAACCGCGTATGCGGTCGGCACCGACGATACCGGTGATTTTTCACCTATCAGCGCGGATATTGAAAAAGTTTATGTCGCTTTTTCGAGTAAATATCTTTTCATAGGACACAAGACAACGAGCAAAGGCTCCGGTTATTTCTTCGATAGAGGCGCGTTCTATATCTTTATCGATAACGGATTTACCAACGCCGCTATCAATGCGGCTTGCGCAAAGGGAATCAGTCAGGTTAACGCTAACGGTTTGACAGGCGCGGGAATTTCCGGAAATTTTAGATTTCTGGACGATGTCGGTATCAAGTGTAATCTTCCTCACAAGTTTACTGCTTTTGTGAAGAACTACCGGACTCCTTTTTACTCCGGCGGCGCGGATTTCGTAATCTACAATTTTACTTCCACGACATTGGCATATGAACTTATCCGCGGAAGCGTCCAGACCGTGGGTTGGGCGAATTATCTTGAAGAAAATGTTACCGAAGTCGCAATCCCTTGGGAATACCTCTTCCCCGGCCTTCCCGCAAATCAGTTACCGAAAACACTACATATAGCTTTTCAGGTAAACGACGCGGCGGCGAATAAGTATTTCTCCGGTTCCGATTGGATGCCGAGCGCCCAGGATATCGCTCCCGATCCCGATGTAATCACGAACTGGATCCCGATTACTATTAGTACGAACAATTTGTAAAAACATTTTTAGGAGGTTCATTTATGAAGAAAGTTTTATTGGCAATGTTCGTCATAACGACGATCATGACAGTTACGGCATGTCCCCCTGTGAATCCTGTTGTGATTCCCCCTGTTAATCCCACCGATCCTATCGGTGCGGTTGCGACCTACATTCCTTCGACCAACGCAGATACTGCGCGTCTCGCAACTGCCGCGGCTACTTTGTCCCCCACAGCAAGCCAGATCGGTATCGTAATCGATCTTGGGACTTCGTTATTCCCCTTGACGGCATGGGCTGATCATGAAACCTTCGTCGTCGGCGCCTTCGGCGGATTTACCCTCGGCGGTAACCCCATGGCGAACTGGGATCCCAAGTCCTTTAGTTCCAACTTGATGACCGTTGGTAGTGATCGTAATCTCTGGACGATTGTAATAGGCGTCCCTACCACTTTCGCGACTAACACCAACAGCCAGTATACTCTCGATTTCAAACCCGCTAACTATCTTGATACAGTCGCGGGTACCAACGCTGTTATCTCTGCCGGCGATCCTTGGTCGATCATCGGTAACCTTTCGACCGGCGTAGGTAATGCCCAGATCGTTATGACAAACGTCGCGGGTGTCATCAAAGTCGTCAAAGTCGGTATCAACGGCGTCTTCACCTTTACCGGTCAGTATGTCAATACCGCCTCAAACGTCGCAGGTATCGTTGTTAACGGTTCGTTCGCAGACTGGAGCATTCAGTCCGCGGGTATGACCGAGATTCCCGCCGGTACGAAAGTACGCATCATCTGGCAGAACGTTCCTACCGGAACCGCGAAGCCTGTCAACGGCGCCATCTGGACAACCTATCCTCAGGATGCGGTTGTTACCGGTGACGGGAACTGGATGCATACAACAAACGTAACTTGGAGTCCTGCTCTCGGACAGCCTGTCGCATTCGATGTTTCTGTCGCGAAAGCCGCAGTTACGATCACGCTTGCTTCGAACATCGCTCCCGGTTTCAACACCAAGATGGCCAACATCGCCGGTTGGTCACAGGGTGAAGAGCTCAACAACCATGCCGGTTTGATTCTTCCTCCTGTAGACGGAGCAGCGACCTTGATCTTCAAGGCTGATTTTGCTACGACAAATCTTTAATTAATTGGATTAGAAGAACCCCCTCTGAGAGGGGGTTCTGTTTTTATTACAACAATAATATCCGAGGAATATAGTATGATAAAGAAATTAGGTTTTATCTGTATGATTATTCTCGGCGGTTTGATTGTCCATGAATGTTCTCCAACCGCACCGACAGAAGATACCGGATCACCATCCTCTGTGGTTTTCGGCGATATTACCGGCGGCGGTGCTATCAGTCTCCTATTTGGAACCGGGTTCCAAATGTTTTTTAATCTTCCGACTAATAACGGCATCATTCAAGGTAATTATGCTTGTGAAGTAATATTAAAAACAAACAGTACCATTACACCAACCAATTATTGGGAATTATATATTATTGTCGATGATATTCTCGATTTCTATTTATCGAAACTACTGATAAGAAATAATACACAGACAAATATCACGACCTACCTCAATACATTCAAATTCAGAAACGGTATTCATACTGTGCAGCCATGGTTGAGGGTAACTTACCAAGGAATTTCCTATTACATAATCGGAGATAAAGTATCTGTTACAATCTCAAATTTATTTACTGTGCTTACGAATATTTCCGATCCCGCCGATGATTGGCATGGAATAAAAGGGGATCTCTTTAATCCTGCCGCAAACGGTGCCGATGGAACTTATTTAGATGGGATACAAGATATTACTAATGTTAAAGTGAGTGCTGCTGGAGGAAATATCCGATTTGACCTTTCGATGCCTGTTATCTCGACAGCTTGGAGCCCCACTTATGGATTCGACCATGTTTGTTTCGTCATTTATATGGATGATCCTTCGAAAACCGGGGTGACTGATTTTCCGAAGCAGAATTCGGAGGTACCATTAGGAATGGCGAACTGGGATTACCAAGTATTTTGCCAGGGGTGGGGTAAGGCTGTTTATTCGAGCGTCGGTGCCGATGCCGGTACCTTCGGTTCGAGTACAGGTGCACCCGACCTGACTGTGAATTATGTGGATAATATTGTTTCGATTATTGCATTTTCTGACACTATCGGGAATCCAGCTACCTTGGATGGATGGAAATTCTATGTCACGACATTCGATTATGATGGAATTTCTTCGGATTATCGAAGAGTTGGGATCACAAATTCTATCCCGGATCATCAATTTCATTCATCGCAGGCACTGCTATTCCAGGGACAGGATTACACGAACGCTAAAATTCTAGACTGGATTGGACCAGTCCTAATAAACTATTAGAGGCAAATATGAAAAGAGAAATATATAAAGTTTTTACTTTGGTATACGTCACACTTTTTATGTCATGCGCCGCAGCCACCATTGAAAATCCAGGCGATTTTCAACAGCTTCCTTCTCCGGATTGGCGTGAACAGACTATATATTTTGTAATGGTTGACCGTTTTGCCAACGGTGATGTGAATAATGACAGTTTGATGCCTGGCGGTATTGAATATGGGCCGAATGAATATTCTTGGAACGGTGGTGACCTAAAGGGATTAATCGATAAGCTTGATTATATTAAAGGTATGGGTTTTACAGCAATATGGATTACTCCGCCGGTTGAAAACCAGTGGTGGGATCCTTCAATACCGTATGCAGGGTATCATGGATATTGGGCATCCAGTTTTACAAATATCGACGCTCATTATGGAAATCTAGACGATTATAAAAATTTTGTAAAGATGGCCCATCAGAAAGGTATTTATGTTATACAGGATATAGTCTGTAATCATACGGGAAATTACTTTAAAATGACGAATGAGAATGGAGCAATTTTTATTAATACTAATGCATATCCTGTCTATCCTCGAGAGCCGTTCATGTCAAATTCACTTGCATATTATAAAAACAACGGTACAAATTCAATCATCGACACATTAAATGCATATCATTGGACGCCTGATATCATGAACTGGAGTAACCCAATACAATTAACAAATTATCAATCTTCATCATTAGACGATATGAATACGGAAAATCCATTGGTTTTGGAAAACTTTAAAAAATGGTACAATTATTGGATTGAAACCGTAGGAATTGATGGAGTAAGAATTGATACTGCCAGAAATGTTCCCGAATGGTTTTGGACCGATTTTTGTTTTTCAACTAATATAAATTCGCCAGGTATGAAAGAATTTGCAAAAAAATATGCTAAGTCAGATTTTATTATGTTCGGTGAAGTTCACACTCCCGGGTTGGTAAACGAAGATCAAGAGGCTGGGAAATTCACGAAAGATTCTTTTGGAAATCCGGTTCTTGATACTGTATTGTACTACCCGATGTATTCTGCAATTCAGAAGGTATTTTCAGAGAATGCCCCAACCGTCCATGTTAAATCCCTATTTGACAATCTTCCGATATATTATCGCGCTGATGCAATTTCTAAAATGGTAACATTTATCGATAATCACGATAAGGTGAGGTTCTTAAACGGTAATAGCATAAAAAAGGAAAAGCTTGCTCTTCTGTTTATTTATACATCAATCGGTATTCCTTGTGTTTACTACGGGACTGAGCAGAAGTTTACAGAAACAAGAGCAACAATGTTTGAAAATGGTTATCATGGCAGCATGCTTAGTAAGGATTATTTCGATACATCAAGCGAGATGTATCTATTCATTAAAAGCCTTAATGCACTTCGGAAGTCATATTCGCCTTTGATGAAAGGATCCCAGGAGATAATTTATTGGAATGTCTCGACAGCGGGCATACTTGCATACACAAGAACCGAAGGTGAAAAAAAAGTACTCATCATTTTTAATACTGCTTCGAGTAGTGCTTTTGTAAATGCTATCGATATCGGTTTGACATCCAAAACAAAAATGATAAATGTTCTTAGTACGAACGGACAGGAGATTATCGAAACCACGGATGATGGGAAAATATACCTTAGTATGCCGGCAGTATCTGTTAAAGTTTTAGTAAAGCAGGAGAATTATATTCCTTACTAATATGCACGATTGACATATACAAAGAAAATCCAAGATATGATAAAAAGTATAAGAAAGGGGAAAATATGAAAAAACTTTTTAACATTCTTTTACTTGTTGTTGCTACGGCGTCATGTGCTGGACCGGTTTTGGACCTTAGAAATAAATTCCTGAATATTGTATATAAATATTATTCCCATGAATACACAAATCTCCTCTCGATGCAGGGGATTGAAGCGGAAATGAGTGTTGCTAGTAATGAAATTCTTTTGCTGATCGATTCTTCCCATTCTATATATCCGCTTTCATATTGGGTTTACCATCAACCGATTGTCGTAGGTAAGTTTGAGGGTATCTATAACGATGGAAAGCCTATGGCTGATTGGGATGAAAAGGAAATTATCTCAAATGCAATGAAAATATCAACAAACTCCGACGTATGGTATATTAGCTTTCAATTTCCCGAAAATTATTTGGCTATGACAAATAGTAATTGGATCATATCTTTTAAAATCGCAAACTATCTAGATACACCTTCCGGAAAAATGTGTCTTGTGAATTCAACGAATCCAGGAAGTATCTTAGGATACTTCATTCCTGAAACAAATCAGATTCACATGAAAATAAAAAATAGTAACGGTGTGTTAATAATTGAATCGATTGAACAAGGCGGAAAGACAAATCAAAAAGGACTATATATATCGAATTCAAAAAGGGCATTTGGGATTCTCATTAATTCCAGTTTTTGTGATTGGGATGTACAATCAGAGGGGCTTCCTGAAGTTCCTTCCGGTAAGACCATTAAGATTATTTGGAAAAATGTACCAACGGGGTCTGCGAAGCCGGTAAATGGAAATATTTGGACAACATATCCCAATGATGCTGTTCTTACTGGCGATGGAACATGGATGCATACGTCGAACGATATTTGGAATCCTGAAGTTGGAATTTCGGTAGCATTTAGTATGATTAGTGCAAAGGGTGTTGTTATGATAAAACTCAATTCTATAATTGCTCCGGGTTTTCAATTAAAATTAGCGAATAATAGTGGTTTTGGAAACGGCGAAGAAAAGGTACAGCAGAGGGTATAGAAAAAACTGTGTAAATGGTCAATTTGTAGTATAATAAAATGGAGGAAAACAAAT
>Ga0154538_166_pt1 | contig 25730 bp, 22 predicted proteins | sample RifGroF1_FD_105681 | JGI IMG/M metagenome (GOLD analysis project Ga0154538, IMG submission 105681) | Spirochaetes bacterium GWF1_51_8 | reverse complement strand
CGGTCTCGAAGAGACGGTCGCGGAGAAAGTCGAGGGCGTTCCTCAATGCTTCGCGCCATTTCTGGTTCCATCCGTCGCCGCCGCCCGTGGAGCATCCGCAGTCCCTGCGCCAACGGTCTACGCCGTGCGCACAGCTCCATGCCGTCCCCAGCCCGTCGGTGCCTTCCTTCAGCCGCACGAAATCGTGTGGCGGATTGATCTCGAGGTAGCGCGCGTAGTTCGTGAATGTAAATTCCTGTTTTTTCTTGTTTTCGTAGATCAGCCGCGAAAGGCACATATCGCCGAACGGTTCGTGATGACCGTACGTCTCGCCGTCGGTGGCGACATTGACCATGTGTACCTGTTTGTCGGGATTGGCGTGCGCGACGATCTCGCCCCGGAGGTACTCCACCTTTTGGAGAAGGTGCTGGAACGACAGCTTATGCGCGAACCCGCCGTTGTAGAAGAAAACCGCGATCTCGCCGTTCTTCTCCTTGAGGATATACGGTTTCGTGGGATCGATCGAGTTATCCGAAACATTGTGCCATTGGTCGCTGTGGGTGGGGCAGACCGCTTCGGCTTGTGTGGGCGAGAGAATGATGTAGCGTATCCCGTAATGGATCAGGAACTCGGCGACCTCGTCGTTGACAGCGGTCTCCGCGAGCCATATCCCCTCGGAACGCCGCCCGAAATGCTTCTCGAAATAGCGCATTCCCCATTCGATCTGGGTGATCTTGTCGGCGTTGTTCGCGAGCGGCATGATGATATGATTGTACACCTGCGCGATGGCGTTGCCGTGGCCGTTATTGTCCTGTTGACTCAGACGGTCGGCCTCGATGATCTTATCGTAGGTGAAACGGTCGAACTTACGGAGCCATTCCAGCAGGGTCGGCCCGAAGTTATAGCTCATGTAACGGTAGTTATTCGATATCTCTTCGATCCGCCCCATATTGTCGATCACGCGCGACGCGGCGTTAGCGGCGTAGCACTGTTTATTAATCCGCACATTCCAGTCGTGGTCGGGGTGCGCGGAAGGCTGGCGGTCGATCCCGTTTGTCCACGGGTCTTCGCGCGGGGGCTGGTAGAAATGTCCGTGCAGGATAACATAGAACTGGTGGTCCGTCATAGTCTCCTCCGGTGATTAAAGGAATATTTTACGGCATGGCAGGTGAAAAAGCAAAAATAATTCGATTTAAGGAAGTTACATATTGAAAGTAACCCTTCGGTTTTGCACCCTATCGGAGTACAGGCTTTGGGAAAGCAAGCGGATAGCGGGTCGTATGGGATGTATAATAATAAAAGCTGCATCTTACTCACTCTTTAAAAATGCATTTAATTTATTCCATATAATTTTCCTTGATTTATTATTATCAATTACAGTTCCGCCTGCGATATTTACATCATCTTGAGTTAATTGGATTTCTGGTATCCCATATGCAAAATGTCCAGAATTTTCATAATTATAGATTTCTATGTTATTTTTAATTTTATTAATTCTCATATTTCTTCGTAAAATTAATTTTGCCATTATTTTACTATTCCAAAGTTTATCTTTTCCAGCAGATATTAATAATATTTTTGAATTTATTTTCTCAATAGGTATAATACCCTCAGCATTTTTTATTAGATTTTCTATACGAATTATTTTATTTTCTTTATTCGTAATTTGATCCCAATAAAAATAATTATATGGAGTAATGTCTTTATTATTATAAATCCAAGCTGGTTCTAATTTATTATTTTTAACTGGCAATGCTTCATTCATTGAATTACTTGGCATAATTGCAACTATTTTATTAATGTCATTCCTTATGGTTCCAAGAAACAGTGCAGACTCACTTCCTCGCGATATCCCAATGATACTTATTTTTTCAGATATAGAATTCTTGTGTGTCTTTAAATAATCAATAGCATTTAAAAAATATTCAATTTTTATTCTATTTAGTTTTAAAGGTAAATCTTCAAAATTAAAATATGCCAGCGCCATACACAGATAACCATCTTCAGATAATCTCTTTGCGATCATGTCTGAATACCAAATTCCACCTTCTGAACCACCCCAAATAATCACGGGAACAAAATTTCTATTTTCTTTTTGATAATATATATTTGCTTTTAAATTAGATAGACGTAAATTTTCTGTTATTATCTTATTTACTCCTCATTTTGGATTTATTCTTCCGCTAAGCAAGGCGGTTATACTATACAGTGCATCCAAAAAATCGAAAAGAATTTAGTACAATAAATTTTAGAAATCCCAGTATAATAAATAGGACGGATAGAGACGAAAATTACCCGGCTTTTTAGACAAGGTACTGTTTTTGTAATATTTCTCACGAAGATGCAATAAATCATCGATAAACACGTTATAACAGACAGAGGTGGAGATGAAAGAAGAACTCACTCAGACCCTTGAAGCCGAAAAGCCCAAGCTTCTCGGATATATCCGGAAACGCCTGAACAGGCTGGTCAGCGATACGGAACCGGAAGACATCCTGCAGGAGGTATCGCTCAACCTGTTTAACAGGCTCGACTTGCTCAAGCCGGTGACCAATGTCGCGGGGTATATATACGCCGCGCTATTAAACCACATCACCGACCTGCATCGCAAGAAGAGCAGCAAGACGGCAGTGACGGAGTATGACGAGGACGAGGATTACGGGGATTTGGGTAACGGGCGGTTTGACGTTCATCTCGAGTTCCAGAGACGGGAAGTCCGCGAGGCATTATTCGAGGCGCTGGCGCAGCTCCCGGAAGAACAGCGGGAGATCTGGATCGCGACCGAACTCGACGGACGGGAATACCATGAGATCGCCGAAGAGAAAGGAATCCCCCTCGGGACGCTTCTCGCGAGAAAAAACCGGGCTAACAAGAAATTGAGAAAGATGCTGAAAAACTTTTATGAGTAATAGGAGGATCAATATGGGAAAAGAAGATTTTTGCGACGATAGCGATATGCCGAAATTCCTGCGCGGGAAGAGCCCTGTTCAGAAAGGTCTTGCGATAGCGGGAATGGTGATCCTTGGAATAATTGCCGCGGTCGCGTTCGCGGCGGTATTCGGATGGGTGGTAATGCTCCTTTGGAACTGGCTCATGCCGATGCTTTTCGGTCTGAAGACCATCGGGTACTGGGAAGCGTTCGGGGTACTGCTGCTGTCCAAGATCATCTTCAGCGGGTTTCACAGCGGCGGCGGCGGAAAGGATGACGATAAAGACAGCCGTCATTTCAAGCGATGGATGAAGCATGAATGGGAAGGCGCTCCCGCGCGCGAGGATTGGAAAGGATTCAAGGACTACTGGAAGGATAAAGGCAAAACCGATTTCGACGAGTATATGAAGTCTAAAAAAGAGACGAAGACCGAATAGCACGAAGCCCCGCGAAAAGCGGGGTTTTTTTATGCCCGTGATAATGAGTCGATGGGACAGCCGGTTTTTCGCTCAAATAGGATTGAAAATGATGCGGACGGATCGATGTAAACTTTCCGGCCTCAACCTAAGTTTTTATAGAATAGTGAAAACAGGATTCAGAGCCGCGAAGAATCCTGTTAGCCTCAAATAAAAACCCAGCTCGAAGGGCTTGATGACGAAGGCATGAAATACGCGATTTTTTGTCACTGCGAGACGCGAAGCGGCGAAGCAGTCTGTTAAATCTATATACACAGTAATTAAATAGATTGCTTCGGCTATGGTTCGGCATCCCGACGATGAAGTCGGGACAAGCGCTCACCATGACGCCTCGCAATGACAAAATAAGTTTGACAACATCCCTAAAAATAGGGGTATTTTTTTAGATATTTTATTGAGTTTTAATCTTGAAAATATTATAATTAAGAAAACGTGAAGGGAAGATGCGATGGAAATCACGAGAAAAGTATTAGTAATCGACGACGAACCCAATGTGCTCAATATTGTGTCAAGATTCCTCTCTTCGAAGGATTTTACTGTCGCGGCCGCTCCCAACGGCGACGAAGGCCTGAAGATGTTCAAGCGGTTTTCGCCGGATGCGGTGCTCGTGGATTTAAAAATGGAAGGGATGACCGGATTTGAGGTCATGGAAAGCATCACCAAAGAATATCCGAACTATCCGGTGCTGGTAATCACAGGCTCGAACGACGTCAAGGACGCGTTAAGGGCTTTACAGTTGGGGGCGTGGGACTATATCATCAAGCCGATGATCGACTTCGAGGAGCTTTACCAGCGTCTGCTGAAAGCGTTCGAGAAGCTCGATTTGCTGGAACAGAACCGCAAACACAAAGAGTATATGGAACAGGAAGTGCGGATCCGCACGGAAAAGCTCGAGGCGAGGGTCAAGGAATTGGAAGACCAGATCGACAATCTCGGGAAGAAGTGCTAAAACTCTTTGCGGTACTTTCTCACCTTTATCTCCACACGGGAGCACTGCTCGACGATCAGCTTCAAAAGCTCGGCGAGCTCATTCTCGTCAGACTGTGCGTCCGCCCTTTCCAGCTTCTCGCTGAAATAATTCATCATACGGAGTTCGTCACCCAAGGATTTCAGTTGTTCGAGACGTTCTTCGTTCAGCATGGATTTTCCTATAAATTAAGCCGGCGGGGATTGATTCTTTTTGTGTGCCGTCCCGAAGGACGAAAGAAAAACTCAGTTTTGACGAGTTTGTTTTCCTCATACTGTGCCTCCTTATCGGATAAGAAAACTCACAGTTGACAGATATATATATTAACCCGCCGGCCGATTAGTCTACCGGGCGGTAACGGAAATGTCAAATGAAGACGCCCGTTTTTCTCAACTTCCGGTGTATACTATACCGGCGGAATAGGTTTTATGAAGCTCTTGTCGAAGAATGACGATAATACTGATAAGCATTTGGAGGATCGATGCCTTACGACGAAAACGAGATCACGCCGTTATACCAACTCTACGCCAGTATCGGGAAACTGATCACTTCCTCGCTCGACCTGAACGATATTCTCGACGGAGTCATGAAGGAAGTCCGTTTCTTTTTCAACCCCGAGAACTGGAGCCTCTTCCGTCTCGATCCGGCGTCCGGACAGCTTTTCTTCGTGATCGCGGAGGGCGTCGAGTTCGATAAGGTGAAGAATATCCAGCTCCGGATGAACGAGGGGATCGCCGGGACAGTCGCGGCGACAAGTCACTATATCTATGTTCCGGATACATCGGCAGACTCGCGTTTCTCGAACAAGGTCGATCAGGTCACAGGGTATGTCACCCGTTCGATCATCGCGGTCCCGTTGACATGCCGCGGCCAGGTCTACGGCGTTCTGGAACTGATCAATCCGCGCGAACAGGGCAAGGTATTCACCAAGGCCGATCTGATGATCCTCCAGACCATCGCCGATTTCGCGGCGATAGCGTTCGCCAACGCCACCACTTACAGGCTCTCGTCCGACCTCGCGGAGAAAGACCCGTTAACCGGCCTCCATAACCGCACTAAGCTGAAAAAGATCGCCCAATACTGCAAGGACGCCCAGTCTCCCCACCGCCGGGGACGGGATTGCGCGATCATTACGATCATCGTCTTTGTCGATCTCGACCATTTCAAGGAAGTGAACGACACCTACGGCCACCGGACGGGAGACAGGGTGCTCCAGGACCTCGCTCAGCACCTTCGGGAGGTACTCCGGCACCAGGACTATGTCTTCAGGATCGGCGGGGATGAATTCATCATCCTGATCGATGTCGATAACCCGGAACTGCGGGATCAGGTGATCGGCCGTTTCAACAACAGGCTTCCGGTTATTTCGTCGGAATTCGGGAAAACCCATTGGGGAGTGACATTCTCCTACGGGATCGCATGGGGATACTCCGGCGATATCGAGGAAATTATCCACCGCGCGGATGAAGATATGTACAAGCAGAAATCCGGGAAATAACGTCATCCGCCGGATAAGGATGTACCGGCGAACCCGCACTATCATTGCCGGTGCTTCTGCCGCGTTGCGGTATCGAGGTGATATAAAATCGGGAAATTCGCCCTCGTGAATAGCCGCGAGAGGAGGTTTTAATGATTCTCGTTTCGGGTATCCTCGGAATTGCCGTGATCGTCCTCTTGGGAATGTCGTTATTTGGGAAAAAGGAATCCCCGTCGAAAAAATACGTGCTCTTCGGATTAATCCTGTTTACCGTTCTTTTGGTTCTTCTCATCGCGATTACCCTGTTTATCGAATTATTCGAATAAAACCGGCACGCAAAAATCTGTATTGTTTTACTCGTCCATTTCTTTCAATTTTTATCTCCGGGAATTAGAATGAACGTGATGAAAAAAAGGAGGGCAATATGGTATTCGTAGTCGGTATTCTGGGAGTATTGGCCGGATTGGGAATTTTTCTTTTCGGCGGGAAGGTCATGAAGGGCGATCCGAAGAAAACACTGGTCGGCGGAGTGATCTGTATCCTGATAGCAGGTATCATGGTTCTTTCACAAATGATAGTCATCATCGACTCCGGGGAAGTCGGTGTACCGGTCGTGTTCGGTAAGGTGCAGGACAATTTCTACCTTTCGGGATTGAGCTTCAAGAATCCGTTCGCGGAAATCATCATCTATCCCACGCGCCTGCGTGAATTCAGCCTGACAGAGGAAGATGCATATTCGGCGTCCGAAAAAGGCGGCGGCGTCCCCGTCAAGACCAAGGACGACCTGACCATCATCATCGATTCCACCATGTGGTACTATGTCAATTCCGAGAAGGCGGGGTATGTCTACGCTAATGTCGCTAAATCGATCGAAGACCTTGAAAACGGTATTCTCGTTCCCGCTATCAGGACGATTATCCGCGACGTATGCAGTCAGTACACGATGAAGGATATCTATTCCACCTACCGTGAACAGGTCACCGCGGAAATTACCAGCAATATCACCAGTATGCTCGCATCGAAGGGAATCATCATCGATAAGTTCATGCTCCGTAACGTCATCCTGCCCAAGTCTATCGACGAGGCGATCCAGCTTAAAATCCAGTCCCAGCAGGAAGCGGAAGCGATGGAGTACAAGAAGCAGAAGGCGATGATGGAAGCCGAGATCAAGATTGTTGAAGCGAAGGGGCTTGCCGAGGCGCAGAAGATCATCAATTCGACATTGAGCGCGAACTACCTCCAACATGAGGCGATTCAGGCGTACCAGTCGCTCGCGAACTCGGACAATACGACGTTTATCATCATGCCGACCAGTCCCAACGGTGTCGGCTTGCCGATCATCCTCGGGCAGAATAAGTAAAAACTTCGTTCATTTATAATACCCCCGTCGCGAGGCGGGGGTTGTACTATTTTATTATTTTAGAATGCGATCTAATTGCTTCTTGGACTAACATCTTTTTCTTTCCCTGAATCAAACTATGAGCATAATTTTCTCCATGAATCGGATCTTGCTCCGCAGTTAATGGATCATGATAGATTTCTTGATGAAGTAATGGGAGAGGATTATGGTTTTCATCCTTTGGATTTCTTATTTCATCACATATGTTGATTTCAACTATCCAACTATTTCCTTCTTCTATATGAAATGAGGTTTTTGGATCAGGTCGATATTTTTTCCAATCGCATGATAGATCGGTGTCAGAAAAAAACGAAAGGTTTAGTTCATATTGATCAACAGGAATTGCTTGAGGTTTAATATACCGAAAAAGAATTTCATTATCGGATATGTATTCTCTTAACTTTTCACACATTACAACAACTTCGATAGATTTCTTTAAATTTACTAAAATAATTAGTAATATTTAGTTCAAAATTAGATTCTTTGTATACGTTTCTTTCCTTGTATTCGAGCGATAATTCAAAGTTATTGGAAAAACTTATGAATATAGTATTAGAGTTTTCAAAATACAACTCGATTGATATTCCACCCGATGGAAAAGGGCCAAAGATAAACTTCAAGGGCAAATTAAAATCTCGATTTGAACTTAACCATGAGTATAATAAATCTAGGAAGTGCTTTGCGTTTTCAATTGATTCAAGACTTGGACTTAATGAAATACCGGAGCACCAGTTATCGCCAATATAAATTAAAGAATCCAAATACGTTTTTCTTATTTCAATTTTTACTTTCAAATTATATAATTCTATTGACTGAAAAACGTTTTCTACATTTTTTTGATGTCTTTTTGTGAATTGTTCAGGAATATTCATCTTTGTAGAATTAGAATTTGTAGAACCATTAAAAGCATAAGTAAATAAATCAGGAGTATCGGAAACTTTATCAGGGAGATCCAAAGTCATAACTAAACCCATAATTTATTACCTTTACTTTTCCTTTATTCTTTTTATTATTTCCTCAATATTATATCCTGCTTTTATACCAACTTCAATAAAACTCGAAAGAACTGATTCAAAATTATCTTTTAGAATAACGTATTTTCCTATTACATTGGGTTCGATAAAATCATTATTCATTGCTTCGGTATTCTCAAGTTTTGAAATAAATTCATGGTACTCTAGTTGAAGCAAATTTAGAATGAAAATATTGCCAAGATTTGAAAGATGAACAAAATCAAGATGTAGATATAGTGAATGTTCGGGTGATTTTACTTTTTCGGAATTGAAATGTATTTTTACTTGTTTCTGACTCATTAGTACCTCCAAAAATATAGGGCTGTCGTTTTAACAGCCCCATTCAAATTTGCCCAGGACAAGACTTGAACTTGCACGAGATTGCTCCCACTAGCCCCTCAAGCTAGCGTGTCTACCAGTTCCACCACCTGGGCGTTCGGCCGGGACTCTGTGAAGTCCCGTATGCTACCGGTAATAATTATATAATATTTTTCCCTGTTCGTCAAAAATTATGCATACAAATCTTTTTTCGCTTTCCTGAATCGAAAAAGCCCGGCTTTTTGCGTTTTTTGATGAGCGGGTGTATAATCAGAACAAAAACTTTATATCAGGCATAGGTCATGGGAGGGAAAGATGCTTATACCGACAATTTTCACCGTGTTCAAGGAAGGGTATAAGCCGAAAATGCTGCTCGGCGATCTGACCGCCGGGGTCATCGTAGGTATCGTCGCGCTGCCGTTATCGATCGCGTTCGGGATAGCGTCGGGCGTGGCGCCGGAACAGGGACTGATTACAGCGGTAGTCGCGGGGTTCCTGGTCTCGCTGTTATCCGGAAGCCGCGTGCAGATCGGCGGGCCGACCGGCGCGTTTGTCGTTATCATATATGGAATTATCCAGAAGTACGGGTATGACGGCCTCGCGGTCGCGACATTGATCGCCGGCGTGATCCTCATCATCCTCGGTATCGCGAAGCTCGGTTCGGTCATCAAGTTCATCCCGTATCCGGTGACCGTGGGTTTCACAAGCGGGATCGCGCTCATCATATTTATTACGCAGGTCAGGGATTTTTTCGGCCTTTCGATCACGCAGGTCCCGGCGGAATTTGTCGATAAAATCGCGATCTATATAAAAACATTTCCTTCGGTCAATATTTACGCTGTCGGGATTGGGGTGGCGGCGCTCCTGATTATGATATTCTGGAAGCGGATCACCGAAAAAATCCCCGGCTCGTTAGTAGCGATCATACTGACTACGGCGGCGGTGCACCTCTTTCAGCTTCCCGTGGAGACTATCGGCTCGAGGTTCGGGAGCGTGCCGAACACGATCCCGATGCCGAAATTTCCGATGTTAAGCTGGGAACTGATTGTGCAGATGTTCCCGTCGGGACTGACTATCGCGCTGCTCGCGGGGATCGAGTCGCTGCTGTCTGCTGTGGTCGCCGACGGTATGACCGGGTACAGGCACCGTTCGAATATGGAACTGGTGGCGCAGGGTGTCGCGAACCTCGTGACGCCGCTCTTCGGTGGAATTCCCGCCACCGGCGCTATCGCGCGTACCGCGACGAATATCAAGAACGGCGGAAAGTCGCCTATCGCGGGTATCGTGCATGCGGTCACCTTGCTGCTCATCCTGCTCTTTTTCGGGAAATGGGTCGCGCTGATTCCGATGGCGACGCTCGCCGCTATCCTGATGATGGTCGCGTATAACATGAGTGAGCTCCACATCTTCATCAAACTCTTCCGCAGTCCGTTGAGCGACGTCACCGTCCTCCTGACTACGTTCCTGCTGACAGTGCTGGTCGATCTGACGGTCGCGATACAGGTGGGGATTGTTCTCGCGTCGCTCCTCTTCATGTACCGGATGGCGAACCTGTCGCAGGCCGCGAATATCACCAAGTCGATGCGCGAGGAGAGCGATCCCAACGATCCGCAGGCGGTTCAGAACCGTGTCATCCCTCACGGGGTACAGGTGTTCGAGATATTCGGGACGTTCTTTTTCGGAGCGGTGGAGAAGTTTAAAGAGGCCTTGATGTCGATAGGGTCTCAGCCGAAGGTGCTTGTGATCCAGATGCGCGATGTTATCACGATCGACGCGACCGGGATACGCGCGCTCGAGGACGTGGTGCAGAGTTCCAAATGGGAGAAAACTGCGGTGGTGTTATCGGGAGTGCATGCCCAGCCGTTATACGCGCTCCAGAACAGCGGCCTGACCGATAAGATAGGAAAAGAAAATCTTTGCGGGGATATAGATACGGCGCTTAAGCGCGCGGAAAAGATTATCGGGGAGACAATGGAATAGCTATACCTCGATAAACGACATGCCGCGGGAGTGGGTGTTTTCGTAGAGCTTTTTCGCGAAATCGGATTCCTCTATGATCTCCTTCATCTCCGCAAGTATGCCGTTCATCGTTTCCTTGCCGTAGTCCGATTCGCCTTTCGTAGTCATCGATGCGATCTCGGATTCGATTTTTATCATCCTGCTCAGGAGCTCGTTGTCGAGACGCGCCACTTCTTTATTCCGTACCTGCGGGTCGGCGTAACGGAGCATCGCTTCTTGGATCTTCGCCCGGTAATGGTCGTAGAGTTCCTTACGGAGCATGTAGAGCGACTGCAATTCCATCGAGAATTGCTCGACCGGGATGGTGCACGCGGTCAGGGTAAAAAGCGCGATGAGCGCAAGGATCGTTTTTTGCATTTTCACCTCATTAGTTCGGGTATATTGTAACAAGGATTCACGATATTTACAAATAGGACGTTACCGCAAATGAAACAACTTTCGATAATTTCAGGTTTGATGGTCTTGATGGTCTACAGCGGTGCATACGGCGGGGGTTTGGAGCACGCGCTGAAGGCGGCGGAAAAGAACCCCAAGCTGAAAAACCTTTACGGCGCCGTGGTGATGAAAAACGGCTCGGTCATCGCGGAGAAGTACTATAACGGCTGGGAGCGCGAGGAACCGGTGAATATCAAGTCCGCCGCGAAGAGCATCCTTTCCGCTCTGATAGGTATCGCGATTAAGGACGGGACACTTTCCGGATTAGACTTTCCGGTGGCTTCGGCGTTCCCGCAGTTTATCGGCAAGGAAGAAAAACTCAAAAAAATGATCACCCTGAAACACTTGCTGACCATGACATCCGGCCTCGAATCGATGAGTAAAAAGAATTTCTACGGATGGTCGCAGTCTATCGATCCGTTGAAAGACGCGATCAAAGCGAAGATGCTCTATTCACCCGGAAGCAAGTATTCCTATTCCACATCGGATTCTCATATTCTCGCGGGACTTCTCGCTCAGTACTGCGGTAAGGACCTGCTGGACTACGCGAAGGAAAAGCTGTTTACGCCGTTAGAGATCGAATGCGTGAAATGGGAAAAATCGCGCACCGGGCAATACTGGGGCGGGAGCAATCTTTATCTCAAGGCATACGACCTCGCGAAGATCGGCCAGCTTTTTCTTAACGGGGGACGGTGGAAGGGAAAGCAGGTGGTTCCCCCTCAATGGGTCGTGCAGTCCACGTTGAAACAGGTCGCGCCGAAGCTCTGGTCGCCGTTTCCGCTCGAGGGTTACGGGTATCTCTGGTGGCTGATCTCCATCGACGGCAAACACGCGTTCGCGGCATGGGGCCACGGCGGGCAGTATTTAATCGTCATTCCGGCGAAGAAGATCGTTCTCGCGGTCGTCTCCGACTGGAACGCCGGGTACTCAAAACCTTATTACTACGAGCTGGCGGTTTTTATTAAATCCATTCTCAAAAACGTTCAATAGAAATCCTCTCTTTACATAAAACGGTTTCAGGTGTATAATTCGCCGTCGATAGCCGAATTCCCGAAAATAGGATAAAATTAAGTATCAAGGGCTTGATTATTATACTTAGCGTTATATAATATAACCACTACATTAAGGGGAAAGATATGCTGAATGTCATCGTCACCGGCGCCGCCGGGAAAATGGGAAAAACACACATTAAAACAGTTGTTGAGGATAAGAACGCCCGGCTTGCCGGAGCGGTCGAGGTCAAGGGAAATCCGGCTATCGGGACGGATGCCGGAGTTCTGGCGGGTGTTCAGCCGACCGGATTCCCGGTGGTGGACGATTTGTCTATGATCCCTGGCGCGGACGTCCTCATCGATTTCACCGTCCCGAGCTCGCTTCCCGGACATCTGGAATACGCGGTCAAGCACAATATGGCACTTGTGATCGGTACGACCGGACTGACCGACAAGGAAATCCGTTTGATCGACGAGGCTTCCGCGAAGATACCGTTGATCTGGGCGCCGAACTTCAGTATCGGGGTAAATATCCTCGCGAAACTGACGAAGATAGCGGCGGAAATCCTCCGGGACGACTTCGATCCCGAGATCGTCGAGATGCATCACCGGATGAAGAAGGACGCTCCCAGCGGGACCGCATTGCGTCTGCTCAATATCCTCAAGGACGCATACCAGTCGGACGACGTGGTGTTCGGGCGCGAGGGGATCGGCGGCGAAAGGCCCGCCAAGCAGATCGGCGTGATGGCGTTACGCGGCGGCGATGTTGTCGGCGACCACACGGTGATCTTCGCGGGGATAGGCGAACGTGTGGAACTGACGCATAAGGCGTCGACACGCGAGACGTTCGCGCGGGGCGCGTTACGCGCGGCGAAATACATTACCGGTAAGAAACCCGGGCGTTATACGATAGAAGACGTTTTAGGATTCTGAGGCAAGGATGAAGCTCCTCACCCGCGACCGGATGCGCGAAATAGACCGTCTCACATCGATGAACTTTAAAATACCGTCTCTCCTCCTGATGGAAAACGCCGGGGGCGCGGTAGTAGAATATATCAAATCGAATATCCCGGACTACCCTAAGAAGCGTTATACCGTATTCTGCGGATCGGGCAATAACGGCGGCGACGGCGCGGTGATCGCGAGGAAGCTCTTCCAGCTCGACTGTCCGGTGCGCGTCGTTTTCACTTCCGATATCTCCAAGGCCGACGGCGACAATAAAACAAATTTCGATATTCTGAGGGCTGTCGGCGTCCCGACTCATTTCGCGCGCGACGGCGCGGAATGGGAAAACGCGAAGATGCCCGCGATGACGGGCGACGTGCTGATCGACGCGATCTTCGGTATCGGATTCCGGGGCGAGCCGGACGAATACCTCGCCTGGATTTTCGACAGCCTCAACGAGCGGAACCGTGAACGGCAGACCCTGATCGCGGTCGATATCCCGAGCGGAGTTTACGCCGACGGCGGCAGGGCGGAAACGGCGATTTTCGCCGATACGACCGTGACGTTCGGCGCGCCGAAGCTCGGAATGGCCGACTATCCCGGCAGGGAGAACTGCGGGAAAATGGTCACGGCGCGGATCGATTTCCCCGAAGAGCTTCTGGAAGCGGAAGACATCGATCTGTCGATAATGACGGACGATGACGCGAGGCGGATGTTTCGGCCGAGAAAGCCGGATTCGCATAAGGGGAGCTACGGCCACCTGCTGGTCGCCGCGGGCGAACCGGGGATGTTCGGAGCTGCGGCGATAGCGGCCGAGGCGTCGTTACGCGCGGGCGCTGGGCTGGTGACAGTCCTCACCCAGGAAGAGCTTCGCGCCGGGTTCGAGGCGAGATTGCCCGAGGCTATGCTGATCCCGTACTCGTCCGCCGAGAAGCTTGATATGAAGACCCTGCTGAAACGGCTGGAAGCGGAGATCGGGAAGCGCAAGGTGAAGACCGCCGCCGCCGGTAACGGGTGGGGGACGGACGATTTCCGGAGGGAACTGCTCGAGTTCCTGATAGAACTGCCCGCGCTCGGTTTGCTCGTGCTTGACGCGGACGCGCTCAATATAATCGCTGAAAACAGGAATCTTCTCAATAAAATCCGCGATTGCGATAAGACGGTGGTGATGACTCCGCATATCGGCGAAATGGCTCGGCTTACCCGTCTCGATATTGCCGAGGTCAAGGAAACAAAACTCCGTCTCGCAATGAAATTCGCGAGGAAATACCGGGTGTGGCTCGTGCTGAAGGACGCGGTCACCGTGATCGCGGAGCCCTCGGGCAAGGCATGGTATCAGCCGTTCGGCTCGTCCGCGCTCGCGAAGGGCGGCAGCGGCGACGTGCTCTGCGGACTGATCGCCGGACTCCTCGCGTCGGGTTACCCGCCCTTGGATTCCGCGTTGATGGGAAGTTTTCTGTTGGGCCGCGCGGGTGAAAAGTATTCCGAGGAGTTTTCGGATACCGGCGCGCTTTCGAGAGATTTGCTGAATGAGGTTCAGGGGGTGTTTCGGGAATTGGTATAAGCTGAGGAAGGGGAAATTTAACAATAATCACTTCGAGATTTAACCGTAGATTAATCCCCGGTTTTGACAATTCTGTTCAGCCCGTTATACTACTAAACAAGGATGCGGTATGTATACTATTCTGAAAAAGGGGTCCGTTTCGCTTTTAGCGGCGGTTTGCGCGGTAATGTTTTCCGCGGTCTGTCTCGCTTTTTTTCAATCCATCGGGATTCTGTACTACGGGATAGTCTGCGGAGTGCTTTTCCTGGTATTCTCCTTCCTTTTTACCGCCGTGAAACGCCGGGTCGACGAATACTATTTCCGCAGGTATTTCCTGACCGGATATAACAAAAGAATCTACGGGTATTATGATAGGATCAGGGTTTCGTTCTCGATAGGCGATTTTATCGAGGTGATCAAGTCCACTCTCGAGGCCGAAGGCGATTTCGCGGTGCTCTGGACGAACCGGAAGACCGGTAATGTGATCTATTCCAGCCCCGGGCGGCTGACCTCCGACCCGAAGGTGATCCACATCCTGACCGAGGCCGGTAAGGGGAAGCCCGACGGTATCTACTATCTCGGAAACGATTTCCGGTTTCTCCCGGCGAAGGGCGAGAAAGAGGCCGTCCTTTTTATCCATTCCAACCATCTCCTTTTTCAGTTTTCCAAGTACCTCAACGTGTTCGAAGGGAAACTGTTTGACGGCGCGTACCGGGAATTCCAGACCTACCTGAACCGTGTGGACACAATGGAAAAAATGTTCTCGTTATCGGCGATTTCGCGCGAATGGGAACTTGTCGCCGAGACGCAGAAGGCGTTTCTCCCGGCGGCAATCCCGTCGATCAAGGGCTTGAAGATCGGGCTGAACTACGAGGCGCTGGTCAATGTCAGCGGCGATTACTACGACTTCCTCCCTATCTCGGAAGACAAGACCCTTTTCGTAGTCGGCGACGTCTCGGGCAAGGGACTCTCCGCCGCGCTTATCATGGGCATCATCATGAACACCATCCGGATTGTCGGCGATAAACAGAACCTCGAAACTATAGTCCGTTATGTCGACTCCGCGATCAAGACGATGAAGTTCGATGGGAAATTTACCGCGCTCTTTCTCGCGATTGTCGATACGGCCGAGGGAACGATCACTCATGTCACCGCCGGGATACCCGAGCCGTGGCTTCTCCAAAGCGGGGAAGTCCATTTCCTGACAACGAATTGCCCGCTCGTGGGGATTATAGATATCGGTGATATAGCAATCATCAAGACAAAATTCATGACGGGAGACGTCATGGTCATTTCCACGGACGGCCTGTGGGAATTGGAGAGCGCCGACGGACGGCAGCTTTACAGCAGCCCTGAATTTAAAGAAATGCTCCTCTCGAAAGCCGGATTGCCGGTGAACGAACTGACCGGTGAGATCGTCCGTTTCGGAAAAGAGTTTTCCCACAGCGGGAAGCTCCGTGACGATCTCGCGATAATGCTGATTAAGGCGGGGGAATAACATGGGAATCACACTGATAAATTATATCGTAGGCGTGGTACTCGCCGCCGGCGGTATCTTTTTTCTCGTCAAGAACCGGAACTCCGTCAACGCGAAGATCATCGCCCTGTTTTCATTCGACGCGGCGGTCTTGGGAGTGTTCATCGGCCTTGGTTTCGATCTGGGTAACGCCGGGCTGTTCGAAGCATCGAAATGGATTGTACGCTGCGGCGGAGCGCTTTCTTACGGACTCTTCATGATCACATTGAGACTGACCCTGACATTTCCTTATGAAAAGAAGCTGCCGGTTGTTTCACTGATCCTCTTACTTTTATGGGCCGGGTTGAGCGCGCTGATCCTGACGACCGATCTGTATGTCACGGGTGTCGAACTCAGGAACAACTTGTTTTTCCGGCTCGAGGGCTCGCTTTACAAAATAATCTCCGGCGTCGGATTCGCCCTTGTTCTGGCGGGATTAATCATCCTCTTGGTCAGGCGGAGTAAGTTCGAGAACGAAATCTACAAACTGCAGAGCGTCGTTATCATTATCGGGACGTCGCTCGCGATGATCATCGCGATCTTCATCTCGATCATCATCCCTTCCTATTTCAACATATTTACCCTATATCCGTTATCCGGACTGACCGGATTTTTAATGGAAGGGAGCTTCATCTACGCTGTCGTGACATACAGGATGTTCGATATCAGGACCGCGATCCATAAAACGGCGGTCTTCCTCGTATTCTCGTCGGTGACAGGTTTGATCGCCGGAGCGGTGTTCGTAGCGCTCCGCGAGTTCGTAAAGCTGGAAATTATGCTTTCGATGGCGGTTATTTCGGCGGTATTCATTCTGCTTATCTTCTTCCGTTCGGTTCTCCAGAAACGCCTGTCGCGCCTGTTCAAGAGAAAGACCGATTATGCGAACGAGCTCGAACAGGGGCTGGGCGAGATCGATTTCAGTCACGGGCGCGAGAAGGTGATCGAAAAACTTTCATCCCTGTTCGAGGAAAGCGTCGGGAACTCGACTTTCTGTATCCTGCTCGAAAACACGATCGGAGAGCTTGTCAATCTCCATTCGACCTTCGACCGGAATATCCGTTTCGAAAAGGACGACCCCGTCCTGAAGTTCCTCGTGAACCGGGAGAGTCGCGTCATTTTTAAAACCGAGGTCTATTCGAACCCGTTATTCAGCGAATATAAAGTGGAAATCCTCGATATCTTTCTCCAGCTTGACGCCGAGGTGATCCTGATGTTCCGCGAGGGGACGAACATGATCGGCTTGATTTCCCTCGGCGCGAAGGACAGTATGAAGCCCTACGACGTTTCCGACTACGGCACGTTCGAGAAGCTGATCCCGAAAATATTTGTCGCGGTGTACTTCCTGCGGAATGTCGAAAAGCAGTCGGTGGCGGTGACTGTGGACAAGGAGCTGAAATTCAGCCAGCAGATCATCACTTCCCTTTTGGAGAATATCGACCGGATCGAATCGGACAAGCTGGATTTCCAATTTCTGAACCGTTTTACATCCGGGCTCGGCGGGGACTTTGTCGACGTGATCCGTCTGTCTCCCGCGAGGACGATGGTCGTGCTCGGCGATGTCGCGGGTAAGGGGATCAACGCGAGTATGTCGATGATCATTTTAAAATCGGTGATACGGACGTTCCTGAAAGAGACCCCGGATTTCAAACAGCTTGTCGTGAAAACGAACGAGTTTATCAAGACGAGGCTCCCGAGGGGAATATTCTTCGCGGGCGTATTCATGATCTACGACTCGAATACCGGACAGATATTTTATATCAACTGCGGCGTCCCGTTGATGGCACTGTATTCCAAGATGTACAATAGTGTTATCGAGATACAGGGCGACGGCAAGGTGCTCGGGTTTGTGAAGGACATCTCGAAATACTTGGTGACCAAGAAGATACAGCTCAATCCCGGGGACGTGCTTTTCACCCTGACAGATGGGATTATCGAGTCCCATTCCGTCGGCGGGGAGAGTTTCGGGAAAAGCAGAATTCAACAGCACCTGATGGAAATGAAAGAAAAAACCGTCCGCGAGATGGTGGATTCGCTATTCGCGAAGTTCCAGGAATTCATTTCGGGCGTGCTGAATGACGATATAACTATACTTGGTATGAAATACTTGAATAAAAAACAATAGTAAAACTGAGGAGCGGGATATGGACCAGTTGAAGGTAACGGAGACGAAACAGGATAAGTACACCCTTCTGGAAATCGAGGGAAGTCTCAATTCATACACTTATTCCGATTTCCAGAACAAGCTGTACGAATTGATCGAAAAGACCAACGTCCTCGTCGAGATGAACCGTGTGACGAACCTTTCTTCCGCCGGGCTGGGCGTCCTGATGTCCGCTATCGAAACAGGAGAAGAAAAGGGAAAAAAGCTCTACATCTTTCAGCCTTCGGATGTCGTCAAGCTCGCGATCGAATCGACGGGTTTCTCGGATCATTTTATGCTGATCGATAACCTCTCGGAGGCCGTGTGGTAGCGAGTACGAAAAACACCATCCGACTTCAGGCAAAACTGGAAGATATTGTCCGGCTGGAAGATTTCATCCTCAGTTTGGACGAAATACCGGCTGAGGAACGAAATAAAGTGATGCTGATCTCCAGCGAGATTTTCGAGAATATCGTCCTCCATTCGAAGGTCGTTCCCGAGGGGATACGGTTCAGGGTACATGCTGATAAAAAGGTCACCCTGCTCTTTGTGTTCCACTCGCCGAATTTCGAGATGTTCGTGGCGAATTTCGCCCGCCGGAAACCTTATTTTGACGAATGCCTGAACCGTTACCGCGGTCTCGGGCTCCGTATCTGTTATTCTCTTTCCGAATCCCTGCATTACCGCGTGACATCGAGATATACGGCGGTCCTGATCAGGATTTAATTTCTAAAAAACTTCTTGTTTTTCCCTTCTAAAGTGGTATATTATGTAGGGGAACCGTTTATTTTTAAAATCCGTTTTATTGTGGGGTTAGGATGGAAAAGAAGAACTTATTTAAAGGTATGATGCTGTGGATCGCGTTCGCGGCGGTAATGTTTTCTTCCTGTTCGATGCGGAATTTCGATAACCCTGTCTTAAAAAATTATTATAACGGGCCGATCATTACGGTCGTCTCCCCGACAAACGGGAACAATATCGACGGCGCGGTGCCGTTAGTTCTCCAGATATCCGACGTATCCGGCGTAAAATCGGTGACGGTATACACTCCTGATCTGGGCTCGTGGGAGTTTCAAAATTATTCCCTGTCGGATACAATGTTTATAAATACCAATATAATTTTTCCAGGTTCCGGTATCCCCACTACGAAAAATATCACGATTACCGCGCGGGACGGTGTCAACGCCGAGTCCCAGACGTATGTGAATGTGAATGTAACTATCAACACTCCTTGGGTGAGTGTTTTCAGCCCGCCGACCGGGTTTTCCTCTACCAATGTCACTTCGCTTACATTGAGCGGGACGTCAGGAGTCGGGGCGGGTTCTTCCATTATCAGCCTTAAAACGGTTCGTATGAACGATAACGCAGAATTTTCCGTTACCGGATTCGGGGCTTGGACGTCGGATGTGACGCTTCTGCCTAATTGCACGAACCATTTCAGGATTCTCGCGACATCGGATAAGGGAATACCCGGGTCTACCGATGTCAGAATTATCCAAGATTCGGTGATCCCCGTTCTCAATGTCATCTACCCCACTAACGGCGGATTCACCCCTAAATCGTTCGAATACAGGCTGGATTCATCCGATCCTCTGAGCGGTATTTTGAAGATCGTTTATTGGATCGACGACGGACAACCTTATACAAATCACTATTCTTACGCCGGATGGTGGTATAGCGGTCTGACAAACGGAGTACACCGCGCCTACGCGATAGCGTTCGATAAAGCCGGTAACGCCACGCCTGTCAGGACGAACACGTTTACCGTGGACGGAACGATTCCCATAATCCAGTTCCAGAGCTATTTCGGCTCGACCAACCTGACGACGCCGTGGTTCTACGGGTACTGCGAGGTCGATGCCCCGACAAATATTACGAAGATCGAGATCAGCAAGAACGACGGGCCTTATACCGAGGTGAACACCTATACTCCGGGGACAATGGTTGTCTATTGGACAAATAAAAACACCACCGGCCTGAATATAAACGCTCATAACAAGATCATGATCCGCGCGACGTCCTCGGCGGGAAAAATGAATACATTCGAGTTTCATTTCACTATCGATACAAACGCGCCGGCGGTGAACTCTTTTAATCCCACGAATAATTCGATGATCGTGAATTTCGACAATATTTTTGTTTCAGCATTTATCCATGACGATCTATCGCCGCTCGAATACGTATATCTGGTTTCCAAAAACCCGGATGCCGGCATACAAATCCAATCGAACGATATTCACAATTTGGGATATCATGATTACTCTTTTGGATTGAATTCCGGAAACGCGAATTTCGGCGGACTTTTTACGAACATTCTGATCGCCCGCGACCAGGCCGGGAATATGACATACCGGACGAATTATGTAAAAGTCTACCCCGGCGTGTATGTCTTTACTTCCGGTATGGACACGAACCCCGGCTTCGGGAAACAGCCGTTCAAGACCATCCAGAACGCGGTTAACTTCGCGAGACAATACGGAATCAATAATGTTTACATCGGCGCGGGGACATATCAGCCCGGGAGCGGATTGATCGCTACGGGTACGGGTTTAACTCTCGATAGCGTCAGCTGGATGACAGTCTCCGGCGGATGGGAATGGGACGGGCCGAACAACCTGATCCACACCAACTATTCGCGTCTCGACGGAGTGATGAGTCTGAACCATGTGATGGTTATCCGGAACAGCAGCGGCGTATTCCTGAACAATCTGATTATCAAAGGCGGAAAAGCGTCGGCGGTTGGTGATAACAAAGGCGGCGGTATCCTGATGCAGAACAACAACTCGGGCTCGATCACCAACTGCATGCTGACGAACAATACCGCTTCAGGCGATGCGGCGGACGGCGGCGGACTGTATATGGACAACAGTCATAACTTCTACCTGCACTTTATCGCGGTGAAGAATACCGCAAATGCGGGCGGGGCGATCGCGATGACGGGATGCACTTGGAACAGAATTTACGGGGTTTACTATAAAAATAACGCTCTTTATAACGGCGGCGCGATGCAGATAGCGGGCGGTAACCAGAACAAGATCTACGCCACAATCTTAGAGAACGACGCCATCCATCACGGCGGAGGCGTTGCGCTATTCAATGGGAACGGCGATACCCTCGACTGGGGTTCGATAATCAGGTTTAATAAGGCAGGACTGGGCGGCGGAGTATACCTCTCGAATTATCAAGGGCTGTATTCCTATGCCCTTGTGACGAACAATTTCGCGACGAACGGGATTGTAAGGCAGGGAGGCGGGGTTTGTATCGTCGATTCTCAAAATACTTATATTTATGGAGCGGTCGTGAAAAACTACGCTAACGCCGGCGGCGGAATCGCGGTCAAGGGCGGATCCTATAACTATTTCTACGGGATAGTTAAGAATAATGTGGCATATAGCGTCGGCGGCGGAATGGCGTTTACAAACTCCCGTTGGAATCAGATATACTCGACTGTGCAGAATAATCTCTGTACGTTGAACGGCGGCGGTATCGCCTTCTATGCTTCGCACAACAATACGATCTTGGGCGCGACGATATATGGAAATATCACGACGTCTTCGCTTCCCGACAGCGGCGGTGCCGGAATCGCATTTATGGAGAGCAGCTATAACTATATCAATTCCGACATCTATCAAAATACCGCTACCAATAACGGCGGCGGTATCGCTATCCTCGGCGGTTCGGGAAATACGAACTACGCTAACATCAATAATAATATCGCCTACAAGTCCGGCGGAGGTATCGCTATCAAATACGGGCAGAATCATTATATCAACGGGCATATCAATCAGAATTCATCTATTGACACGTCCGGCGGCGGGGGCGGCGGTATTTCCGCTAATTACACCGTGAGCCTTGTTATCGATGCGAAAGTCTATACAAACTCGGCGCTCCAGCATGGCGGCGGCATCAGCCTCTATAATTGTACCAACACGATGGTCTACGGGCCTGTTTTCAAGAACAGGGTCACAAGTGCGGTGAATAGTTCGATGGGCGGCGGAGGATACTATATCTATGAAGGACTGAATAATAGTATCTACGGTTCGGTCAATTCGAACAACGTGCTCGGTGTACAAGCGTTCGGCGGCGGAATCTGGATCGCCGGGCCGAATACGATCAACGCCCTTGTCAGTTATAATAGTTCCACTTACGGCGGCGGAATTTATATCTGGGATAACAATGTCACTGTCGGAGGTATGTCGATAGTGAAATCCAACATCGCCCAGACATTTGGCGGCGGGATCGCGGTGGATAGCGGCCCTGTCGGGAATAACAAAATATACGGCACGATTATCGGGAATAGTACCGTGCCGATGATGGCAATGGGCGCCGGTATCTACCTCAGCGGTAAAAAGAATATCGTTCAGGCAAAGATAATAGATAATTTTGCCGTAGTCGCTGGTTTGGCAAGCGGGATATATGTTACGAATACTGTCGACAATAAAATCATGAATTGTACTATCAGCAACAACAACAATGATAATTCGTTTGTGCTCGGGGGTAACAATATCAACCTGATGATATCGAATAACATCATCGCCGCACAGAATAATTTCGCATCGTACGGGATAACGGAGATGATTACGGTTTCTGTAACAGGGCATATTATAAAAGACAACAAATTTGTTTTCGCGCTTTTACAATATGCTTACTATGACTCGATAAATTCAATTATCACGAATCCCGCGGAGCTGACTATAGGTAATACCGGAGCGTCTATCGTATCCGGTAACGTGTGGTGGTAGGAATAAATTTATAAGCTCAATTATGACGATACAAAGGAGATGGATTGAAATTTTCGGAGGCTCTATGAAGAGGGGTGTTTTCATCACCGGGATTCTTTTAATGCTCATGTCCTGTTCTACCCGGGATTTCCTATCCAACGATGTCCTCAAAAGTCAATTTGAAGCCCCGTCGATCAATACTTTTTCCCCGAATCAGGGAAGTAGTTATAACGGATGGGTCGCTATCAACCTGAGCGCGAGTTGTCCGTCAGGGCTTAAGAGTATCCGTTTAAACTATGACGGTGTCGATATCACATTCAACAATCCGTATCCCTCACCCGAATACTCAATCCAGACCAATATTTTCTTTTTGTCGTCGGGCTGGAAATTCCTGCGAATCTATGCTTACGGCAAAAATCAGACTGTTACCTATCGCGAAGTCAGCTTCGATGTAACAGTACCGACACCCTCGGTCAGTATCAACGATCCGTCACAATATCAAACATTAACCACCCAAATGAACGTCTTATTCTCCGGAACCGCGTGGATCGGCGAGGGGACTGTCGCAAATGTCTTCTCGGTGACTTATCCGCAAGGAACGAATATCGTTCTTACGAATAACGCAACGGGTACGAATAACTGGACGGTCTACCCAAGTCTTATCAAGAACAAGAATAATCAGGTGAAGATTTACGCGGTCTCCGATAAAGGCGTGGTTTCATGGGGTGAGGAACGCTGGGTGACTGTGGACCAGCAGCGGCCGACAATCAGCCTGCTCTATCCATCGAATAACGCGATTGTGCCATCAACGATCAACGGGATTATCGCGGCAAACGACGCTCTTTCCTATATTCCGGATTTCTTCGTGTATTACGCGATCGATATGTTGGGGTATAACTCCGCGTCGAAGAGCGGGGTAAATTGGGTATTCAATTCTCCGGGGAATTCTCCGGCGCCCCACCAGATTTCCGTTTTCGCCTTCGATGCAGTTGGGAATTCCTCGCTCACCCAGACTATCGAGGTCACTGTCGCCCCGGATATGCCGCTTATCTCGATGAGCAACTGGTTGTTGTGGGCGGTCAACACGCCGACGGCGGTGGTGTACGGTTCCGCGAGTGTCGACCCGGGATATCAGGTGACCGGGGTCTCGATCAAGGTCAATAACGGCGCGTGGATTCCGGTCGATACCTTCACTCCCGGACAGGTCTGCGCATGGTCGAATGTTTCTACTCCGTTAGTCATGAACTCGACGAATACGATTGTCGCGCGGGCGATGTCAAGTTCCGGGAAGGTAAACTATACGTTGGAACATAAGGTGATCGCCGACAACATCCCGCCCATAATGATGAGTATCAATATAACGAACAAGCAGAAAGCCCTCAATACCGATTCGATCTATCAGAATTTCCAGGCTAACGACGAACTCTCGGGAATGGGTTTTGTCAGCAATACCATGAGGGCGTATCTGGTCGCGGAACAATTTAGTTCGTATTCTGATATGTTCAACAAGAGTATCTGGCGGGATATTTCTTTCAGTATCCCGGGCGGCGGTGTCGTGACCAATATCCTTTTCGCAAGGGATATGGCGGGGAATAAGACGATCAAGACCAATCTGATCTATGTTTATCCCGCGATCTTCGTGAGCACGACGGGTCTCGATTCCAATCCGGGGTATCTGTATCAGCCTGTCGCGTCTATTCAGAAAGCCGTGGATATCGCCGCGAGTCTCGGGGTAGGCGCGGTGCGGGTAGGCGAAGGATTATATACACATCATTCCACGCTTGCCTGTGTGGTCATGAAGCAGGGAGTGAATATCTCCGGCGGGTACTCGTTCGATTTCACTACATGGAATCCGCAGGCGTTTTTCGCGACTATCGATGCGCAGGGCGCGGCGAAACATGTTGTGGTCGCGGAGAATATCTACGGCGGCTGGCTGAAATCGCTTATCCTGAAAGGCGCGAACAGTCTGAACGCCGGGGCGACGATGACAGGTTTCGGCGGCGGGCTTTATGCCGTCAATAGCAGTATCTCGTTTGAGGATTGCCGGATCAGCGCCAATTCCGCGGATATAGGAGGTGCGGTCTATGCGTCGAACTCTTACGTGAACTTCTCATGGACTCTGATCGAGCAGAACACTTCGAAAGCCGCCCCGTTAGGTAAGTATGTCAATTCCTCGGCTCATTTCTATTATTCCGCCATGTATAACAACCAAATGAACGTACTGCCGGGATTGAACATATATCCGTTCTTCATCGCGGAGAACAGCTATATCAATATGGAAAACTCGTCGAACTATAATAATTCGATCGGCAATACGGTTACCGGGTCGTTCATCTATGCGCTGAGTATTTTTAACGGGGGAACCGGGGTCATCCTGAAGAATAACTATTTACAAGCGCATAATTCGTTTAGTATCGGTTTGACCAATACGATGATCGGTCTCTATTTCGAAGCACCTCCGGGATATCTTTGGATAGAGATGAATAATTTTGTTTTGACAAGGATAAGTCCGATCGCCCGAAAGGTAATCGCGATCTGGGAAAATCAGGATATTACCGGGCACGGATTATTGAACAATTCGTTCATCTCGGGAGGAATCGATGTTTGGTATCGAGATTTCATCAACGGTAATTTGACGAATATCAACGATCTCAATAGCGGGATGAAAACAGGCGCATATAATTACGGCGGTAACTGGATTTATTAAACAAAAGAGGCCGGTTTTTGGGCGTGTTGACGAAGTCATGAAATACACGATTTTTTGTCACTGCGAGACGCGAAGCGGCGAAGCAGTCTGTTTAATTTATATACCCAGTATTAAATAGGGCTTGCTGAAAAACGAATAACTCATTGATATATAA
>Ga0154538_122_pt3 | contig 27346 bp, 22 predicted proteins | sample RifGroF1_FD_105681 | JGI IMG/M metagenome (GOLD analysis project Ga0154538, IMG submission 105681) | Spirochaetes bacterium GWF1_51_8 | reverse complement strand
GGTCTACTTCACGCGCGGATACCAGAGGTACCCGTTGGGCGAGACATCCTCGGTGGGACTGGACGACCTCTATCTCGGCGATCTGATCTACGCCCTCAAGCGTTATAAAGGCGCGTTCATCAAGAAGGCCATCCCGATCAAACGCCGCGAGGTGAAGGTCGAGGAAAAAATGGAACTGATTATGAACATTCTCAAGGTAAAGAAACTGATTAAGTTCAGCGAGCTGACAAAGGACGATAAAAACAAGATCGATACGATCGCCTCGTTCGTGGGATCGACGGAACTGAGTTTCCGGCAGAAAGTCCTTCTTCACCAGCTCAAGCTTTTCGACGATTTCGATATCAAGGAACGCGAGGAAATGCGTTTAGTCTGATAAGGGAGAGATTTCAGAATGAAAGGTTCGCTATTCATCAATAAAACCTATTCGAGGAACGAGCTCAAGGGGCTCTTCGAATCCGTGCTTTTTGTCAGCGGGAAACCCGTGAACATCGACGAACTGACGGAGATATTCGAACTGACTAAGAACGAGGTCAAACTGCTTGCCGAGGAGCTCAACAAGGATTACAGCGAGCGTTCCTCGGGAATGAATATTATCCATGTCGCGGGCGGATTTCAGCTTGTGACTAATCCGGCGTTCAAGGACGAACTGAACGAACTGTTCGGTAAACGCAACGATAACCGTCTCACACGAAGCGTCCTCGAAACTCTCGCTGTGGTTTCCTACAAACAGCCTATCACCAAAGAGGACGTGGATAAGGTGAGGGGCGTATCGAGCACTCGAAGTATAAATACCCTTCTCGGATACAAGTTGATCAATATCTCCGGATATACCGAGGGCGTGGTGCAGTCGCCGTTATACTCTACCACGAAACGCTTCCTCGAACTCTTCAAGCTGAAAGACCTCGGCGACCTGCCTGTGTTGGACAGCCTGACCTTCGACGATCTGGAATTGATGAACCCGGAAGAATCCGGACCGCCTGAAGAAGAAGAAGGGAACGAAACCGACGAGATGAATTTAATCAATCCATAGGATTGGGGGAAATATGGCCGATCTATTAGAAAGAATTCTTGGGAAAGCGGATGATTTACCTGTTCTTCCGCATATCGCGATGGAAATCCTGACACTGATCGATTCGGAAAACTCCATCCCCGCCGATTTTCAGAGCATTATCGAGAACGATCAGGTGCTGACATTGAAAATACTCAAACTCGCGAACTCCGCCTATTACGGGTATCCGCGCGAGATCATCAGTGTAAAGGAAGCAATCGTCATCCTCGGTCTGGATACGTTGAAAAGTCTCGTGCTCTCGCTCCTGACCCGGCAGATGCTGTCGAAGGGCTTGGATACCTACGGCCTCAAGCGCGGCGAACTCTGGGAGCACTCGATCACCGTCGCGATGATCGCGCGTTCAATCGCGAAACTGATGCGGCTGGGTAATGTCGAAAAGTTTTTCGTCGCGGGTCTCCTTCACGATACCGGCAAGCTCCTTCTGGACATTTACCTTCTGGATAATGTCGAAAAGCTGAAGGCGCAGGTTAACGAAGGCGGACTCGATTTCAGCGAAGCCGAGATCATGCTGTTGGGATTCGATCACGCGTTCATCGGATCGAAGCTGATCGAACAATGGAATCTCCCGAGCTTTCTGGAGAATGTGGTCAGGTACCATCATTCGATCGGGAAGTCGCCCGACAGTTATAAAAAAGACGCGTACATCATCGACGTCTCCGACCGTCTCTCTTACACCATCGCGCGCGGAAGCGGTACCGATTATAAGGTCAATAAAACGGTCAGTCCCGCCGAATACGGCAAACTGGGTTTGACAGTCGCGGATATAGAAGCGACATTGGAAACAATAAAGACCAGTTTACAGAGTATGAAGTTCTAATTGGAGGTGTTGTTTACATGGAAAAGCAGGATCAGGAACAGCTTGAAAAACTTCGCCAGAAGATCAACGATGTCGATGTCCGTCTTGTCAATCTGCTCGACGACCGCGCGTCTCTGGTTAAAGAAATAGGCGAGTACAAAAAATCGAAAAACTTGCCGGTATACCAGCCCGACCGGGAAAAAGATGTGAAGGAACGGGTGCTTGCCGCGTCAAAAAACGAATTTCCGTCTAAGGCGTTAATGCATATCTTTACCGAGATCGTATCGGCGGCGCGTTCCCTCGAAGCCCCGCTCGAAATCGGTTATCTCGGGCCGGAAGGGACGTTTACAGAACAGGCCGCTGTCAAGCAGTTCGGCAGTTCGGTGAACTTTCACCCGTTGACCGGTATCCCGGACGTGTTCCGCGAAATCGAGAACGGTAAGCTCCATTACGGCGTCGTGCCGATTGAAAACAGCCTCGGCGGTACGGTCAACGAGACACTTGACGAATTCGTCGATTCACCCCTCAGGATCGTTTCGGAAACTTTCCTCAATATACACCAGAACCTGCTCGCGAATGTCGAGGACATCAAGCAGATCAAGCGTGTTTATTCCCATCCCCAGAGCTTCTCGCAGTGCCGGATTTGGCTCGAGACGCATCTGCCCAATGTAGAGAAGATCGAGGTGTCCAGTAACGCCAAGGCCGCAAGCCAAGCCCCGTGGGACAAGTTCTCCGCCGCTATTGCGGGCGACCTCGCCGCCGAGCGCTACGGGCTCAATATCCTCGAGCGGAATATTGAAGACAATCCCGAGAATTTCACCCGTTTCTGGATTCTCGCGCCGGAAGGCAACCCGGTCAACAATCCCGAGAAGACCACGGTTCTCGTCTCGGTAAAAGATAAACCCGGCGCGCTATTACGCCTGTTGTCGCCGTTTCAGGTTTACGGGATCAATCTTTCGAAGATCGAATCCCGGCCTTCGAGACGCCGTCCGTGGGACTATCTCTTCTTCATCGATATCGACGGCAGTATCCAGAGCGCGGATGTCACTAAGGCTATCGAGAAGATACGCGAAGACTCCATTTTTGTGAAGATACTGGGTTCTTACCCGAAAGGCCAGCTTTAGACCGCGTCCGGCATGGGCTTGTTGACAAACTCTGGAAATGTGAGGGTTTTCTGTCACTACGATACCGCGCCGCGGTAACTTATTCAAGCGCGGTCGAAGCAGCCGGTATAATACCTTATTCATTAATGAGATAGATTGCTTCGGCTATGGTTCGGTCTGCTCACTATAACAGCCTCGCAATGATTAAATGACTTCGTGTATCACAGGCATATCAAAGAATACCCGGAGAGAAACGAGAATGAGTGAAATGAGATACCTGTCGCTTGCGAAACGCTGTGCGCTGAAGGCGGGCGAAATCCTGCGCGAAGGTTTCAACCGCCCGAAGCATATCGAGTATAAAGGGATGGGCGATCCCGTGACCGAGTTCGACCGCCGTTCGGAAGACCTGATCGTCGGAATGATCCGTGAGCGGTTTCCCGATCATGCCATCCTTGCCGAAGAATCTACCGATGTGAAAAGCTCATCCGGCGTGAGGTGGATTATCGACCCTCTGGACGGCACTGTTAACTTCACGCATTCCGTACCGTTAATCGCGGTCTCGATAGCGGCGGAAGTCGACGGCAGGATCGCGGCGGGTGTGATCTATAACCCGATCCTGAACGACCTCTACGAGGCAGCCGAAGGACACGGCGCGTATCACAATGGGCGGAGAATCAGGGTTTCGGCGATCGATACCCCGGCGAAATCGCTTGTCATCACCGGGTTTCCCTACCGGCGCGACAGGGTGGAAGAGGTCATTTCGCCGATGCGGTTATTCATCGAGAAGTATGAGGCGTTCAGACGGCTCGGTTCAGCCGCAGTGGATATGGCATATATCGCCGCCGGGAAGGGCGAGGGGTTTTACGAGGAAGGGCTGAAACCGTGGGATACCGCCGCGGGCTGTGTGATTGTCCGCGAAGCCGGCGGGATTGTCACGGATTTTTACGGCAACGAGTACCGGCCGGAGAATAGGACGATCCTCGCTTGCAACCCCGCAATTCATCCGTTGATGATGGAAGTTCTGAAAAACGTGCCGGAACCGGAATAATCAGGATTTCGGGAAGTAGAATTCGACGACCGCGCCGTTCTTATCGTTCAGTCCGATAGTCATTTCACCGCCGTGATGTTCCACTATCTTCTTACAAAAAGCCAGATTAAACGATTTTTCTTTTTCCTCGAGCGCCTGCCCCATGGAGAAGAGACGAAGATTCTTGTCCGGATCGGAGATCACACCCGTGTCGATTGTGTAGTATGACCTGCTTGGCTGAAACTCGCAGGAGAGATTTATCGCTTCAGCGTCCGCGACCCTCGGGTTCGTCAGGCAGAAATCGAACAAGCCCTGTAACAGTCTGAAACATTGATGCTTGTCACCCAAGATCACGGCGAGCTTGGAGTACTTGAAACTCAAGCCCATTTCTGTGAGGCGGTGGCTGTTGCTCTCAAGGATACGTTCCATGACGTAATTCAGGTCGACCGGAGAAAAGGGGGTTTCGGTCATCCCGATACCAAGGTTGTCGAGGAGAATGAGCGCGGCGTGTTCCGCGTGATGGATCTCGTTACGGCAAAGGAGGATGGATTTTCTGTCCGGTTCGAAATCGGCTTCGTCCTTGGTTAGATGATCGAGATACGCCAGCACCTTCTGCATCGGCGTCTTTATATAAAAAAACGAGACCTGGAAAATTTCACGAAGTTCATCCTGATACCTTCGTGTTTTTTCTTCCCATGACAGCTTTTTCTCGAGCTCGTTATCAAGCCGGAAGTTTGTCTGTTCGAGAAGAGAGGAGTGCCCTTCGATCCTTTCATAGAGCATTGAGTTGCAGTACTCGAGTTCCTTAGTCTGACGGGTGATAGTGAACTGTGAAAAAAGGTCTCTCATTCTCGAATTGTAAACGAAACGCGAGATAACCCATGCGATGGATATGGTAAAAAGTCCGTTCACACTCTGACCGTAGAGTATTCTAACATTTTTCTGGAGAAGCAGTATTCCGACAAACAAGAATATAAAGGATGCCGGAAGCATAATGGATATTGTTTTCTTCGGGTGATATAGGAGCGCTGAAACCAGCATCACCGCTATCACATATGTAGTGATCCCGCCGTCGAACAACTGCATCAGGATACCGCTTACTGTTCCATCGAAAAGAATATAACCGGTAAAAATGCAGATCAGCATCCTCTGCGGGAGGCCGGAAGCGTCTTTCTTACGGCTTCGTAACGCCACGATAAAAAATACCGCCATGATGAGCATTCTGAATGAGTAAAGACAGAAATAATAGAAGTAAGCGGGGATCGTCTCCCATTCCCCCAAAGAAAATGAATTGATTAAAAAGATAATCGGGAGTACGGTTAAAATAAACAGAATGACGATCACCCAGACCATCCGTATCAGCGAGTCCTGAGTCATCACCGCACGGGCGTCGGCGATATCTTTTTCGCTCATCGATTTCGAGGGATCGATAAATAAATCTTTTATTTTCATATTTCTCTTTCCTGAACAGTATTATAATAAAGAATCAATTTATAGCAACAGACAAACTAATTGTCTTTTTTTTCCGGATGGTTTATCATTATTCCCGAGGACGAAATATGCGAACTGTTATTTTTATGCTCTTCCTATTCACTTTATCCTGTACCGGAAAACCGAAGGACGCACCGGAAACCAATTCGGCCGATGCGTTCAAAATACAGGAGTATCTCGTCGACGACCGTGAATCGAAGAATCCTGAAATCGATCTGGTGATGGAGAAAATATATTCCAATACTTTTCAGCTTGTCATCGCGTATAATCCCGAGAAAAGCTATGACCAGCGATGGTACTACGACAACGAATTTTTCTCGGTCAGCCTGCAGGAGAGAGGGATTTCGTTTATCAACGGCAGCGACCCGAAGAAGATCAAGCTCGGGAAAACGATAATCGATATCACCCCGATCCTTCTCGAAGCCGCCGGGGTAACATCGATAAAGGGTTATCTCCTGATCGGATATCCCGACTCCTCGATTGCCGGGTATAACCTGCTCTTTGTCGATAAATCCGGGCTTGACGCAGGACTGAATATGAACCGTTTCTTCAACACCGATATCTATAATACTAACCAGGAAGCCGTCCAATGAGACTTATCATCCTATTTCTGATCATCACTGTTTTAGTTAGCTGTGACGGGAATACTGCGGAGTCCGGGGCGAGTATTTCAAATACCGCCTGTTATCCATGGATCAGCGTATACCTACAGGAAGGGCCTTCTATCCAGACGTCGGTGATTGTCAAGGTCAATCCCGGCGAGGAACTGATTTTCACCGGTAAAATATCCAATATCAATATGCTCATGCTCTATAGGTGCAAGGAATTTACTGCACCGTGGTACGAGGTGATCCGGTCGAAGGATAACGCTCTCGGATGGATACACGGCGGGGCGATCTCTACCCAGAAGGTGGTGCTTCCGGTTTACGATAAAATGGTAATCGGGTATAATCAGTTCGCATCGGGATATTCGAATTTCTCGCTCGGGTATGTCCTTGACGTCCTCAATCAATCGTCTAACCAGTTTACGAAGTACGGGCTGTATTATAAAACGGTCGATGTGTCGACCGGCGGGCTTTCCGATGCCGAATGCGTGCCTATCGGGGACGGGATGTTTCCGTCGGGGTCGATTCTGCTTAATCTTTATCTCAAAGAGCAGTACGGTTTTTCCAACCAGTCGCCGGGGTATCTCCTCATTGAAATAGGCAAAACTCCGAGGTTCGTTCCTATCGATATGGAAGGCGACGCGGATATGAATGAGATTTATCTTTACTTCGACGTTTTCAGCAGCGGGGAATATATCACCCCGGAACTGGAAAAAATATATAAGAAGTTTCCGAGACTGGTGGTCGCATATAATCCGTATCCCGGGACGACGAACGACTTATGGACACAGTCGTCGATACTGATGGGCGAACTCTGCGCGAAAGGCGGAATCCCGTATGTCATCGCCGACCCTTTGAACGAAACAGGCCTTGTGCTGAAGACCGGGGTAAATTCTTCTCTTTCGCTCTGCCTGACCAATTACTACCGTCAGACGGGATTCTTTTACAGGATAGGATTTTTCTTTTTCAGCTTGAATCAGACGCCGATCTATATCCGTGCCACGGAAGACCAGAATTATGAGGAACTGATCGAGGAGTATTTCAGGATCAGCTTAAAAGAACAAATCATCGATTTAACCGATTTCGGAACATCGAATTTATAATCGAAGGGGGTCAGTATGACAAAGTTAATCAGAATGGCTTTAATCGCTGTAGGGGTTATAACCCTATGGGGATGCGCAAAACCGGAGACTCTGTATACATGGGTCGAGAATGTCAGTTTCCGGGCGGCACCCGGGCTCGATACGGAAGTGATCGCACAGCTTGAAAAAGGCGAGCAGGTGATCTATTACGGGGAAAAGAGCGATTTCCTTTCCGATGTCACGATCCGGTGCATCGATTTTAAAACCAACTGGATAAAAGTGAAACGGACGAAGGACGAAAGTTACGGATGGGTATATGCCGCCGCGGTGAGGGTGGAGCCCGCCGATCCGGAAAGCCATTGGAGAATAATCGTATTCTATACCCCGTCACAGCCTGCAGATGAACAGAAAGCGATGGAGATGAACTGGGCGAAACTGATAGTCGAAACAAAGGCAAATCTCAACCGGAACACGGTCTTTATCGAGGAAGTGAGGCAGGGCGCCGAGGCATGCGTAAAAGTCGGCGATAAAAAATATCCTGTGTATTCGTTCGACCTCTCTCAATTCATGAAACCGACGCTTGGATTTGCGTCCAATACCTTCGGATATTTTATCATGGAGAATAAAAAGAAGCCGGTGTTCTTCGTCCCCGAAATCTTCTCGGTGGGAGAAGTGGTCGATCACGCGACGAACTACTTTTTATTCGATATCACGAAGTAGTTAAGGGCGATTCTAAAAACTCATGACAATTGCGACATGCGGGGTAGTAGGTTCAATCAAACCGTCCAATGGGCGCTACCTTGTCCTCTTTTCCTTCATACTTTATAGTAGAAAAGAGGTCTTGCCGCCGAAAACGGCGGTTATTAGAAGTGCCCTTAGATCACTCCCAAGTTCTTCATGATACCGGGAAGCTGTTCGGCGGTGACGGTACGGAACGCCAGCCATTTTCCGTTGTTCTCGAAAGTCGGGGTGACCCATTCCTCGCCGTCATTCGCCTGAATGACCGCATCTACGACTTGTTTAGGACTCTGTTCGATATCGACAGACTCATAGGGAATCTTGTTCAGGTCGAGATACTGGAACGTGCGCCTGCAGTCCGGGCACCATGTCACGCAATACACCTTCAGCATAGTTTCTCCTTTTTTAACATCTTAATAAAATTTGTAGAAAACGGCAAGCTGTCTTATAGTATTTTCGCGGGGTGATTTTTTTGGAGGAATCTGATGAGAATTATCAAAGCGCTCAAGAATCAGGTGATATGCGATGAAGGATCACCCGGCGACGAGATGTTCGTTGTCCGTAAGGGAAAGGTCAGGGTATTCAAAATGATGAACTCCGAACTGGTCGAGCTTGGAATCATCGGTCCCAACGACTGTGTCGGGGAAATGAGCCTCTTCCTCGGGACAAAACGTACCGCTTCACTCGACGCCCTCGAGGATACCGAACTGATGGCTCTCGATAAAGAAAGCGTATTCGAACATATCAAGGGGGATCCCGGTTTCGGAATTATGCTCATCAAGAAGCTCGCCCACCGTCTGACCGACGCGCATAAGATCATCGCGAAACTCCAGGGTGAAAAGATGAGTCTCGAGCATCTGTGTAAAATGCGTTAAAAAACGGAAAACTCTTGCTTTTTATGCTAATAGGTATTATAATACCAGTATAAAAAGGAGAGTAGAATATGGCCGGCGAAACGAAGATCGCGTTTTTCGATACTAAACCTTACGACGAGGAATCCTTCGACGTAGTCAATCGTGAATTCGGATTCAGTATCAAATATCACAAATCGCGTCTCGGGGCTGATACCGCGATCCTGACAAAGGGTTATCCGATCGTGTGTGCGTTCGTGAACGACACTATCGATCGAGCGGTGACCGACGAGTTGTACGGGCAGGGAGTCCGTTTGATCGCGATGCGCTGCGCGGGGTATAACAATATCGATCTCAAGGCGGTCTACGGGAAAATCCATGTCGTGCGCGTCCCGGCATATTCTCCCTACGCGGTCGCCGAACACGCGGCTGGACTGATCCTTTCGCTTAACCGGAAAATCCACAAAGCGTATTATCGCACCCGCGACAATAATTTCAATATCAATGGGTTTCTCGGATTCGATATGTACGGGAAAACCGCGGGCGTGATCGGCACCGGGAAGATCGGGCGGGTCCTGATCGATATCCTCAAGGGATTTAAGATGCACGTCCTCGCGTATGACCCGTTCCCGAACACCACCGCCGCGCAGGAGCAGGGGTTCGAGTATGTCGATCTCGACACGATCTACAAGAAGTCGGATATCATCTCGCTTCATTGCCCGTTATCGAAGGAAACCCAGCACCTGATCGACGCTGTGGCTATCGATAAAATGAAAGAGGGCGTGATGATTATCAATACCAGCAGGGGCGCTTTGATCGATACCGCCGCGCTGATAGAAGGATTGAAAGCGAAACGGATCGGTTCGGCGGGGCTCGACGTATACGAGGAAGAAAGCGAATACTTCTTCGAGGACTTCTCCGGCGGGATTATCGACGACGACATCCTCGCGCGCCTGCTGACATTCCCGAATGTACTGGTGACGTCTCATCAGGCGTTCTTCACACGCGAGGCGCTGTCCAATATCGCGCATACGACCTTGCAGAATATCAAGGACTTTATCGACGGCAAACCGCTCACGAACGAAATCTGTTACCAGTGCGGCGCGGAAACCTGCAATAAGAAAGCGAATGGTAAGTGCTTCTAAATCCGGATTTCCCTTTTCAATCGACTACTTGTTCTTAGACTTGCTCTTATTCGTGAAATCGCCCGAGTAGACCTTCAGCAGGTCTTGATACTTCCCGGCGGCGTTCCAGAATAGATAGCCGTGGTCGATCGAGTCCTCGGTTCCCTTGATCTCATACCAGACATATCCCGGCCCGTAGAACTTTAAATCATAGCTGACGCCTATCTTGAACGCCTGGACAAACGGCCTGACTACGATAGAGTACTTCGAGATAAAGAACGTCCGGAACGCCCCGAACTTATAGATACGGTAGGGCCGGAGTTCCTGCGGCTTATAGTTCAGAAAGCTTTGTTCGAAATGGGACGGATAGTACATCGGCGATATAGCGTCGATGTAGTTTTTGAGGGTTTCGACATCCTGCCCGGTGAATAAGCCCGAACGGTACCAGCCGTTCGCGCCGTAGACGTCGATGGAAATAGGGGCGGCGATATTATCCCGAGCGTAGTTCAGAAACGACATGAGCGCGCTGTCCTTATCCATCCCATGTTCCTTGTAGCCGAACGTCGCCTGATAAATGTTGTAGCCATCGGTAGGGAAACGGATGTAATCGAACTGTATCTCGTCGAAGCCCTGTTTGATCAGGTCGTTTGCGATGGCGACGTTATACTCCCAGACCTTTTCGCAGTAGGGATCGACCCAGTATTCCATCGTCTGGTTTGTTTTCTTCGTTTTACCGTCGATCTCGTAGCCGATCCACGGGCTTTTAAGGTTCTTTGTTTTGACAGCGTACTTGTAGCCGTCATACTTAAAAAGCACCTGGTCTTTGAAAACGACGATTCTCGCGATCAGGTACATCCCGGCTTTCTTCATTTTAGGTATCCATGTCGCGAGATCGACGGGATTTGACGACTTACCGATCTCTTTAAGCAAGGGGTCGGTGGGAGTGAAACGGAGTATTCCGAAGTCGTCCTTCATATCGATCGCGATGGTATTGAGGCCGGTTTTCTTCATGATGCTCATGATCTCGTCCATCTTCGAACTGCTGCGGGCGAAGAATGATGGCAGATAGATTCCCTTTTTACCTTTGGCCTTATCGAAATATTTCTTTTTATTAAACTGCGAGTACATCCAGAGCTCGCTCATATTATACTTGACGGTGCCGTTCTCGACCCAGAGGATGGCTTCGATTCTGCACTGGAGTTCGTTCTCGAGCTTTGTGTGGAAATTGAGCTCGAAGACTTGCGAGACTTCGGCGGGTTTCGCTTCCGGGTAAATCGGAAGTTTCTTGATCCCCTTCGTCATATTGAAATAGAGGTCGCCGTCCTTCATAAACAATCCGTCGATCGCGTCGATCTCGTCGTTGGCGGTATCCACGGGGTAATAAATACCTTCCCACTTTTTTGTTTTGAGCTTCATCTTAAAAATCGCCGGGAAGAAGTTCTGGCTCGCGACTATCTCGATGTCTTTCCCGTTACGCACGACCACAAAGTCGGAGACTTCTTCATAGCCGATAAAATACCCGTGCAGGCCGGACGAGATATTCTCCCATTTTCCTTTCTTCGTGATATTCTTCAGGTAGACACCCTTGAACGGATGCGCCATCACGATCTTGAGATCGGGATCGGAGAAAATCGCCGCGGACTGGATGCCGGTGTACCAGCTGATATTGTCCACGAACGACCATTTCATGCCGCCATCGGTGGAGTAATAAACCCCGTCCTTCGAAGATGTGACAAGGTTCATCGGATTCTCGGGATCGACTTTCAGATCGCTGAGCGGTTTGAAGATATTGGTAAAACTTTTCTGGCCGTTCTTGTAGAGTTTGAGCACCTGCGCGTGGAATCCTTCGTTACGGAACTCGAAGGTGGAAAGGTCTTTCGAGTAGAGTATCCCAAGCGAGGTCAGGAAGAAATAGCCGTACGGGACTTTCACGATCTTACGGACATCGGTCTTAGTCCATAACACCTGCGGAGAGCCCTTGCCGTCCCAGCTGTAGATTCCCTTTGCGGTACCGAGGAGCATGTAGTTCTGGGGCGGGGTATTCTGCGGAAATAAAAATACCGGGAATAAAAACAACGATATCAAAATGGCGCGAAAACGCATAGATTTCTCCTGTTTTGAATAGGGGAATATTATAATATGAACCCTTGGAATAGTCAAAGCGGTGTTAAGTTATCAAACTTGGGTAAGTTAAAAGTTCATAAAAAATATGGACTTTTCCATACGAAGGTCAATAAAAAACAGTTGACTTTTATGAAACTTGCCTTATCATAATGAGGAACATTTAGACAAGGAGAACGGTATGGGAAATCCGCGCGGCTATTGGATGCTGGTGCTTCACGCTCATCTGCCATTTGTGAGACATCCTGAATATAAAGACGCGCTCGAGGAACGGTGGCTTTACGAGGCGATTACCGAGACTTACATCCCGCTTCTCGACGCCTACGAACGCCTCTTGGACGAGGGCTTGGATTTCCGAATTACAATGTCTGTTACCCCGCCGCTCGCGAATATGCTCGCCGACCCGCTTCTTCAGGATCGTTATCTGCACCATCTCGAACTCCTGATGGAACTCGCGGAAAAAGAAGTGATCCGCACGATGTACCATCCGGAACTCAATAAAGCCGCAAAAAGCTATCAAGCTAAATTCGAGAGAGCATACGGCACATTCGTCAACAAATACCATAAGAACCTTCTCCTCGGGTTCAAACGGTTCCAGGACCTCGGGAAACTCGAGATCATCACCTGCGGGGCCACTCACGGTTTCCTGCCGCTGATGGATATGTATCCCAATGCCGTCCGCGGGCAGATTCAGACCGCCGTCAAGGACTACGAGCGCCATTTCGGCCGTCCGCCGCGCGGGATGTGGAACGGAGAATGCGGGTATTACCCCGGGTTGGAGAACCTTCTCGCCGAGGGAGATATCAAGTACTTCTTCGTCGATACGCACGGTATTCTCCATGCGGATAAACGTCCGAAGTACGGCGTTTTCGCGCCAATGTATACCAACAACCGCATCGCGTATTTCGCCCGTGACATCGAGACATCGGCCTCTGTCTGGAGCGCCGACGAAGGCTATCCCGGCGATCCCAATTACCGCGAGTTTTACAGGGACATCGGGTTCGACCTCGACTACGAGTACATCAAGCCTTATATCCATGAAAGCGGCCTGCGTATCGCGACCGGCATCAAGTATCATCGGGTGACGAGTAAAGATACCCCGATGGAGCATAAGCATTTCTACGATCCCGAAGTCGCATACAGCCGTTCGGTCGATCACGGGAATAACTTCGTGTACAACCGCGAACGCCAAATCGAACACCTGATGGAGTTTATGGACAGGCCGCCCGTCATCGTCTCGATGTACGACGCGGAACTTTTCGGGCACTGGTGGTACGAGGGGCCGGACTTTATCTACAACACACTCAAGGCGATGTTCCACTCGCAGGTGATCGATCCGATCACGCCGCCGGAGTATCTCCAGAAGTTCCCGGAGAACCAAACCGCCACCCCGCCGATGAGCAGTTGGGGATATATGGGATACAGCGAGTTTTGGCTCAACGAGTCCAACGACTGGATCTACCGCCACCTTCATAAATCCGACGAGAAGATGATCGAGCTCGCGTTCAAGAACAAGGGAACGAACGATCCTGTTCTAATCCGCGCGCTCAATCAGGCCGCGAGGGAACTTCTTCTCGCGCAGTCCTCGGACTGGGCGTTCATCATGAAAACGAATACGATGGTCGAGTATGCCCAAAAGCGGACGAAGGATCATATCGGGCGGTTCAATAAGCTCTACAAGATGATCGCAGATAAAAAGATCGATAAAAAATGGCTCACGGATACCGAGTACCGGGACAATATTTTCCCGGAGATCGATTTCCGGGTCTACGCATAGAAAAATATGAAACAAGCCCTGTTTCCCGCGTTCATCCTGATCACTTTATTATTTAGCCCGGCCTTTACTTGGCAGGCTCAGGTCAACGAAGTCGTAGACGGCGACACCATCTCCTTATCCAAGGACGGCGAGACTGTCAAGCTCCGATTATGGGGAATCGATTGTCCCGAGGCGTCGCAGGAGTACGGTAACGGCGCTTACCTCTTCGCGGTATCGTTCGTAAAATATGGATTTCTCGAGATAGAGACGATGGGTACCGACCAGTACGGACGGATACTCGGTATCGCGTATACCAATAACGTCAGCCTGAACGAGGAGTTAATCCGCGCCGGGTGGGCGTGGGTGTACGAGACCTATTGCGACAAGCCGATCTGCGACAAATGGCGGGAGATACAAAAGGCCGCGCAGAAACAAAAAGCCGGGTTGTGGGAATCGGCAAATCCGGTTCCGCCGTGGGAATTCCGCAAAAACAATCCGAAAAAAGAGCCTAAGGAAACCAGTCCGCTTTCGTTGGCTATTATTTTCGGAGCGGCATCACTTCTTTTGTTACTCATCCGGCTGATTCTCAAGAACGGCTGGGCGAAGAAAAAAAGAAAGTGGAATAACCGTTGGCGGCAATAGAAATCCCGGCAACATAAAGAAATACCGGGAATATCTCCCGCTCCGCGAAACGAATCTACCCCGCATAAAATTTCACTATTTCGCTTAAATAGCTTATAATTATCCGACCGTTGTTTTGGAGTGAATCCCATGGAGTATCAGGTAACCGCCCGAAAATGGCGGCCCCAAACCTTCGCTGAGGTAATCGGACAGGAGCATGTCACACGCGCTCTCACTAATGCCATCGCCTCGGGAAAGATTCCCCACGCTTTCCTGTTTTCCGGCCCAAGAGGAGTAGGAAAGACTACTACCGCGAGAATCCTCGCGAAAGCGCTCAACTGCGTAAAAGGCATTACCGCCGAACCGTGCAATCACTGCGCGATCTGCGAAGCCATCATGAATGGCAACTCGCTCGATGTGCGTGAGATAGACGGCGCATCCAACCGCGGTATCGACAATATCCGCGAAGTCCGCGATACCGTCAGCTATATGCCGCTAAACGGCAGATATAAGATCTACATCATCGACGAAGTCCACATGCTCACCCTCGAGGCGTCGAACGCCCTGCTGAAGACGCTGGAAGAGCCGCCGGATCACGTCGTATTCATGCTCGCGACGACCGAGCCGCACAAGGTCATTCCCACGATCCGTTCGCGATGCCAGCATTACACGTTCAAGAAAATCCCGTCGACGGTAATCGTCTCTCAACTAAAAACGATAGCTGAAAAAGAAAAGATCAAATACTCCGAAGAAGGCTTGTTTCTGATCGCCGAAGCCGCCGACGGCTCGATGCGCGACAGCCAGAGCATCTTCGACCAGATCGTTCTCTATTCCGAGGGTAACATTTCCGAGAAGCATGTGATCGATGTGCTGGGTATTCCAGACGACGAGTACTTCTCGAAGCTGGTTACAGCGGTTGCCGCGGGCGAGGCTGTCCGAATGCTCGAAATAGTGAACGAGTATCTCGAGAACTTCGGGGACATCCCGCTCTTCGTGAAGTATTTCATCGACTTTATGAAGAAAGGGCTACTTGTACGGAATCTTCCGCGCGACCACGAGATGGTCGATCTTTCCGAAAAAAGATACGCCGAATTGAACGAAGTGTTCAAACCCTTCGCGAACGACGAACTCACCCGCCTCATCCAGATCATGGTGAATTGCTACACCGGGATGAAAAGCGACCTTCTGGAAAGGTTTATACTGGAAAACGCGCTTTTTAAGGCGATAGATTATAAAAATATGATCCCGTTATCGGAGATCCGTAATGAGATCGTGAAGATGATCGGGACCGGCGGAGCGGTCATTCCCCAGGAAAAACCCGCGCCGAGAAATCCTATACCCGAGACGCGTGAGAAATCCGAACCCGCGCCCGTTCCGTACAAAAAACTCGAACCGGTATCGAAGCCAGCGCCGCAGAAAGATGAATCCTCGAAACCGGCGGGCGATATGATCGATGTCGTCAAGCAAGTGCTGAGCAGGACGCCGTTAAGAAAAAGCATGACGAGCGACTTGGGTTCGATCGATATCGAGGGCGGGAATATCACAGTCAAACTGGGGAGCGCGCATTCGGCGGAATTCTTCAAGGCGCGTGCCGGGGAGATAGTCAAGGATATCGAAGCCGTATGCGGGAACAGATACACGGTAGAGTTCTATTCGCCGGGGGGACAGAGTAAACCGATAACACCGGTAAAAGAACCTGAAGCAAGGAATGACGCTCCGGTGCCGGAATCGCCCTCGGGCGAATCCGGGTTATTCGGTGTCAGTAAAATTTTGAAAGATACTTTCGATGCGAAAATTGATAAATAGCGGAGGAATAAAATGGGAATAATGGACAATTTTAAAGAGATCGGCAAAATAAAGAAGATGGCCGACGACGCCAAAAAGGAAACCGAGAGCCTGCGCGCGACCGGACGTTCGAAACGCGGTTATGTGACAATTACCCTTGACGGTGAAAAGACGCTGAAGAGTATCGAGTTCAGCGAGGACACCGTCAATCTCGCGCGTGAAGAACTCGCTAAGCTGACAAAAGAAGCCCACAGCGCGGCGCAGAAAGAGATCGACAAGATGCTGAAGAAACAGTTCAAGAACTCCGGCCTCGCGAATATGTTAATGGGGAAGCAATAAGAGATGCTTCCCGGCAATATCGAGCGGTTCGTCAGGGATTTCTCACGGCTCCCGGGTATCGGGAGAAAGACCTCGGAGAGGCTGAGCTTCTATATTTTGTCACAGCCGTCCGAGTTCTCGAAAGAGCTTTCCGAGGCGATCGTCCGGTTGAAGGAAGAGACGCGGCTCTGTTCGCAATGCGGCAACATCACCGACAGCGACCCGTGCCCGATCTGTAACGACAGTTCACGGGAAATGAACGTCATTTGCGTAGTCGAGACCGCTATCGATATTTATTATATCGAGGAGACCGGGAGCTTCAAGGGTCTGTATCATGTGCTGGGCGGACTGATCTCGCCGTTGAACGGCGTCACACCCGACGACCTCGAACTGAATAGCCTTCTCAAACGTGTGACGGGGCTGGGTATAAAGGAAGTAGTAGTAGCTTTGAGTTCTACTACCGAGGGGGACGCGACCGCGCTTTATATCCGTGAGATGCTCGAGTCGAAAGGGGTGATGACGACGCTTCCCGCCCGGGGCATACCTGTCGGGACGGATATCCAGTATGCCGGGAAGGGCAGTTTAGCTCAGGCGCTGAGGAACAGGGAAGAATTGAAATAAGGGCAGTTATAATAACCTCGATTTTTCTAACAAATCAAGGTATTATTAGTAATGAAACGCCCAATAGTCACTACCTATGATTTGTATCAAGAAGTGACCATAGAAAATTTGTCTTTTACGTTTATAAGGTAGATAATAAATGTTCCATCTGATAAAAAAAAAGAACAGGAGGATACAATGGGCAAATCCATGAAAACAATGGATGGTAACTACGCCGCCGCGTATGTGGCATACGCATACTCTGATGTAGCGTCTATTTACCCGATCACTCCTTCATCGACCATGGCGGAAAATTGTGACGACTGGGCCGCTGAAGGAAAGAAGAACATTTTCGGAAATGTTCTGAGTGTTAAAGAAATGCAGTCGGAAGCGGGCGCCGCTGGCGCTATGCACGGTTCCCTGCAGGGCGGCGCGCTGACCGTGTCGTTCACCGCATCGCAGGGCTTGTTACTGATGATTCCGAATATGTATAAAATGGCCGGAGAGCTTCTCCCGGGTGTGCTTCATGTGAGCGCCAGAACCATCGCGTCACATGCTTTGTCGATCTACGGAGACCACGGCGATGTCATGGCGACCCGTCAGACCGGCTTCGCCCTGCTCTCGAGCAGTTCCGTACAGCAGATTCTCGATATCGCTCCCGTGGCGCATCTGGCTTCGTTGAAGTCTAGGATTCCTTTCCTGCACTTCTTCGACGGTTTCCGTACATCGAGCGAAGTTCAGAAGGTCGAGGTTCCCAGCTATGACGACCTTAAGTCGCTGATCGACTTCAAGACTATCGACGATTTCCGCAAACGGGCTCTCAATCCCGAAAGCCCGGTCACACGCGGTACCGCGCAGAACCCGGACATCTTTTTCCAGGCGCGTGAAGCATGCAATCCCTTTTATGAAAAAGTACCGGATATAGTTGAAGAAGTGATGAAGCAGGTGCAGAAAATCTCCGGCCGCGAGTATCACCCGTTCACATTCTATGGAGACCCCGATGCCGAGAACATTGTCATCGCGATGGGATCGATCTGCGATCTCGCGATACCGACTATCGATTATCTGCGCTCGAAGGGCGAAAAAGTCGGTCTCATCACCGTACATCTTTACCGCCCGTTCTCCGCGAAGTATTTCTTCAAGGTGATGCCTAAGAGCGTCAAGAAGATTTCGGTGCTCGACCGCACGAAGGAACCCGGTGCCGAAGGCGAACCGTTATACCTCGATATCAAAAATACATTCTTCGGCAAACCTAACGCCCCCCTGATCGTAGGCGGACGTTACGGACTCTCCTCGAGAGACACTACTCCCGAACAACTGATTGCCGTATTCGACAACCTGAAGACGAATGAACCGAAGGATCATTTCACGATCGGTATCGTGGACGATGTCACCTTCCTTTCTCTGCCTCTCGGCCCCCAGATCGATATCACCCCCGAGGGAACGACCGAATGCAAATTCTGGGGCCTCGGTTCCGACGGTACTGTCGGCGCGAACAAGAACTCTATCAAGATTATCGGCGACCATACGGATATGTATGCACAGGGTTACTTCTCCTACGACTCGAAGAAATCCGGCGGTTTGACTATATCCCATCTCCGTTTCGGGAAAAAGCCGATCAATCTTCCTTACTTCGTGAATACGCCCGACTTTGTCGCGTGTTCCGTCCCCGCTTATCTTCATACCTACAACCTCATGAGAGGATTGAAGAAGGGCGGTACCTTCCTGCTGAACAGCATCTGGGATAAGGATGAAGTCAAGAAGCATATTCCCGACCATATGAAGAAATATATGGCCGATAACGAGATCAAGTTCTATATCATCAACGCGACCGCGATTGCGGAAGAACTCGGCCTCGGCAACCGTTCCAATACGATCATGCAGTCTGCGTTCTTCAAGCTCTCGAACGTGATCCCTTACACCGAAGCGGTAAAGTATATGAAGAATGCGATCAAGGACAGTTACGGCGCGAAGGGCGACAAGATTGTCGAGATGAATAACAAGGCCGTAGACCGCGGCGGCGACGTTGCGGTACAGGTAGAGATCGATCCCGCGTGGAAGAATCTCAAGGGCGGTTTCCATAACGAACCGGTCGCTGGTTCTACTGAGTTCTACGCGAAAGTAGGGCATACGATCAATATCTTCGAAGGCGACACTCTCCCTGTGAGCGCGTTTGTCGGACGCGAAGACGGAACGTTCCCCGCCGGAACGACCCAGTTTGAAAAACGCGGTATCGCGATTAACGTACCCCAGTGGATACCGGATGCATGTATCCAGTGTAACCAATGTGCGTATGTGTGTCCGCACGCCGTTATCAGACCCTTCCTCGCCGACGCCGACGAGAAGAAAAAGATTCCCGCCGATAAGCCGACTCTTCCCGCGATGGGTAAAGAACTCGCGGGGCTGGAATTCATGATCCAGGTCAGCGTACTCGACTGTACCGGATGCGGTAACTGCGCGGATATTTGCCCCGGAAAGAAAGATAAAGAAACCGGCAACACGATCAAAGCTCTTGAAATGAAGCCCCTCGAAACCCAACTGAAAGAGGCTGAGAATTGGGATATTATTTCTAAGTCCGTCACGTACAAAGACACCCTGATGAACAAATCTACCGTTAAGGGAAGCCAGTTCGCCCAGCCGTTATTTGAATTCCACGGCGCATGTGCCGGATGCGGCGAAACACCTTACCTGAAAGTGGTGACCCAGATGTTCGGCGACAGAATGCTTGTCGCGAATGCGACCGGCTGTAGTTCTATCTACGGCGGTTCCGCTCCGTCCACTCCCTACAGGGAGAACGCGAAGGGATGCGGCCCCGCTTGGGCGAACTCGCTGTTTGAAGACAACGCCGAATACGGGTACGGATTTGTTCTCGCGAACAATCAGCTTCGTGAGAAACTGGTCCTTCTGATGCAGGAAGCGAAGAAGAAGGGCGTTTCCGCGGATACCGGCGCGGCGTTCGACGAATGGCTCGCTAATAAAGATAACGCTATGGGCTCGGTCACTGCCGGCGACAAGGTAAAAGCGGCTATCGCTAAAGAGAAGGGCGCGGAGATCGATGAGATCAAGACCCTCTCGTCCTACCTGACTAAGCGCTCGATTTGGGTGATCGGCGGCGACGGATGGGCCTATGACATCGGTTACGGCGGTCTCGACCACGTATTGGCGTGCGGCGACGATATCAACGTCCTCGTGCTCGATACGGAGGTCTATTCCAATACCGGTGGACAGTCTTCCAAGTCCACACCGACCGCGGCTATCGCGAAATTTGCCGCATCCGGTAAACGTGTCCGTAAGAAAGACCTGGGTATGATGGCTGTGAGCTACGGCTATGTTTACGTGGCGCAGGTCGCAATGGGAGCGAATAAAAACCATTTCCACAAAGCGTTAATGGAAGCCGAAGCGTATCCCGGACCTTCACTGATCATCGCGTACTCGCCTTGTATCAACCACGGCTTACGTCTCGGAATGGGTAAGTCGCAGGAAGAAGAGAAGAGAGCTGTAGAGAGCGGATACTGGCATCTTTGGAGATACAATCCGTTGCTCACCGACGAAGGAAAGAACCCGTTTAGCCTCGATTCAGGCGAACCTACCGCCAGTTTCCTGGACTTTATTAAGGGAGAAGTCCGTTATTCTTCTCTCACGAAGTATTTCCCCGAGAAAGCGGAAGAACTTTTCCAGGCCGCGGAGCGTCACGCAAAAGAAAGGTATGCGGGTTATAAACGCCTTGCCTCGATGGATTTCAGTAAGTAATTTCATACAGGGCGGGGGCTTGACCCCCGCCTTTTTTTAAATTTCTCGTAAAATATTTTCAGTTTTCATGCGTAGACTGCCGAAATTCAATCAAGCAAATTCCGCCCGTATACCGACGGCATAGGGGTTGTTAATGACATTGAAAAGAATACTCCTGATTGTTCTTCTCGTTTTCGCGACTGCATCTTTAATCCTGATCGTGATCTTTGCCCGCGATAAAAAGGGAATATTCAGCAAGTCTCTCGAGAGTCATCTTTCGAACCAGACGGTTACGGTCAATTCCACTATTGTCAGCAATCTCAGCGATATCGGTACGGAAGTTAAGACTTTAGCGGGCGAAAAGCTTGTCAAGAACGTGTTTTTCAGTCAGGCGATGGGTGACGATGTCAGGCAGTACCAGCCCCAGTTCGAGGATATCCGTTCGCATATCAAATCCTGTGTGAAGATTCAAATTGTCGACCGTTCGGGCACCGTCTATTTTTCAACACTTGAAAACGAGATCATCACTAAGAAAATTAAAGAAACTCTTGTACTCGAAATCCGAAAACACTTCTTGAAGAATAAAGAGCCGTATTACTTCTTCCTTAATAAAAACGATTTCATCTCCATTTTCCCGACATTCGAAGCTCCAGCGGATACCGATCCGCAGGGGTATGTCCTGATTTACTATAAGACAGACAGGCTGCTCAGCGGGATAAGCGATAAGAGTATTATGATACCGTTCTCGGTTGATAATAATATCGTTGTCGCGTCCAAGAACGTCGATACCAACACAATTAGTAAGATAATCAACTACTATAATTCCGATGCGCCGCAGAAGAATAAAGAAGAAATGAAAGGAAAAGCGATCGGCGTGATCTGGCGGGTCATGGGACTGAAAATCATCCATATGGAAAAATCGGACTTCTTCATGCCTGTGTTGGCGATAGTCTTTATTATTATCAATATCATCCTGATCGGTCTCATCGTCTATGCGTTACTCCAGACGAGAAAAGAGGCTGTCAGCGAGGATTATTATATTCCGAAAGCATTTACTCAAAAAGAGCAGTATGAACGGATGAGCCGCGATTTCGATGATGAAGCCGCACCGCAAACCAGAAAATTCAATGTTCCCAATACTGAAGAGATAGAAGACCTTGTCGACGATATCGAGAAGAATGAGACATATAACGGTTTTGCCGCGAAGAAAGGAATCGAAGACATGATCATGTCAAGCTCCGACAGCCTGACCGATCTTCCCGGGTATTCAGACGAACCTTCTACGCGTAAGCCATTCGAGAGCGAACCGGCCAGTTCACCGTTAACACGCGAAACCTTCGGATCATCCGGCGGGATGGAAGAAGAGGCGCCTCAATGGAGTCAACCGGAGACTGAAACTTCACCTAAATGGGAAGTAGAAACGCCTACGGCTGGAATCGAGGATGAGGAAGAATGGGAATCGTCCGAGACATTGGAAGCCGGTAACGAGTTCCCGTCATGGGAAGCCCCGCAGGCGGCCGAGGGCGGCGCGGAGATTCCCGAGTGGGAGGCCCCTGAAGTAGCAGGCACGGAATCCGAAATCCCTGAATGGGAAGCGCCGGAAGCGAAAACGTCCGAGCCGAAATTCGCCGGATTTGACGAAATGCCGTCGACAGACGGAGAAAATAAACCTACGGAAATGTTCGCCGAGCAGGAAAGAATCCTCGGCGGTATGGAAGATCAAGGCGAGTTTTCAGAAATACCCGCCCCCGAAGAGTTTTCATTCGATCAGCCTATTACCGAATCTCCCGCTGAAAACGAGCCGGTTTTCGATATGCTTCCTGAAGACGATCACGATCTTATAGGCGGGACACCGGTCGAACCTTCGGCAGAATCATTAGTGATGGAAGTCCCTGTTTCGGAAATAGAGCCTCATATGCAAGGGATCAGCGCAGAGGAAATGCCTGCATCCGAGGAGATAGATTTCGGTTCGATCCAATCCGATGAAGAGCTTTCCCAGATGAGCAATGTGGAAGACAGTATTGTCAGCTTCGATGAAAGTGAATTCGATCAGGCCGTAGCCTCATCCGCCGCCGAAGAAAGCTTCCCCGTGCTCGACGAGACTGTTCCGCCGGTGGTCGCCAGTGATGAAACCGGGATGTCCTCCGACTTCTCGTTGACAGATATCGGACAGGCACAGTCGCCTGAATTTGACTTGGGTACGGAAGCGGAATTCGAACTGCCGCCGAATATAGAAGAACCGGAAGAAATCATCTTGGACAATTATGGAATTCAGACCGAACCGGTCATGAATGAACCGATGACGGAAGAAATACCCGATTTTTCACTCGAAGATACCGGATCGGAAGACCTCTCGCAATACGAGATTCCCGATGAATCCTCCAACGGCATGGCTATGATAGATATTCCCGCGAACGAAAATCAGCCGCTCGATCAATTCGAGACGCCGTTAGAACCGGAGACTTCTCCGTCTATGGAAGAAGAGATTCCTTCGTTTGAAATTCCAGAACCCGGGATGCAGTTTGAAACAGAGGCCGAAACCGGCGATGCGTTCGGTATGCCCGAACCTCAGGCGGAGACCGCTCCGAACGATGAAATGATCGAAGATTTAACTTCGGGAATGGATATTCCTGAGATCGATATCGACTCGATGATCACCGGTATCCCGGATAATATTACCGACGACGATGACGACAGTATCACGCTCGATCCTAACGAAATGGCGGCGCTCGATATCCAGCTTGATTCTGAAACACCGTCCGAAGGTATATCCGTCGAAGAACCGTTATTAGGGGACGACTTCGAGTTCAACGCTCCGGAACCGTTACCCGAGAGCGGTGATGCGCCGTTATCCGCACAGCCGGAATCCGGGCCTATTCAGGATATCGAGCTTCCCGAGGGGCAGGACATCCCCGAATTCGATCTGGATGCCATGATCAATGAAGTTCCGTCGGTGGACAGTATCAACGATGACGACGACAGTATCACTCTCGATATGGACGAATTATCCGCTATCGATCTCGATCTCGAGGAAGTGCATTCTACAGACGATCTGGGCCCTGCCGCCACGGACGAGGCGTCATCATTAGAAGAAGCACCCAGCGCAATACAGGATATAGAAGTCAGAAAGCCGATCGATTTCAATAAAGTATTTATGGAACCCCCGGTCAAGATCAGCACGATCGCGCATGTAGAATCCTATGCCGATGTCGCGATGGACCTCGCAGTCAATAATCTCAACTTTAACAAGATATCCGTCATGAAGAAGTCCGGCGAGGAATTCGGAGTACTGATGAAGCAGGGATTCAGCAAAGAGACTTCAATCGGTCTCGACGATCCTATTTACCAGAAGTACCTGAGCCGGAAAAAGAGTGTCGATATCCGCGGCGACCTGACGAAATCTTCCTACCTTACAGAAAGATTCTCTCTCGAGGATTTACAGAATCTCGAGGAACTGATGATCGTTCCTGTAGTGAAGGGTGAGGAGATAAAAGGCATCGGTATTTACGGCCGTGAGAAGGGGAAGAAAGAAGCGACCCATTTCCAGAAATCCGAACTCTACAACCTCGGTTTCCTCCAGGAAGAATAGGTTACGTGAAACTTGAAGGACTTCCTTTTTAATGCTACAATACTTCGGCACTAAATCTAAGGCAGAAAAATGCTGAAGTATATTCTCAAACGACTCCTTGTCAGTATCCCGACAATCATCGGGATCACATTTATCACCTTTATCATCATGCGGCTCGCCCCGGGTGACCCTGTTCAGGCGATGAGCGGCGGAATGGCAGTAAAGTACTCCAAGGTCGCACACGATAAGTTTATGAAGTACTACGGTTTCGATCAGCCGTTGATCGTACAGTACGGCATCTGGGTCGGTAAGATGGTCGTCCTCGATTTCGGCGACTCTTTGATGGAAAAACGCCCTGTACTCGAAATAGTCGCGGAAAAACTTCCGGTTACTCTCTACCTCAATATCCTTGAAATTATCCTTATTTTCTCTATCGCGGTACCGGTCGGTATCCGTTCGGCGGTACGTCGGGATAAGCTGTTTGATAAAGCGACCGGGGTACTGTTCTTCATACTCTATTCGCTCTTCGTGCCGTGGGTGGCGATCTTCCTGATCACGGTATTCAGTATCAAGCTCAATTTGTTCCCGATATCCGGGATCGCGTCCGAGGGCGCGGAGATGCTTCCGTTTTTCAGTCAGGTAGGCGATGTGCTTTGGCATTCCTTCCTTCCGGTGATCGTAATGAGCTACTCCGGGCTGGCATTCCTGACCGGGATAACTCGCGGATCGATGCTCGAAGTCCTCGGGCAGGAGTATATCATGACCGCGAAGGCGAAAGGCTTACCGCAAAAAATGGTGCTCAATAAGCACGCCCTCTCGAACGCGCTGATACCGCTTATCACGATCTTCGGCGCGATCTTGCCTACGCTGATTAGCGGAAGCGTCATTATAGAGGAAGTCTTTCAGATTGACGGAATGGGACGGCTGTTTTTCCGTGCCGTCACCTCGCGCGACTGGTTTGTCATCATGGGACTGACGACTATTTCCGCGATCCTGACCATGATCGGCTTGTTGATCTCAGATATCCTCTATGCGATGGTCGATCCGCGAATCAAGTACGAATAACCGGAGAGGGTGATGACCATTTGGATGATCGCTCTTGCCGTGTTTGTAGTCTTCACGCTTGTGATCTTTATTGCGGCCTACCATGAGGCAAATAGGGTGCGGATAACCCGAAGCGAGATCGTGAACAGGAAGGCTGTAGGAGAAATCGATATTCTCCAGATCAGCGACCTGCACTTATACCGCTCGGTGAATAAAAAGCGTTTGGCGGCGATAAAAGACAACATAGATAAGACAATCGCGGAAAAGACACCCGACCTGATTTTTCTCACCGGCGACTTTTTGGATCACGAGAACGGGGCGCGGCATTTGCGGGACATTCTCGCCCGATTGAAGGCGACGCACGGGATTTACGCCGTTTTCGGGAATCACGATTATTATGTGTATAACATTCTTCATGTTATGAAGCCGCTTTTTTCATGGACGGATAACCGCCCGGCAGATATCGTAGGACTGAAGCAGATACTTCACGACTATGGAATAAAAACACTCGTGGACGAAAAAGTGACTGTCGAGGCCGCGGGACGCAGACTGGATATTTACGGAGCGGATTATTACACAGTGAAAAAAAAACGTCCAGGCAGCCTCGACATCCGGCAATCGGAGAACCTGAGTATCCTGCTGTCGCATTACCCGGATGCGGTGCTGTATTACCGGAATCTTGCGGATATCGTGATATCCGGCCATACTCATGGGGGGCAATTCTCGTTTTTCGGAGTTCCGGTGATCACAAGCTCACGGATAAAGTTTATGCGGGCAAAAGGATTGACTAAATACGGCGATACTTCGCTTTTTATATCGATGGGAATCGGGTCGAGCAGGTTTTTCCCGTTTCGTTTTTTCGCCGACCCGGAAATCAATCGAATTACGATCAAAGGAGAATGATTATGAAGAGGCTTGTTTTTATATCTCTATTTGTTCTTTCCGCGGGAATAGTCTTCGCCGATGCGGCCACGGATAAAATGAAGGTCTGTGTCGACAGCTACCGGAAGGGGGTTTACGGCACGGCAGTAAAGAACGGTCTCGAAGCGCTCGATTTTATGTATCAGAGCATGATGAATACGGTTTTGAAGTACCTTCCCGAACTGAAAGATTACAAAACGACAGAGACAAATTATATCTACCAGTTCTCAAGCGAACTCGGAAGTATTACACATTCGTTTCAGCTTTGGAAGAAAATGGAAGGGCCGGACGCATCGGTGAAAGTGACGTTCAACAACTCGCTCTTCGAGCTCAATAGAATCCATAGCCTCTATATCAGCATGGATTATATGAAATCCGGTATCGGGTATGAGAAAATGGCTGTCACGAATGCCGACACTATTATTCCGCTTCTCAAGGACGGAAATACAGCGTTCGTGTATTACGCGTTCGAAACCGTAGATACAGAAATTTTCAAGGGTCTCCTGATCCGTGTGGATATCGCGTTAAAAAAGAATCCCGATGAAAAAACGAAAAAGAAAATCTGGCTCGATATCGTGAAACAAGTAATCGGGAAAACTAAGGCGAAATCTATTCAACTCTATATGAACTAAGGAACGGCTATGGTGCTCGAAGTAAAAAACCTTCATGTAAGAATAAAAAGCCTGCGCGGGATAGTCGGCGCAGTCCGGGGAATCGATCTTTCGATAGAACCGGGCGAGATCGTGGGGCTGGTAGGCGAGTCGGGATGCGGTAAAACGACCGCGATGCTCTCGATTTCACGCCTTTTATCCGAAAATGCCGCGATCACCGCCGATAAAATAGTGGTGATGGGTAAAGATATCACCCGTCCGGACGAGGCTTCGCTTCTCGATGTGCGTGGATCGAAAATAGCTTACATCTTCCAAGACCCTCAGGCGAGCCTCAATCCTGTTCTCACAATCGGTGACCAGATCACCGAAGCAATCCTGATAAAGAA
>Ga0154538_153_pt1 | contig 28776 bp, 26 predicted proteins | sample RifGroF1_FD_105681 | JGI IMG/M metagenome (GOLD analysis project Ga0154538, IMG submission 105681) | Spirochaetes bacterium GWF1_51_8 | reverse complement strand
CGCCGATCTTCGATTCGGACGACATCACTTCCTTTTCGATCTTGTCCGCTGCGGCCTGATTAGGCACTTCGGCCTTCTTTCCCGCGATCTTCGACAGTTCGCCGGTGAAATGGTGCTTAGCGGCCTTGAAGTCGGCCTGAATAATCCAGTACTCCACCGGGACGAATTTGTCAATCTCGTCCTCACGTTCGCAGATAATCCTGAGCGCGACCGACTGGACGCGTCCGGCCGAAAGTTTCGATTTGACCTTTTTCCACAATAGCGGACTCAACTGGTAACCGAACAGCCTGTCGATCACACGCCGTGACTGCTGGGCGTTGACAAGCTTGTCGTCTATTTCCATCGGATGCCTCATCGCCTCGAGGACGGCGGGCTTCGTGATCTCTTCGAACTTGATCCTGCGGATCGGGACGTCGCGGTTCTTCAGCTTCGAGAGCACCTTCTCGCGCATATGATTGCGCAGATGGTACGCGATGGCCTCCCCCTCACGGTCGGGGTCGGACGCGAGGATGATCTCGGAAGCGTTCTTCGCGTGATCCTTGAGTTCCTTCATCACCTTCGACTTGTCGCGCATCACGATATAGTCCGGATCGAATGTTTCCAGATTCACTCCCATGCGCGAACGCGGCAGATCGATCAGGTGACCGACCGACGCCTTGACTTCGTATCCCGCCCCGAGATACTTTTTAATAGTGTCCGCCTTCGAGGGTGACTCCACGATGACCAACTTTTTTAACTGGGGCTTGGTTTTCTTTTTATCGGCCATTCAGCCTGCCTCCGAAGCGACTTTCTTCTATAATTATGAATTGATATTTTACTAAATAAAAGTGTGAAAATCAAGTTTTCTATACAAGGATAAAAAGAAACACCCGCGGAACGTGCCCGCGGGTGTAAGGCGAATGAGAAGCGGATTGTTTTTTAAGGTTTTCCGGCGATTTTCGACCTCGGTGCGTTTTTTGTCTGCATTGAATTAGACGGGAATCCCGCCGCGAGGTTAGAGAAAATGGAAGAATTTACAGTTTGAGGTAGACCTTTTTCCTGTCGAGAACGATCCCGAGCGCGATATGAAACCCCATGTTCAGGAGCACCGCTCCGATACACCAGACAAGCGGCAGGCCGCCTGGGAAAAGGATTCCGGCCACACTGCTTGTGATATAGATAAGAAGCGGATTCTTCCCCGGTGAGGCCAGTATCGCGGTTTCACTTTTCCCGAAATCGAACAGGCGATAAAAGATGGTATAGACTCCCAGAGCGATGCCGGTGGAGAGAAGGATATAGCTGAAACTGACGAGATGCTTGTTTATTGGAACGGCCGAATGCCCGGCCGCTCCCGCGAGAACGAAGATCGCGGCGATCGCGCTCATCATGACAGTAACGGTTTTTGCCTTATCCGCGCGGAAGCGCTCCCCCGCCCATGACGCGAATAGGATGACGGACATCCACATCGGAAGCGCCGCCCATCCGCCCAAACCCGAACCGGCGTACAGCATGACTGCCGGAGCGAGCGCCCCCGTGTTGAGCACGGCGAACAGCCCGAGCAGAAGCAGGCCGATCCCCGCCCGAATCCATGACGGTATCAGCCAGAACGGGATGCACAGAATCCCCGCCGCGCCGATTAATGTCAATATCTCTTCGCCGCCTAAAAGCGGCTTGCCTGTTACGAGCGTCCCGGCGACCCCGAAGCCGATCAGTAGGAGATTACGGATAATGAGGTGCAGGACGGTTTTCGGAATGCCGTCTTTCTCACCCCGGCGAGTAAACGAGATCCCGGCGGTCAGGCCGATTGCGAAAAGAAACATCGGGGCGATAGCGTCCGCGAACGTAAACCCATCCCACTGGGCATGCTTCATCCACAGGGGAATGGCAGTAAAACCGGACGCGGTATTGACAAGAATCATGAGAAGAAGTGCCAGCCCCCGGTAATGATCTACGGAAGCGAGACGTTTCGGGACGGGTACGGAATTATCCGAATTGCTTTTCATTTGCGCCTATCAGAGGGTTTTTCCCGGATTCCTGAGAGGCTTGAACTCGAGCTTCTTCTCGATCTCTTTTCGCGCCTTCTCTTCCTTTTTATCGATGTAGTCTTCCAGTTCGGCAAAGCTGTCGCGTGTTTCCTTTTTCTTGACGAGTTCGTAACCGCCCTCCGAATCGAGAACCCATGTGTTCGCCGAATCGGCAAACTGGATATCGAGCACTTTACGGATCAACGCGCGCCCGTCCTTCGACTTGATCGGGAACAGCAGTTCGACACGCCTGTCCAGGTTTCTCGGCATCCAGTCGGCGCTCGAAAGGTAGTATTCCTCGTCGCCGCCGTTGAGAAAGTAATAGACACGCGCGTGTTCGAGGAAACGCCCGACAATACTCCGCACGGTGATATTCTCGCTGATCCCCTTCATTTGCGGACGAAGCGCGCAGCTACCCCTGACAATAAGCTCGATCTTGACTCCCGCCATCGACGCCTCGTACAGCGCCTGAATGATCTCCTTATCGAGAAGGGCGTTCTGTTTCACCACGATCTTCGCGTTCATACGGTTCTTGGCGTTCTCGGTCTCCCGCCGGATCAGCGAAAGGAATTTTTCGCGCAGGTCGATCGGCGCGACCGCGATGTGGTTCCATTTATTCGGCAATGAGAATCCCGTCAGCATATTGAAGAGCTGGGAGACGTCCTCGCCGATCATTTCGTCGCTTGTGAAAAGGCTGAAATCGGAATAGAGCTTCGCGGTCGTCTCGTTGTAGTTCCCGGTCGCGAGGTGGCAGTAACGGCGGATACCGTTACGCTCCTTCCGGACTATCAGGAGAGCCTTCGTGTGAGTCTTGAGGTTCGATATGCCGTAGATCACGTGCGCTCCGGCGTCCTCGAGAGCGCGGGCGGCATTGATATTCCGCCATTCGTCGCCCCGCGCCTTCAGTTCGTCAAGGATCGTCACATACTTGCCGTTCTGCGCGGCCTTGATGAGCCCTTTCAGGATCGCGGAGCCGGAACTCGTCCGGTACAGCGTCAGCTTGATCGCGAGAACTTCCGGGTCCTCGGCGGCCTTATCGATCATATCGACAATGGGGTCATAGGAATGGTAGGGGTGGAAAAGGATCACATCACGTTCGCTCAGCACATGGAAGATATCGCCCGAATGAAAATCCATCGGGTAGACAGGCACGACCTGTTTCTCTTTCAGGTCATCGCGCTTCGATGCGAAATAGATTTCCATGAGCGCGCCCAGATCGAGGATGCCGTCGATCTCGAAAACCGAATCGCCGACGACGTCGAATCGCTCGACAAGTTCCTTCAGGCGTTTCGCGGGAAGCCCCTTCTGATACTCGAACTTCACGACATCGCGCATGTGGAGAGTTTTTATCTTTTCCTCGATTCTCGAGAGCAGATCGGATGCGGCGTCCGTCTCCACCGTAAAATCGGTATCGCGGGTGATCCGGATGACATTGACCCAATCGACGGTGTAGCCGTTGTAAATCTCGCCGATAAACAGCTTGATGACACTACCTATCGGGACATACACTTCTTCATTCTCGATCTTCACAAATCTGCCCAAGGCTCCCGATGGCATTTCGACAAACGACAGGTCGGTGTATTCTATCGCCTCGGGAACCGCCTCGCCACGGGTCAATCCGACCGCGAGATAGAGCCGTCCGGAAATAAGTTTCGGAAACGGATGGGTCGGGCCGACCGAAACCGGCGTCAGTATCTTATTGATCTTCGTCTGGAAGAGATGATAGAGATAGTCCCGGTACTTTTCCAGATCGGCGGGGTCGGTGAGTATTTTCACCCCGTGCTCACGGAGCTGGGGGATGATCTTATTGTCGAATTCGTCATAAAGCCGTTTGTAAAACTTGCGGACTTTTTTAATGATTCCGGCGAGTTGTTCGGCGGGAGTGCACATATCGCCGCCCACACCATCGTTGAGCTCGTTCTGCTTGTTGAGCGCCGCGACCCGCACCATGAAGAATTCCTCGAGGTTCTTCACCACGATCGACAGGAATTTCAGCCGTTCCATCAACGGTTTGTCTTCTTCGCATGCCTCATGCAGGACACGCTCGTTAAACTCAAGCCAGCTCCATTCCCTATTGAGGAAGAGCTTGGGATCGTTCAGGTCGATCATACTTTTATCTCCAGACTGATCGGTACGCCGAAGAACAGTTCGAAAAGGTCGCCCTTTGACTTCACGGCGTTCTTGATGATATCGAAATACTCAATTTTACCTATTTTGATCTTTACCAGCATCTCGCAGCGGGTATCGAGGATAGAGACCTTGACATCCTCGATGATCTGGGTGTGGATATTGTCGAGTGCGTCGGCCACGCGGAGTATCGCGGAAAGCCTGCTCACGATCACCCGCAGGTTCATCGGAAGCGCCATATACTCGATATGCGACGGCTTCGGCGGCGACTTCCTATGATAACGCGCGATGAGCGAAATGATATTCATATCGCTCTGCGTCAGCCCGAAGATCTCGCTCGACGCGATCAGCACCTGCGAATGCTTATGATGACTGCTCGGATTGACAAAGGTGCCGATGTCGTGCAGAATACCCGCCACTTCGAGATAGAGCCTTTCACCGAACGGCATCCCGTAGATGTCCATGATCTGGTCGAAAATCGACAGCGCGAGCTTCGTGACATGAAGGGAATGGTCTTCGGCGTAACGGTACTTCCGGCCGAGATAGACCGCCGACGAGACGATATTCTCGCGGAGTTCCTCGCTGACCGCCTGTCCGTTGTCCTCATCGTCGTGATAGGTCTCGCGTTCGATCACCGCCTGCGACATGGAGAGGTCGGGGAAGATCAGGTCTTTGGCCTCGGTAAGCGCGAAAAACTTCTTGGTCATCAGGAGCGCCATCAAGGTCGTCCCCGCGACATTCTCGTTCAGCGAATACTTTTTATTGATCTCTTCGATTGTTTTATCCTCGACCGCCCCGCAGATCGATTTGAAACGCGCGGAACTGAACCTAAATACTTCCTCGACTTCCCTGTCCTCACCTATCGCCTCGATCAAACGGATCAAGTCGTCGTTGAGCACCACGAACGTATCGATTAACCCGATATCGGGATAGTTGTTGAGCGAATTGGTGAAATTGAGCGTGACGGGACTCAGCGCGTAATCGAAGTAGCGTTCCGGCAGGTCGTAGGAACGCAGAAGCCGGAGCGTCCCCTGGTTGTAGGACTGGGTGAACGCGATCTTGCCGTTGACAAGCAGCATGATGAGGGTCGATCCGCCGCCGATTGAAAGGATCAGCGTGTTTCCCTGCATAAACCCGTAGCGGTCTTTGAGCGTCTTTTTCACGGAGTAGTAGTAGTATTCCATTTCCTGGATAGGTTCGATGACCTCGATACGGATACCGGTGGAATTGTACACCCGCTCCATCACCGCATCGGCGTTGGACGCGCCCCGCAGACTGCTGGTCGCGATCGCCTTATAGTCCTCGACCTGGTACGACTTCATCACTTCCTGATACTGGCGGATGACATTGATCAGATCGCGCACCGTCTGGTTGGAGACCACGCCCTTGCTGAACGTGTCCCGGCCGATCAACACCGGCACCCAGAGGTGTTCGATGGTCTTGAAACTTCCCTTTCTCACGATCTCCCCGATCGTCATCCTGATCGAATGCGATCCTATATCTATGACCGCGAATAATCCCTGCTTTCTTTTCCTCATGCTCTACTCACTGTATGATAATCCTAATATTATATCATTATTTCTTTAATAGTCAAGGAACTGTAAAATCGCGGCCCGCGGGAAGGGTGTCAAGGAGCGGGACGACTCGCAGGAGGCTGGAAGTCCCACGATGACAGGATGTCAAGGAGCGGGACGGCATGACAGGATGGCGATGAATAAAATGACAAATATCGAAGGATTATTGGGGGAGAGTCTGCGCGATACGGAAGCCTATATAATAGGAACTGGAGTACGGATAGGGATAGTTTCTGTTCGCGATCCCGAGCTGTTCGGGTAACGAGTTCACACTGCCGCCGCGGATGACATGCGCGAAACCCTGAAACGGCCCGACCGGGACCTCGTTCGTGATAGCGCCGTAAGGCCCGTACCAATCCCAGCACCATTCCCACACATTGCCGCTCATATCGTAAAGCCCGAGCGAGTTCGGGTGCTTGAGCCCGACCGGCATCGGCGGATCGGTCTTGACCGTGAGGTCGTACCATCCCACAAGCCCGGCCTCGTGACTCCCGCTGTAGAAGTACGGCATCGGGAAATTCCCCCCGCGCGCCGCGTATTCCCATTCCGCCTCGGTAGGCAGGCGGTACCCGTCCGAATTGAAGTCGCATGAGACGATCCATTTTTTATTGTCGTAGCCGCCGAGATTGTTCGGGTCTTTCCTGCTCTTGTCGATCAGATAGCACGGCGTGAGTCCTTCCTTCAAGCTCTTCCAGTTGCAGAACTCGACCGCATCGTACCAGTCGATATTGACCACTGGGCGCGCCCCGCGTCCGAATCCGTCGTCGGGCGGTAACGGCCTGCCGGTCTCGAAACAGAATTTATCGTACTCATGGAATGTCACTTCGTAACGGCTGATCTTGAAACTGTTCACAATCACGTAATGCACCGGTTTTTCGTCCGACTCGCCCTTGTTCCACGTATCGCCCATCAGGAACACCCCGCCCTTCACCCCGATCATCGGGCTGACATTGTACTCGAGCTGGACAATGATATTGGTCTCAATCGCCCACTGCGCGCCGTTCGATAAAGTACTCTCGACAGGCGGCACTCCGAAAAACAGGTTGAGCCATACGGCAAGCGAATCGGCAAACAATTCCATCGGGCTGGCCATTCACATACTCCTGAGTATATTATCGTAAAAAGGGCGGTAAATGTGAAGGGGGAAACGGATAAGTAGAAAGTTAAAAGTTGAACTGATCCTTCGGCCGGCCCATGGCAGGCAGGTGGAAATTAGATGAGCATTCCCAACCGGGATCGATGAAGGGAAAGGGAGCAAAATGGAGATTTTTGCTCTACGTTTTTAGCGGAAAGGTTTTCAAAGGATGGAAAATTGACCGCCGAGGCGTCCCGCACGGGAGCACGGGATAAACGCCGACGCAGAGAGAACAGCCGAGAATGCAATGGAAGAAAGAAACAGATTGGTATGGGAAGCCCGAATCAATCTACTGCGTCATCCCTCGATAAACTCGGGATGACGGGTTCTAAAATTTATAAATGTCTTTTACAGGCCGGTTATTCCCCGCCGGTCGCCGCGTTCTCGAGGCTGATACAGTAGATCCGCGAGGGGATGTTCACCGCGATATACACAGCTTTGCCATTATAATCGTGCGCCCATTTCAGGTTGGGCTTGCTGATGACTCCGAGATAATGGTTGACATCGATAAACACACCGGTTTTCGCGTCGACCAGATTCAGGTATCCGGCATCGTCGACAATCGCGGCATACTCGAGAAGGTACGAGTAGTACAACGGGGAATATGAAAAATGGTCGAAGCCCTGGTATTCGCTGGTCCAATCGCGGGAAAGGTTATCGTTCAGGTCGTATTTCCCGATACCGCCGTAGGGGGTGTTGTTGAAGCTGTAATACCCGATATAGAGCATTCCCGTGATCGGGTCGATCAGCATAGGGGTGTACTTGATATCGTGCTCGGTAAAATAGTTACCGGGCGGGAAGCTGATATTAGCGGCGTCATGGACATGCAGGCCCTGGCTGTCCGCGACATAGAGTTTATTGTTATAATAGATTACCGCGCCGTAGAAATTCTTCGCGGCAGTCGGCGACGACGCTACCAGATTAAGAGAACTATCGATCTTGAACACCCTTCCGGTGGAATCGAGGGCGTAGTAGTAGATAGAAGCTCCGTCCTTACCGACAATCACCTTGGAAACATCGTTCATCCCGTAGGACGCGGCGGTGACAATTTCAATTGTAACCGGGAACGAGTTGACGTCGATCCGAGCAATCTTGTCCGACGAATGCAGGATGAGATGGATATGATTATCCGAGTTGGTGTACGAGGCAACGTCACCATGAACCACGAGAGCGAGATTCGTCTCCCAGAGCGATTCCCCGCCGAAGTCCAGCTTCCTCAGCTTCGAGACGGATGAAAGCTTGTTCGTGGTCGCGACAAACAGCGCGTCGCTGCCGTCGGTATAAAGCTGGGTATGGAGGACGGAAACGTTCTCGTTGGTAAAGTTCCAGACATGGCGGGCATTACCGGTGTCCATCCAGACAGAAAAAACCTTACCCTTCACGTCGGCGAAAAAGACATAGTTATAGTTATTGTCCTGCACAACCCCTGCCGCGACATCGTAGTCCATATCGTATTGCCAGACTACCGTCTGATCATTTGAAATAGTACAACCCGTGACAGCGATAATCGCGGAAAATAATGTTAAAATCAGTCCCTTTTTCAAAACATTCTCCTCTCGAAACAAATCATTACTTGGCAGAAAAAACATTCTATTCTATAATATATCTCTATTCGGGGGAAAGTCAAGTATTCTATAATTATTAACTCAAAAAAGTGTCCGGAGGATGCCCTGGAATGAAAGAATTGATGCTCGGGAATGAGGCGATTGCGCTTGGCGCGTATGAAGGCAATACATGGGTGGCAACAGGATATCCCGGTACTCCGAGCTCCGAAATCATAGAAGTAATCGGCGGAAAATACCCGGAAATCAACTCCGAATGGAGCGTGAACGAGAAAGTCGCGCTCGAAATCGCGATCGGTTCGTCGATCGCGGGAATGCGCTCGTTAGTCACGATGAAGCATGTCGGGCTAAACGTCGCGGCCGATCCGCTGATGACCTGCGCCTACACCGGAGTGAGCGCCGGCCTCGTGATAGTCTGCGCCGACGACCCCGGGATGCATTCCTCGCAGAACGAGCAGGACACACGGAACTACGCCAAGTTCGCACAGGTTCCGCTTCTCGAACCAGGCGACAGCCAGGAAGCGAAAGATTTTACCGCGCTCGCGTTTGAAATCTCCGAGAAGTTCGACACCCCGGTGATAGTCCGCCCGGTGACACGTGTGTCGCACACCCAGACCCCTGTCACGCCCGGAAAAGCCGCGCGGAAACTGCCGAAGATGTCCGACGGCAAGAACGCCAAGAAATATGTCATGATCCCCGCGAACGCCCGTCTGCGCCATACTGCGGTGATCGAACGTTATAAAAAGCTCCGCGAATACTCCGAAACCTTCGGCGGACATACAACCGAGATGAACAAGACCGAGATCGGGATAGTCACTCACGGGTATATCTACAACTATGTCAAAGAAGCCCTTCCCGATGCGAGTATCTTCAATGTCGGGATGTACCCTATTCCGGTCGCGAAGATCAAAGAGTTCGCGTCGAAAGTGAAGAAGCTGTACGTTATCGAAGAGCTCGATCCGATCATCGAGGAAGAGCTCCGTATCGCCGGGGCTACGCTGACCGGCAAGGAGATCATCCCGTCCGAGGGCGAACTTTCCATCGATATTATAAAAAAAGCGTTCGGGATCAAATATACCGAGGCAAAACCGGTCGAGGGCCTTCCGCCCCGTCCGCCCCAGCTCTGCAAGGGATGCGGGCATATTCAGGTGTTCGAGGTGCTCCGCGATCTGGGCGCGACCGTACTGGGCGACATCGGGTGCTACACCCTCGGTGTTCTTCCGCCCTATAACGCGATGCACACGACTATCTGTATGGGCTCGAGCGTCGGCAACGAGATCGGCTACAAGAAAGCCGCCCAGCTCCACAATCTGAAAGCCAATTCGGTGGCGGTAATCGGCGACTCGACCTTTTTCCATTCGGGGATGACCGGCCTCTTGGACGCAGTCTACAATCAGACCCCGATCACGCTAGTGATCCTCGATAACCGGATCACCGCGATGACAGGGCATCAGCCCAGCCCGAACAGCGGGTTCAGTAACGCGTTCCGGCCTACCCGCAGGGCGGATATGGAACAGGTTGTTCGGGGACTCGGCGTCGAACATGTCCGGAAGATCAAGATTAGCCCGAGAAATATCGACGAGTTCAAGAACGCGGTATTGGAAGAGCTCGCGGTCGACGCGCCCTCGGTGATTATCGCCGACGAGATTTGCGTGATCTCCGAGCCGCGGATGAAAAAACTGACGGATTTAATCAAAGAAGGAAAATAGATGAATGCAGAATTCGCCTCTTATATAGTCGGGGCATCGTTCGGACTATTCCTCTGCGTCCAGTATATCGCTTTTTATTTTATCCTCTCGCGCAACACGGACGCGAAAAAGAACAAGTCAGACGTGGTCTATATCGCGCTGATCGGCGTATCGATTCTGCTTTACGGTATATTCGGCTGTCTCCAGATGATGAACACCGATCCCTACCTCCAGAGCCTGTTCTACAAACTCAAACTTTCATCGGGAATCCTCCTGCTGCTATTTTACGTCCTCCTTCTCCGTTTCATCCTGATCCTCATTAAAGATATGACGTTTGTCGAAACCGACGAGTATAAAGAATCCACGCGGAAGTATGTGCTCCTGATGATCGGCGTGAATACGCTCATGATCATCCTCGTGATGTTCACCGACCTCATCATCTCGCACGAGAAGCCCGAGTACAACCTTACCGGCCTCGTGTTCCCGGCGTTCTTCGTAATCATCGCGGTCGTGGAATACATCGAGTTCGTCACATTGATGAAGAAGGAAGAGGGCAAGATCAGCCCGATGAACAAGATCCGTTTTAAAACGATCCTGTGGACGGGTACAGTGCCGGTGATCCTCGCACTCGCGGAAATTCTGATCCGCGTGTTTGTCGGCCCGGAGACCACGACCAGCTACGGCTCGTTTTTTATGTACGGCATCTTCTTCCTCAGCCTCGGCTTGAGCCTCAACCTGATGTTCGAGTATATGGGCGTCCTGAGCCGCATGTCCGAAAGCAACCGTAAGATGAGCGAACTCAACAAGAAAATGCTCGACGAAGTCCGGACGGCGCAGTCTCTGCAGTTTTCGCTCCTGCCTATCGACAAACAGCGCGAAATCCAGAAACTGCTCGATATGGAAATCTCTTATATGCCGATGCAAAGTGTCGGGGGAGACTATTACGACTTCTACCAGATCGACGATAGAAAGCTTCTCATGATTCTCGGGGACGCGTCGGGGCACGGTATCTACGCGGCGATGATCTGGGCGATGCTGAAGGTCGAAGTCGAGGAGATCATCGAAGAGAACCAGATCAGCGACCTCGCGCAGGCATTCACCCTGCTCAACAAGCGCATCACCCGTATCCTCGAGAACACCTACTCCTACGCGACCCTGTTCTCCTGCCTGATCGACCTGAACTCTCATTCTCTGACCTACATCTCGGCCGGGCACACCGACCAGTTCTATTTCTCGAAACGCGACCAGAGCGTCGTCAAGATACGCAACCGTAACCCGATCATCGGGACGTTCAAGAACGCCAAATACAACGCGGACGGGATATCGAACCAGCCCGGCGACGCGATCCTGCTATTTACCGACGGAGTCTCCGACGCGATCAATCCCGAAGGGATCCCGATCGGCGAACAGAGGCTAGAGGATATGTTCCTCGAGGCGTGCCAGAACGCCGACACGGCGTCGCTCATCCTCAACAATATGCTCAGTTCGATCGAGGAGTTTTGCGAGGGCACAATACAGCATGACGACCGCACCATGATGGTGATAAAACTCTAAGGATAAAATATGGAATCCAGAAGCGTAGTACTATGCGGAGTCGGCGGCCAGGGTATCATCCTTGCGTCGGAGATCATCAGCGAGGCCTTGTTCCGTCACGGCTTCGATGTTAAAAAGAACGAGATACACGGGATGAGCCAGCGCGGGGGTTCCGTCGTCAGCTTTATCCGTTTCGGTAAAAAAATCTATTCCCCGGTCGTTACACAGGGCGAAGCGGACATCCTGATGAGCTTCGAACAGCTCGAAATGCTCCGCAACCTGAATTACCTGAAACCGGACGGACATATAGTCACCACCGATATTCATATCGATCCGGTTCCCGTCATCCTCGGCACGGCCAAGTACCCCGTGGATTTCACCGGCCCCGCGCATGCGAAGACGAAATACTACTGTGTGCTCGATGTCGAAACCGCGACCCGCGAGGTCGGGAATATAAAGGCGATCAACGTGCTCGTGATCGGCTACCTTTCGCACCTCTTGCCCGAGGTAAAAGAAACATTGTGGCAGAAAGCGATACAAGATATGGTCAAGCCCGAGTTCCGCGAGATGAACCTGAAAGCGTTCGCCCTCGGTAAAAAACTCGCCTGCGAGTACAACCCGCAATAGAATTAAAAAAGCCCCGGCAATGAACGGGCTTGTTGACGAAGTCATGAAATACACGATTTTTTGTCACTGCGAGACGCGAAGCGGCGAAGCAGTCTGTTTTATATATATACCCAGTAATTAAATAGATTGCTTCGGCTATGGTTCGGCAAGCTCACCATGACGCCTCGCAATGACAAAATGAGTTTGTCATCAAGCCCGAACCGGGGCTATATTTTTATAGTAAGGTCTTAGTAGGCTTCTTCTTCCACCAACTCGAGCCACTCCTCGAAGAAAAGGTAACGGAAGCAGTGAGGGCATTGGTGGAGTTCGATATCCTCGGGACGGATATCCGCGCCGAGGTCGCCCTGAAGCGCTGTGGGAAGAACAGTGTTGCATCCCGAGCAGGCGTCGTCCTCGACACCCACTATTCCATGCCCGCCGGTCTTATTGAGCATGCTCTCGAAATAATCGATGAACTGGATGGCGAACGCCCTTCGGATATCCAGGGTCGTAGTGCCGATATCATTGAGCTCGGAACTATGCTGTTCCTTGATCGCATCGATCTCTTTCTGGAACTCCGCGATCCTTCCGCCGTTCTCTTCGATCTTCTGCGTCAGGCGTTCGAATTCGGTTTTATATTCCATCTGCTTGGATGTATCGTACTCGATCTGAGCCTGGATCAGAGACTGCTCCTGCTGCATCTTCTCCATTTCCTTTTCCCACGACTTGATCTGGCGGACAATCTTGATCTTGTCCTTGCCTTCGTCGAGGTTGGTGATACGCGTGTTGATCTCGTCGCGCTTCCCGATCTCTTCGTTGATCTTCTTGTCCATTTCTTTTATATTCAGCTCGATATCGCCGCGGGTCTGCACGAGGTTATCGTTCTCACGGACAACCTTATTCAGCTTGCCTTCCTGCTCTTTATACAGTTCTTTGATTTCCTTTTCGCGGTTAAAGAGGTTTTGAAGTTCTACAAGCTTTTTGACTTGTTCCAAAGACGTCATTCCACGTCCTCCAATATAGATTTTGAACCGAACCGGACTATGGGCCCACCTGGACTCGAACCAGGGACCCACTGATTATGAGTCAGTTGCTCTAACCGACTGAGCTATGGGCCCGAACATTTTTGTATCCAGTAATCACTTACAGGATACGGCCGCTTTTCTGTAGCTGTCTTGCGACCATAAAGTCAATGAATATAAATTATAAACTATTCGCCGCGTTTCGTCAAACTTTATTCCTTGTAATCTTTTGCTTTTAATGAAAATTGTAACTAAATTTAGAAGAGATTGCGCATATAAGGAGGCTGATACGAATAACACAAATACACTTTCAGAAGAAAAAGTCCTGCACATCGTGAGGAAACTCGATGTCCCGGCGCGGCTGGTTTTCGCGGCGCTGACCGAAGCCGACCGGATCAGGGAATGGTGGGGGCCGAAGAACTATGCCACGCCGTTCGCGGCCGTCGACCTGCGTGTCGGCGGGAAGTTCCATTACTGTATGCGTTCCCCCGACGGCGCGGACTTCTGGGGAATCGGTATTTTCCGCGAGATCGTTCCCAATAAAAAACTGGTCTACACTGATTCGTTTTCCGATAAGGACGGCAATATAGTCCCGCCCGAAAAATATGGATTACCCGCCGAATGGCCGATCGAGTCTATTGTCGAGGTCACTCTCGAGGAACAGGCAAGCGGAACATTGCTTACCATCCATTCGTCGGCTCCGTCGAACGCCCCGCAGGATATATTCGACGGAAGCGTTCAGGGCTGGAACGAGATGATCGACAAGCTCGCGGAATATGTCGTCCGCGCCCGATGGTAAAAACTGGAACTATGCTGTTTATTGCTTTCCTCGGCTGTTTCCTCCGCGCCTTCGCGGTTTGTTTTCCGTCCTTTTAAATTCTACCGCGGAGACGCAGAGTACGCAGAGCTTAAAATTCCATTCAACTCCCCATTTCCTTCTATCGAACCCGGCAGGTATATTTCATATTCTACAACCACTCCGCTCTTTCCCATCGGCTGTTTCCTCCGCGCCTTTGCGCCTCAGCGGTTTGTTTTCCTGAATATTGAAGCACTACCGCTAAGCTACAGAGACACAGAAACCGCAAAGTTATAGGTTTAATACCATTCTCCTTATTTCTTCCCTTAATACCGGTGTGTTAAAATTTATTAGTAATCCTAACCTCAACCCCGATACCTTTAGGTATGTGAGTAACTGTGCTTCGTGAATCGGCTCTATCCACTGAATTGATTTTATTTCTATTATTACCTCCTGGGCAACAATCAGGTCCATTCTGTAAAACGTTTCCAGATCAAATCCCTTGTAACAAATCGGAAGCTTTTTTTGTCTTTCATAGGGAATCTTTCTGAAGAGGAGTTCCTGACAGAGACTCTCTTCATAAATCGATTCCAATAATCCCGGGCCTAGTATTTTATGTACCTCGATTGCCGCTCCGATAATTTGATATGTCAGGTCATTCAAAACTTCCACCATTTTCCGTACCTCCTCGGCTGTTTCCTCCGCGCCTTCGCGGTTTGTTTTCCGTCCTTTTAAATTCTACCGCGGAGACGCAGAGTACGCAGAGCTTAAAATTCCATTCAACTCCCCATTTCCTTCTATCGATCCCGGCAGGTATATTTCATATTCTACAACCACTCCGCTCTTTCCCCTCGGCTGTTTCCTCCGCGCCTTTGCGCCTCAGCGGTTTGTTTTTCGTCCTTTCAAAATTCTACCGCGGAGACGCAGAGAACGCAGAGCTTAAAATTCCATTCAACTCCCCATTTCCTTCTATCGATCCCGGCAGGTATATTTCATATTCTACAACCACTCCGTTCTTTCCCCTCGGCTGTTTCCTCCGCGCCTTCGCGCCTCAGCGGTTTTTTTCCGCGATTCTATCATGTCTTCTATAATTGTTACTTTTCTTCCCGGTCTTCCCCGGCTACATCACGAAGTTCAGTATCCTGTCCAGTATCCTGTATTGAAGCGCCTCGCTGATATGATAATCGCGCAGTTTATCGCTTCCTTCGAGATCGGCGATTGTCCGCGCGATTTTTAAAATCTTGTCGTACACACGGATACTTAAGAGAAACTTCTCCATCGCCGTCCGCATCAGACTCTCGGTGCGGGGATCGAGTTCGCAGTACTCTTCCACCAGCCTGTGCGTCATTTCGGAATTGGTCTTTATCCCGAAATGGCGGTAACGTTCGCGCTGGACAGAACGTGCCTTTTCGACACGGGCGCGGATCGTCGTCGACGACTCCGGGACGGACTTCGCCCGCAGGAGGTCGAACTTCATCCGCGACACCTGCACCTGAAGATCGATCCGTTCGAGTAACGGCCCCGAGAGCTTTTTCACCACCTGTTTCATCTCGTCCACATCCCACCTGTCGAGATCAGCGTTGGTCCGCGACGGATTCAGCGCGGCGACCAGCATAAACTTCGCCGGGAATTCCACCGAGCCTTCGGCCCGCGAGATGCGTATTTTATGCTCCTCGAGGGGTTCGCGCAGGACCTGGAGCACGTTACCGGGAAATTGCTGGAACTCGTCGAGGAACAATACGCCGTTATGCGAAAGGCTGACCTCGCCGGGTTTCGGGAAACGGCCGCCGCCGATAATCGCGACATCGGACGCGGTATGGTGTGGGGAACGGAACGGTCTCTGCGAGATGAGACAGTTGTCCTTGTCGGTCTTCCCCGCCACACTGTAGATCATCGTGGTCTCGACCGCCTCGTCCATTTCGAGCGGGGGGAGGATCGACGGTATCCGTTTGGCGAGCATCGTCTTACCGGTACCGGGCGGGCCGATCATAAGGATATTGTGCCCCCCGGCGGCCGCGATCTCCACCGCGCGTTTCGCCGCTTCCTGCCCGCGGATATCGTTCATATCGAGCTTTCCGGGCGGGAGAACAGGAATCCCGGCGCCGGTACTGCGGAAGACGGGAATGTCCCGCTTCCCGGTCAGGTAGTCCATCGCCTCGCCGAGCGTCCTTAACGGGATCAGGTTGATTCCTTCGATCACCGACATCTCCGGGCAGTTCTCGGCCGGGCATAGGATTGTCGATATCCCCATCTCGCGAGCCTTCACGGCGATCGGCAGCCCGCCGGGGACGCGCCGCAGTTCGCCGTCGAGAGAAAGTTCGCCTACGATCAGGAAGTTCCGCATCTCGGAAAAATCCGCCTCGTCGCCCAGAATGCCGAGCGCGATCGGGAGGTCGAACATCGTACCCATTTTCGGAATGGCGGCGGGGGCGAGATTGACCACGATCCGCTTGCCGGGAAAATGATATCCGGAGTTGACGATGGCCGATTCGACCCGTTTCACCGACTCGCGCACCGCCTGCCCCGGCATCCCGACTATGTCGAACGATTTGACCTTCGGGCTGAGATCGACCTCTATTTCGATAATCACGCTTTCCACACCGATAAATGTCGCGGAATACAGTCTTTTCATAGTAACCTCCCGTTTGTCACAAACCCTAATCGCGGGAAATTGTTAAAAGTTATTAAACCGGAAAGAAATTTTCCGATGCGGTTCTTAGGCGTTATTAGGAGACTCGCTTGAACAATATTCGAAAATTCATTGATATTATTTAGTTTGTGATGTAAAATAAATAAATTCAAAAATCGGAGGCATTTCGATGAAATATGAATCTTCTGAATATAAGGGGAAGGCGCTGTTAAAGATTAAAGAAAACCTTGTAACCGATCCCGCCGCGCGCGAGTTCAAGGAAGTGCTGACAAACCTTATCGATGAAGGCAAGAAAGAGATTATCATCGATTTTTCTGAAGTCGCGTTTATCGGAAGCAGCGGTATCGGCAAGCTTCTTCTTGCATATAAAAGACTGGACGATCTGGGCGGTAAGATTTTTATTGTCAGCCTGAATAAGGACATCAAGGAACTTTTCATCACTTTCCGTTTGAACGAGTTTTTCCCTATCTACGATAGTCTGGATTTAATGGAATAGTCTGTTCTGCAGGCGGTCATGGGGGAGGGAAGAAATATAAGGCGGAAACCAGATGGGTTCGGAATGGATTATCGGCGGCATAGCCTTCGCGGTCGGCGCGGCTGTGTGTGCCGGAGTTTTATTTATCATTCTACGGAATAAAATAAATAGTATCCCTAAAAGCTATTCCCAATCCGTTTCGTTTATTACAAGGTATTATAATTCTCTCCCGTCTCTTCTCAATACCACCAAGACCGTCTCGTTCCTCCTCGATACCCTTCTGGAATATCCCTCGGTATCCCAGGTCAAACTGATTAAATACGACTCGGAAAAAATATCGCTTTACCCAGACGACACCCCGCTTACCCTGCCGAAAGTCCGTTCGACTATAGAACGTTATCTCTCGTATCCCGACGACGACCGTTTCGACCTCGAACCGGAAAACCCGTTATTTGCTTTATTCGACGCCGAGGGGGAAAGCGTCGCCGATACCAATGCCGAAGCGCATATTATCTCGATCTCCCTAATGAACACTATCTTCTGTCTTATCATCTACTTCAAGAAAAAATTCCGCGCGCCGATTATGAGACAGGCGATAGGGTTTATCAAGAACCAGATCGTGATTTCGCTCTATCTGAACCATTTCTCCCTCCAGCATAAGGACGATTACGAGTTTCTCGATAACGTCTACTTCAAGGGTCCGGTCGCGATGGGGATTACCGACCTCAACGGCAGGCTGACCTCCACAAATAAAAAGTTCTCCGAGCTCTTCCCGGAAAACATCGATAGTATGAAAGAGATCATCGAAAACGACGTCTTCCAGAGCATCCTCCAGGGCAACCGTTTCGAGAAGGATATCGTGCACAACAAGCGCAACCTGAAGATTCAGGGCTTCCCGAGCTTCAGCCGCGACGGAAGCGTCAAGGGCTTCGTGTTCACGATCATCGACGAGTCGATCCAGTACCTGCTCTATAAGAAGCTCGAGGTCTCGGAAAACCGTTACCGCATGCTGATCAAAAAACTCCCCGTCGGCCTCGTGATTATGAACAAGTCCGGCACGATCTATTTTGTCAACGACAACTTTCTGTTCTCGCTCGGTTACGCCGAATTCAATAAAATACAGGGCCGCGAGATCAGCGAGTTTTTCGATTTCGATAAAGAGGATTACCGGAAGATGTCGCTCGAAATCGAAAAGAAGGACTCTCTCTATATCAAGCTGAAAACTCTCAGCGAATACGGCGAACGGGTCTTCTCGGTCAACCTGCGGAAGATATTCCTCGGCGAAGAGGAGTATATCGAGGCGGTGTTCCAGGACATTTCGCTCGAGAACGCCCTCTATTCCCAGCTTTCCGAAAAGAACAAACTGCTCGAGGATGAACTGAAAACCGCGCGGGTGGTGCAGGAGCATATTCTCGCCATCCCGACCCTTTACACCGCCGGTGTCCGTTTCCATAGCTTCTACAAACCCTCGTCGCAGTTGGGCGGGGACTTCTACGATATCCTGCCGATCGATGAAATTCATGTGGGTATTATTATCGCCGACGTCTCCGGGCACGGTGTGTCCTCGTCGCTCATCACCGCGATGCTGAAAATACTCGTGGAGTTCGCGCCGAAAGACCCGCATAAGATCAACGAGATGATGAATTATCTCAATTCCGGCCTCGTGAAGGTCATGCCCGAAGATCATTTCATCACCCTGTTCTACGGAATTATCGACACCCAGAACCACTCGATGGAATATATCAACTGCGGGCATCCGTTCCCGCTGATCTATGACGATATCAGCAAGGAAACGACCATCCTCTCGAAGGGGATGAGCTATCCCCTCGGAAGTTTCAAGAACCTTTCGCTCGACGACGCGGTCCAGAAAATCAAGCTCCCGGTGAACTGCAAGCTCCTGTTCTTCACCGACGGCCTCCTGAACTTCAAGAAAGAACGGATATCGCTCAGCATGGAGAACCTCCGCAATATCTTTACCCAGAATATCCAGTACCAGACCCGTGAAATCCTCCCGCATATCTATCTCGATGTCGTGAAGAACTCCACCCAGTTCACCGACGACGATGTCAGTATGCTTCTCATCCTCCTCAATAAGGAATGGCAGTACAAGAAGCTCCTCTCCATCCCGAGTAATGTCATGGAGATCGATATCGCGATAGTCCGTGTAATGTACGAGATCGAGCGGCATATCAAGCTGGGCGACGACGATAAATGGAAAATGTATACCGCGCTCTACGAGGCGATGATCAACGCGGTCGAGCACGGGAACAAGTATAACGTGCAGAAGCGCGTGAGCCTCCTGTACAGGCTGATCAAGGACTGGGCGGTATTCAAGGTGCGCGACGAAGGTCCCGGTTTCGTAGTGAAGGAAATACCCAACCCGCTCGCGAAGGAGAACATGCTCAAACCCTCCGGCCGCGGCGTGTTCATGATCCGGAAAATGATGGATAAAGTAAAATATAACGCTCTCGGAAACGAACTTACCATGTTCATGCGCATCCGGGGCGAGTGATGGAAACCGGCGCTCCCTACTTTCACACCCCTATCATGCTCGCGGAAATCCTCGAGATCGCCGCGCTGAAGAAAGACTCGTTCGTGATTGACTGCACCTGCGGCGAAGGCGGCCATTCCGAAAAGTTCGCCCCGTTGATCCCCGACGGCAGACTGCTGTGTATCGACCGCGACCCATCGATCCTCGAGATCGCACACGCCCGTCTGTCCGGTTTCACGAATGTCGGGTTCATGCACACCCGTTTCGACCGGATTGGAGAGATAGTCCGGGAAAACGAGTTTCCCGCGCCGGACTTCATCCTCGCCGACCTCGGGATATCGATGTTCCATATGAAAACGCCCGGACGTGGGATCAGCTATACCGACACCCAGTCTCTCGATATGCGATTAGACACGAGTGAAAAAATCAACGCCTTAACCGTGATAAACACTTTCAAAGAAACGGAAATTGCCGATATTATTTATAAATACGGCGAAGAGTTCGAGGCTCGAAAGATCGCGCGGGAAATCGTACGCAGCAGGCCGTTCTATAACGCGGCCGACCTCGCGGATGCGGTTCGGAAGGTAAAACGGCACAACAAGGGGAGAATTCACCCGGCGACCCAGACATTTCAGGCACTCCGGGTGTATATCAATAGGGAACTCGATCAATTAGAGGCGTTTCTGCCCGAGGCTGTTTCGGTATTGAAACCCGGCGGCAGGATCGTTGTCATGAGTTTTCACTCTCTCGAGGACAGAACGGTCAAGCTGTTCTTCAGGGAAACGGCTAAAAACGAATTGGGCACACTTGTGATGAAAAAGCCGCTTGTCCCGTCGCCGCGGGAAATGAGGGAAAATCCCTCCGCGAGAAGTACGAAATTGAGAGCCTTCGAAAAAAGGATTTGACATGAAGGGATGGTTAGTAGTTATCCTGATCGTTATCGTTTTCGGTTTTTCGTTCATCATCATGCAGTTCCGGCTGGAATCGAAGACGTTCGAACTGGATATTTCCCGTCTGATGCAGGAAATCGAGACCCTCGATTCCCAGAAGCGCGAACTCCACGTGCTGATCGACAAGGAAATCCAGCGCCTCTCGTTACTCGCGGGGAAAGAACACGGCGTCCCTATCTCGTTTAAAGATATCCTGAGCGTATCGGTCGGGGAAAGCTGTTCCTCGAATATCGCTTCCGCAAACCAAACCCACCCTTCACTAATGGAAATGATGATTCAGGAACTCTACGAAAAAAGACCCGTAAAAAATTAATTCTTACTTGAATTTATGAGATTTTGGGAGTAACATAGATACAGGGTTAAGTTTACCGTACGGGGGTTACTATGAAGAAAGTTATATCCGCTATTCTTGTGCTTACGCTCGCATGGAACTACGGCTTCAGTTATACTTTCATCAACTCGCTTCCGATGAAGGCGAATGTATATATCGACGAGAAGAGCGCGGGACAGACACCTCTGATTATCAAGGAAGACGTCTCCGGCGCGCATGTCATCCGTTTCGAACTGATGGGGTACTACAGTTCGTCGATCAATGTCAGCATCTCTTCCGGCATTACCAACCTCTACTCGATCCTGACTCCGCAGACGTTCTCGCTCTACCTCCCCGGCCAGCAATCGATTGTTATCAACGACAAACCCTATAAAAGTGAAGAGATCAAGAACCTGCCCGAAGGTTATTACCATTTTAAGCCCGGACAGGACGCGGTAACGATGCAGAGACTGAACCCGAACGAGAAGTTTTTGTGGATCAGCGCGGGAGTAGGGATTGTCGGCCTCGCGGCGGGCCTGATCGGCTCGATGAGCGCGAACGACAGCTATACTAAGTATCAGGAAGCCTCGCAGTACGAAGACGTCGTCCGTTATATGCAGGCGGCGACCTTCTGGGACAGCGTCAGTATGTTCGGCTGGGTAATGACCGGGCTCGGCGCCGGCGCGACAGTCTACTTCGCGTTCGACTCGTATAACTTCAACCAGCAGAATAAAGCGATCAAGGTCGCCTCCGAATCGATCAAGGAAGAAGACGTCCAGCTTTACGAGAAGGCGATGGACCTCAATAGCCAGGGCGATATGCCCGGCGCGGTCAAGATTTTCGAGCAGATCCTCTGGTCTTACCCCAACAGCCGCTTCATTCCCGGAACGCTGTTCCGCCTCGCCCAGATCGCGTTCGAGAAAAAGGACTACGGCAAAGCTGTCGAGTACCTCGAACGGATCAAGCGCGAATACCCTATCTACGAAATCTACGAGATTTCGATGAAGTACCTCGGGGACTGCTACTCCGCTCAGCAGAGGTTCGAGCAGGCGATCCCCACCTATCTCGAGATCAACAACCTGAACCAGTTCTACTCGAAGGAATCGATCGATTATACCGTGATCGACAACACTTACCTGCAGTACAAGAAGAATAAGGATGTAAAACTGAAAGAGCAGGTGAAAAACCTGATCGATAAGTTCATGCAGAACACTTCCTACTCGCAGGAAAGTAAAAATTCTTTACAAAACATGAAAATCGATTGACATTTTACATATTATCATAATATAATTACCCTGAAAGAAACTCAGGGGGACTATTTATGGTTCAGAACAAACTTGCCAAGGTCGAAGAAGGCGCGGCGCTGTTGAAGGCGTTGTCGCATCCCGTGCGTTTATTGATCCTCAAGACTCTGATGAAGGAAAAGTGCAATGTCACCAACCTGGAGAAAATCTCCGGCCTCTCGCAGTCCGGTGTTTCCCAGCATTTGCGCATCCTCAGGCTTTCCGGCATCATCGAAGCACAGCGTGACGGGAAGGAGATCTGCTACAAGATCATCAACCCGATGTCGGTGAAGGTCATCGAGGTGCTCTGTTCGGGTTCGAACTGAGCTGTATCGGAAGAAAGGGATCGGGCGAGCTTAGCTGGGAGATAGGGGTGCTTTTTTCTATTCCGGCAATTCCGGGTCAAATCCGCCTTTCGAAATCAGGTATTCGCGAATCGTATTGTCCGAGGTATAAGTAAGCGGCGTAGCGCCGTACTTATCCGTCGGGTTTATCAGTGCGCCCTTTTTCACCAGTATCTTAACGATTTCGAACTGTTTATTACTGCATGCAAGGTGAAGCGGCGTCAGCTGATTCGACGGGTCTTCGATATCGATATTCGCCCCGTTGTTCGCGAGGAATCCAGCGATCTCCTTCATGCCGTACATCGACGCGATATGCATGGCGGTCCACCGGACAGTCAGATTTCCGGTCTCAGGGTCGGACGGCTCGGTCTTGAGCTTGACTATCTTCACAAGGAACTCCACGAGCGCGAGATTAGTCCGTTCCGCCGCGATCACTACAAGTCCGTCCTCGGGAAACGCACCGCGAATGATCAGGTTGCTCGTCGTCGCGACATCCCATTTCATCACCGCTACTTGAAGCGGCGAGGTTTTGAGCACGATATTCGTCACGGCGCCCTCGGTGTTGGTCAGCACGAGATTGGTCGTATAAGCCTCGTTGACATTGTATCCCGCCGCGATCAGTTCGTTCACACGGTTCGTGTTCATCGACACGAGCGCGCGATAGAGGGCGAGGTCTTCGTAGATTACAGCCGTATTCGTTTCGGCGCCCTTTCCGTCCTTCCCGCACCCGGCGGTAAGGAATACCAGCGCGGCCGCGGCAAATAGGATAATCTTTTTCATACCCGCCCCCTAATACTTCCCTTTCATGTATAAACCCTGAATCTCGTTATACGTGGAATAGAGGAAATAAGCGAGTTTGCCGTTGTAAAAGACCGGCGAGTAGATCGTAATCAACGGGCGTTTGACAAACATCTTATCCTCGCCCTTACCGGTCTCGTAAACGCTTTTGATATAGTCGATCTGTTCCTTCTCGGATATCTCGACCAGACACTCTGAGATGGGAGAAAGCGCATCGGGGTCGATCTTCGTGTCAGTATCCCTGTTGATACTCAGGAGCACCAGCGCGCCGTCGATTATCTTCGGGAAAATAATCTCAGCGTCGTTCATTTTGGTGGTCTGTACCGCCATGACATTCAGATTGGCAAGAATCTTCTGCAGGTTCTGCTCGGCCTGCACATTCCCGGCGATCTCCTGGAGCTTGGGCGCGAACGCCCCCTTGAACTGGTCGAGCTCGGTCTGAATCTGTTTTATGGTGATCCGCGTGTTCTCCTGGTTGATGAAATGAAGGGTCAGCCCGATGAAGAGGATCAGAAACGACACCCCGCCTACTGTGAACGCGATCCCCTTCCACGACAGCTTCGCTTCCTTCACGGTCTTATCCTTACCAGCGAGATGGTCGGAGATCAGGTTGAGATTGACAGCGACATTGAGGATCACCAGCGCGGCGAGGATGACAATGATCCCGGCGATCATCGCGTAGAACAGGTTCCCGGTAAACCCGCCGAATATGGTGTAGTCGAAGGTTTGTATAATGATATATATGATCACCCAGAGAAGCAGGATGCCGACAAAGAACAGCATCGCGAAGAGGGACCATCTTTTCAGGCGCTGGTAGAATTTTTCCATAGAAAGGCTCCTTGGTAGTATATCTTCATTATATACTCGGAATGGAAAAAGTCAAGCCCCCGCAGGCAAACCCCTATTCCGATACTTACCCTCTTTCAAGAGAGACTATCATCCGATTCACTGTGTTCTCCGTGTGGACTGTATGTATTTTCTTCTCCAACCGAGGGCGAGATTGAGAAAGAGAATAGAAAAAACTGCTTTGACTGAAAACGCTTCTTGTGTTATAATTATTCAGTGGGAAGATCGGGGAGATATTTTCAAGGAGCAATCTATGTCATCGACGTTTACGGCTATTATAGAAAAGGGCGAGAAGTTCTTTATCGCGTATTGCCCGGAAATCCCCGGCGCCAACGGACAGGGCGGCACTAAAGAAGAAGCGCTTGAAAGCCTCAGAGAGGCAATTAAATTGATACTCGATGACAGACTCGAAGAATCGCTGAAAGGTTTGCCCGACGAGGCGATCCGGGATACCGTGACGGTAGAATGAAAAGAAACAAACTCCTGCAGCATCTCCGCATGTACGGATGTATCCTGAAACGGGAAGGTTCCGCTCATTCGCTGTATATCAACCGGTCGAACGGATCGATTGAAACCGTTCCGCGCCATTCCGATATCGATGAAATGCTCGCGCGAAAAATCTGTAAAGGATTGGGAATCCCAACCCCTAAGATAAACTGATCCGCGACGGAAAACAAAATATCCGTTACCCCGGCTTCCGCTTCAGCACATACGCCCTCGGCACAAATCCGGCTTTTTCATAGAACGCTAAGGCTTCTTCATTTCCCGCCGCGACTATGATTTTTATATCCTTCACGCCTTCCTTATCCAGCCATTCCAGTCCGCGCCGGAGAAGTTCCGCCCCCGCCCCCTTACCGCGCAAACCGGGTTCGAGATAGAGCGATTCGATTTCACCCATTCCCATCCCGTCGATTGCGGCGACACAGTATCCGTTGATCTCCGTACCGTTTCCGGCGGTAACAATCTCCAATTTGTTATTATCTAATAGCTCTCTTTTCCTCTTTTCCCAATCCAGCTTCTCGAACACGCCCCGGAAAACCCCCGCCCGTTCGACATGATGAAGACGCTGTTTTTCCCAAAGATGAGCGATAAGGTCGATATCTGTTGTTTCTATCCGTCCGTACTCCATCGTTCCTCCTCAGGTCGTCAGGTATGTGATAAACATCGCCAGGCTATGTTCGCTGACCTTGAACCCGCAGCTCTCGTAAAACCCGGCCTCATCCTTATAGGCGATCAGCGCTTTCCGGGCATAGTCCTTATAGACGTCGAGCATCTTCATTACAAGCGCCTTCCCGATCCCGCGCGACTGGTAATCCGGGCGGACGAGCAGGTAATGGAAGTAGACATTCATGATGCCGTCGGATAACGCGTTGATCAGCCCGACAAGCCTGTCGCCGTCCCATGCGGAATACACCCTGTCGGAATTCTTCATCGCCGTGACAAGCTTATCGGGATACTTCCCCGATGACCATTCCACCGAGAGGAATAATTCCTCCAAATCCCGCGCCGTAAATTCCTTCACATCCCTATATTCGATACTCATAATTCCTCCCAAACAGGACATTATGGTCACTTCTAATAACCGCCGTTTCTCGGCGGCCTGTCCACCTGCTATCGAAGATGGAAGGCGGGCAAGGAAGTGACCATTGGGCGTATATTTAAGATATATCATAATCAATTTTATAAATGTTAATAGTTTTTAGAATCTCCTTTATTCTAATCCGCTGCCTGAAATATATCAAGAAAAGCGGTGTATCATATTGCGCCGCATGCCTTATTACGATACAGTTTCTCTTGACTCCCGTCCGGCGGATGATTAAATTCATCGTAGAACCAATCGGACGGAGGAATGTATGAACATGAATAAAATGACCCTGAAATCGAGGGAGGCGTTCGAAAAAGCGGTGGAACTCGCGTCGTCGATGAACCATCAGGAGATCGGCCCGGAGCATCTATTACTCGCCCTGCTCGCGCAGGAAGACGGGCTGGTCGCGCCGATCCTCAACAATATGGAAACAAATATCCCGCTACTGGAATCCCGCCTGAACGATCTCCTCAGCCAAAAACCCAAGATACAGGGCGTCGGACAGAATTACCTTTCGCGTGAACTCAATCAGGCGGTCGATCGGGCTTCCAACGAGGCCGGACGGCTCCATGACGAATACATCAGCACCGAGCATCTTCTTCTCGGGCTTGTCGATACGAAGGAGCAGTCGCTCAAGACGCTCTACAAGGAAGTGAACCTGAACTACGACAGCATCCTTCTCGCGTTACGCAACGTGCGCGGGTCGCACCGTGTGACCGACGAGGCTCCCGAGGGAAAGTTCCGCGCGCTCGACCGTTACACCCGCGACCTGACCGAACTCGCGCGGCAGGGCAAGATCGATCCCGTGATCGGCCGCGACGGCGAGATACGCCGTTCGATGCAGGTATTGTCGCGCCGCACGAAGAACAACCCGGTACTGATCGGTGAGGCGGGAGTCGGAAAGACCGCGATCGTCGAAGGACTCGCGCGGCGGATTATCGCGGGCGACGTCCCCGACGGCCTCAAGCATAAGCGCGTCCTATCGCTCGACCTCGGACTGCTGATCGCCGGGACGAAGTACAGGGGCGAGTTCGAGGACAGGCTGAAAGCGTTACTCAAGGAACTGTCCGAGAGCGAAGGAGAAGCGATCCTCTTCATCGACGAACTTCACACCGTTGTCGGGGCGGGTTCGGCCGAGGGTGCGATGGATGCCGGAAATATGCTGAAGCCGGCGCTCGCGCGCGGGGAAATCCGCGTGATCGGCGCGACCACTCTCGACGAGTACCGGAAGTATATCGAAAAAGACAAAGCCCTCGAACGCCGTTTCCAGCCGGTGATGGTACTCGAACCGTCGATAGAAGACACGATCTCGATTCTCCGGGGGATCAACGAGAAGTACGAGGTACATCACGGGATCAAGATCGCCGATTCCGCGCTGGTCGCGGCGGCTCAGCTCTCGTCCCGTTATATCACCGAACGTCATCTGCCCGACAAGGCCATCGACCTTGTGGACGAGGCCGCGTCGAAGATCAGGATGGAGATCGAGTCCCAGCCGCAGGTGATCGACGACCTCGAACGTCAGGTCACCCGTCTCGCTATCGAGAAGGAAGCGCTGGCGCGTGAACGCGACAAGGACTCGCGTGAACGTCTCGCCGCGATCGAGAAGGAACTCGCCGATCTGCGCGAGAAGCTCTCCGGCTACAAGGCGCAATGGGAAAACGAGAAGGAAATCATTAACAAGATAAAAGAAGCGAACGAGAAGATCGACACGCTCCGGGGCGAGGAAGAACGCGCCGAACGTCAGGGCGAACTGAACCGTGTGGCGGAAATCCGTTACGGCCTCATCCCGGAGAACGAGAAACTCCTCAAGGAGCTCCAGACCCGTCTGAAAGAGGTGCAGGGCGAACGGCCCCTCCTGCGCGAGGTGATCACCGACGAGGATATCGCGAGGATCGTTTCGGAATGGACGGGCGTCCCGGTATCGCGGATGCTCGAATCTGAGAAGCGCAAGCTGATGAGGCTCGAAGAAGAACTCTCGAAGCAGGTGATCGGACAAGCGAAGGCTATTTCCGCCGTGTCGAACGCGGTACGCCGTTCGCGCGCCGGCCTGCAGGAAGCGTCGCGCCCGATAGGAAGTTTCCTCTTTCTCGGGCCGACCGGTGTCGGAAAGACCGAACTCTCGAAAACCCTCGCCCGTTTCCTCTTCGACACCGATAAGGCTCTCGTGCGGATCGATATGAGCGAGTATATGGAGAAGTTCTCCGTCCAGCGCCTGATCGGTGCGCCTCCGGGATATGTCGGGTACGAGGAAGGGGGGCAGCTGACCGAAATAGTCCGCCGCCGTCCTTACGCGGTCATCCTGTTCGACGAGATCGAGAAAGCGCATCCCGATGTGTTCAACATCCTCCTTCAGATACTCGATGACGGACGCCTTACCGACGGACAGGGACGTGTCGTGAACTTCACCAACGCCATCGTTATTATGACATCTAATCTCGGCTCGAACATCATCCACGAGTGGGACGAGGAGAACGACGCAAAGCTCCAAGACAAGATGATGGAACTCCTCAAGAGCCAGTTCCGCCCGGAGTTCCTGAACCGTATCGACGAAATCGTGACATTCCGCGCCCTTTCCGCCGATGATATCGTGGCGATAGTCGATATCCGCCTCGCCGAGGTGACGAAGCTCCTCGACGCGAAAAAGCTCCGTCTGGAAGTGACCGCGCATGCGAAGTCCCTGCTCGCGAAAATGGGTTACGACCCGCATTTCGGCGCGAGACCGTTGAAACGTGTGATTCAGCATGAGATATTAGACAAGCTCGCGGTGGCGTTACTGCAAGGCGATTATATTGAAGGGACTGCGGTCAAGGTCGATGCCGCGGGACAGGAAATCGTGATAAAATAAATCTGAAGCGGGGAAAATATTTCCCCGCTTTTTCATTTCCCGTTTCACACTTCGTTCATTTCAGCGGTATTATATAATAGCGGGTGTTCCAATCCATTCTATCGATTACCCAGACGCTCCGTGAAACCGGTTATTTGATTTAACATTAACATG
>Ga0154538_132_pt7 | contig 30035 bp, 26 predicted proteins | sample RifGroF1_FD_105681 | JGI IMG/M metagenome (GOLD analysis project Ga0154538, IMG submission 105681) | Spirochaetes bacterium GWF1_51_8 | reverse complement strand
TTGTGGTAATCTAAGAATCGGATGAAAAGCCTCTTTTATTTATACAGGTCCCGTCTTTGTTACGCTACCAAATAATATAACCCAAAACAATGCTTATCCAAAAATTTATAATCCGAAATATGAATGGATTGAAACTCTATTTGGACCGTTATTCCACTTCTTATATTCAATAAAAATAAGTCCCGCATGGTTACCTTTTATAATTATGCTTGTAATATTTTTTTTAAGGGATTATAGAACTTATAAGAAGAATAATGAATTATCAGTTAAACCTATAAACTCAGTTTCTATAATTAGATCGGTATTACTTGTAATAGTATTTTTTATCATGGCACTAATTTCACAATTAGTTATGTTTTCACAGGTGTAAAGAATGAAGTAGGAGTCCCCTGATGACAAGAAATCATTGCCATAACAATTAATTTACTTCAAAATAAGGAAATTTGAATGACAGATTTACCTCTGTTTTTATCCGACTATGCGGAGAAAACAAATCTATTATGATCATCCTTAGAATAGGAGGTTAATACAAGTTTTATGATTGATGAAAAAAAAGGACATAATATTATACCTCTTGTTGTTTATACAAATATTGGGGATATGAGTAAATCTTCTGATCCACGAAAAGAGTTTGTAGAAAAAATATTTAGCCCAATATTTGATATTTTTATTAAGAATAATATTAGTCCAGGCTGGGTAAGCTTTATATTAATAACAATATTTTTTATTATATCTGAGATTATTAGCCGAAAACAAAGAAATGAAAGGTCTCAACATTTTGGGCTAGGTGTTTTTATAATGCTATTTTTATTAGTAATTTCTTTAATTACTCAAGTAACAATGTGCACGAAAGTTAAATAAGTAGAATAAAAAAAGGAGACCCCCGATGCCCGAACCAGTCAATAATCAGAATAACATAAAAATCAAGCTTCCGAAGGACTTGGGGTGAGGGGGAATCTTCTTTCTTTCCGCATAGGAAAGAAAGAAGCAAAGAAAGTATGCCGCGCAGGATGAAGCTTGGGAGAAGAGCCGGAAAATCCGAGTCGGGCGTAACACGATATATAGAAATAGGAAAATTCAGCCTTTGCAACCGAACTTACGCCCTTTATCGGATTTCCCGGGAGTAGAACGCGCTTTAAAGCGCGCGGGGAAGTAAAGCCAAACAACCAAATACAGAAACAGCCGAAGGCAAAGAAAAAATCAGCCGACACACCCTCTTATAGGGCAAGCAGTGACAGCGAGGAACGCGGGGGAAAACATATTGGATGCGAAGAAATAATTTTAGTTCGGCATAGAGGCGGGGGCGACAAATACAGAAAGGCAGGGAAAAATACAAATACAGAAATCGCCGGACATCGAGCGTAGTCGAGATGTCCGGATGACGCGCTTTAAAGCGCGCGGGCGGTTCTTCGATATTCTGAAGAGCGAGATACTCGATTGACTCCGCGGGAATCCGCGTGCTATTGAGATCGATGATTATACCCCAATTCGGCACGGATGTCGCGAATCAAACAGATTCCCGAAGGTTTTAGATTACTCGTGCACGGTTTGAGTCTGAGGCGGGTGCGACCCGATCTCCCATTACCATTGCAGCCACTCTATATTACCGCGACCTGAAAGTCATCCTCGTAGATCACACGTCCAGGGAAGTTCGTGTAGACTACGTCGTAGGGCACTTCGTATTTCTCGAGTATTTTCAGCAATGGGATCAATTTTTCCAGCATATGTAGGGTTTTGTTGTTTTTGAAGTAAGTGATCGCCTTATCCGGGTTGCCGTCATTATAGAACGGCGGATTCGGCAGGTATTCCTCGAACCATGCTTCTATTTCTTGGAACAACTTGATCTCTTCCGGATTCAGAGCCCCTGCGGTCATGAGGTGATGTACGGCGCCGAAGATTCCGACCGGTTTACCGGTCTTACCCGAATATCTGACCTGAATACGCAGATATTTCATTTCCTTCATACTCGCTTCCGACGAATTTCGATTTCCATATTGTATTCGTTTTAAAGAATTCTTACGACTTTCTGATAGAGGTTTTTTAAATCGTATTCACGGCAACGGAAACCGGTACCGTGATTCCGTACGGCGCCGTTTTCTTTTAAATGCATTCTGATATCGATTCCCACTAACGAGCGTTCGAAGGCTTCGATAAACTTTCGGGTTTCCGGTTCGAGCAGCAGGTATGCCTCGTTGTAGAAAAAATGCTCTCTATTTTCTCTCATCTCGCTCTCGGCTATCACCAGCAGGACTCTGCTTAGTTTAGTGCTGAATTTTCCAACTAATACAAACAAATCCCATTCGGCTAAACAAGTATCGGTTTCATATAACGAAATTGTGTTCTTTATTCTATCGATCCCGATACTTAAATTCGACGAGTTGTTCTGATTATTGAACACCGTGTTATATAACGCCGGGCGACCTTTCTCATCTTTATATCCAAATCGATCGATCACATCTTTTTGAGAAACTTTCCAAACAGCTTTATTAAAGGTGAATAAGGTGATCAGATTTGCCGATTTCTTTCTTGTTGTCTTAATCTCGAATCGTCCGCCGATATCAGGAATTGCGATATTTGTCTCCTGCAACCCCATTTCACTTTCGAATGTATACCCTATCCCCGTATCGCCTTTCCGCAATGAAGGAAAAAAACCTCTATTTTTTATTGTCTCCATTTTTTCTTTCAATTCTTTCTGATTCATCATCTCCCCTTGAAAATCACGATATATTCATAATTCATCGTCGTGCAAGTTTCACCCTTGATGTTAGACGGTGAATTCTTTATCGCCATTCTTTTATTCGATATTTTTCTGACTCTTGTCGCGATATGTTCCAATCCGAAATACTCAAAAAAATCGACGATAATCGTATCCATGGGAATTGTGATTCCTTTGACATTTCGGTTACCGACAATAAAACATACCGTTGCGTTTTCATTGAGCTGACGTGCGATGTTTTTGATACAGATTAGCAAATCGGTAAAAAAGATCCCGACTTCCCTCGCGCGCTTTATGTCCTTCAATGCTATTAGGTTCAGTGTGTCGTTCAGGTTCTGGGAGATATTCGATTTTTCGGAGCTTCGGCTGTACGATCCGCCCAGCAGATAGTTATCCAGCCTTAAATCTGCATCCCCGAACGGATTCAAACCTTTTATCCACTCTAAACCGAAACTCGAAAACTGCCCGTAAGCAACTGTCGTTCTACTATCGCCGTATGGGGGTGAAGTGATTATTAAGTCTATTTTTTCATCGAAAGGAATTCCCATCCGCAAATCTCTTTGAAAGAGATGAAAATTGTCGTGAAGTTTATCTTTTTGTAAAACTGAATAATATCCGGCAAGTGTCCGAAGATAAATACCATAGGTATCGGTAAATTGTTTCTCTATTTGCGCGGGAGACATCCTTACCCGTTTAAACTCGCCTTTTTTTGTATAGGACACTTTTCGTACTGTTGTCGAAAAAGCGGTCAGGAAAAGCATTTTTACCTGATTATTATCGATCCGGGAAATCGCATTCCGGATTTTCCCTAAATCATTGACGACATCGTTCCCATACCAGTACTCGATATTTTTTATTTCCGGGATACTTGGGGTAAACGTTGGGTATTCCTCGGTAAAAACCTTCAGATGTTTCTCATACTCTTCCGGATCAATATTTGTTCCCCTGACATGGGCGATAAGGAGCGCTAACGGGTTGATGTCCGTCCCGTAGGCAATAAGCCCTCTTTTTACCGCTTGAACTAAAGATGTCCCGCTTCCGCAGAAAGGATCATAGAAATGTTGACCGGGCTTCCCAAATTCTTCCAATAAATCGTCGACTAATAACGGATGCAGCATCGCCGGGTAATCATGGATAGAATTCCTGCCGCTCGAAACCCTGCTTCCGGCAAAGTCATATTCCGCAAATCGTTCCGTTTTCTTTTTATGGAATACTGCAAGATCGTCTTCATCCTGAATGACAGTTACCTGAAACCGGGTCTCCATAGGCACCTCAATAAACATCTGTAAATTCTATCATAAAAAGGCGGTTTTTACAATGATTCCGCTCATCACTCCAGCACTTCCCGCACACGCCCGATAGCTCCAGACTCAAGGCGCACCTTGATCCCGCGCGAATGGTACGGCGCGCTAGTAAGGATATCCTTGACATAACCCTCGGTCAGTTCGCCGGACTTCTGGTCTTTCTTTAAGATGATATTGACATGCGCCCCGCGCGTAATATCCGCGCGATTTGTTCCGTCCACAGAATGCTCCTTTACAGGCTTAGTGCCGCAGTTTCAGTTCTATATTGAGGATAAAACCCGCCGATTCCAGCCTCGCCCGCATTTCCTTCGTGGGTTCGTTCCCGGTATACCCGTTCATCCCCTCAAGCGCCGAGGTCAGGATTTCTAACGGCAGGAGCGCGCACGCGGTACAGTAGAAGCTCTTCGAACGGCCCTCGTCGTATGCCCCGAGCAGTTTCTCGAGGACACCCCGTCTCGCCGACTGTTCCGCGAGCAGACTGTCCAGTCCCCCCTCCGCGATCCAGCTCGAGTTCTTCGCGACATTGCGGTGGGTGACAAACGAGTCCTTCTCGCCCGTCTCGTTCGCGAACTTCGCGCATGGGAAACTCCCGCACTGCCCGCAGAACTCCAGTGAGTGCTTTTTGACACAGCAGGTGACAAACCCGCAGGAGGGATGCTTCTGCTCGAACTCCGCGCCGCCGCATCCGGGACAACGCGAACTCCCGTCGGTGTAGTAACGCGGACAGAGGCCGCATTCCAGCCCGCAACACCCGATCTCGGGATGCGCCCGCAAACCTTCGTTCATTCTTCCCCCGAATCCGGTTTTTTTGCCCGATACGGCATATTCATATACTTATCCCCGATACGCAATTCGTCCAGCATCTGCGCAAGGCGTTTCGCGCGCGTCGCAGGCCGGACAGCCCGTTCGATCCACCCGATATAGTCGTTGCGCTGGTAGGGCGGACGCGCGTCGTACTTTTCGGTCAGACCCGCGTTTTCGAGCGCCTCACGGAAATAATCCGGCATCGGGTAACGTTCCCGCGGACGGGCGGGTTTTCTCTCCATACTCACAGGCCTTTCCTAGTGAAGCACAGTTCAGGCTTTCGTTTCTTCTTTCGGCTCGGTACCGAATACGAAGTCCCAAAGCCTGCTGGTCACCCCGAAACGCTTGTCGGGTGAGACCGCGTGGTGCTTCATGTGGTGCGAACGCACTTGCATTAGGTAGCCGCTTTTCATACGGAAATGGTGAGTGGCGTAATGGGTGAGGTCGTACATGAGGTATCCGAGAGCCGTGCCCGCGAACATGGGCTTCGGCCAAAAATCCAGCCCGAAAAGGAGATCGAAAATAAGAAAATAGAGCGAGTAGAAGAACACACCGAGCGGAACACTGACCATCGGAGGCATCACAAGCCGGGTTTTCACCATAGGCTGGAGGTGATGGTTACCGTGAAAAAGGAAGTTTATCCGCTTACCGAACTCCGACTTGGGATGATAATGGAATATGAAACGGTGAATCGTGTATTCCCAGAATGTCCACAGGAACACCCCGGCAAGAAACGCCGGCGCGATATGCCAGAAAACACCCCATGCGCTCGATTCCATAATAGACAATGTCAGGAATATCCCGACTATCGGTATCCAGACAACAGCGACTGTTACCGGTGAAATATGAGTAAAAAACTCCAGCGCGTCGGATTTGAAAAGACGAACCGGCACCTCATTTCTGGTGGTCGTTTCCAGCATAATAACCTCCTTCTCGGTTTCGCTTATGGTCACTTCCTGTAACCGCCCCTTCAACTCCCAGTATATCCCGGCATGCTCCGCGAACTCAAAATGAAACTTAAGAAAAATTTTTAATCCGTGAGAACTTGTAGTGAGCGCAGTCGAACTATTGGGGTCAAACATTTTATCCCAATTTATCGCGGGTCACACGGATTTTCCGGATTCGCGCGGATAAAACAGTTTTTGGAACCGCCCTCATTCTATCGATTCCGGGCGCTTTACGCAATAATCTTACGAGTTATATCGGGAATGAGAGTCATTGAAGAGCGAGGCGCGCGAGATTGAAATAAATCGGGAGAAATTTTTGAAATGCGGTATTCAGGAAGAAAAAGGAATTGCCCGGGACGGGATTTGAACCCACACATCCTATACGGACACTAGACTCTGAATCTAGCGCGTCTACCAATTCCGCCACCCGGGCATTACTTATAGATACTCATTGTAGCGTGTCCCGCGAAAATTTTCAAGTTATTCGGCGGTGTTGTTTTCATACTCCGACTCAGCCCGATTGAACATGCTTTCAGTTATCACCTCGCTGCTTTTTTCTCGAATAAATATCAATATAAACAAAAAAAAATAGACAAGATGTTCCTTCGATAGTATAATACACCGTCGTAATTTCGATTCTATTTCACCGAGGTGAATCATGGATGAATCAAAGCTCAAGGAAATCAAATCCGCCGAATTAGAAGCACAAAAAATCGTCGATGACGCAAAACAGGATTACTCACGGATCGTTCATTCGGCCGGCGAGGAAGGCCTTCAGCTTCTCGATTCCGAGAAGAAGCATGTCAAAGACGACTGCCGGGCGTTGACGGAAAAATACAGGAAGGAAGGCGAAGCCGAAGCTCAATCCGCTCTTGCCGGGCTCGAATCCGGGAAGAAATCGATCGAAGACCAAGCCGCCTCCGCACGCACCCATGCCGCGGATTACCTGATCGATCAATTGAAGGAAAAATATGGCAGTCGTTGAGATGCGCAAGCTCTCGCTTTCTGTCCATGACAGTTCGCGGGAGAAACTGATAATCGACCTCCAGAAAGCCGGATGCCTGCACATATCGCTGATCACCGCTCCCGAAGATGAAACCGCCGAGCCGTCGGGGCTATCCCCTGTCGGGATCGAACTCGAGGATATCGAGAACCAGATCGCCGAGCTCGAAGACGTGATCGGGTTTATCGAGGGTCAGGTTCCTCATCCGAAAGTGGGGCTTCTCAAAAAACTTTCCGCCGTACCGCCCACGGTCACCTATGAAAAAATGGGCGAGGTTTACCGTAAATTCAATCTCGCGATGAACCTCCGCGAAGTTAAAAATATCGAGAAAAAGTTTAAGGACGCGCAGAATAGACTCCTCGGCCTCCTGAAAGAAAAAGAAGACCTTATATTATGGAAGGACAGCGGTATCGATCTGGATGTCCTCAACGGCAAAAGTCCGTTTGTCGAAGGGATTTCCGGATACATACCCAAGTCCGAAGAAGAGCAGATTGTCGAAAAGATCAAGGGTGTTTCCCGGTATGTCGAGGTGTTCCGGGCGTTCGAATCTCCCGGCGATGTCTATCTTTACATCGTCTTCCTGAAAACCGAGAAAAACCTTATGATCGATTCCCTGCGCGACCTCGGTTTCGCGCCCATCACTCTTTCTGCGCGTGTGGGCGATATCCAGGACGCTGTCGAGAAGATCGACGACGAGATTGTAATCGTCTCCGGGAATATCGAGATATACCGTTCGTTTATCGTCGATTATTCGGATTATTTGGATAAATTCAGGATTATCTACGACTACCTCCTGATCAAGCGCGAACGTCTCGAGGGCGAGGCAAAGGGTATGAAGACCGTCTCGGTTTCCCATTACCTCGGATGGTTCCCGAAGCGCGAGGAAAAAAGGATACGCGCGATATTGGATACTTATTCCGACATCGATTACACGGTGAGCGTTCCCGCCGGAGAGGACGCGGAACAGGTGCCCGTCATGATTAAGAACTCTTTCCTCGCAAAACCGTTCGAATCGATCACGGGAATGTACGGTAATCCGGTATACGGGCATAGCCCCGACGCTACCGCGCATATCACCCCGTTCTATTTTATCTTTTACGGTATCTGTCTCGGCGATTTCGGCTACGGCCTATTCATGCTGCTTGTGTTCGGTTTCCTCGGGATTGTCGCGCGGAAAAACCCCGGCACGAGCCGCTTCATGGCTCTGCTCGCTCTCGGCGGGTTGTCGTCGATGATCTTCGGTATCCTTACAGGCTCGTTCTTCGGCGATCTTTTCGCTGTCTATATCAGGATCGATATCATCGCGAGCGCCGGCCTGATCAGCCCGATGAAGTCACCTTTACTTGTTTTGTATTTCTCGCTTATCCTCGGCGCGATCCATCTTCTCTACGGTATTACCTTAAATATGATAAATATGATGAAGACCAGCGTCGTCGATGCGATCTTCGAGAAGTTCTCATGGATCGTGTTCCTTTGCGGTTTTTTCGGGTGGGCGATCTTCAGCTGGATCACCGAAATGGTGAATTCCTCTCTCGCGTCTCTGACACCCCAAACCGGCAACTGGATTGTTCACGTCCCCACTCTCGACGCGCTCGGGATGAATATCATCGTGGGACTGATGCTCGGCGGTATGGCGATGATCATGATCAATTCGTTCCGCAAGGGGAAAAAGACCGTCGGCGGATTTATTGTCAGCTTTTTCGGCGGATTATATAGTCTCTACGGGACTTCGGCGTTCGTGAGCGACCTCTTGTCCTACGCGCGTCTTCTTGCTCTCGGGCTTTCCGGCGGTATTATCGCCAATGTCTTCAATATGCTGGTATTCATGATGAAGGACAGCATGCCGGGAGTGGTTGGCTGGATTGTCGCGATACCTCTGCTGATATTCAGCCATTTATTCAACCTGACGCTTTCCGCGTTCGGCGCGTTCGTCCACGCGATGCGTTTACAGTTCGTCGAGTTTTTCTCGAAGTTCATGGAGGCAGGCGGCGCGTCCTATACCCCGCTCCGTGAAGAAGGCGTTTATTACAAAGTGACCCATGTGAAAGAAGAAAATAAAATATGATATTGGAAGTATGGAGGATAAAATGAGGAAATCACCGATCTATGTCGCGTCCATTGTGGCCGGACTTCTCTTAATGGTATTATCGGTCGTCCCGATGTTCTCGCAGGAAACGAATGCGGGTGAGACATTTGCTGAACAGTTTTATGAAAAAGAAACGTCCGCGCAGGATAAAATAGAGCCCCAGAACGCCGAGAAGGCCGCCGAGGGCGACGCACAGGGCTTTACGATAGGGATGGCGCTCGCGATCCTCGGGGCTTCTCTCGCGGCAGCGGGCGGCGGTTTCGGTTCCAGTGTCGGTGTCGGTATTGCCGGCGAGGTCGGTAACGGGGTATTGAGCGAGGACGACAAGAAATTCGCTCCCGTGCTGATCCTTCAGGCGCTTCCCGCGACACAGAGTATCTACGGTATGCTCACCGCGTTCATCATCATGCAGAAGATCACGATCGGGCTCTCGTTCGAGAAAGGGCTCAATCTCCTCTGCGCCGCCGTGGTGGTCGCCGTAGTTCAGCTGATTTCCGCGATCTGGCAGGGTAAGGTGTCCGCCGCGTCCATGCAGCTCATCGCCCGCAAGCCCAAACAGATGGGTCAGGCTATCATATTGCCCGCCATGGTGGAAACGTTCGCGGTGTTCGGGCTTCTGGTCGGTATCATTTTAATCGGTATTGTCAAGTAGCTGGCAACGTAAGGAGTCTTTCATGGCACTCGAAGATATCAAGAAAAAAATAATATCCGACGCCGAAGAGAAGAAAACTCTTCTGCTCGATCAGGCCGAGACCAAGAAGGCCGAGGTGATCGCGCAATATAAAGTTCAGGGCACGGATTATAGAAAGGTCATGACCGAAAGGACGGACGCCGAAGGACAGGGCATCAAGCGCGGTATCGTGACCGACGCCAAGTTGCGGGTGAAGAACGAGCTCCTCGCCAAGAAGCGCGAGATCATGGCCTCGGTCACCCTCGACGCTAAGGCGCGTTTCCTCGCATCGCCGGACTACCCGTCGCTCATGAAGTCGCTTGTGCAGAAAGCGCTCGTGTCCAAAAAGGAAGAGGTCGTCGTTTCCAAAAACGAAAAGACCCTCGGGCAAAGCTGGCTCGACGATGTCAATAAGGCGGCGGGCGCGTCGTTAAAATTCGCCGAACTCAAGGGCGAGTTCTCCGGCGGCGTGATCGTCGTCGATAACGATATCTCGGTCAATATTACCATCGATACCCTTTTCAAAATCATGAAAGAGGATATCGAGAAAGATTTCGCGAAAATACTGTTTCGTTGAGGCTCGAATGAATAGTTGGGGTTTTGCCTCCGGGCGCATGAGAAGCCTGGAAAACTATTTTCTTCCCTATACAACTCTGGTGCGCTGGAGCGAATCCGCGACGCCCGAAATCTTCCAGAAATATGTCAAGGACTCGGTTTACGGGGACATCTTCAACGAGAGCAACCTCTTCAAGTACGAGACCGTGCTCGAGGATCATCTCCAGGGCATCTATAACGAAATCCTGAAGATCGTACCCGACCCGCGTATTGTCCGGGTTCACCGTCTCTCGAGCGACCTCAACAATATCAAGATCATCTATAAGGCCAAGGCCTCGGGGCACGAAGTCAACTGGGAGATTCTTTCTGAAACCGGGACATACTCTCCGGAAGACCTCTTCCCGATCATCGAGGAGAAGGTCTATTCCAAACTCCATCCCTCGCTCGATAAGGCCCTCCGTCTGATGGACGAGGAGTTCAAGCGCACGGGGAATATCCAGTTAACCGAGTTCATCCTCGATAAGGCGTTCAGCGACCTCCGTTTCGACCTGCTGAACGGCGCCGAATACCGCAACATCTCCGGGTTCTATAGGACGCATGTCGACCTCGAGAATATCAAGAACATTCTCCGCGCGAAACGGCTGGATATCGACAGGGCGTTTGTCCCATATGTCCTTCTCGACGGCGGCAGAATCGACAGGATGTATCTCGAATCGGTGTATTCCGGACAGCTTTCCGACCTCGCCGAGGAACTGATCCGCGGGCGTTACGGCGAAATGCTCTCCGAGGGTATCCGTACCGTGCTCGAAAAACGGCTCTACAGCATCTTCGAGAAGACGATCGACGAGCACCTGATGACGATTGTCGGCAGGTTCCGTTACGCGGCCACCGGGCCGGAAGTGGTGGAAGGTTATATCCAGCGCAAGCTGATGGAAATGAAGAATTTAAAGATCGTTTTTATAGGCGTATTGAACGGGATGAACCCGGAAGAAACGAAAGGACGGATCAGAAATGCCGGACTCTCATAAAATAGCGGTGATCGGTACGACCGATACGATCATGCCCTTCCGCGCTATCGGGGCGCAGGGATACGAGGCTTCGGACGCCAAGACCGCCGAATCCATACTCGACGACCTGCTCCAAGGGCAGTTCGGGATCATTTATATAGAAGAAGCGTTCGCGAACGAGTTTTCCGATAGAATTATGCGCCTCAACAACACCCACCGGAACGTTTCGATCACGTCGGTACCCGGCTCAAAAGGCGGCACGGGCGTATCGATGGCGAAAATCCGGACATTGGTCAAACGCGCGATCGGGATCGATATTTTCGGGGAAAAAGAAAAAGCCAAGTAGCCATAGAGAATCTTTACAGGAGACGAAAGATGAATGAAATCCAGGGAAAGATCATAAAAGTAACCGGACCGCTGGTCATCGCGAGCGGAATGACCGGCGCGAAGATGTTCGATATGGTGAAAGTGGGCGACCTCGGCTTGATCGGCGAGATCATCCAGCTCCGTAACGACCAGGCGTTCGTGCAGGTCTACGAGGACACGTCCGGCATAGGCCCCGGCGAACCAGTCGTCTCCACCGGCGCGCCTCTTTCGGTCGAACTTGGGCCGGGACTCCTCGGGAACTTTTTCGACGGTATCCAGCGCCCGCTCGAAGGTATTTCCAAAGCCTCGGGAAGCGCGTTTATCGCGCGCGGTATCGATGTCCGCCCGCTCGATAAGGACAAAAAATGGGACTTCATCCCGACCGTTAACCCGGGCGATCAGGTCGAAAACGGCGATATCATCGGCGAGGTCAAAGAAACCGACCTGATTACGACAAAAATCATGGTACCCTATGGTATCAATGGAACTATACAGAAGATAGAAAAAGGCGCTTTCACTATCGATACGGTAGTCGCGGTGGTCAAGACCGCCGACGGCAAGGAAGTTCCGCTTACTATGACGCATAAATGGCCGGTACGTGTACCGCGCCCTGTCAAGAAGAAACTCCCGCCCAAAATACAGATGTACACCGGACAGCGTATCGTCGATACGTTCTTCCCCATCGTGAAGGGCGGAACCGCCGCCATCCCGGGGCCGTTCGGGAGCGGGAAGACCGTGACACAGCACCAGCTCGCGAAATGGTCGGACGCGGAAGTCGTGGTCTATATCGGGTGCGGCGAACGCGGTAACGAAATGACCGACGTGCTGATGGAGTTCCCGGAGCTGATCGACCCGAAATCCGGGAAGCCGCTCATGGACCGCACGGTGCTGATCGCGAACACATCGAACATGCCTGTCGCCGCCCGTGAGGCGTCTATCTATACAGGAATCACTCTCGCGGAATACTTCCGCGACATGGGATATAACGTCGCTCTGATGGCGGACTCGACCTCACGTTGGGCGGAAGCGTTACGTGAAATGTCGGGCCGTCTCGAGGAAATGCCCGGCGAAGAAGGCTATCCCGCCTATCTCGGCTCGCGCCTCGCGACGTTCTACGAGAGAGCCGGTATGGTGCAAATCCTGAACAGTAAAAAAGATATTACCGCATCGATCAGCGTAATCGGCGCGGTATCGCCTCCCGGAGGAGACTTCTCCGAGCCGGTGACGCAGAACACCCTCCGCGTGGTCAAGGTCTTCTGGGCGCTCGACTCGAACCTCGCCTACCAGCGCCATTTCCCGGCGATCAACTGGCTGGTGAGCTACTCGCTCTATAACGACAGCCTTTACGAGTTCTGGAAGGACAACCTCGGCGAGGAATGGATCGAGGTCAAGACCGAGGGGATGAAGATTCTCGAGGAAGAAGCGGAACTGAAGGAAATCGTCCGCCTTGTCGGTATCGACTCCCTCACCCGCGAACAGAGGGTGATCCTCCTGACCGCGAAAGCGATCCGCGAGGACTTTCTGCACCAGAACGCCACTCACGAAGTGGACACCTACTCGTCGATCGGCAAGCAGATGAAGATGATGACGACGATCACGATGTTTCACCATTACGCGATGGACGCAGTGCATCGCGGCGCGGATTACGAATCGATAGAACTGATGAAAGTACGCGAGAAATTCGCGGATATGAAATATGTACCCGAGAAGGATATCGAGACTCATTTCAGCGGCCTCGAGAAGGAAATCCGTCAGGAGTTCTCGTCGTTAATAACGGTAGAAGGTGGCGCGCATGCTTAAAGAATACAAAACTATCGGAAACGTAGAAGGACCGCTTCTCGTTGTCAATAAAGTCAGCGGGATCAAGTTCGACGAGCTGGTCGAGATCGAGCTCGGCAACGGCGAACTTCGCCGCGGAAAGGTGCTCGAAGCCCAGACCGATAAGGCGCTTGTCCAGGTGTTCGAAGGAACGTCCGGGATCGACGTGCAGAACGCGAAGGTGACTTTCCTCGGTAAAGTGGTGAAGATCCCCGTGGCGCCGGACCTGCTCGGGCGCGTGTTCGACGGATCGGGACGGCCTATCGACGGCGGCCCGGAAATCATCGCCGAGAAGTACCTCGATATCAACGGTTCCCCGATCAACCCGTTCAACCGCGACTACCCCGCCGAGTTTATCCAGACCGGTATTTCCGCTATCGACGGTATGAACCCGTTGGTACGCGGCCAGAAGCTCCCTATCTTCTCCGGTTCCGGCTTGCCTCATTCGAGGATGGCGGCGCAGATCGCGCGTCAGGCCCGAACCCTCAAAGCGCATGAAAACTTCGCGGTGGTATTCGCCGCGATGGGTATCACATACGAGGAAGCGAACTTCTTCATGGAAGACCTCCGCCTCACCGGGGCTATCGAGCGCACGGTGATGTTCATTAACCTCGCGGACGACCCGGCTATCGAACGTATCGCGACGCCGCGTATGGCGCTGACCGCCGCGGAATACCTCGCGTTCGACCTCGATATGCACGTGCTCGTGATCCTGACCGACATGACGAACTACTGCGAAGCGCTCCGTGAAATCTCCGCTGCGCGTAAGGAAGTACCCGGGCGCAGAGGCTATCCCGGCTACCTCTACACCGACCTTTCGACCCTTTACGAACGCGCCGGTAAGATCAAAGGCCATACCGGCTCGATCACCATGATCCCGATTCTTTCGATGCCGGAAGACGATAAAACTCACCCGATCCCCGACCTGACGGGATATATCACCGAGGGCCAGATCATCCTCGCCCGCCCGTTACACGGAAAGGGTATCTACCCGCCTATCGACGTACTGCCGTCGCTCTCGCGTCTGCGCGATAAGGGTATCGGCAAGAACCGCACCCGTGAGGACCACGCCGACCTCGCGAACCAGCTTTTCGCGGCATACGCCCGAGGGAAGGAAGCGAAGGAACTCGAAGCGATCCTCGGCGAGGGCGCATTGACGCCGGTCGATCTCAAGTTCTCTCATTTCGTCGACCGTTACGAGGGCGAGTTCGTCCGTCAGGCCGACCATGACGACCGCGTGATCGAGAAGACGCTCGAGATCGGATGGGACCTTGTCGCAGACATCCCTGTCGCGGAACTCAAACGTATCCGTCCCGAGTACAAAGAAACATATCTCCAGCCTATCCTGAACCGAAGGATGGAAAAGCAGGGAGCGGTAGATGCAAAAGATTAATCCGAACCGGATGGAGCTTTCGAACCAGAAGAAGAAGCTGAAAGTCGCCACCCGGGGCCACAAACTCCTTAAGGACAAACAGGACGCGTTAATCAAGATATTCCTCGAGAAAGTGCATCAGGTGCGGATATTGCGCGCCGAGATCGAAAAAGAGCTCCAGGCCGCTTACGCCTCGTTTCTGATCGCCCGCAGCGGGATGGACAAGTTCACCGGCGACTCGATCTTCCTCGCGTCGAGCGTCACAGTCAACCTCATGCGCAGCCTTGTCAACAATATGGGTGTTAAAAGCCCCGAGTTCCAGTTCTCCCAGCACGGCAACCTTCACGCCTACGGCCTTGTGGGGACATCGGGCGAGCTCGACACCGCGCTCGAAATCTTCTCCGGCGTCCTGCAGAAAATGGTCAAGCTGTCCGAGATGGAAAAGATGGTCGAGATGATGGCGCTCGAGATCGAAAAGACCCGCCGCCGTGTCAACGCCCTCGAATACCGCCTGATCCCCGAAACGAACGAGATCATCCGCTTTATCAAGATGAAGCTCGACGAAATGGAGCGTTCGAACCTCTCCCGCCTGATGAAGGTGAAGGACATCGTCAGGAAGGAATAAATAGGAGGATACCTATGGCTATTGATGGAAAAAGTGCGGTACAAAAAGCAAAAGATTATTTTACTGATCTTACTGGAGTTACAAAACCTTTCATAGAAGCAGTATTTCAAGAAAGAAATATTTGGAGAATTGTTTTTGGTTTTTTTGAAGAACCACCTCAATACAAAGAGGGTGACAAGTTGATACTACCCCCAAGAAAAGTGTATAAAGAAATCCAGGTTGATAGTGAAACAGGAAGTGTACTTGCTATGAAGTTTGTTGAAATTGACAAAATCATCGAACACTCGTAATGATTCCTTCATTTATTGTTATTGATGCAAATCTACTTATTCTTCTCCTTGTTGGTTTATATAACGAGAATCAAATAAAAGCCTTTAAACGCACCGCAAATTTTACAGTGAAGGATTATGAGGTCATCAAGTTTTATTTTAATAATGCGGAAAAAGTCTATATCACCCCGCATATCCTCACTGAAGTTTCAAATCTTACGGATAGGTATTGGAATAACTATAATCTATTTAATACATTTAAAGCATTAACAAAATCGCAAATTGAAGTCTATATCCCAAAAGAAAAATTGCTTGGTTTTCAATTTCTGCCGCAAATAGGCATCGCCGATTCCTCATTATACTTCGCGGCTAAGGAAACAAATAGTGTTGTTATTACAGACGATGAAGAATGTGTTCCTTATTTGGAGTCGCTCGATTGTAAAGTATTGCGATTCAGTGTAATTCAGAAACTAATGAGAGGTTGATCCTCTTTTCCTCTTGATTTACCTAAATAGTTTTGCCATACTTATTGATAAAAGCTATAAGAACAATAGTTATAATCCGCGTTCATCCTTAAAATCCGTGCCATTCGCGACTAATTGGGGTTATATATTTATCCCAATTAAACACGGATGGTTCGGCATCCCGCTGAGAAAGCGGGACAAGTGCTCACCACAAGTTCTGCGGATAACACGAAGCTACACGGATCAGGAAAATAAGCAAAACCGGATAGGTATACAAGCATGAAAATAAACATCTTGGACGGCGCGAATATCGATATCGACCTCGTTTCCGAGGGTCATGCCCCGTGGAAGCAGATGAAATGCCCGTGGAACGAAGCGGAGGGCGTCGCAATCCACCGTTGCGCTGTGAAAAACACGTCGATCTGCGAATACTTCTGCGGGATAGAATATCTCGATAACGTCCTCTGCTGTTACCCGGAGAAGAACACATCGGTCGATCATAATGTTTCCGATTAGCAGTTTACCCCCATTAAACGCATCTCCTCTTGATTTAGCGTCCATTCCGTATTATACTTAATTAGACTTGAAAGCGAGGTACAATATGACCGATTATACCTATAAAGCTGTAATCGAACCTCAAGAGGCAGGCGGATATACGGGTTACATCCCTTCTCTGCCGGGGTGTATCACGGAAGGCGAAACGTATGAGGAAACGGTTGCAAATCTGAGAGAGGCTTTAGAGTTATATATCGAAACCGCTCAGGAAAAGAAAATCGAAATCCGCGAGGACACCTCTCGGATTATTGAAATGCATATCGGATTTTAACTATATGAGTAAAGATTTCCATCCTTTAACCGCGAAGGAAGTGATAAAAGTATTAGAACGAATAGGATATTCTTTTCATCGTCAGAAAGGGAGTCACGGGGTTTATTACAAAGACGCATCTATTGTTATCGTCCCTATACATAGCGGGCAATTAAAACCCGGAACACTAAGACAAATAATTAAATCGACTGGATTATCAACAGCGGAATTCTATCAACACATTTAATCAGAAATCCATTTCTCGCCTGATAACAGAGAAGTACATTTCCAACGGAGGGGATACAAATCTCCAGTATATTTATTTCTCCGCCTGCCAAATGGGTATTCTCCGCGAGGAATGGGAATCGACATTCGCGCCGGCGAAAATCGTGCTGTTCGACAGCGATTCGGCGATGCTCGAACACTTTGTGTGGATATGGACGGAGGGCTCGTCGGTGATTACCGGTCTGAAATAAAACACAATCAAATCCGTCCGCGCTCGTCTATCCTCGAATGAGTTGAATTTTTTCGGGAGCCGCGTTATAATTTTCGATATTCTCCGTATATCTTCTATACGTTCAGGGGACTGGATATGAAACTATTCGCCATATTTTTCATGTTACCGTTCGCGCTTCTCTCGTGCGCTCTTTTTAACGAGCTTCTCGAGCCGTCGGATGTCAATTATGCGGTCGTGCCGTCGTTAAAAATAACATCTCTCTCCAATAACCAGATCGTCGGTCAGGGGTACACTCTTTCCGGCGAAATCAAAGGCTTGTTCGCTAAAGCCGCGAAAATAAGATTGATTATTGACGGGAAAATCACCCAGACCTCGATTCCTTCCGGGAATATGTGGAGCATCGCATCTTCGGTGACATCTTTAGGCATTCATTCAAACTCCGTCTGTGTGATCGGTACGGACGGAAAAGTATTTCCTGAAACTTTGCTGATAGTCAATCAGTATAACATTCCTCTCTATCATATTCCGCTCGCTGATAATCAGATCATGGTGATTTATGACTTCTCGGGCACCTACGATCCCTACGAATGGGGTGTCGTGCCGTTTGTGTATGGCGACGTTAGCAGTTTTATTGCAGGGGCGTATAATGGGATAAATTGTACCAACGGAGGCATTACTATTACCGGAACGGGGCCGCAAGTCTTGAAATACGATGCTATATCCGGTTATTATTACAATTTATTTACTATTCCAGATAATACTACTTACTCGTTTGAATTTGGTTTAGGAAACTATTCCACTTCCGGTTGGACAGAGTTAGTAAACGATTTTAGAAACGTCTATGGAAAAATAAATTCTACATTACTATTTGACAGGTTGTATATTAAAAACAAAAAAATCGACGGATTTAACAATTTTCAAAGCGGATATTTTAATACTCCCGACCAATATATTAACGGAACTACAATTTACTCGGATTATAAACGTTTATATATGAATGTTGGAGATCATACTGGCTGGAGTCTTCATCTCTCCGGCGGTATCATCGAAGCGATGCAGGTGAGAATCGTGTGGACGAATGTCCCTAGTGTTATTGCCTGTACAACTCCATCGACCTTTTGGTACCCGTTTGCTAAGCTCTGTTCGAATTCGAGTACTCTGATGATTACTCCAAATATGCCACCGGTCATTACAGGGGATCGAATCCAGATTTTCACTAATGGAACTTGGAATAGCGGTACTTTTAACGGTTTGGAGATTACTGAAATGAACGTCACTAACCATACTATGGAAATACTTCTCAATCTCACTCCCGGTACACCCCGAACCATCAAGTACAAATTTGTAAATAAATACGGCTGGGACTGGGGCGAACAGTCATGGGATTCCTTTATCGCCCTGCCGACATATAATCCGGGGTATATAATCGGAATTACTAATAATTTTGAATAATCTAGACTTAATATAAAAGAGCCCCGCGTCCGCGAGGCTCTTCCGGTTTATGGATGTTGTATTAATTACTTCACCTGTCAGTTTTTTTCATTCTTTATCTCAATAATCCCCAATTATTAATATCCGATATCGAAATGCCAGTCCATCCCGTAGTTGTTTTCCCAACGGTTCGCGCTGTCGTGGAAAACAAGGTCGAACTGACTGCGGTAGCCTTCGACATTGACGGTCTTGCTGTAAAAGCCGAGCCAGCTTCCGCGGTAGTACGCCGCGTACATTGCCTCGTCCTTGACATTCTGCCAGCCGTCCACCCCGTAATGGGCATAGACCGGTTCGCTTAACGTCCCGTTGGCATAGACCACCGAGATATACTTCGAGCCGTCATAGGCCTTGCTGGGGTTGATAATCACGATCGGCTTGACGTTCATATGGAAGTCGCCGCCGCCGTTGTTATCCCAGACCCCGTTTCCGAAAAAGACGAAATCGAGATACTCGGCGTTGTTCGGAATTTTCACCATGATCGACGAGTAGTTCGCCGACGAGTAATAGGTGGAACTGCCCATGAACTGCATGTTGGTATCGGCGACGTTCTGCCAGTTGTTCCATCCGTAATGGAAGACGGTGTTGCTGGAGAGCGACGGGCCGGAGTAGTTCACAGTCAGCCATCCCGCGAAATCCGCAGGTTCCCCATAGACATACGCCTTGGAGTAGCTGAACGACACGATACGGTCATAGACCTTGACCGCATAAGGCTGACCTTTCGAGTCGGCCGCGACATTCCCCTCGAGATCGACAATCTTGTAATAGAGAGTATCGCCGGCGTTCTGCGGGATACTCAGTTCGGCGGTAAAACTACCGAAGCCGGAATTCTTCATCTCGGTCCTTGTGGACAGACCGTCAGGCGAATAACCGTACGCCAGTAAGAGAACGGTATTGCTGTCGGTGCCGGAGAAGTACGAGCTGATACTCAGACCCTTACCTCGGACCGCGCGGGCGTCATACAACGGCCCGTGAGCTGAGACGACAACAGCACTGGGAGAGACCGATACCGGAACTATTCCGGAATCGCCGATAAAACCATAGAAAACGAGTTCCTCCGGGGTGAGGAAAGGCATAGAGGCGTCCACAGCGGGATCGCCGGTCAACACATACTCGATTTTCTGGGCGGCGTTCTGCGGCAGCTCCATTTGGGTAACGGAACAGCCTGCCGACAGGATCGCCGCGGCGAGGGTCGCAGAAACGTACAACTTTTTCATTCGAAACTCCTTTGCACTTTTTTGCACTCTTGTAGTGCGTTTTGCATTCTTTATAGGCATTATTGTAAGCGCTTCCCTTTGTTATGTCAAGTAGTTTCGCATTATTTCGCATATTTTTTTATTTTTATGTTGTGTATACGTTTTGTAGTAGTTTATATTTGTATCCGCTTGCACTTATTTTACATTTCCGGCCGCTCTTTTTATTCTCCGTATTTATATTATATTGACGTTTTGCCGAAAATGGATTGGGAGGTCGCGTTACTATATGACACATCTCGACAGCAAGGCTTACGGGCCGTTAGATATACCCGATTCCAGGGTTCTCACCCTCGTCCGCCCTATTCTGGGTTTTGACGACCTCGAGCGCTACGCGCTTATCGATATGCACGGTCTTCCCGGATTTTACTGGTTTCAGTCGGTCGATAATAAGAACGTCGCCTTGATAGTCACAAGGCCCGATAAGATCATGGAAGGTGAGTATATAGTCCAGATTCATGAACAGGAAGATATTTTTAAGGATATGAAGCTGATCAGCCGCGAGAACCTCACGGTTTATTTGATTGTCAATGTCACGCCGGATCCGAAACTGATGACCGTCAACATGATGGGCCCGATCATAGTGAACTCCGCCACCCTAATCGGCGCGCAGGTTCTTTCCACCAAATATACCGACACCCGTCATCCCGTTTTCAATAACCTTTCAAAATAAAAGAGGCCGTCCCTTCAGACGGCCTCCTCTGTTTATACCACGTTTACTTGATCGTGTAATTCTGTGTCCATATCACCGGCGTATGCGATGACACGTTGTTCACATCGCTGTCGGGTGTGTAGGTCATGGGCAGGGAACTATCGCTGTATTCATTCCACTGGTGGGTGATCACGACATAGAACTTGATCTTTTTCCCGGCGGAAAGACTCAAAGATGTTAAATTAAACTTCCCTTCGACAAAGAGGTTATCCGCGCTGATCCCGTGGTTTCCGGTAGCCCCGACGATGATATTGTCCCATCCGGTGCCGCTGGTGTTCACTTTATGCGCGAATGTCCCTTTCCATGTCTCGCTTCCGCCAATTTTAAAGAATATCGCTCCCGTGGGCTTCCAGTTTGCGTCCCATGTATCGCCGCTTCCGAAATGCGCTTCACCGCTGAGAGAAGGTGTACCTGCCGAAAGCGTATCGTCGATCTGGAAGAATACTAAGAGGTTTCTATTCCATGAGGCTAACGGATCGCTCGAGTCGACGGCAAGATAAAGGTTCGTACCGTCGTTGGCGGCATAGAGCTTCATGATGTCCACCGGCGCGAGGGTGTTGGTGCCGTTGACACTGAACGCGTTCGCCCAGTTGGCGTCTTTCGTCCCGTCGATAATCATCGTGTACTTCTGCCCGCCGACTGTCATCACATCGACCTTCACAGGCGACGCTATGACATTAAACGCGCCGTCCTCGCCGACAGCATAGACATCGTAATCAGCGCCGCTCGAAAGGCCCGTGATGTTCATCGTAGCGAGAGAACTCGCGCTGACCGAGACGTTACCGCTCTTCAGGACGGTCACCGCGCCGTAGTTGATCCCGTTCTTCACCTGAAGCGAAGAAGGTGCGGTCGCGCCGTTCGTGATAACTATATAGTAGATCTTTCCGTTTTCGCTGATCGCGGCCTTGAGGTCGAAGGACGACGAGGCGATATTCGCCGAGTAAGGCGAAACGGTAAAAGTCGGAGGCACTGCGTCGATCCCGTTCGTAGCGGTAGCTTTCATCAGGAACTCGAAGGGATTTTCGTCATTGTTGTTGATTGTCAGGGTTGCCCAATGGATACCCGCCGCCGAAGGGCTGAACTGTACGTTCACATTCGTAGATGCCCCTGCGGGAAGGCTGTAGCCTGACGGGAATGTGCAGGAGTAGTACACCGAGTTCTCGTATACCGAGCTTAGTACAAGGTTGGTATTCCCGGCGTTGGAAATCTTGAACACCTTCGATCCCGTGCCGTTATTGGTCAGGAATGTGCCGAAATCGTTGGTGTAATGGCCGTTAAGCACCGCGGCACTTCCGTAGTATACTTTGATATCCGGCGCGCTCACTCCGCCCGCGTTCGTCCCGATACCGGTTACGGTAAAGGTGAACGGGTTCCTGTCGGTGTCGTTATTGATGATCGTCACGGTCGCGTTCTTCGTTCCGCTCGATTTCGGGTAGAACGACATATAGAACACTTTTTTCTGCCCGGGCAGAAGCGGGTTCGCGTTTGCGTTGGAAATCTCGAAGTCGGAGGAATTGTCCTGGGGCGCGCTGACCGTCAGGTCGTTGTTCCCGGCATTGGAGACCGTGAAGCTGATCCACGGGCCGGATGTATTCTGGAGAAGGCTTCCGAAGTTATATCCCGCGCCGCCGTTATTGATCGCGGAAGTCCCGCGATAGACGGTGATCACCGGTTCGAGGCCGGGGGCATTGGTTAATGTGACCGTGCGGAACACATTACCGCCGGAATTGTTCTTATTGTCCTTGCCCCATGCTTCTATAGTAAACTGTCCGTCGCCGAGATTGAACACGGTCGACCATGATCCGCCCTCATAAGGAATAGTGTTGGTCGTACTCCCTATTTTGACATAGATCATGCTGACACCCGATACGTCGTAAGCGGTACCGCTCACCTGCAGAGACCCGCTGATGCCGACATAGTTCGCGGCGGGCGACTGGATAGTGATAAGCGGGGCTTCGTTATCTACCACGGATGAGGAAACATATACGATCCGCTGAGGGGTGTTGACCACTTCGCCTTCTTTGTCATGGAGCTGTGCCCAGACATAGAAGTATCCGTTATTCAGCACCGAGACCGCCGCCCTGAATGTGACAAGCTGGTTGGTGCCGTCTCCCTCGATCACCGCGGGGATGACGGTAGGTACCGTAGCGTTCGTCTTCATCACGAAAACGAATACGTTCTCTATTCCCTTTTCCCCGGCCGCGAACCCGAGCAATTCGAATGTGCTCTGCACAGTCATATTGTTGGTCGGATAAGCGATCGATATCGAAGGAACGATATCGTCGGAATAGAAGTTGGTCGAATTATTGTCGCCGATCAGGTCGCGGAAATCGTCCAGCGTCAGATCGTTCAACGACGTACATCCGATCACGCCAAGCGCGATCAAAAACAATGATACAATACTCAGTTTCCTCATTTTCCACCTCTCTGCGGATTTTACATATTAAATGTATATAAACCTACCAGGCTGAGATTTAATTCGGTAATCGTCGAATCGTAGAAGAAGAACGAATAACCGAATTCCAAACCAACCTGTAACGGATTCGCGAGTAAAAGCGTCACTTCCAAAGCGGAAGTGAGAAACACACCGAACTTCTGGGACGTACCCAGAGCCGGGCTTGTCAGGTTGCCATAAGCCGCCCCGAACGACACCAACGGCGTGATCGACAGTCTCGGGAAATCCTGAAGCGGTATCTCGATCCTGTATCCCGAGTCGAACCCCAATCCCATCTGGTATATGTTCGCCGTCAGGGTACCCGCGCCGGTCACGAAAAAGCTCGCACCGAATACTATGTTCTGCGCTGTCGGTATCCCGTTATAAAATATCTGATCCACATCGGCTCTCGCCCCTACCTTGATATGATATCCCGCCGCATCGCCGAAGAACCCCATCCCCGGCCTTAGCATCACATCCCATTTGGCATGAGCCGTACCCATAATAGTCATTAAAAACCCCATGAACACCATGATCCTGAACCGCTCCATGAATCGCTCCTTCAGTTACGATTTAATTTTTGTTATTTCACTTCCTCAATCAGGATAGTGTCGCCCGAGGCGTTGAAGGTCACCGCGCCGCCGGTCACTACCGCGGTCTGCCCGCTATAGAAATCGCGCAGCGTCGTGCCGTCGGTCCACAGACTCGCCACCTGCACGGTCGTCGAGCCGTTCGCCCCGAGTACCACGATCACTTTATCCTCATAGCCGTCTTTGTTGTAGTAACGGCTGAATATGTACGGCGTCGTGCTGATCTTAGTATGCTGTCCGGCGCCTATCGCCACATGGTTATTCCGGAACTGGCCGATCTTCTGCCAATGAGCCAGAACGGTCGTGTTGCCGGGCCACGGGTAGTCCGAACGAGTCCCCTGGTTGGGATCGCTTCCCGTGGGACCGAACGCGCGGCAGTTTTCGTCGCCGTAGTAAATCTGGACACCGCCGGGACAAAGCAGGAGAAGAGCGGCGGCCTTTTTCTGGCGTTCCGCGTCCCCGTTGTAGAATATCGAAGTGTCGTGCGACGAAATGTAGCTCAGGATATTCCACGAGTAATCGACATTAATACCGCCGGCATAGCCCGCGTAGGTCGAGTCGATCCCGCTGTAACTGCTCAGCCCGTTCTGTATCGCGCCCTGGAACCCGAAGTTGAGCACCGAATTGAATCCGGCGACAGTATGATAGTCGCTCTTGTTCGGGCCATGGCCCCATACTTCGGCGGTCATCCAGAAGGGCAGATCGTCAAGCGCCTTGGTCGGGTTGTTCGCCTTCCATGCCGCGAGGGCGGTCACACTCTGCTGTTTCAGGTAGGCCCAGCCTTCCTTCTCGACATGCTTCGCGGTATCCACACGGTAACCGTCCACACCGTACTTCAGCACCCAATCGGTGATCCACTTGACCAGATACATCCTGACCGTATAGTTGGCGAGATAGGTCGCCTTCGTGTCCGGCTTGTGCGTCATGAACGGGGGCAGATTGACATAAGTCGGGTTCTCGGTCTTGAAGTCCGGCAGGTACGACAGACAAGAGGTCAGGTCGTCGCCGCCGGGCTGGTCATATCCCGGGAGACCGGCGCGGACCCATTGCTGTCCCCACCAATTCACCCAGTTACCCGAGCTATAGTTGAAGTTATCGTGATAATTTCCAAGCGTGGCATTTTCCCATCCGGACTTCAGGACACCCGTTCCGGAGTCGAGCGGATTTGCGCCCATAAACTCGGACAGGTCTTTGATATTCGAATAGCCTGTATGGTTCATGACGATATCGAAGATGACGCGGATTCCCTTGGAATGCGCGGTGTCGATAAACGTCTTGAGGTCGTTGGTCGTTCCCATGTTCTTATCGACACAGGTATAGTCGAGGACGTAGTACCCGTGGTACGCGTAATGCTTGAAGTCGGCGCTCGAACCGCCGGTCACCCAGCCGTGAATCTGCTCGTAGGGCGCGGTGATCCAGATGACGTTCACGCCGAGGTCGTTGAAGTAGCCCTCGTTGATTTTCATAGTCAATCCGGCAAGGTCGCCGCCGTGGAACGTCCCTATATTCTGGCCGCCGTCGAGCGTACGCCCGTAGGACGTGTCGTTCGCGGGGTTGCCGTTATAGAAACGGTCGGTGATGACGAAATAGACCGTCGCGTTCTCCCAGATAAACTTGGGCAGGATGTTCGACGATTTGGTGTAGACATAGCTCACCGAATGCTCGCCGATATTGTTCAGCGCGTAGAGCTTAAGAGTCTTCGTGTCGCCGAAGTTCATCCCGGCGCCGATATTGACCACAGTCCCGTCCGAATAGGCAGTACCGCCGTACTTGGGATCGGAGCCGTTGAGGGTATAACGGATGATCGTGACATTCTCGCCGCTCACTTTCAGAGTGACGTTGACATTGGAAAGGAACTTTCCGCCGCCCGGCTGTGCCCACACCTTCGGGGGCTTCGGGCCGTACGGGTCTTCGTCATACCACTGGCTATTGGAATACCAGCCGTCTTTATCACGGGAGAGGTCTGCCGTCTGGGGCGAACCGTTATTGTTGAAAATCAAGTGGGTCGAATGACCGTTAAACTGCTTGTAGTACCAGCCCTTGGCGTTGACCTGCATGACATTTCCGGGCCAGTTTGTCGATGCGCCGCAGTCGTCGGAACTTCCGGCTACCTGCCAGTAATAGATCTTGACCGTGCTCGTCCACGCCGCGGGTTTCGCGAAATAGACGGTGAAGAAGGCGCCCGGATCGACGATCTGCACATTGGCGACGGTATTCGTCACGCTCGTGTTGCCGACAAGGTCTTTTGCGTAGACTTTGATGGTATGCGTGCCGATCCCGAGGCTGATTGGGGCGCTCCATACCGTACTGGCGTCTACCTTGCCGAACACGCCCGCGTCGACCGCGAGGTAAATCCCCTCGAGACCCGAAATCGTATCGTTAGCCGTCCCGCTTACTGTCAAGGACAGGTTCGTGATAACCGCGTTTGGCAAGGGCGACGAGACGAGGACGCTGGGCTTGGTGTTGTCATAGACGACATATCTTACTTCGCTGTAATTGGTGATGTATTGATAGGTGATCACTCGCGCGCGGAGCGAGTTGGTGCCGGATGTCAGGTTTGCGGTGGCTGTCCACGACGCAAGCCCGCTCGCGTCGACATAACCCCCGCCGTTGACACTGACTGCGACCGAGAGCAGGCTCACGCCTGTCGCGCCCGCGGTACCGGATACCGCGACCGAGCTGCTGCCGGTCAGGTACATCGACGCGGGTGCGCTGATGACTACATACGGCAATCCAGCCTGATAATGAACGATTACCGTTATCGGGCTGGAACTGTTCCCGGCGTAATCCTGGGCATAGATATAGTTCGTATGGTAACCGGTCGCCTGAAGCGAGATATTCGCCGTCCAGCTATTATTCTGGAGATCGGCGAGCATATAGCTGCCGTTGTCGGTCTTAACAAACACTTTGCTGACCCCGGTTCCGCTGTCCGATGCGCTGCCCGATAGGGAGTACATCGAGGAAACGACTTGTTTATTGGTCGGGGAGACTACCGCGACAATAGGAGGAGTGGTGTCCACGGTGCCGAAGTTCCCGATCTCGAAAATGACCGGTTTGGATTCGGCCGAAACACCCTTGACGTTCTTAGCCTTCACCCAAAGCTGGTATACGCCGTGCTCGGGGAAAGAGACTGTTTCATAGAACGAGGCGAGTACGCCGGGTACGACCCCCATTTCCAATGTCTGCTCCGTTCCGCCGTTAGTCAGGAAATAGTGCAGTTCCATTGTTTCTATCACAGTCAGGTCGTATGCGCTCGCGGAAACCACGAAGTTCGAGCTGACTTTCGAGTAATTGGTCGGCTTAGCGATAGTGACATGGGGAATCCCCGTCTTGGCGTTCTGGGAGATATCGCGCATCAGTTCGCAGGACGCGGAGAGCAACCCCGCCAAAACCGCTACCGTCAAACCCATCCATTTTTTCATTTTCATACTATTCTCCTACCTATCCCCGATTAACGCACTTTCATATAGATAACACCCGAGTTGGCGCCGACAGAAATGTTCGCGCCGAGCGTTGTCACGCTGATATCCTGACCGGAGATGCCGTTCGGATCGACAGCCGACTCGCTCACAACCTTTTTCCATGTGCCGTTCTCAGGGAAGCCGACCCACACGGTCTTGCTGTTGTAACGGTCGAAGTTCAGGACGACGACGAAGATGTCGTCGGTAGGCGTGGGCGATCCGAGACTGTAGCCCACCACCATCGTATCTTTACCCGCTTCCCACGGCTTGTACTGGAAGGCGAAATAGCCTTCGGTCGCCTGACGGAGCGCGGGATTCATCTTGCGGAGTTTCAGCACTCCCGCATAGTATTGATAGAGATCGTTATTCGCGGTATAAAGCGACCAGTCGAGAGCGAGCTCGTTGATGTTCTGGCCCTCGCGTGAACGGAGGAACTCTTGTCCCATCCAGATCATCGGGTTTCCGAGCGAAGTGGCAAGCATCACGATAGCCAGACGCGAACGGGCTTTCTTTGTCCCGGCGTCGAACCCGGCGAAACCGAACTTATACGCAAGCGTATCTTCGTCATGGCTCTCCACATAGTTCAGCGTTTCCACGGGGCTTCCGGCCCATCCGTCATCCTTTCCGTAGAAGATGTACTTAGTCATCGAATTGGCGTTCGCGCCGTTAAACCCGCAGAGCGCGTCGTTACCCATATCGTGGTAACCGTCGGCCCACTGCGCGCCCCATGTCTTGAGGTCGGCCTCGTTGGGAAGGTTTTCGTACACGAAGTAGACCTTCGGGTCGATCGCCATCGCGTAGCTCTTCAGGTCGCGGATAAATCCGTGATCCATGAACCAGGTATGCGTCGCGTCGAAGCGGAAACCGTCGATATGGCACACATTCATAAAGTACTCGATCGTGTCCTTCCCTAAGCGCTTCACTTCGGCCTTCCATGTCGCGAGCTTGTTGCCCCACGGGGTCGAGTCCGCGCCGCCGGGCTGAGCTTCGACCACGCCGTTATTGTTGTAGTCGAACCAGAGTACCGAGTCGATCTGCCACAGCCAGTTGTCGTTATTCGCGGTATGGTTGAACACCATATCGAGGATCACGGCTATACCGTACTGGTGGCAGGCGTTCACCATCTGCTTAAATTCGTCCAATCCTTCCTGACCCGTACCGGGGTTCTGCGCATATCCGCTTTCGACGGACATGAACAGGGAAGTGTTGTATCCCCACGAGTAACCGGCATCCGGGAACTCGCTCGGGGGCATGATATGGATCGCTGTAACACCGAGATTGGTCAAGTAAGTCAATTTATCGACAATACCGAGGTATTTTCCCTTGTGCGCGGCGGGAACGGTCGAATCCGCCGAAGTAAAGTCCTTCGTGTGGAGTTCGTACACGATGTAGTAATCCCACCCGGGTCTCTGCCATGTACCGTCCGTCCATGCATAGGTCTGGTCGCAGACCACGCTGTTGCCGGAAGAGTAACGATTATACTTGGCGTACGGGTCGGCCACTGTCGTATTCACACCGGACTTGACGCCGACGAACTTGTATTCGTCGCCGTCCGTTGCCGTATTGTCGAATACCCACCAGACGTCGGTGTTTTCGCCGGAAGTGATCCGGGTCATCGGGGTTAACGTCCAGTTATTGAACGTACCGGTCACGTAGACCGCGCTCACTACCGCGCTTCTCCAATGGATCGAGAATTCGACACCGTCACTGTACTTGTTCGCGCCGAGCTCGCCGGAATAGGTTCCCGGCCAAGCCGCGCCGCCGCCGGTCTTCCGGACGACATGCACGAATTTATGCGTGCTCTGCTGTGACGAACCCTGGGCGTATACTTCGATAGTGTTCGTTCCCATATCGAGCGCAACGTTCTTCACCCACGACAATGTACCGGTCGCGAGAGTGAATCCGCCGCCGTTGATCTGAACATAGACTCCGGTCAATCCGCCGCCGGCCGCGGTTCCGATGATATTGATATTATCGCTCGTCACTTCACGGTAATCGGTGGGCGAAGTGATATTGATTGTCGGAGTGGTCGCGTCTTCGGGATTGGCGTCGTACCACGTGTTATTCGTCCAATACCATCCGTCGCCCGTCCTCGAAAGGTCGGCTGTCTTCAGGGTGACGTTAGTGCCGGAGACATGCTTGAACAGGAGGCTTGTCGTCGTCCGGTCGTTGAGGTAGTAGGAATACCAGCCGTTGCCGATACTGGTCATAGCGGGACATGACGCCCAGACCGAACCGTTAGGCCAGTAATGTATGTATGCTCCGGCCCATGCGGCGGGTTTTTTGAAGTAAACCGTCATTCCCGTGCCGGATGTATTCTTGATGACAATAATCGAGTTCGTCGTACTTCTGTTCCCGGCGGCGTCCTGAGAGTAGGCTTTGATCGTGTTCGTGCCGGTGACAAGCGTGATGCTCTTGCTCCACGAGTTCGTACCGGTGGCGGCTGTGTACGATCCCGAGCCGAGCGCGATATAGACGGCGGAGACCGCTTTGTTGTCGCTCGCGGTACCGGATACCGTGATGCTCACGTTCGTGGTGGACGAGCCGCTCGATGGAGAAGTGATACTGATCGAGGGCCGTGTGGTATCGGGCGCGACGACCGTGATACTGATCGAGTTCGTCAGGCTCACCTTGCCGACATTGTCCACCGAGTAGACTTTCAGTGTGTAACTGCCGTCGGGTAACGTGATCTGCTTGCTCCATGAGGTCGTGCCGGTCACGGGGACAAATCCCGAGTTGACCGCCATGTAGACATTCTTGACACCCGTGCCGACCGCGCCGTCGGATGCGTTACCGGTGACCGTGAAGGTCGCCGCGTTGACGGTCGCG
>Ga0154538_160_pt1 | contig 30918 bp, 26 predicted proteins | sample RifGroF1_FD_105681 | JGI IMG/M metagenome (GOLD analysis project Ga0154538, IMG submission 105681) | Spirochaetes bacterium GWF1_51_8 | reverse complement strand
CATTCGCAACCCCTTTTTTTAGGTCGCTTATTTTAAGGATGACATTTCTATTTTGTTAATAAGGGACATTTCTATTTTGGTATAACAGAGCGGGAACGAATTCCGCGCCGGCTGGATTTATGGGAAAGGCGGCTATATAATAAGGGTATACAGTCGGGAGCGGCAAAAATGCGGGAATGGCGGAACGGGGATTGCTTTCTGTCGGTCATGGAAGGAAGGGTCTTTCTCGAAACGGCAGGAAGTTTCAATAACGGAACCTACTATACGAAAAAGGAATTTGCCTCGGGCGCCGGACAGGACGAAGTGCGGGAGTATTTCAACAAGCATGTCCTGCGGGAAGCCCTTGCGGCTCTGACCCTTGAGAATGAGTCGAGATGGTTTAACGGCGCGAATAAGCTCATCATCACCCCGGCGATGGTGTATATCGGTCAGGACGACCGTTACGGCGGTACCGGCAACGGGTGTACCGGGGCCGAGTTTATCAACGGGATGAACCGCGAATGGGTGATCGAGGTAATGGGCCGTGACATCCTGAATGAGGCGCTCGATTACCTGAACACCCTGTCGAAAGAGAACCCCGCGCCGGAAAAATAACCCGCGATTCTCGTCTAAAATTCCAAGTTCATACAAGTTCATACAAGATTGATTTAAACCGGGGAATATGCCATGATATAACTGCTTTTTTTATTATTATTATTTAGAAGGTGAATCACATGAAGATGAACGACGTTTGGCGTGACATTCAGGACAGTATACTCAAGCCTATCGGCGAGTTTTTATCACTCCGTTATCAGACCATCCTTGTTTTCGCGAATTTCCTCGCACTGGCTCTCGGAACAGTCTATCTGCTCGATTCTTCGGGAACGGTATTCTGGAACATTTTCGCGATATTCATGGTGACGACTCTGCTGGGAAATCTGGTTTCGGTAGCGGTCGGCGGAAAGTATAGTTTTCTCGACTACGGGTACCTTTTGTTATCGATGGCCGTATTCATTTTTATCCCGTTAGCGAATACCGGGGTCTCGTTCGATCCCAGTTTCATTGAATCGCGGAGCATCCTCTCGAACATCCTCTTGCTGTCATTGTTCGTGTTCGGCGGGGTGATCGCGTATATCCGGATCTATATCCAGGAGAAAAGCGCCGGACAGCCCAAGGCTGTGAAAAAACTGCTGGAAGAGAACAAGGTCAAGGACATCGTGAAGATCGTCCTGATCGGGATATCTTTGGCGGTTTTGCTGACCGGGGTGTATGTGAGCTACGACCTCCTGACACGGAATAAGGGTGTTCTCTTCGAGGTATTTATCCCGGGATTCTCGCTGTTCCTTGCGCTGTTCTTTATCACGCTCACGCTTTCTATTGTCAAGCTCGGGAAGAACAAGACTTCGCTCTTCAACCTGTCGGTGCTCTCGCTCGGACTGCTTATTTTCGCGGTCTGTATGCTCCCGTTTATGGCAGTGCAGGAGATGATCGTGAACTCCGAACGGAGCTATTTGACTGCGTTCGGCCCGGCTCCCAAGAACTTCTCAACCAATAAGAATACCGTGCAGTTTAAGGAAGTGCCGTTTTCTCTGCCCGATTATCTGTTCGGCACGTACAATCGTGAATATACCCTTATCGAGGATGTGGTCTTCTACGAGGGGAAAAACGGTGTCGACAACGGGATCAAGCTTCGTTTCGATGTCTATCTCCCCCCGAAAGGGAAGGTTCTGCCCGGCGGCAATTCCATACTGGTCCGTTTCCACGGCGGGGCGTGGACGATCGGCGATAAAAGCTCGATGAACTTCCCGCAGGTGAATAAGTATTTCGCGAGCTTGGGTTATGTGGTGTTCGATGTCCAATACGGCCTCAATAACACCCGGAAGAAGTTTGTCGATGCATTCGAGATGCCGGAAAATGTCGGCGGAGATTTCAGGATCGACGATATGCTCCGTCATGCCGGGATGTTCTTCAAGTACCTCAAACAGCATTATTCGGAATACGGCGCGAATATCGATTCGGTGTTCCTTTCCGGGAATTCCGCCGGAGGGCAGTTGGCCTGCGCGGCCGGACTTGCGCTCAGCTCCGGGAAACACTCCGACCTTCTGCCGCCCCAGGGACTCAAGATCAAAGGTTTGATCCTGCTCTATCCCGCTAACGGACTCTCGAAGAATATGGGGATCGACGGTACCGCAGAGTTGGCCGATCCGGCGCTGATGGCGGAAAAGAACAGTCCGCCCTGCCTCGTCTTCCACGGCGAAATGGACGGCTTTGTCGATCCGAAGATATCCCAAGTGTTCAGGGAGGCCTATATCGCGAAGGGGAATACCCATTGCGCGGTGTTGACAATGCCGCTTGCCGGGCATGGGAGCGATTTTTATTTCTCCGGCTTCTACAACCAGATTTTTACCTATTATATGGAAAGGTTCATGTATTTGTATAAGTAAATGACCGGGGTTACCCGGCAGGTTTTTGGAGCAGAAGATGGGGAAACCGGAATTGCATCCTTCAGTCTCCGGGCTCATCCGCAGGTTGGAGGGAATTGTTGAAGTCGAGGGAATCCTTCTCGGCGGTTCCGTGGCTGAGGGAACCGCCGACCCGGAATCGGATTACGATCTTTATGTCTATTCCAATTTTGCCGTACCGCTGGAAAAGCGGCGCGAGCAGATATTCGATTTGTTCGGGACGATTGAAATGAACAATCGCTTCTGGGAGACGGAGGATGACGGGATTCTCAGCAACGGAAACATCCAGGCGGAAATTGTGTACCGCGATATCGAATGGCTGAAGGATGTTATAGAAAGCAGGATATTCCGTTTTCAAGCGGACACAGGGTATACGACATGTTTCTGGGCGAACTTTATCCATTCCGAAATCCTGTTTGACCGGAACAAGATTCTTGCCGGTCTGAAGGAAAGGTACACGATCACTTATCCGCCCGAACTAAAAAAGAACATTATCCGGAAGAACTTTGCAATATTAAAAAAAGGGATACCAGCGTACTATCACCAGATCGCCAAGGCGGCCGGACGCAACGATACGGTCAGTGTGAATCACCGGGTCGCGGCGTTTTTAGCGAGCTATTTCGATATCCTGTTCGCGCTAAATGAAATTCCCCACCCGGGCGAAAAGAAAATCGTCAGGATTCTAAACGAACGCGCAAAACTTCTGCCGGAGAATTTTCAGAAAGACGTATCCTGTCTGATCGGACAGAGCGGGAGTTGTTCTCTCGAAATTTCGTCCACCTTGGACAGGATTCATAGCCGTTTGGAATCTCTTCTTATATCCGAAGGTTTCAGTCAGAAAACCTTTTGAAAAGCAGCCTTGCCATTGACGGTTTAAACATCGGCTACCGGCAAATCAATCCATATCGACCGAGTTTTCCGGGACGGAACCGGGATAGGGCGGAATCGGGAATTCCGGGATGGCCGCGAACGGCTTCTTTTTCCAAAGCCCGGTCAGGTAATAGACCAGCATTGCAACCGCACCGAACGACCACCCGAGCGGGAACGCCCACCAGATGCCGTCAGCGCCGATCAGCGACGAGAGCCAGATCGCGAATGGCACGCGGAATAGCCAGAGCGTTGCAAGGCTGATAAACATCGGGACGATAGTCGCACCCGCGCCGCGAGTGACGGAATTGGTCATGAGCATGACGGTGACTACCCAGTAGAACGGACCGGCCGTTTTCAGCATCTGCGCCCCGTGATAAACTACCTGCGGCTCGGAATTGAATATCCCCACCAGCCCCCGGCCGAACAAGACGAAAACCGCGCCGATCAGCATGGTGAAACCGGCCGAGAAAAGGAGAGTCGCCCTGTAACCGCGCTCGACCCTGTCCCACCGTCCCGCGCCGATATTCTGCCCGGTGAACGACGACAGCGCGATCGAGAAACTGATGATCGGCATGAACGCGACCGCGTCGATCTTTCCCGCCGACGTGAATCCCGCCTGACAGTCCGTCCCGAAACTCATCACCACACCCGAGATACTCATAACACTCAGCGCGATAAGCATCTGCTGAATCCCTGTCGGGAAACCGATCCTGACTATTTTCGCGAAGATTTCGCATGAGAATTTTATCCGGCGCGGGTTGATCTTCAGGATGGGGTGCTTCCTCTGGAGAAAAATCAATCCGCCGAAGAAAGTAAACGCCTCGGAGATGACTGTCGCGTATGCGGCGCCGTCGACACCCATTTTCAGCACGGGCACGAATAGAAGATCGAGCAGGATATTCATCACCGTCGCTATCGATAAAAAATAGAGCGGTGTTTTCGAATCGCCCAAACCGTTGAGGAGCGATGTGAAGCCGTTAAAACCGAATAAGAACACAATCCCGGATATAAAGATGATCATGTATGACTTTGCTTCCGGGAGCATTTCAGGCGGGGTGTTCATCAGCCTCAGCACCCATTCCGCGCCTAAGACGCCTCCTGCGGTAACCGCAACGCACACAATCGCGAGCAGGATGTAGAAAGTGTCGACCGTCTCGCGGAGCTTATGGAACTGTTTGGCTCCGAAGAACTGCGAGACCAACACGGATGCGCCGTTGCCGATCCCCGTGACGAAGGACAGTAGAAGGAAGACCACCGGGAAACTCGCGCCTACCGCGCCCAGCGCTGTTTTGCCGAGAAAATTTCCGACAATGATGCTGTCGGCCATATTGTAAAACTGCTGAAAAAGGTTCCCGATCAGCATAGGTATCGCGAAGAAGAGAATGGTTTTAAATTCATTCCCGGTTGTTAGATCTTTCATGCCGACCTCCGGCAGTTAACGGAAAGGAAAGCCCGGCGCTATTCCGTATCGGCGGCATTCTCGGGAATATTCGGCGCGACCGGCGCCATTTCCGGCGGCCTCGATATCACCGACTTCTTCTTCCATCTGCCCATCAGGTAGTACACGAGCGACGCGGTACCCCCGAATCCCCACGCAAGCGGGATAGCCCACCAGATACCGTCGGGGCCGATCAGCCCGGAGAGGTAATGCGCGAGCGGGACGCGGAATAACCAAAGCGTCAGCAGAGAGATCAGCATCGGCACGACCGTGTCCCCAGTGCCCCTCGTGACGCCCTGCACCACGAACATGATCGCGACAATCCAATAAAACATCCCAATTATATGCAGATAGTGACTCCCGTGAAGGATCACATTCGGTTCCTGGTTGAACATCGCGACAAGTCTATCGCCCCAGAGGAGAAACACCCCGCCGAGGAGAAGCGAGAAGATGATGCTCGCGAAAAGCGAGATGCGGAAACCTTTGATCACCCGGTCGAGACGTTTCGCCCCGACATTCTGCCCGGTGAACGACGAGAGCGCCATCGAAAGGCTCATCACCGGCATGATCGCGAAGCTGTCGATACGTCCGGCGGAAGTAAATCCTGCCTGGACATCCGTCCCGAACACCTGCACGAGGCCTGTGAGCACCATGAAACTCGCGGCGACCAGCATCTGCTGGATACCGGTAGGCAGGCTTATCCGCACCATTTTACCGAGGAGCTTGGGGCTGAACTCGAGCTTCCGGAGATCGAGACGCAGGAGAGGGTGGCTTTTCTGGAGCACGATAAATCCGCCGATGAAAGTTACGGCTTCCGCGATGATCGTCGCGGAGGCGACCCCCGCGACTCCCATTTTGAAAACGGTCACGAAGACCAGATCGAGGATGATGTTGACGACGGTGGCGACGATCAGGAAGTAGAGCGGGGTCTTGGAATCGCCCATCCCCCGCAGGATCGCCCCGATACCGTTAAATCCGAATAGGAATACCATCCCGGAAAAGAAAATGACCATATAGGTCCGCGCGGACTCGAACACGTCGGGCGGAGTGTTCATCAGGCTCAGGATCGGCCCGGCGAAAATGATACCGCACGCCGTGATGATAACGCAGAGCACCGCTGAAAGGATATAGAACGTTTCGATTGTCGCCTTGAGGTTTTCCATTTGCTTCGCGCCGAAATACTGCGAGATCATGATCGACGCGCCCATCCCGACACCCATCGCGAGGGCGACCAAGAGGAAGATGACCGGGGAACTCGCTCCGACCGCGGCGAGCGCTTCCTTCCCAATAAAATTCCCTACGATAATGGAATCCACGGTGTTGTATAACTGCTGGAATACGTTTCCGATCAGCATAGGGATCGCGAAAGCCAATATGACTTTAAACTCGCTTCCGGTGGTCAGGTCTCTCATGTATACTCCTATCTCTTTGAAAGGAAAAGTATATACCCGGCGATTGAAAATATCAAATTCGGCGGGCGGTACGGCAGCGAAAATGACATGGATTTAACAGAATGATTGTGTTACCAGCCGAGACGCGAAATAAGGACTTGTTCGAATTCGTCGACGGTAATCCGCGGGGAGAACGTCGCCGCGTCGGCGAGCGAGCCGTCCTGAAGAGCGCGGTATGCCTTCGGATCGCGGTAGAACTCGAGGATGCGGCGGGCAGCCTCTTCGGGCGTGTTCGTCCGGCAGAGGATGCCGTTCACGCCGTCCTTGACAGAATCGCGCAGGCCGGGCGCGTCGTAAACCACCGCGGGAGTCCCCCGCGCGTTCGCCTCGTTCACCACCATTCCCCATCCCTCGCGCGTCGAGGTCATCATGAGAAAATGGCTCAGCCTGAGATGCGTGCTCTTTTGGTAGTCGGTGATATACCCCGTGAAATCAATCTGCCCGGACACGCCGAGTTTCACGGCGAGCTTTTTCAGCCGCGCGGTGTAGGCTTTTTCCCCGCCGCCCATTACGATGAGACGCGCGGACGGCTCCGTCTTTACCAGCACGGCCATCGTTTTCACGATCTCCTCGACCCTTTTCGACGGCATGATTCTGCCGAGGTAGGCGAGGTTGAGCGCAGGGTACTTCTCCATAGTGTCTTTACGCGGGATGAGCGGCAGGATGAGCGGCTCGCGGACGATGAAGATATCGCCCTTCAGCCCGAGCTCACGGAGACTGGCGCGGGTCGAGTCCGACACCGTGACAACCGCGTTTATCTTGCGGTACGGACGCAGGAGAAACGGTTCGGCGATATACCCCGCGAGCGATAACGGAAACGGCATCTGGTAGAACCATATCTCGCGGGCGAGCTGGTGGATCAGTACGAACGTTTTCCTGCGGGTGTCCTTAAATTTATGTGTGAAGAACGGAATAGTGTTGATCTCGTCGACAATCGCGTCGTACTCGTGACGGTGCTCCCTCGCGTAGACATTCCCGTGACGGAATACCGAGAACGCGCCGCCCTTCCGGACGACCCGGTAGCCGTCGATCGTATCCTCGGCGGATGCCCCGGGGAATGACGCACAGAACAGGGTGAGCTCGTAACCCTTCGCGGCGAGGCCCGATATAACTATATTGCAGTAACCTTCGGCGCCTCCGGCGGCGGGGTGTTTGATATCCCTGCGCGAGAGCCATAGTATTTTCTTCATCAGACCTTCTCCGAAATTGAGAGATATCAAGTGCGCTTTTTATAACCCCGCATTCCATAATGCAAAGAAACTAAAGAACGCGGGGCAAGCAGATTCATTTTATAACTCAATATTCCGACATGGAGTATGATATTAATACTATCAGACCGTTTTGTCAAACCATTGAAAAATCGGGTGAATTCTGCGGAGAAATTCTGACCAACCAGTTGTGGAAGTTATTAGGGTGCGCAGCACTTAGTTCATCACGTCGGTCTGCTTCTTTTCGCTGAGCAGACGGTCGAGCAGGTGGTCGATATTGATCGAATCTTCCGGGAAGCTCATGATGTTCGAGGAGTAGAACAGGTTCGTTTTCTGGAAGAAATCGACCAGCACCTTATTGATCACCTTCCGCATGAACTGTTTGTTGACTAACGGCGCAAGGAGAATGACCTCATAGTAATTGTAGCGGGAGACGACGATCGGGTAATGGATATTCGTCTTGATCGAGTCGATCAGGTTCACAAGCGCACGCTTCTTGTCGACAGGATTGAACTGCGAGATATACTCCTTGAGCGAGATGACCGCGATAGAGAACGACTTATTCTCCTGAATATGCTGAACCGCTTCGTCATGCAGGTACTCGTAGAGGTATAGCCCGTCCATCAGGTTCATATTGAATATTCTTCTGCGGAACTCGTCGAGGATTTCCGGAATATGGTAGAACGACGGGGTTTTCTGGAAGATGACGTCGAGGTTATCCAGCGCGATCTTGACTATATCAGGGTCCCATTGCGTGCCGGCACCTTCCTGGAGTATCTCACGGGCCTGCTCGAAATGGATCGCCTTACGGTAGGGACGGTCGGATGTCATGGCGTCGAAACCGTCGGCGACCGCGAGTATTCTCGCGCCGAGGGGGATTTCGTTGCCCTTCAACCCGTACGGGTAGCCCGTGCCGGCGAAGTTCTCGTGATGGAACCTTACCCACGGGACGAGTTCGGAGAAACTTTCTATTTCAGACACGATGGCGGCGCTGAGTTCGGGATGAAGGTTCATAATCTCGCGTTCGTGCTCGCTCAGGTTCGAGGGTTTCAGGAGCACGGCGTCGGGAATGCCGACTTTGCCGATATCGTGCAAGACTCCGGCGATTCGGAGCTTTTCCAGCTCATAGTCGTCCCATCCGAGGTTCCGGGCTATTTCCACGGCATACGCCGCGACACGTTCGGAATGACCCTTCGTATAGGGATCGCGGGTTTCTATAGCGTTCGAGAGCGAGGTCACAATCGCGATATTCAGATTTTTAAGGCGTTCGGTAGTGTCGAGAAGCTCGAGGAAGTAATCGCTCTTTTCGAGCAGGAGCTTGAGTTCGTTGACCACGTTTTCGAGAATGTCCGCGCTCTCACGGATGATCGGGTTGTCTTCCTTGAAGCTCAGGGAGAGAATACCGGCCACACGGTTCCCGCTGATGATCGGGAGAGCGACGAGGAGCTTGATCTCGTGGAACTTGATGTAGTCCGCGTGGAGGACGCCCAAACCCTTCTCGGGATTGTCGTCGAAAACGGGGCGCTTTTCCTCGATAGCGGTCATGTATGCCGGGACGTCGCGGGGATCGATCTCGACATGCGAGCCGATATAATCGCCGTGAAGGCCGGAGGAGACATATTTTTCAAGGACGCGGTTGTTCTTGTAGAGGCGCATGATCGCGGTATCCGCCTGAAAAAGGCGGGCGACCATATCGATACTTTTCCGCGCGGCGACCTTCGAGGACGGCTCGTTCAGCACTTCCATCGAGATTTCCTTCAGGACGCTTACCGAATCGAGATAGAGCCGTTCCTTCTTACGGAGAAGCTGGTAAAACTCTTCGAAGTATTCGATCGACGATGCCATGAACAAGTAGATGTAATCGTTTTCCGATATCCGCGACCGGATCACTTCGACATCGATATCCTTTTCGAAACGGATCCTCGCGAGTTCGATGGAGTGGTAGTGAAACGGGACATGGACGGTTTTACTGGATGTAGAGTTGTTTTCAAATTCGGCGATTGCATCCTTAACGAACGAAAACTCGGGATAGAAAGCGAAAACATCGATCACATTGGAACCGATAATTTCGTCTTTCCCGATGTATCTGCGTAGTAAGGGGTGAATCTGTAAAATATCCAGCTGTCTTCCGACAGAAAGAATAAGCCCTTTCATAAACACTCCGTGAGAAAAACCCCGCTTCCCAGATGTGTAAAAGAAAATAAGTCGTTGAAGAATAAGAAAATGTTCATATCAATACTGTTGATGACTTATACGCAAATAACGTGCCACAAAAGACGGTAAAAACAAACCCTTACAGGCAATGCAGTTATAATCATATTATATTCATATGAAAGTAACGCACTGTCCTAAAACTGTAACTTTTGCACATCGTGAGTGCAAACTCATATTATAATATGCACACATTCGTAAAACAAGACATAACCGAATTGTTAAATATTAACATAATAATATCAATATAGTATACTATAAAAAAAGGCTGCCGTCAAGGCAGCCTCGTAACTTGGAGCTGAAGGGAATCGAACCCTCGGCCTATTGAATGCCATTCAATCGCGCTCCCAACTGCGCTACAGCCCCATTTCAGGATATATTATAGCCTATTTTTCCCGGTTTGGCAAATTTTCCCTATCCGTTTTTATTGGTCACCGCGGGTGTCGGCGGAAGGGGTTTTTCGTTCTGCCAGAGATTGAAGTAACCGGTCGCTCCTATTGAAATCGACCGTTCGGGATCCATCAAGTCCATCCCCGCGATATCCGCCGAGAGGAAGGGCGTGATTATAAACCTTAGGCCGATATTCGCGATCCCGTTCAAGGCGGCGGACGATGGAGAGTAATCCGCAGTCGCGTTCTGCCGGTAGGGAAAATTCGCGAAATCGCCAATCAGGTGCACCTTAGGAAAAATCTCCTTCTGGAACCCGATAAAAAACCTGATCTTCCCCGGCGTGAATAATGTGTATCCTACGGCGATGGTCGTGTTGAACCCGATGATATCTTCCTGCCATGAAAAGTAAAATGTATAGTAATCCGACTGGCCTTCGGCGGCCGCGAATTCCGCGAGCATCCCCAGACCGAACGAAAGAAGCTGGTATTTCAGGCTGACTAACGGCGGATGGACGATGTTGTTGCCGATATCGATACCGAAACCGAGTTCGAGGCCGGGTAACGGTACGAAGTTGACCGCGGCGGTGAAGAGCGACGGGGCGGTGAATTTTATTCCCACACTCAATCGTCCGTCACGGGCGACCTTCGCGCGAGGTACGGCGATATATCCCTCGGCTCCGCTATGGACAGGCGCGGAAAACGCGCTTCCGGCGGCAAACAGGATGGAAATGAGAACGGCGGTGAAAACGACCGGTTTTTTTCGATTTTTCATAGGTAAATAGTATATCCGAAACCTGCGGGAGAATCAAAAAAGGCGCGGATTGCCCGCGCCTTTTTTATATTTTGAAACGATTTATTTATTGCCGCCGCCCCAAAGAGCGACATAGAAGTTTGCTCCGATCATCCAGCTCCGGTTGCCGTCGAACAGGTCGAGCCCGGCTACGTCGAACGAAAGCCACGGCGCGAGCACAAGGCGTAGTCCGATATTCAGGATACCTCTACCCGAGTCGGCGTGAGGAAGGAAACCTTGGAAGCGGTAGGGGAAGTTGGAAAAGTCGGCCACAAGGTAAAGCATGGGGATGAACAGGTTTCTCTGGATACCGACAAAGAAATTGATATCCGAACCGTGATTGAAGGTGTAACCGACCGCGAATGTAGCGGAACTGTCTACGATCCCCGACGCGGAGAGCAATTCCTCCCATGCAAGATAGATAGTACCGTGGAAATCCTGAGGACTCGCGGTGGGGATTTCCATCATAAAGCCGAGAGCGGCTTGTTTGACAAACTGGAACTTGACATTGGCGAGGAACGGGTTCATTCCGCCGTTCACATTCAAATCCCAACCCAATCCGATTTCAAATCCGCTGAACGGTACGATATTGATCGCGGGGGTAATGAGGCCCGAGAAGTTATACTTCAGGCTGAGACCGAAACGGCCCGCGTGTGCGGCGTCCACTCTCGGCATGGCGATATAGCCTTCGGCGCCGGAAAAAGTCGGCGCGGCAAAAGCCATTCCCGCCGTCATGATCATCACAAATAATAACAATAAAATTTTCTTCATTCCAATCCTCCTTTTTTTGTTTCACATTCACATACGGAAAAAATTATAACGATGTGGTGCTGAAAAATCAAATTTCTATTTCGCCCGCGTGAAATTGTATTTTTAGCCGGGATAAGATATAATATTTGAAATTATTTTGGAAGTGGATATGAAACGGAACGCAATTCTATTATTTTTCTTAATCACTGTTTCCTGCGGCGGGGTCAGCGCGCCTTCGGTCAAGCCCGGAGTCGTTCCCTCCGACAAGGCGATGTTCGAGCAGAAGGCCGTGGCGTTCGAGAAGATGCTGAAGGACAATCCCGGCTTCGTATCCGCAAACCCGCTTCTAACCGATTACCAGTATTTCAGATTGAACCAGAAGAACTACAATAAGTTTTCTTATGTCTCCAAGAATGCGGAATATATGGCCGCGCTTTCCAACGAATTCAGCGTGACGAGCGTGGACAAAGCGAAAAGCATTACACTTGCTTTGTCGAACTATCTCAAGCTCGCGGGGAAGGATAAAGCCGGGAAGCCGTACCTGCTCCAGCGCGCGGGTATCTGCCTCTACAAGCTTGGGAAGTTCCAGCAGGCGAACAAGTATCTCAATCAGGCTGTGACTGACGGTAAGGCCGACGCGGAAGCCCGTTACTACCTCACGCTCCTCTACGCGAACTACCTCAAGGAATTCGATAAGGCGTTAGCCTACGCGTCGAAGATCGACGCATCGATGCTTTTTGTGAACAAGACGGAGATTGTTTGCCTCAAGGCGACGATCTACGAGAAGATGGGCGATGCGAACAAGGCCGCCGAGATGTACGAACTGGCATGGAAAAGCGATCCCGAATGGTTCTATACCCGTTACGATCTCGCGCCGTTCTACTTCTCGCGCAAGGAGCCCCAGAAGGCCGGGGTGTTCGCCAAGGCCGCGTTCGAGTACCTTGTTTCCTTAAATGACGATTTCTATAAAGCGAAGGCGTATTCGCAGGCTGCTTACTATAATAAACTGATGGGCGAAGCGACCCTCGAGTTCTCGTTCGGCTTGCCGGACGGCTACGATCCCGCGAACGACATCCATTACTACTGCGAGAACGCGTCCTACCTGATCGAACGTATTGAGAGCGCGGGATTGAAGATACCGTTGAAGGAGACCAAGGCCGGTTCGGCGAAATCGATCTTCTGGGCGACGAAGGAAAGGTATATCGACTTCGGCGGCGATTCCGGGATGCTCCTTACTATGGGCAACGTCATCATCACGAATATCCGTTGGGACGACGAGTTCCTGAACTTTTTCCTTTTCCCGAAACGCTTCTTCATGTCGCCGGTCGCGCTTCTGATCACGCCGACAAACTCGCTCTATTTCAAGACAAATCCCGATAAAATGCCCGGCGAAAAGGGGCATATTGTCACCAATATCAGCAACCAGATATTCCTGCTCGACCTGCCGTTCGAGTATTACCTCGACGACATGCTGTTCGATGTCGATAACGATAAGAACTGGGACATCGTATATTTCGGATTTAACCGGACAAACGAGATCATGATGACGGTGTTCTATCCCGCGTTGAAGAAGCACGAGACATTCCAGCTCCCCGTCACCCTGCATGACGCGAAGGTCGTGATCCAGGATGTCGATCATGACGGAGTGAACGATATCTTTCTGCTCGATAAGAAAGCGGTCTTCCTGAAACCGAAGGCGTTACCGTAACACGTTCTTACTTTAGGGCACTTCTAAAAGCTTTATTATAATGAACAAAAATCATTTTCAGAACTGAATAAAGCGTTTTTTTGTCACTGCGAGGAGCATTGCGACGAAGCAGTCGGAATAACATCATTCTTATAATGAGATAGATTGCTTCACGAATTTTTCAAATTCGCTCGCAATGACAAAATAGGTTTGTCAACAAGTCCTTAAAGTACCCTTTTGAGACAACCCTACAAGCAGCCGCTTTGAAAGAAGAAAAAAAAGGAAGCGGCTACAAGCAGGCGAGGTCGATCGACCAGTCCTTTGCGATAGAATAGCTCTCCGGCGATACTTCCGCGAAACGGTTCGTTTCCCCGTGATAGGGAAATACCGCGCGCAGGTAGTTCGACGTGTACCCTTCCGCCATTCCCTTCTCGGCTTTTTCCACCAGCACCTTCTGTGTTTTCCCGATCACATGCCTTTTCACGAATTTCCCCGCGTAATCGAGATAAGTCTCGCGGAGGATTCTTTCGCGCGCGCTCTTGATATCGCCGTGCACGTCCTTCATCCCCGCCGCGCACGTCCCGCTTCGCGGGGAGTAGGGGAAGATATGGACGCGTGTGAACTCCGCTTCCTTCACGAGCGCGATCGTTTCGTCGAACTCGGATTCCGTTTCGCCGGGGAAGCCCACTATAATATCGGTCGTGATGCCGCAGTCGGGCGACTTCGCGCGGATGAGGCTTGTGAGCGAGAGAAAGTCCCGCCCCGTGTAATGACGGTTCATCCGTCGGAGAACGGTATCGCATCCGCTTTGGAGCGAGAGATGGAAATGGTTCGCGAACGAGGGATGACCGAGGTACTCGGCGAGCCGGGGCTCGAACTCGTCGGGCTGGAGCGAGGAGAGCCGGATACGAAAGTCCCCATGGATATCGAGGAGCTTTCCGGTGAGCGAGGCGAGGGTCTCGCCGTCATAACGGTAATCGCTGATATTGACACCGGTCAGCACGATCTCGTTGTAGCCGTTAGCGAGCAGTCTGTTCATCGCGGAGACGATCTTCTCCGGCGCGAGACTCCGGCTTTTCCCCCGCGCGAACGGTATCTTGCAGTAACTGCAATACTTCCCGCACCCGTCCTGTATCTTGATATACGCCCGCGTCCGTTCGAAGCTCGCGACTGACGGGAAATCGGCGTCGCCGCCGGGCAGGACTATCCCGCCGAGGAACTCCGCAAGCTTGAACTTGTTATTATTGCCGATCACGAGGTCGGCGAAATCGGAATGCGCGATTGCGTCGTAGTCCGATGTCGCGTAGCACCCGGTCGCCACCGCGTACTTGCCCATCCGTTTGGCCTTGCGGAGGATTTGCCGCGAACGCGCGTCGGCCTGATTGGTCACGGTGCAGGTGTTGACCACTACGGTGTCGGAAGATTCCATCGAAGGCGCGATGTCGAACCCGGAGCCGCGCAGGTTTTCCGCGAGCGCTTCCGATTCGAATTGGTTGAGCTTACAGCCCAATGTGACGATATAGACCGATTTCATAGGGTAAATCTTACGAAAAAACGCGGGGAAAGTCAACAAAAAAACTCACCTGTTCTTTTCCGTTTTACTGACTGGTATATATTGTTTTACATACACCAAGTAATTCCTTGTTTATTCGCAGATACCATGCTTTATTAGTACTGTTCCATTTTTTCAAATCCCAAAATTGTGCCCAAGTTATCTCATAGATACCTCTAAGGTTTGTGAAATCGCTGTAATCTACAATTATCACATAGTCGAAATTTGGGGTTTGCGGTATAGGTTCACCCGGTGAAGGTAAGTTATGAAACATACTTGTTTGTTTTATGCTCGTTGTTTTTATACTATATGTTTTATTGTCAGTATCTATTGCATCCGTATCTTTATTATTATTTTTTTGAGGAGATAGTTCTTTGTATTTTGGGGGTACATAGAATACTCTTGCAACAAATTCACCTAAATCACCAATTATATTTTTTGAATGAATAATATTTTTTTGCTTCAATTCTTTTATAATATCAAAGTAAAGCCTCATTAACTCCTCTCCGTTCATCTCATTCAATTCTTTCATATTTTCATCCTCCTAAAATAATTTCAATCCTTCACGAAAAACCGGTCGTTTCCCAGATGCGCCGCCGGGCAGGAGAAGATGACCATGAGCGGCGCGTCCGATTCGTTCACAATCTGGTGCACGCTGCCCTCCGGGATGCTGAAACAGTCGCCGGTTTTGACATGGAGCTCGTCGGTCCATACCGCCGTTTCGCCGTCGGGGCGGCCGATCCGCATCAAACCCGTGCCGCGATAGACCTGATAGGTCTCGATCCCGCTGGTGTGGTAATGGGGATTGAGCCTGCTATGAGGTGCGACTTCCGCCGCGAAGATGGAAAGGGCGTCGTCGCCCGTGAGCTTCGCTATTTTAATGCTCGCGCCCTTGTCGATAGGGGCGTTCTTCAACTCTGTTTCGATATTTTTAACTTCCATTCGGTTTTCCTTCGTTTTTTTCGCGGACAAAGATCATTCTGCCTGAATGGTGAAATGTCTGAGACTGGACATTCGGGAGCAAGTTCTTAGCCGGATTAGGGATAATTGCATGCCCGCCGGTTTTTACCCCGGCGGGCTGGCCGGATTATTTTTCCGCTTCTTTTTTAGCCCGTTTTTCCGCCCGTTTCTCTTTCAAAGATTTCGCGGGTTTCTTCTTCTCTTCTTTCTTCGTGTCTTTCTCTTTTCCCATAGTAAATCCTCCTGATAAGAATAAGGGCGTTTAAGAACACCTGTTTTCATTCGAACGTCCGGATACTTCTTGAGATAGGAGCGTTTTCCCGTCCATCCGGTTAGACGGGAAACATTCCGCAATTCGTACATTCATTCTATATATGAACCGGGATTTTGTCAATGGAATTCTGCAATTCCTTCGACAATGAAGAGTTAAAAAGTTTATTTTTTCTTCGCGGCGTGCTATAATTAAATTTCACGTCTATGACGGAGGACTGCATGAAGGGAAACTTCTTTCTGATGTTCTTGTTATTCAGTATGGCGGCTTTTATCACGGCGACATTGCTCGTGCTCTTTTTCTTTAAGCTGTTCCCCGAGGAAGTGACGTCGGTCTATTTCCTGTCGGGGGTGATGGGTTTGGTGTTCGGCGCCCTGTGTTATCTGCCGTTCAGATGGTTTATCGGCGAAAGGAAGGAGTAGTCATGACTAAAATCGCGCGTATCGTATCCGCCGCGTTAGCCGGTGCGATGATCGTTTTCCTGATTTTTGGAAACCTGTTCTACCAGGACTTCAGGAAGGTATTTCTGAATAAGTTTATCGAGATCGATCTCGGCTCCGACGAGCTCGCGGAGCTGAAAATAAAAGTGGACCCCGATTTCGACTTCAAGGTCTTCACGCAGAAGGACACCTATTATCCTTACGAACGGATATTAGTCTATGCCTATATCCAGGACAAATCGACCCATCAGGTGCCGTCCGACGCGGTGATCGAAGTCGAGTTTTACAACAACGGCATCCCTATCGGCGATGTCCAGGGCAAACAGTCCGTGAAGCTCGTCTATAACACCGAACAGAGGGTGTGGGCGGGTATCTGGTACCCCGGCAAGACGACGTTCAAGGGTAATGTGATCGTCAAGGCGAAGGGTTACCTTTCAGCGCCCCGTCCGCCTCTCGAGACCGCGAACAAGTTCTATATTGATAAAAAGTCGCCCTCCTTCCAGATTAACAAGGGATTGTCCGTGATCGGGATCGATACGATCGATCTGATCTCGCCCAGAAGTATCCTTTCGCCCGAGGGCACGGTGGTGGACTGGAACCAGATACCCCGTTGGGTGGACTTCATCTCCGCCGACGGTATCTTCATGCTGGGCGGCGTGACCGCGACATTCGACGAACGCACTTCGCTCGATTCGCCGTGGATGAACGACAAGATCAACGAGAGCCTCGGGCTTGCGGCGAAGATCAGCCAGAACGGCGGTAAGTTCGGGATATGGATCAAGGCGCTCAAGCTCGAAGGAAGTTACCTCGAGAGCGTCGGTTATCAGCCGTCATGGTACCTCATGAACAGCAAGCAGAATAAGTCCGATTCGGTCGTGTCGTTAAACGACGCCAACCGGAAAAAACATATCATCTCGCTCTTCTCGTCGTTCATGAATAACGAAAGTATCTCATATGTCGGGCTTTCTCATATGTTCAGCCCGAGCAATTACGATATCGAGCTATTCGACCTGTTTGTGAAAGAATTTCAGGTTGCCGTCCCCCAGAACTGGGACACGATGCAGGAAGTGTATAAGTTCAAGTACTTCGTGGAGAGGATGGCCGATCCGGCGTTCGCGGAAAACTTCTGGCAATGGAAGAACTATGTGCTCTCCGACTACATCAAGGAAATCATCAAGAGCTCCGGGCATACGAAGCCCGTGTTCTACTACGCGTATGTCAACGAGATCAAGGAGAACCCGGAAATCCTGTCGGTGCTCTTCAATTCCGGCGTGGACTTTATCGTGCTGAACTTCGACGTGAACTTCCGCGATATCGCGACGACCCTCGACCACCTGAAGAATATCAGCGATATCAACCAGTACTTCAACAGGCTTCTCGTGTCCTATGAAATAAATTTCAGCAATCTCGACCTTGCCGGGTACGAGATCAGCGCCATCGAAAATTACATCACCGCGAACCTTCAGATCGCCAAGTACGGCTCGAAATATATGAATGTGCAGGGCATCCTGATCAACGACCTCTTCAAGGCTATGTCGGGCAACCGCGGGACCTATTCCCCGTCGGAATGGATGCTCGGTGTCGGCAAGACGATTTACGAGTTTAAGCTCATGAACCAGAACTCGCCCCTGCGTATCGATACATTCCTGAACTACGATGCGGCGAATTCGAACAATATCGTGCTCGACTTCCGTATCGCGAATATTTCGACCTTCACGATCTACAATATCTATATTCATCTTCTGCCCGTGCTCAATATCGAGAATATCCAGGACAAGAACAAGAATATCAGTTCGCTCGCGCCGGGTAAAGAAGTCAGTCTCCAGATACCGATAACCGTGAAGAACGACGAATCGCAGTTGAAAAAGAAGAAGCAGTTTGTCGGGGTAAGGATATCGTGGGCGGGGAGCGCAGAGGCGACGGGGCAAAACGCGAAGGGATTCATCGATTTTCTGCCTATCGCGGGAACGATGAGTAAAACCGAGGCCGCTCCGGTAATGGTTTCGAATAATTAAACGAAGGAAAACTTGACTAATTTGTTATTATGCAATAAAATAATTGTACTTTCCCACAATTTACCAGTAGGAGGATGAAGTGCCCAATATTAAATCCGCGAAGAAAAGAGTCCGTCAGGCGGATAAGCAGAAAATTCGCAATAAGGTTATCAGAAGTTTTATCAAAAATCTGAGAAAAAAGACCATAGAAGTCTTAAATTCGAAAGATACCACAAAAGAGAAGGGTTTTGAAATCCTTTGCGAGTATAAAAAGAAAGTGGATCAGACTTGGGCGAAAGGGGTGTTTAAGCGCAACAAGTCTTCCCGTCTCGCGTCTAAAATGGATGCCTTGTACTATAAAAATTTCATAGCTAAAGATAAGAAAACGGAGGCTTAAGATGGGAAGGAGCAAATTGACAAAATCCGATATTGTTGATATTGTATTCGAGGATACCGACGTCAGAGAATACGGCATTTCCCGTCGGGAAGTCAGTCTGGTGGTTTCCAAGTTTATCGAAAAACTTCGGGAATCGATTGAGAAGCTTGATGACGACGATCGGATTGAGTTGAGAGGCTTCGGGACATTCGGAATCAAGAAGCGCAGAGCTCGTGTGGCCCGCAATCCGAAAACCGGACAGCAAGTCGATGTCCCGGAGAGAAAGTCTCCTTACTTCAAAGCCGGCAGGGATATGAAACAATCTATCCTGCATAGCTAAAATTTTTATGAAACACCCCTCATTCGAGGGGTTTTATTTTAGATATATCTGATATTTTCCGATAAGAAAAGCGGTAACGGAGAAAAGATTTTCCTTAAGACGAGTGGGGCTATGATAATTTCAGAAGAATTCACCGATGAAAAAGAGATACTAAAAGTAGTAGCTCTCTTCTGCGGTAACCAATCTCTTGCAAAACTCAGTGACCGGGATGTTTCTTTTAACGTCAAGTTCAAGGAAGTCCGCAGCGGTCAGATTGTTCTTTCCCAAGTGGATAGCACCCATCCCGGACTCTCGCTCGAAGATTATCACATGAGGCCGTTGGACGCGGAAGTCAACCTCGGGGGAAGCATCTATATTTTCGAGGCGGTGCCTCTCGCCGCAAAAGCGCTTGCCCTGCCGAATATCATCAAAGCCCACCCGAAACGCAAACATGAACGTATCAAGATCGCCGGCAACGAATTCGTCCAGAAGATGTTTTCGACGATTTCCATGAAGGTGGTCGATTTTACAGTGCAGGATGAAGAGCTCGCGAAGAAGATCCACCTGATCATCGCGACTATCGAGAGCCATTTAACCCGTTCGGAAAACTACGATATCGCGAAAATCTCGCTGTTCGACGGCACAGAAAAGAATATCATCACCCGGCTTATTAAAAAAGTAAAAAAGCCGTTCGTGGTGTTTAATACCGCGAATTTTAAAACGAAGGACGACCTTGTCCTGTCGTACGAAGATTATGTAAAGTTTCTCAGCGAAGAAGGATTCGACCTCAAGAACATCCTTTCCCAGCTCGATAAAGTAAAAGAGTTTTACCAGAAGAACGCCATCAGAAGCGAAGCCATCCTTCCGCTGATCTTCGAAGGCGAAGCGATCGGCCAGATTCGAGTCGTGTCGCTCAAGGAATTTGTCACCAAGACCCATGTCCGCCGCCTTATTACCCTCGCGCAGCAGGCGGTAGAGAACCTCTTTGAAAAGTGTTCGTTCGAGATCGTGACGAAGGAACCCCAGCTCATCCAGGACTTAAGTGTCGGCGGGGCGAAGATGACGATCACAGAACCCGATATGTATAAATATCTGCGCGAACTGAAAAGAATTTACATGCAGTTGACTTTCCCCGACGAGACCCAGATCAAGACGATGGGTACTATCCTGAACACCTATGACAACACGCCCGAAGGCTACCGGGTGATCGGGATCAAATTCTCGGCGAATATAGACTGGCGCGATAAGGCGAAATTGGACGAGTTTATCCAGAGCGTAATGCGCTTACAGTCTGTCCGTGTCTCGAATTAAATCTACCAACCGGTAGGCATATCAATCCAAATCGTTTTCAATTCCGGAAAATTCTTCTTTACCAGTTCCATCAGACTTCTTACTCCGTAGACTTCCGTGGCGTAATGCCCCGCGAACGCGATATGGATTTTCGATTCGAGCGCGGGATAGTAGAAGAGGCTGGGCGAGCTTCCCTCGCCGGTCACGAGCGCCTGCGCCCCGCCGGATACCGCCCCCGCGAGATACCCCGGCCTCAGGCTTCCCGAGCACACCGCGATCCGTTCGATCCTGTCCGGCCCGAAATCCATAAATTCGCTGTCGGGATTGATCTTCTCCGCGACAAGCGGGCGAAATTCCTTTGCGGATAGGGCGCTCGGGAACTCGGCGAAGAAGCCGTATTCCGCGAACACTTCTTTCCGCTCTGCCCCGAGCGCGCGGATGATTCCGGCGTTATTGCCGTACTCGGGATGTATGTCGAGAGGGAGATGACGGACATAGAGATTGATTTGGTTATCGATGAGGGTTTTCAGCCTCAGGTAGTCGTTACCGGCGACCGAACTCCATCCGCCCCAGATGAGGCCGTGATGGGTGACGAGGAGTTGACAACCTTCGTCCGCCGCGCGTCGGAATCCCTCGAGAGAGCAGTCTACCCCAAACGCGGCCGCTGTGATCTCGCCGGCGCCTTCGACCTGAAGGCCGTTATAGGTGGAGTCTTCACCCGTGAACCCATCGAACAAGCTGTCGAGATATCCGGTAATTTCGTTACGCGGGTAGCTGTTACTGGCCCTGGGCATTTTTCAGGTTCTTCATATTCTGCTTGTAGAGCTGGACGGCTTGGTTGTGCTCCTCGACATTGCGGGAGAACACGTGCGTCCCGTCGCCCTTACCGCTCGCGACGAAGAAGAAGTAATCGACCTGCGCGGGGAAGATCGCCGCGAGAATCGCCTGCTTTCCTACGCTCGAGATCGGACCCGGGGGCAGTCCGTATAACGCGTAGGTGTTGTAGGGCGATGTATTCTCGGCGGTCAGATGAGTCTTTTTGATATTGCCGTCGTACTTGTTCTCGATGAGAAGCCCGTAGATGATGGTCGGATCGGCCTGGAGCATCCAGTCCGCCTTGAGGCGGTTGTAGTATACGCCGGAAACGATCGGCATCTCATACTCGACACCGGTCTCCTTCTGGATGATCGACGCCATTGTCAGCACCTGGTGCAATGTCATTCCCCGGTCTTTGATCTTTTGCTTCATATCGGGAGTGACCACGGTGTCGAAACGGTTCAGCATCATCTCGACGACCTTTTTCACATCGGTCTTATACGGGACGAAATAGGTATCCGGGAATAGGTAGCCCTCGAGCGACTGACCGGCGGGTATCCCGTAACGTTCGGTATACTTGGGGTTCTTCACTTCCGCCATGAACTCGTCATACCCGCAGATGCCGAGATTGGAGAGCGCTGTTCCCATTTCGAAGATATTGTATCCTTCCGGGAAAGTTATTTTTATCGAATGGGTCTTACCGGAAGTCATCTTCTCGATGATGTCCGCGAAGTTCTCCCCGGGAAGAATCTGGTACACCCCGGTCTGGATCTTCTTGTCCTTGCCCATCAGTTTGGCGACGATCTTGAAACGGTTGGGATTATCGATCACACCCGTGTCCGTCAGCTTATCGACTACCGACGAGAGCGAATCGCCCTTGGCGACCTCGAACAATACGGCCTTTTCGTTGATACTGTTCTCGCGTCCGCATGATGAAAAAACCGCCGCCGCCGCGAATAATAAAAATATCAGGAGATTTCTTTTCATTTTTTCCTTCCCTTGCTGTCAATGTGAAATATTGTAAAATATTATATCCGCTTTTATGATAAATCTCAAGCGTCCGCCCGATGACTCCATGAAGCAGGCGGCCGCCTAATACTATTTCACCGGGGCGGGTTTCTTCACCGGCCGCATGAAAGACGCGATGAACGAGGTCGCGGGAATTGTCGCGAGCATCCCGATAGACCCGATGATACTCCGCAGGATTTCCTCGGTGATAATCTCGAGGTTCAGTATGCTGAAGAGCGAGGTAGTGTTCGAGTACTGGACGTAAATCATGATGATAAAGGGCAATGCCGCGCCGACATACGCGAGAATGAGCGTGTTGACCATCGTGCCCAGCAAGTCCTTCCCGACATTGAGCGACGACAGGAACAACTGCATCGACGTGTACTTCGGGTTCGCTTTGCGCAGTTCCTCGACCGTGGACGCCATCGAGATCGCTACATCCATCATCGCTCCGATAGCGCCGATCAGAATACCGGCGTAAAGAATGCTTTTGATATCCAGTTCGGTGCGGGTATATGCGAGGTTCTTCAGTTCGTCGTTCATTACGCCCGTAATGCTCAGCAGGCTGCCGAAAATAAAAGTCAGCGCCGCGGCGAGGATAAACCCGATAGCGACACCCGCCATCGAGCTGAACGATTTAAAGGTGAAGCCGCTGATGATGAGGAATGTCGCGAGCGAAGAGAGAATAGCGACCGCTACCGCCATAAAGAGCGGCGGTGCGCCATTGAGCACCGACGGGATATAGAGAATAAAGATAAAGAGTATCGTAATCAGAAGCGCGGCGATGGAGAGAAGTCCCTTGACCCGGCCGAGCGCGATCACCCCGCCGACAAAGAGAAGTACGAGGATCACGAGGATCACACCCCGGTCGTGGCCGTAGACAGCGGGCTCCTTCGGCGGGCCGTTTTTGTTGACAAGGTAACCGACAAGGACCTGCTCGCCCTTTTTGTATACCGGACGGAGAATATCGTCCTTGAATAAGAGGTGATCGATCCGGATGATCTGGTCTTTATAGTAACCGTCCGCCATTTTGATATGATAGTGCAGTCCGTCGAACGCGCCTACCTTGGCGTGAACCGCCATTTCCGAGGGAGTGAACGGTACAGCCTCGATGATGTTTCCCGAGGCCTGCTCGATAGTACCCTTGGATTCCTGCACCAACGCGGCTTCGTCCTCGAGGGGATGGTCTTCGTCTTCGCCGCCCTCGGTCGCGAAACCCATGATAAAGGATTCGGTGACGTTCTTCTTTTCGTCGATATAGTAGCCCACGTCCACATAATCGCCGGTCTTCCACTCGATGGTCTGACCGTCGGAATAGGGGTCGTCCTCGAAAATATAGAACGGGACTGAAACGGTCTTGCCGCCGATCAACTCGCCTTCCATCTCGATCTGGAAAACCGTGCCCGCGATGATCCCCTTGCTTTTGAGTTTAGCGAGCGCGGCGGAATCGATAGGCTTCATCCCGGTGATCTTGCCGCTGTCCTGGTACATTTTGACCGCGATAGTGTCCTGCGCCGTGAGAGGAACATACAGCCCGGCTATGGCGAAAAGGGCGATAATCAGTTTTTTCATGTTTACTCCGGATTAAAGTCTGGCGGACGCTTCCTTACCCAGCAGGCGGATCACCGAAATGATGTCCGGCGATACGGTTTTACCGGTTAGCTTGATCCGCAGGAGCTGGACGAGCTTTCCGAACTTCACGCCGGATTGTTCTGCGAGAGAGCGGAGCTTGTCCTCGAGACCGTCGAAATTCCCGCTCGCTGATGCTTCGATAGCGGCGGTTTTCGCGGCGGGATACGCTTCCTTGACACCCGGCTCGCTGTCCAGTTCCGCGAGCTTGGCCTGCGCCTCAGGGGTCATTTCGTATTTGTCGAGGGCGTAAGCCTTCATATCTTCATACAGGTCGGCAAGCGAGTTGTTGCGTTCACGGAGAATTTCCGCCGCCCGCGCGAACCATTCCGGATCGGTCATCCTGCCGACAGGGGAAATCCCGGCTTCTTCCATGAACTCGCCGAAATGCTTGGCGAGGGCTGGAATATCGATCGACTTCATGTGGCGGGCGTTCACCCAGATCATCTTGTCCTCGTCGTAGACGGCGTTGGACTTATTAAGCCTGTCGAGCGTGAAGTATTCGATCAGCTGGGGCACGGTAAATATCTCGTCATCGCCGTGAGACCAGCCCAATCGCGCGATATAGTTCAGGAGGGCCTCGGGCAGAACACCCTTTCTTCTATAATAATCGATATTCGTCGAACCTTTACGCTTAGAGAGCCGTGTATGGTCTTTATCGAAAACGAGCGGCAGGTGAGCGAATTCGGGTACAGGGAAACCGAGGTACTCGTAGAGGACGATCTGCTTGGCGGTGTTCGTGATATGGTCTTCGCCCCGGATGATATGCGACATCTTCATCAGGCTGTCGTCGATCACTACGGCGAAGTTGTAGGTCGGGGAGTTGTCGCCCTTCCAGAGCACGAAATCGTCCAGTTCCTTCGTGTTTACACGGATACGGCCGCGGACGACGTCTTTGAAGATGATGTCCCTGTCCTCGCCGAGGTCGAGACGGACGACGTGCTGGCCTTCGGGCTTAGCCTTGTTCCCCCGGCAATGGCCGTCGTACTTGGTGATCTCGTCGGTGATCCCTTTTTTCTTATTGCGCTCGATCAGGTCGTCCTTGGTGCAGGTGCAGTAATAGGCCTTCCCCATCTCGAGCAGTTTATCGCAATGCGCGCGGTAAATTTCAAACCGGTCGCTTTGTTTGTAAAATTCCTGGTGATCCATTCCCATCCACGCCATATCCTTCAGGATGGAATCGGTGTACTGGTTTTCCGAACGGTTCAGGTCGGTGTCCTCGATACGGAGGATAAGCTGACCGCCGGTATGACGCGCATAGAGCCAGTTGAAAACGGCTGTGCGCGCGCTTCCGAGATGCAGCTGCCCGGTGGGAGACGGTGCGAAACGTACCCGTGCCATAAATTCTCCTTCTGTCGAATAATATCAATTAATAACCGCGATTTCGGGGTCGTCCCAAAAGCATTAAATAGCAGAAAAGTTTGTCACTGCGATACCGCGCTACAATAGCTAGTGAAGCGCGGTAGAAGCAGTCTGTGTAATTGTTAATCAGTTAGCAAAATAGATTGCTCTATCCCGTCTATTCCTCGATTAACTCGCCTGCATTCCGCGAAGCAGACATGGGATGACGGCTGTCACACTGAGCCTGCCGAAGTGCGCAATGACAAAAACTCTCTAAAGTACCTTTTTAAGACGGCTCCTTCGGTTCTATCGTAGACTGAAACCCATTGTAATGGAAGACTATCTGCTTTGGAACTGCCATTATTATACACTATTCCTAAGATTTAGTAAAAAGAAATCAGTTTCGCGAAACCCTAAGTAATTTGTTATTTTAATGCCGATAAATTAGAATATATCGAGAATATATCCGGCGGGTGTTCATGGGTTTAGGAAAACTAAAAAATAAACTGGGCGTAACGAATCTTGATGCCGACCAGCGTTCCAGGCTCTTCAAGGATTTCCGTTATACCGGCGGTAAAGTCCTCCGTGAAGAAGACCTGAACTTCAACGAGATGGAGGACAACAAGATTCAGGAACTGATCAATCTGCTCAACATCAAGGAGCAGGAAGGTCAGCTTTCCCTGCTGGAACGGAAACGCCTCGATTCAGCCCGCCGAATCCAGATGCAGAGGCAGAAAGGGCCCCGTTATATCTATCATGCAGTCGATAAAGAAGCAGAAAAGACGGAAGAAACGGAAGAACAGAAAAAAGAGGGCGAGAAGGGCGAACGCAAGGATTCTTTCAGGGTTCCATCATATATTCATGCCGAATCCGGGCCGAAGCGCTGGTTTCAGTTGTTCTGGGCGAGAATAAAATGTATCTTCGCGGGTGTGTTTCCATTGTTCCGCATCCGGATAAAAAAGAGCTTCCTGAACTATATCGGCGACGCAGTCAGGCACGCCCTTCAAGTCAATAAGCAGATCCTCGCGTCCATTCTCTATAAAGACGTCGAGCTTTCACAGGAGATCAAGAGCAATTTCTGGCGGAACGGTTTCTTCTATTATTATGAGATTATTTTCCGTTTCGACAATCTTCTCGATGACGAACTGTTCGACCAGATCGCGGAACTCAAGCGGATTGGGAACCAGCAGATCAAAGAAGCGCATTTGTCGCTTACGAAATTCTATAAAAAACTCTTCATCCTGAAGCAGTATATTTCCTACCTGAAGGACGCATTGAGCCGTTCGATGGGAATGGAAGCGCGCCTCAGAATGCTCAAACCCGCGATAGTCCAAGGAAACATGAAAACCCTCGCCAGGCATATCGAAATGCTGTTTTACCGCCTCTATAAAAAGCTCAATCTCCTTGTGGACTTCTTTTACCTGAACCGAGTGAAGGCGGGATGGAAGCATAACTTTCTCCAATTCATCGGGTTCGTTAAGGAAGACCATATCGGCTACCTGACACGGATGTGGGACGAACGAGATGAGTACGAACGGAAACGGAAACAGCTTGCGGAGATTATCCAGGGTAAGGTCGAGAACGCAAAGGAGATCAAGGCTCAGAACACGAAGAACAATATCGATCTGAGCGAAGGCCTCACCGATGCTATCCGCGAAGGAATGAATTTTATCTACGAAAACCTCGACTTCTACCGCGCGCTCGAGAAGGGGCGTGCGAATCCAAGCGACGACTATGTCTACTTCCATCTGAGGGACAAAGTGTTTGTGATCAACACCCTCGTGGACTTCTTCGATAAGGAATTCTCGTTTCTCTTTCTGTCGAACCGTGTCGTGTACAGCGTGTTCTTCGACGGGACAGGGCGGAAGGTCGATGTCAAGAATTCTCTCCGCGACCTGTACTACAAACTCAATCTGGTGTACCAGCGGGTTCGCGAGTACCTCGCCGCGGTACGCCAGCTCAAGAAAATGATCAATACCGAAAACCCTTCGCAGGTCGAACTTTCGGTGGAATATAAGAACATTACCGCGCAGAAACTGAACATGATGCGGACGATCCACCAGACCGCCCAAAAGATATTCGACCAGTTCGAACGGATTCTCTTCTATATTATGTCCGATTACCGGGGCCCGAGATCGGTGATCCAAAATCCCGAGGAAGATGTCAGGATGGGCTCCAAGGTCGCGGAAGTCAATATTTTTAAAAACCGGAGTATTATCGAGGTCTTTCACACCGCGAACAGTTTCGTTTCCGCGTTCAATTACCTTTTGAACGAGGGCGAGCTCGATATGGTCTCGCTGAATGTCGACGATCCCTATTACCTGCACCTTGTCAACCCCGCCGAGATCGAGCAGAAGATCGCGATCGAGGAAGAGCGGAAATTCGAGGAAGAAGGCGAGAAGGCGGCCGACACGGGCGAAAAGCCCAAGGAACCCGGAATGGAACAATCTGCCGCGGCGGACCAGAGTAAATCCGCCGAAGATGTTCCCGCGCCGGAAACAGTAAAAAAACGCGACACACTCGCCGAAATGGATTCCCATATCGTCCAGCCGAAAAAGACCCAGGAAGAGGGCTGGGTCGAGGATATCCGTCAGGATATCGACCTGCTGAAAAAAGTCTGAGTATTCTCAATCACCATATATATTTGACGGAATGGATTCGATGGCGAAATAAATCCTGTCATTCATCCCGTTTAGGGTGACATCGGTGAAACTCAAGAATATCATTTTGTTGATAAACTTTTAAGCTTTCGATTTTTTTTCTTACTTGTCACTTTCCACTTTTCACTTGCTACTCTTACGGGATCTCGACGTTGTTCAATATCTGCTCGATCATGTTCTCGGGGGTCAGTCCCTCTGCTTCCGCCTCGAACGATAGGATCACCCTGTGGCGCAGGACGTCGTAAGCGACAGCCTTGACGTCCTCGGGGATGACATAGCCCCGCCCGTCGAAGAACGCTTCGACCTTCGCCGCGCGGATAAACGCGATCGATGCCCGGGGCGACGCGCCGTATTTGATAAACCCTTCGGACATCTTGAATTCCTTCGGGTTGCGTGAGGCGTAGACGATACTCACGACATAGTCCATGATCTTATCGTCGGCGTATATCTTTTCCGCGAATTCCCGGAGCTCGAGGATATCGTCGATACCGGCGGCTTTTTCAGCCTTCGGCACTGACATCCCGCCCATCCTGCGGATAATCTCCTTTTCTTCGTAACGCTGGGGATAATCGACCTTGACCTTCATATAGAAACGGTCCATCTGGGCTTCCGGCAGGGCGTAAGTCCCTTCCTGCTCAATGGGATTCTGTGTCGCCATGACAAAGAACGGTTTCGGCAGGGGGTGGGTGGTATCGCCGAGAGTGACAGTGTGTTCCTGCATCGCCTCGAGAAGCGCCGACTGGACTTTAGCGGGCGCGCGGTTGATTTCGTCGGCGAGGATGAAGTTCGTGAAAACAGGCCCCTTCTTGACATCGAACTGACCCTTACCTTGGTTGTAGATCAGCGTTCCCCTGATATCGGCGGGAAGCATGTCGGGGGTGAACTGAATACGCTGAAAGCCGAGGTCGAGGATTTGCGACAATGTACTGATCGCGAGGGTTTTCGCGAGTCCGGGTACACCCTCGAGCAGAAGGTGCCCGTCGGACATGATCGCCGACATCATCCTGTTGAAGAGGAATGTCTGCCCGACGATCACTTTGGAAAACTCGTCCTTGATTTTCCGGATGATCTTCGCTTTTTCCGTGCTTTCAGTATTCAGCTTCTCGATAAAATCGTCCATAGGTACCTCCGGATTTCAGGGATATATTTTACACCAAATCGGCCGTGAAGTAAATAAAACGCCGCGTTCGTTTGTTGCCCAAAACGAGCTTAGGTGTTAAAATAGGTGGCATGAAAATATGGGCGATGCCCACATGACGGAGACTTATGCAAAAACTGTTGTATCCGCGCTGATCCGTTCAATCCGTGTGTATCCGCGATAAACTTGTAGTGAGCCTGTCGAACCATTGGGATATAATGTTTGACCCCAATTCGACACAGATTTCACGGATATCGCAGATTCTCACGGATAAAAATCATTTTTCTCAGTTTCATGCTGAATTCGCAGAGAGTGCTGGGATATGCAGGATGTCTAAGGGCGGGTATTAGAAGTGAACATAAATTTTAGGGACGGATATGATGCTCGAATACTTCGCGGAACGGAAAAAACGGATCATCGAATGCCTCTACGGATTTTTCAGCCTGAAGAAGGACGCCTTTTCCTCAGGGAACCGTTGGGGCGAGGATTCCGCGCTCCGTTTGCTGGAGTTTACCTCACGGGGAAAAATGATCCGGGGCGGACTTGTGCTCCTCTGCGAGGAGTTCTTCAATCCCGAGCCGTCCGGCGAGTCGGTCAAGGCCGCGGCGGCTCTCGAAATCTTTCAATCCGGGTTTTTGATTCACGACGACATCATGGACGGCGACCTTTTCCGGCGCGGGGAGAAAACGATCAATCACCAGTACTCCGGGCTCGCGGCGGACGAAGATAACGGGAACCCGTCGAGGACAGGGGACGCTCTCGGTATCTGCGTCGGCGATCTGGCGTTTTTCGCCGGATACGACCTTCTCGCCGCGATGAATATCGAACCGGCCGTCATGAGAAAGGCTGTTACGCTCTGCTCGGAAGAGTACTATCGGGTCGGTCTCGCGCAGATGAACGATGTTTATCTCGGCGGGATAAAAAGGGCGGTCACGGAAAACGAAATCTTGGATATTTACCGTTACAAGACCGCGCGTTATACATTTTCGCTCCCGATGACGCTGGGGGCGGTACTGGGCGGCGCGGACGAGAGTGTTATCTCCGGGCTGGACAGCTTCGGCGAGGCGCTCGGGGTGATATTCCAGATCCGCGACGATGAACTCGGTATTTTCAGCACCGACGGCGAATTGGGGAAACCGGTAGGTTCGGATATCCGTGAGAATAAAAAAACTCTCTACTATATATATATCCATGAACAGCTTGCTATGACCGCGGATAAAAACACCCGTCAGCGTGTGGAAAAAGCGTTCGGCAACCCTGAAATTACCGAGGCACAGTTGGAGTCGGTGAGGCAGTTTGTCGCCGAGACGGGCATAAAAAAGCGGGCCGACGATGTGATCGAGAGCTATTCCCGCCGCGCCGGGGAAATACTTACCACGATGGAACTCGATACAGTGTCTAAAGATAAGCTTGCGATGCTCCTGTCATACAGCCTCACCCGGCGGATGTGAACCCCTTTGCTCAGGGCGTGAAGGCACGAAGTGCATCGCGCACAGTTCTATGCAATCTTGTGCAAGTTAGGTCGATTTATGTATAAGCGAATGTAACACCTGTCTTGTAATTCTTTATCCTGAAAAGCAAAAAAATATTTTTATACCCTATCATACTGGTACACTTTATGCTAAATATACCTTAATCTGAAAATACCCCAGGAGGTATATATGAAAAAGTTTGGTTTATGGATGGTTGCTCTTTTAATTCTCGCGAATACCGGCGCATTCGCCGGTGTGATGATGCAGGGCTTCTATTGGGACGTTCCCGCAGGCGGAACCTGGTGGAACACCATGAAGTCAAAGGCATATGAACTTCGCTACATGACCGCAGGAGTAGGTATCAACCGGATGTGGTTCCCGCCCGCCTCGAAGTGTTTGAACGGCGGATACTCGATG
>Ga0154538_159_pt2 | contig 31492 bp, 30 predicted proteins | sample RifGroF1_FD_105681 | JGI IMG/M metagenome (GOLD analysis project Ga0154538, IMG submission 105681) | Spirochaetes bacterium GWF1_51_8 | reverse complement strand
CTAGGGTGACATTTTAATTTTGCTCTAAATGGTGACATTTCTATTTTGCTATGACAGAATTAGCACTCATTTTTGACTATTATTATATGTGACTGTATAATTTAAATTATTTAACCCATGTTCAGGAGATTTTTATGAATGCAGCTCTTCCTGTTAAAATAGCGCTCTCGAAGGTGATCGACGTCGATAAAGAAAAATGCGTCAACTGCCACCGTTGTATCGCGGTATGCCCGGTCAAACATTGCAATAACGGGAGTCTCGACCATGTGGAGATCGACCCAAACCTCTGTATCGGATGCGGGGAGTGCCTGAAGGCGTGCACCCACGACGCAAGGATGATCATCGACGATTTCGAGGCGATGATGTCCGACTTGAAGAATAACGTCAAGATCGTGGCTGTGGTCGCGCCCGCGATCGCGGCAAGTTTCCCCGATACCTATCTCCAGTTCAACTCATGGATGAAGTCTGTCGGGATTTCCGCCGTGTTCGACGTCAGCTTCGGGGCGGAATTGACTGTCAAGTCATACTTCGCCCACATCGCGGAATCCGCGCCCAAACTGGTGATCGCCCAGCCCTGCCCCGCGATCGTAACCTATATCCAACTCTACCGCCCGGAACTGATTCCCTATCTCGCCCCGGCGGACAGCCCGATGATGCACACGATGAAGATGATCCGCGAGTTTTACCCCGCCTACTCGAATCACAAGCTCGCCGTGATCTCGCCCTGTGTCGCGAAGAAGCGCGAGTTCGACGAGGTAGGGATCGGCGACTATAACGTCACTATCACCCGTATCAAGGACTACATAAAAAAGAAAGAAATCGATCTCCGAAGGTATAAGGAAGCCGATTTCGACAACGATCCTGCCGAGCGCGCGGTCCTTTTTTCCACTCCCGGCGGCTTGATGCGTACCGCGGAGCGTGAGAACCCGGCTATCGTATCGATGACCCGCAAGATAGAAGGGCCCGAGACGATCTATCATTATCTTTCCGGCCTGAAGGCTCAGTTGGAAAACGGGGCGAACCCGCTCTTAATCGACTGCCTGAACTGTGCTCTCGGGTGTAACGGCGGTACCGGCACGGGAAACTCCGGGATGCATCCCGACGAACTCGAGCATCATGTCGAGAAGCGCAAGGAAAAGATGCAGGCGCTTTACCGCAGCCGGAACGCGCCCGGGCAAAAACCGCCCACCCTTCATAAAATCCAGAAGACCATCAATAAATACTGGCGGAAAGACCTCTACGGCCGGAGCTACCGCGATCTCTCCGGCAACAACTTTATCCAGCCGATCTCTGAGCAGGAAAGAGATAAACTCTACGGTGAAATGTTGAAGCATGAAACGAAAGATATCAAAAACTGCAATTCATGCGGCTACTACTCGTGCGAGGAAATGGCGGCCGCGTGCCATTACGGCCTGAACAAGATCGAGAACTGCCATTTCTACCTCCAGACCCGGATCAACCGTCAGGTCGAGAAGAAACAGACCCAGATCGACCGGCTGAACGTCCATCTCGGCAATATCACGAACGAGATCTACCATATCCAGATGAGCCTGACATCGCTTGTCAAGCAGATATCCGAACAATTCAGCCTTGTCGATTCGACCACTCAATCTGTGACCGAGGAGATGAAGTCTGTCCGCGACGTATCGCAAAGACTGGACGCGAACTCCACCCAGCGCCTTGTCGATATCACACGCGCCGGAAACGAAAAGGTCGATAACCTCGTCAAGCTCATGTCGGACGTATCGGCGATTGTCGACGAGATGAACACGATGATCGCGCTTATCAACGATATCTCCAGCCGCACGAACATCCTTTCGATCAACGCCGCCATCCAGTCCGCGCAGGCGGGCGAGTACGGGAAGGCGTTCGCGGTGGTGTCGCGCGAAATTAAGAACCTCGCCCAATCCAGTACCACTCAGGCCGACCGCGTCTCGCGCTCGTTAAAAGCGACGGTGCAGAAGGTCAAGAACGCGATCGAGATGAGTAAGGAGAGCGGGACGGCGTTTCAGGAAATGGCGGCCGAGGTGAAGGCTGTCGACGGCTTCCTGAGTTCGATGAACCGGCAGGTGCTGAAGATGTCCCAGGACAGCGACACTATCCTTGATATCATCCGGAAACTGACCACGGTATCGGACGAGGTCATGAATAACTCCGAGAACATCCACCAGAGCACCGACGAAATCCTGACCGCGCTGAAAGATTTAGAGAAGACGTATAAGCAGGATGAAGAATAGACGCGAAACAGCGTTCGAAGTGTGGGGGCTTGTTGACGAAGTTGAAATTTTCGCTGTTTTTTGTCACTGCGAGCCTGCCTTCCTGTCCACCTTCTGACGAAGGCGGAAGGCGGGCTACCGAAGGTAGACAGGGAGCAAAGCGACCTGTCTCCTTCTCCTGTGAAGGAGAAGGCAGGCAAAGCAGTCTGTTTAATTCATATTCCAGTAATTAAATAGATTGCTTCGGCATATGCCTCGCAATGACAATGCAAGTTCGTCAACACGCCCAAACCGCGGGGGCGCTTTTTTTGTAATCGGTGTTTTTATTCGTTGTCAGGACTTGCGAATCGCACTTTCAAATTGGCTGCGCCTGATGGAATAGACATTGTCGTCGCGTGGGTTCTTCGGCATATTCGGCCTGAAACTCCGGGCGCGGACAATCCCCGTGAAACAGAGCCCGGCCTTCTCCATCACCCGTGCGGATGCCGTATTCTCAATATCGCAAATTCCGCTGATTTCCATCAGCCCCGGGAATGCTTCCAGCGCGATTCGAAGGATGGTTTTAAGTGCCTCGGTCGCATAGCCCTTGCCCCATTCGTTTTTATCGAATACATATCCGAAATCGCCGGTTTTACCGTTTACCCCGAGTCGGATCATCCCGATGATCCGGCTGTTCTCCCTTTTCGCGATCACGAACGAGAACTCTTTCCCGCTATCCCAGCTTTCGATGCACCGCTTGATAAATACTTCCGCCTGCGGAAGTTCGGTTAACGGTTCCCACATCATGTATTTCGTGACCACGGGATCGCTCGCGTATGAATGGAAAACTTCCGTCTTATCCTCAATCACAGGTTTTCGTAGAATCAGCCGTTCGGTTATTATTCTTTCAATCATACTGTCCCGCAATATGTTTTTATGGAATTCAAAAGCATATTTATCGTAAAACGGAGCGCTTCAGAGGAAAATTAGAACGGGTAAAACCCGAGGTCGAGCGCGTTCCGTTCGATAATCCCCTCGAGCTGAGTTTTCAGCATCTCTGCGTGTCCGCGTTCCCATGCCGCGAGCATCTCGAGGGTCTTTTTCATCACGGCGTCGTTCTGCCCTTCGGCGGACTTCTCGTAGAACGACGCGAAGTCCTTTTCGATCAGGTACGCCATTCTGACCACGGAATAATCGCCGAGGTCGCTTTTCAGGGACGAGGTATCGATTTTCTGTGAAGCCAATCGTTCGAGGAACAAGTTATCGCTATTATCCGCGAACGGGGTTTCGATCCTCTCTCCGAGGCCGATCTTATCGATCTGCGCGCGGATATACTCGGCGTGCCCCTTCTCCATCAGCGCGAGATGTTCGAATATCTCCTTGATCAACGGGAGTTTCACAATCGAACACTGCGAGGTATAAAACTCCATACCGCGAAGCTCCATTTCGAGCGCCACACGGAATATATCGATTACCTTCATATTTCCTCCACTGAATACAGATCGGGGCTAAGCCCTTTTTCACCGATTTCTTTATCGATCATTCCTTTCATCCATTTCACCCGTTTGTGCTCCATTTCGATCAGTTCCTCGAACACCTGCTTCGACTCTCCGGTATACTTGCGGAACGACTGCGAGTAAAAATCTAAAAAATCGGCCTCGATAAAATAAGCGAGCCTGAGAATAAAATATTTCCCGAGATTCTCGTCATGGAAATATTTCTCAATACTCATTTTATCTACCTGCTGCTGATAGATATCGGTTTCGGAAGCCATTTCGTCCGAAAGCTCGGGATATTTCGCCCTGATCTCGGCGATCTTCCCGGAAATATATGTCAGATGCTCCTCTTCCATCTCTTCGAGTTCTTTCAGAATACTTTTCATCCCGGGATTTTCGACTTTTCCGGAAAGGCCGCGGTAGAAATCCGCGCCGTTCGCCTTCATCTGGAATACCAAGGCGTATGCGTCCAACTTATCCATATCCACCTCCTGAGAAAACCACGCCTAAAGTATAAAACGGTTTTTATATTTACGAAAGAACTAATCGGAAATATTTCTCTGTTTTTCACGGGTTTCCGTTAGGTGAACTTAGGGCACTTCTAAAAACTCGGAAATAATGGAGATAATTCATAATTAGTAAATTGCCTTGTCATTGCGAGCGTAAGCGAAGCAATGTATTATACTGTCGTATTATAAATTACACAGACTGCTTCGCCTGCCTTCCCCTTCGCAGGAGAAGGAGACAGGTCACTCAGTTCCTCGCCTGTCTACCTTCGGTAGCCCGCCTTCCGCCTTCGTCAGAAGGTGGACAGGAAGGCAGGCAGTGACATACTCATACTACATTTTATTCTTTAAATTCCATTTTTAGGTGATTGATATATACTTTTTAGAATACCCTATTTCTATATCCCTTCCAGCGCGTAGATATCCGGGTTGAGACCCTTTTCTTTAATCAGTTTATCCATCGCTTCTTTTATCTGCATGAGATGTTTGACTTCCCATGTCATCAGGTCCTCGAAGACTTTTTTCACATCCCCGCTGTTGACATTCGCCGCCTTCTGGTAGAAATCCATGAAGTCTCTTTCGATATAGTACGCCATCCGCAATATCAATACGGCGGTCAGCTTTTCGTCATAGCCGCCCTTGTCGAAGTTCATTTTGGTGTAGCGCCTATCGTAAAGGTCTACCGTGATTTTCGGCGGTTCGGGAAGTTCCGGATATTTGCTCCGGATTTCGGAGATTTTACCGGAGATATAAAGTGTATGCTCGTCCTCCATCTCGGCCAACCCCTCGAGCAGTTTGGATATCTCAGGCTCTCTTGCGCTCTCGGAAAGCGCGAGATAGAAATCTTTGCCGTTCACTTCCATCTGGAACGCCAGGACTAACGCGTCCAATGCTTCCACTATTTTCCCCCATTAAGAAACTTATCTATCGCGCGCGCGGTGTTGTGCCCGTCGCGTACCGCGTGGATAATGTCCGGCCCGTGCACGATATCGCCCGCCGCGAAGAGCCACGGAATATCCGTCCCGCCGTTTTCGTCGGTGAGTATCCTGCCGCGGACTATCTCGAGCTTCTTCGCCGTCTCATCGGGCAGATAGGTGTAGTCGGGCTGTTGTCCGACCGCTTCCACCACCATATCGGCCTCGAAAAGCCCGGTGTCGCTCTCGTCGCCCAACGGCGCGAAACGCCCGCTCTCGTCGAACACGCGCGTACACTTGATATGCCGCAGTCCGGCAAGTTTGCTGCTTTTGAACACGACTTCCTTCGGCATCCGGCCCTCGTTGAGCACGATACCCTCGTCCTTCGACTCGATCACTTCCTCGATATCGGCTGGAATCTCCTTCCCGCTCTCGAGACAGATCATCGTCAAATCAGCCTTCTTCTGCTTCGCGCGCTGGAGTCTCGCGAGTGTGCGCGCTATATCGAACGCGACGTTGCCGCCGCCGATCACGAGTATCTTCTTCCCGAGCGGGACGTCGCCGCCCTCGGCCGCCAGCTTTAGCAGCTCGAACGCCTGATAGCAGTTCTTGCCGTCGATCCCGGGGATTTTCGTCGAACGGGGCAGATCGAACCCGGTCGCGATCATGACCGCGTCCGCCGAGGCTTTGATCTTCGCAAACGGGATATCCTTCCCGACACGCACCCCGGTCTTGATCTCTATCCCGAGCGCCTTCACGATTTCGATATCGCGGTCGAGCCCGCTGTCGGGCAGGCGGTATTTCGGAATACCGTAGCGCATCACGCCGCCCGGCTTCTTATTGGAATCGTAAATCGTCACTTTATAGCCCAATCCCCCGAGGTAGTACGCCGCGGACAGCCCCGCCGGACCCGATCCGACTATCGCCACTCTATTCTTGCCGGTCTTCGGTTTCGCGGAAACTTGGCCCGCGATCTCCGCGATCTTCTCCGATGGAAGGTTGTCTATCGCGTAACGTTTCAGCCAACGGATCGCGACGGGATCGCCCCTGTGGCCGATCGAGCACACGGTCTCGCATTTATGGGTACAGACCCTTCCGCAGATTCCGGGAAGGGGGTTATCGACATACATCTCTTTGACCGAACGTTCGAGGTCGCCGTCCCAGATCGCGCGGATATACTGCGGGACGCGCATATTCGCCGGACAGGTCTCGACACACACCCCGCACTCGACGCATCTCGACGCTTCCGCGAGCGCGGCTTCGCGCGAATAACCTTTCACTATCTCGATAAAGCTGTCCCAGCGTTCGTTCGCCGGAAGTTCGCCCATCGTCTCGCGTTCGAGCCCCAGCCACGACTGCTCGCCGCTCGTCATATGCCCGGGTTCGTCGGAATACTGCATCTCCGGCGTCCATGTGAAATGCTCCTTGAGGTCGTCCACTTCGGGCTGGCCGATTTTATCGACGGGCGTGGGGTAGTTACCGAGGTAATGGCGGCTCATCGAGATCGAGCCGGTCGTGCAGACATCAACACAGAACCCGCAGTAACAGCACCGTCCGTAATCGATCTCCGGCACCTTGCCGAGCTTGCCCGGCCCGATATTGGTACCCTCGACCATCCGGATCGCGTCGGTAGTGCACACTTCCTGACACGTCCCGCACCCGATACACAGGTCGTGATCGTTATAATGAAAACCCCGGTACTCCGGCGCCGCCCCGACCTTACCGAACACGTCGATATCCTCGTAAGGGTAACGGATAGTGTTAGGCTTCTTGAGGAAGTTCTTCCAGAGTTTAAACGGGGAGAAAAAGCTCTTTTTTCCGGGACCGCTCATGCGCTCCTCCTATATCGGTAACCAGTGAACAGTAAACTCTCATTCTATATATCTTTTTCCTTCCACATCATCCCTCGGCGGGCTCGGGATGACAAAAGCAAGATTGACTCTATGTTATTCCACCTCTTCATTACGGACTGGCAATAGATTATAACCCGCCGTCACGCAGCGGCTTAACGGTCGATGTCGGGCGGACAGACCGCGAAACTCGCCATCCATATCGCCACATCGGAAATATCCATACCCGGCAGGTGTTTATGACAAAGCGCCAGCCCCGCCGGTAACGACGGCCCGCGCACCGAAACCCGGTATGGTTTCAATCCGCCGTCGGAAACGATGTAGTAGCCGTACTCGCCCTTCGACGACTCCACCTTCGCGTAAGTGTCGCCGGGCGGCACACGGAACTTCAGCGCATTACCGGTATCCGCGCGGTACTCCTTCGATTTCGGGAGCTTTTTGATAATCTGCCGGACTATGTTAATCGATAGCTCGTATTCCTTCCTGCACTGCACCGCGCGGGCAAGAGCGTCGCCGCCCTCGGTCACGGGAGTGTCGAAGTCGAGGTAGGGATATGCCGCATACGGGTCGTCCCTGCGGACATCGACCAAATACCCCGTCGCGCGGAGATTCGGCCCCACTATACCGTAACGGATCGCTTCCTCGGATGTAATCCGCCCGATCCCCGTCAGGCGCTTATGCACCACCGGGTTCTCGAAGACGAGATTGTCCCATTCCTTCAGGTTGTACTCGAGGGTATCGAGCACGCCGGAAAGTTTATCGGTAAACCCGTCGGGCAGGTCGCGCCTGACCCCGCCGGGAACGTTATAGATATGGTAGATGCGCGCGCCGGTGAGCCATTCGAACATATCGAGGACGAAGTCGCGGTCGGTCATCATCCGGTACATCGCGCTGTAAAGCCCCATCATCGCGCCGAGCGCCCCCATTCCCATCAGGAGCGAGGTCATCCGGCTCATCTCGAGCGTCATACTGCGGATATACTTCGCGCGTTCGGGAATCTCGATCCCGCAAATCCGTTCAACCGCCGTGCAGTAGGCGACTTCGTTGGGGTCGGGGTCGGGCACGCAGATACGCGGAATGAGGCTCAGGTTCTGGAACCATTGCTTGGTCTCCATGAGCTTCTCGAAGCCCCTATGCAGAAGTCCGGCGTTGACACGGACTTTCACTACCGTCGCGCCCACCGCGTCGATCACATAGCCGAAATTGCCGTGCATCCCGGGATGGTTCGGGCCGAAAAACATCTCGTAAGTAGTATATTCGTCGTTCTGGGCGAGTTTGGTCAGTTCGTAAAAAACCGGCTCCATCGTTACTCCTTGTTTCTCACCGCGCCGAAAGCCTTTACGCTGTACGCCTCGGTATCGAAATCCTTCCTGAGAGGCGGAATATCCTTCCAGTTATGCAGGAAGAGCGGTGAAAGGTCGGGGTTTCCGATAAACTCTACCCCGAACATTTCATGAATCTCCTGCTCGTATGCCTGCGCCTGAGGCCAGACATCCATCGCTGTCGGTATCTCCGGCTCATCGCGGTCTATCCCCGCTTTCACCGTCGCCTGAAGATCGTATTTATACGACCAGAGGTTATACGTGACATCGAAACGGTTCTCTTCCAGCCAGTCCACGCACGTCAGGTTCGACATGTGATCGAAGCCCACGGACTGAAGGTAATGCAATAACCCGGCAATCGAATCGGGGTTGCCGCAGACGATCTCGATCTGGTTCTGGTAGCGCGGTATCGATTCCGCGTCCGGCCATCCCTTCGCGATGACCTTCGCCATATCCCTGTTCGTCATTTCGTTCCTCCCAGCACCGGCTTCGCCCGTTCGAGAATCTCGCGCTGGTTCTTCTTATACCATTCGTTATTAAGCTGATACTTCTTGTAGCCCACCGCTTCACCCCTGCCGATCATGTCCATCAGACCGATCAGCCCGTCGATCACCGCCTGCGGGCGCGGCATACATCCGGGGATACTGATATCGACCGGGATATACTTATCCAGATGGTTGATCGTCGCGTAGCTGTTCCAGTAGATACCGCCGTTGACCGGGCAAGACCCGAATCCGACTACCCATTTAGGCTCGGGCATCTGCTCGTAGCTATAGACGATCCGTTTCAGCGTCTTCACCGAGACGTACCCGGTGACAAGGAGGATATCGGCCTGTCTCGGGGTCGCCATCGGCCCAATCCCGAAACGCTCCATATCGTAACGGCTCGTCATGGTCGGCGGAAGCTCCACCGCGCCGCATCCGGTGCAGTAATAGAGCATCCACATGCTCCGGCTCCTGAAAAAGTTCAGGACGCGCTCGAATTTCCCGTCTATAATCTCTTCGCGTGTAATTTTCAGCATTACTTCCTCCCGGCCATATTCACGATAAGCTGAACGAGGGCGAGACTGCCCGCGCTTATCCAGAGGAATTTCGTCGCCTGCTCGACCCTGTAACGCGCCCAGAGCTCGCTGAGGGACGCCATCACGATATACACGAGCGCCTGTTTCGCGACAAACTCAAACACGTTCGACGCCCCGCCGAGGAACATGATCACGATGAGGCCTGTTTCCACGAAGATCGCCGTGGCGTGCTGGAGAAACGCCAGCCCGAGGAACTTACCCGACAGTTCGACCATCGGCCCGGACGCGATCTCCGAGGGCGCGATCATCGTATCGAACGGCTTCTTACCGAGCATCCCCATCAATGCGATCAGCGCGGCGGCGAAACCGATCGGCATCGTCACCATGTGCCAGTTCATGATCCCGCCGGCCTGAAGCTCCTGGAGCTTCACAAGGCTCGTGCTCGAAAACGACGCGACGAATGTCAGCACGATCATCGCGAACGGCACCTCGTAACCCATCATCAATGTGAGCGCGCGTCCGATCCCTATCGCAGCGAGCGGGTTGCCCGACGCCGATACGCCCATCGCCATCCCGAGATAGCCGATAGGCATGAGGTAGAGGATCACGATAATCGGGCCCTGCGACGGGAACGGCAGAAAACTCGCCATCGGGATAAACATGGCGGCGGCGAGAAGGCCCGAAAGCCCCATCATCGAACCGAGGTCCATGATGAAGTTATGCGAAATGCTTCTGCGTGAGAAGCACTTTACGACATCGATATAGCATTGCCAGACAGGGGGGCCGTAACGCCTATGCAGGCGCGCGGCGATCTTCCGCCCGATCCCCATATATAAAAGTCCGGCGGCCATCACGAAGAACGAGTAGCCGAGGACGCTCAATATTTCCATCATGCGAACCTCCACACCGCGAGCGCGATCACCGCGAGCACGGCGAGCAGGATAATACCGGTCTGCGGGCTATTGAACCATCCGCGCACGGCGTTCGACACGCGTTTCGCTTCATGCGCGATCCGCCCGAAAAGCCGCTCCATCGAAAATCCGTTCAGCAGGGGTTCGAAAACCTTCTCTATCGGTTCGTAGAAATTATATGCGTAATGCAGTTTGTCCTCGTTCACTCCCCAGTCCGACGGGGTCTCGCCCGAGGTGTAATTGTCCATCATCTTGACATAGCGGCGCTTCTTCCCGATCAGGAAAAGGATAAAGACGAGCGCGAACGAGCCCATGAACACGAGGCCGATCGACGTGATATCGATACTGGCGGTGGAGCCCTGCACGCTATAGAGATCGAGAGTCAGGGGCGCGAGCCCGAGTTCCGGGAGCGCGTTATTGATCGGGATGAGGAATATGCCGGGGAATAGCCCGATTGCGAATACCGCGAGCATGAGGATGCCCTGCGAGACTATCTGAAGAACCGGCGCTTCCTTGACATGCTCGAAGCGCGGCGACAACTGGCCGAGGTAGATCGAATGCAGACCCCGGTAAAGGTAGAGGAACGCGCCTGTCGAGGCGAAGAAGCCGAGGATCGCGGGAAGGAGCCATTGCTTGTCGAACATCGCCTGGAAGATGAGCCATTTCGACCCGAAGCCGTTCATCGGCGGAATACCCGCCGCGGCGATGATCCCCAGGAGGAACACGAAGAACGTCACGGGCATCTTGTACGCCATCCCGCCTAATTTGTGCATCTCCCGTTCTCCGGTGCGGTACTTGACCGCCGCCATCGAAAGGAAGATACTGCTCTTGAATATCATATGGTTGAATGTATGGAAGACCGCCGCCGCTATCCCCATCGCCGTATTCGTCGACAGCGCGGTCAGTATAAACCCGATGTTCGATACGGTCGAATGCGCCATCATTTTTTTCATGTCGTTCTCGCGGATCGCGTGCAATGTTCCCCACGCCGCCGTGAACATCCCGATACACCCGAGGATGAAAAGGAAAAGCGGCGTCCCGAACACGAGCGGCCCGTTATACCCCGCGCCGAACAGCGGCAGAAGCAGGGTGATCATCCCGAACACGCCGTATTTGATCATCACGCCGGACAGGAATGCCGAGAAGTCGTCGGGAGCCTCGGCATGCGCCTTCGACGGCCACATGAAGAACGGAAAGACCGCCGATTTGGTAAAGAACGTGATTGTCAGGAGTAACGCCGCCGCGATCACAAGACCCGGATTGGCCGCCCATTGCGAGGCGTAGAAGTTCAGGGTGGACTTTATCGCGAACGAGCCGGTGTTCGCCACGCCGATAAACACAGCCGCCAGAAGCGCGGACGTTCCGATCAGCGACTGCGTGAAATAATACATCCCGGCCTTACCCGAACGCTCCTTGCCGTGGGAAATAATGAAGTACGACGTCCAGCCCATCAGTTCCCATGCGAGGATGAAGCTCACCCAGTCGCCGGAGAAGAAGATGCCCGCGTTCGCGCCCATCAGCATCGTCCACAAAGGTGCGATCCCGGTTGCATGGGTTTTATCGTTATAGGAGAGCGAAAATACCGCGATAATCGCGGTGACAATGACGGTGATTCCGAAGAAGAGGTAGCCGATGCCGTTATTCCGCATCACGAGTTCGAGCTGGTTCAAGTTCATCACCGCTATCGGCAGGGAAATCGTTTCCACCCTCGGGCCGCTATTGTAGAACCAGACCGCGAAGACCGCCTGCGCCAAAATGGCCGCGAAGAACAGAATCCATTGCAGTTTTTTGCTCCAGCGCAGGAAGATCAGCGAGAACACGCCTACCGCAACGGGAACGGCTATATTGAGGAAAAGGAGGTAGTCGCCGAAGTTCATAGTCCGCCTCCCGGGGGTAGTAACGCCGCCGTCGGCAGGACGAACTTCACGTACTGCGCCTTATCCACAAGGTCTGCCGCGATCCGTTCGAACGACCGCACGATACTCTGCGGATAGACACCGAGGAAGACGATCAGCGCGACGAGGATCAGGACCGGCACCGCGGTCAGGAGAGTGCCTTTCGGCTGGTAACGGGTCATATTTTCTTTCGATGTTTGTACGAAGAAGGAATGGCCGATACGGAGCAGGTAAATCCCCTCGAAGATCGAGCCGAAAAGGACCGCTCCGAACGCAACCGCGCCGAACACGCCCGATTTCAGCAGGACCTGCAATAGCTCGAATTTGCCCCAGAATCCGAAGAAGAGCGGCACGCCCATAATCGAGAGCGAGGCCGCGATAAACGCCCCGGCGAGTAACGGGAACTTGCGCCCGATGCCCTTCATATCCCGCCAGTCGCCCGATCCGCTGACCCGTGTGAAATAGCCCGCGATGAAGAGAAGCGCCGGTTTGGCGACGGTGTGCGACAACGCGAGGTAGATACCCGCGAGCGCGCCGTTACTTCCCCCGCATGCGAACGCCGCGAGGATCAAGCCGAACTGCGCCACCGAGGAATAACCTAGCGTGCGCTTGAGGTTCTTCTCGTTCAACGCCGCGATCTCGCCGATCACGATACTCGCTATCGCCACCGTGAAGATGACCGCGCTGAGTTTCGCGAACGTCCCGTAGAAGAGGTAGCCGTCCTGAAGCAGGGTAAACACGATCCGTCCGAGCACCGCCGTGCCCGCTATCCCGCCGATTCCGGCGAGAGCCGCTGTGAACGACGACGACGAACCTTCATATATTTCCGGTATCCATGAGTTGAACGGGAATTGTTCCATCTCGAAGAATAGGGCGAACAGGATGCCCAGCCCCACAATCAGCGCGAACGACGGGTTGAGGACGTCGGCTGTGCGGGACGCGAGGTGCGCGATATTGAGCGTGCCGGTCGCGGAGTACAGCAAGCCTATCGCCGCGAGCATCAGCATCGACACGAGGCCGGACATCACAATGTACTTGAAGCCGCCGCGCGAGCCCATCCGCATATTCGCCGACGAGGCCATACCCGCCACGGCGATACTCCCGATTTCCATCATCACGAACAGGTTGAAGATGTCCGTCGTCATCACCATCGCTATCGACGCGAAGACGAACAGGTTAAATAAGAGATGATAGTACGTGGTGCGGCTTTTATTGATATCGTTGATTTCAATGAGGAGCGCGATCAGGTAAATGACGATTCCGGAGCAGAGCGCGAGCGGACCGAGGTAAAGCGATATCCCGTAAGGAGCGGGCCATCCGCCCATATTGAGGACGGCGCCGCCGGTCAGGAGTGTCGGGATAAGCATGGTGATCCCGAGGCCGATCCCGATCCCGTATGTCGCGAGATTGAGCATCTTGCCGAAACGCTTATGCACGAGAGCGCCGAGCGGGAGTAAAAATGCCGTGATGAGCGGCAATATCAGGAATAATGTCGCATTCAGTCCTTTCAATCGACCACCTCTTTCTGCTGGTGTTCCCGTTCTTCGTTGCCGAACGTGTGAACGTCGAGCGATTTATGGGTCATGTAATAATTGAGACAAATGACAAGTCCTACCGCCGTGGTGCCGAACGCGATCACGATGGATGTCAGGACGAGCGCCTGCGGTAACGGGTCGACCATCGCCACCGCGCTCGAAACCTGCGATGTGATGATCGGGGCGGCGCCGCCGTCACGGTACCCCAGCGCAATGAGAAGCAGGTTCACGCCGGTCTGAAGTATGTTGATCGACAGCAGGATTTTGATGATATTGCTTCGTGTCAGTATCCCGAATACGCCGATTGCCATGAGCGCCCCGGCTGTGATCAGGAACACGGTCAGTACGTTCATACGGCTTCCTCCCCTTTGCTCTCGCTGATGAAGTGGAACCCTATATTCGAAATCTCGACCGCGACCTTGATACCGATCAGCGTGTAGAGAATCATCGCGAAATAGCTCGAGAAGAGCTCGCCGATTTGACCTGCGGGAAAGAAATCTTTCAGGAAGCTCTCGCCGTACATCAGCCCGAGAAGCCCGGCGATCAGGATACCCATCCCGGCGATACTTTCGAGCATCAGGTACATCTGCGGACGGAACGCCTTCTTGAACACGAGCGCCATGAGGATCACCCCGCTCGCGATGATCGCGCCGCCGGGGAAACCTCCGCCCGGCGTCAGGTGGCCGTGCAGGATAATAAACGAACCGAGAATAAAGACGAGCAGGTTGACCAACGGCACCGATGACGTCATGATCTGTGTGGGGGGGAATGTTTTTTTCGGGACGCGCTTCAGGATCAGGAGACTGACAGCCGCGGACGACGCGAACAGGACGAGGACTTCGCCTAACGTATCGAAGCCCCGGTAGTTCACCACGATCGACGTCACGATGTTGGCGCTGCTTTCTTCATAGCCGCTCTCGCCCCATTTGACTTCCATCTTCGCGGACGGTTCGACGGACTTGATGACATAACGGTAGGAGACGCGCTGTTTGAAGTCCGCGCTGTTCATCCCCTTGCCCGCGACGGACGTGTCTGTCAGAGCCGTACCGACAAGGTAGACCGCGATCCCGACAATTATAAGCCCCGCTATATCGATCAGAGACTGGTATCTATTCTTCATCGCCGTCTCCAGCGCCTTTTTTGTCTTTCGCTTCGTCGATCCGGCGGATCGCGAAGAAGTATAACGCGGTCGAGAGGAACGCGCCGATCGCGGCCTCGGTGATCGCTACGTCGTAAGCCTTCATCATCACGAACACAAGCGCCGCGAGAAGGCTGACGACTCCGTTGATGACCGCCGCCGAACGGAGAGAACGGACGAAGAGCACGGCGATCCCCCCGGCGCACATGACAGTGCCGATGACTACGATAAACGCCGTCATTTCTTTTTCTCCTTATCGCCGCTTTCCGCGAACGGTATCCCGGAATTCTTCGCCGCGCGCGCGAGTGCATGACTCCCGACAGGGTTCGTGATCATCACGAACACCGCTATCACGGCTGTCCGGAGAAGCCACTCGGGCATATAGAGCGCCACGCCCACACACACCGAAAGGAAACCCATAGTCGTGGCCTTAGTCCCGGCCTGGAGCTTGTTATAGACATCGGGCATCCGGAACACGCCGAGCATCCCGATGAAGATAAAAAACGCTCCGATAAAAAAGAAGACGAACGCGAGGATTTGGAGTACGATCATCAGAAGCCCCCTTCACGGTAACGGGCGATCACGAGCACCGCTCCGAACGAAAGGATGGCATAGATGATCGCTATATCGAGGATGAACACGCTGCCGGTGAACACCGCGACCACCAGCAGAACCGCCGTGATCAAAGTCGTCAGCGTGTCGAGGCTGACCATCTTCTCGACCGGATGCCGGAGTTTGATCAGGGTGAATATCCCAAGCGAGAGCGAAAGCGCGAAGACAGCGAATAATATGGCGAAAACTATTTCCATCGGTACCTCGAAACCAGTTAGTCGGCGATCCGTTTGATATGCTTCTCGAACGGGGCCATGATCTGTTCGGCGGTCAGATTCCCGTCGACGCAATGTATCTCGATCTCGTTATCCTTCATATCGATAGACAAGGTTCCCGGGGTGAGCGTGATCGAGTTCGCGAGAAGCATCCTCGCGCCGGGGCTTTCCAGCTTCATCCTGCCCTTGACGATATGGGGGTTGATCGGGAGCTTGGGATTGAGGACTATCGCGGCGATATGAAAATTCGCCACGATCATTTCTTTAATGAATACGGGGATATAAAGGATCAGCCAGAACCATCGGAACGGATTGAGCACTTTGGTGGTGACATCGAAGAAGTTCAGGACGGCGATAGCGCCGACAAACGCGATGACTCCGCCGGCGATCAATTCCTGAACACCGAGACTTCCGGCATAGACAAGATACACCGCGAGACAGAGCACGAAGGCCGTGAAAAATTTCACAAGGATTTTCAACGGAACTCCTTAAAACCTAAGATATACATATTATAAACTAATTATACGTTTCGTCAACTGAATCGTAGTGTTTTAGTAAAAATATTTTATTCGGAAACCTGTTTTAATGCAAAAAAACCCCGCGTTTCCGCGGGGTTTTTATTAAAAGCTATTTCATGTACTTTTTCAGTTTCGCTTCGAGAGCGGCCTCGTCGAGTGAGCCGACGACCTTATCCAAAATCTTACCGTTCTCGCCGATAAAGAACGTCGTCGGGATAGACGGTATTCCGCCGTATGCCGATTCGATCTCGGGCTTGGACATCATGATAGGATACTGGATGCCCTGCTTCTTCACGAACTTTTTCGCGACAGCGGCGTCGTCATCGAGAGAAATCCCGATAAACTGGACTTTCCCTTTATATTTATTCTGCAGATTCACGAATCCGGGAATCTCGTTGACACACGGCCCACACCATGTCGCCCAGAAGTTCACGACGACGACCACTTTCTTCTTGTTATAGTCGGAGAGCTTAACGGCCTTGCCGGTGGTGACATCCACTCCGCTGAAATTATATGCTCCGTCCGACGCGGGGGGTTCGGGCTGATCGGGAGTGACAACCGCGGGGGTTTCCTTGAGCAGGGGCTTCACCTTTTTCTCGAATTCCGCTAAAGAGACGGCGCCGACAATCTTGTCGACGATCTCGCCGTTCTTATTGATAAAGAAAGTCGTCGGGATACTCGAGATGCCGCCGTAATCTTTCTGCATCTGCGCGGTCGCCCAGATCACGGGATAAGTCATTTTGTTGTTCTTGGCGAACTTTTTAGCCTCATCGGCGGAATTGTCTACCGAGGCTCCGATCACGACAAGCTGGTTTTTATTGGCGTTATACAGTTTGACAAGATCGGGAATCTCGCTGACACATGGCCCGCACCACGTCGCCCAGAAGTTGAGAACGACTACTTTACCCTTATAATCCTTCAGTGCCACCTTTTTTCCGGTCGAGACATCCTTAGCGTCGAACACCGCCGCGAGCTTCTTACCTGAATTGTCCGGCTTGCTCGGCTTGGAAGCAGGTTCATCGAAACGAGCGGCAAGAAGTCCGGTCGCCACGAAAACCGCGGCCGCGACCGCTAACACACCCAAAATCTTCTTTTCACGAATCATGAATTCCTCCTGTGGAATCTTTCTATCTTAAGTATATCATGACGCGAAAATTTTTCAATATTTATTCCGAATACTTTAAGACTATTTCCCTGAACGCCTCGTAGCTTTTCCCGCCGATAATCTTTACCGCGACCTCGCCGTTAGGCTTTACCACGACAGTTGTCGGGATAGAGCTCACCCCGCCGTATTTTTCAGCGAGCGCCCCGCTGTCCATTACCACGGGATAATTGATTCCCATCGCCTTCGAGAACTGCTTGACCGAATCCGCGCCCGTCGTGTCTACCGACACCCCGATGATCGCGAACTTATCTTTGAACGTAGTCTGGAGGGTGATGAGCGAGGGGATTTCCGCGCGGCACGGCGGACACCATGTCGCCCAGAAATTCACGAACACCACTTTCCCCTTATACTGCGAGAGGGTGACCTTATTCCCGGTGAGTATATCGACCGCGTCGATCTCCGGCGCGAGGAGCGTGTTCTGCGGCTGGGGCGTGTTCCCGCCAGAGAGGTACGGCGCGATCAACTGCTCGAACTGCTCAAGGGTGCGGCCGCCGGTGAACTTTTTCACCTGTTTGCCGTTCTTATCGATGATGTAGGTCGTCGGGACGCCCATGATATCGCCGTAGGCCTGCTCGATACCCTCGGGCTTCATAATGATAGGGTACGAAATCCCGGAAGATTTGAGGTAATCGATGACCGGCGCGGATGTGTCGTCGATGGAGACGCCTATCACCGCGAGGTCGTTAGAATACTTCCGCGCGAGTTCGATCAACGCCGGGATTTCCTCACGGCACGGATCGCACCATGTCGCCCAGAAGTTCAGGAGCACGACCTTTCCCTTGTACTGCGAAAGAGCGACCTGCTTCCCGGTGACAAGGTCTACGCCCGTGAAGTCCGCGGCCTGATCGCTCGACTTCTGGCCGGACACCTGCGGGTCGCCGGATTTCGGCAGGAAGGTCGGAATGGCGATAAAGAGCGCGACGCCGATCAGGAACACCCCGCTGACTATCTCGACGGCCTTCATATGCTTCTTGATGGACTTAAAGAGCTTGAGGAGAGTTTTGGTCGCGATACCGGTCAGGATGAACGGCACCCCGAGGCCGAGGGAGTACACGACGAGCATCACGATAGCCCCGGCAATATTGCCGGAGTCGGTCGCCGTCATGAGGATACCGCTTAGGATCGGCCCGATACACGGAGTCCAGCCCGCGCCGAACACGAGCCCCATGATGAACGACGAGATGACCGACGGGTCCTTCTTCGTCTCGGTCTTCATCCTCGCCTCGTAGTTCAGGAACGGGATCGTGATCACGCCCATGACGTGCAGGGCGAAGACGATCAGAAGCAAGGCGACCGCCCTGTCCACCCAAACCCGGACTCCGCCGAGGTTGTTGAAGATAATATAGAAGATTGCGGCGAATACTGTGAAGATGATCGTAAACCCGAACACGAAAAAGAGGGAGTTGATAAACGCTTTCTTGATGGGTTTTTTATCGGTCTCGAGGTCCTTGACCGAAACTCCCGTCATATACGCGAGATACATCGGGATCAGGGGGAGTACGCACGGCGACACGAACGAGAGAATACCGCCCCCGAACGCGATGAGGATATTTACCAGAGTGAATTCCATGGGAACCTCCGAAATTATACATGAAGATATAATAATATATAATACATATTACGTCAACCCCGGAACGGGATTCGGATAAGAAATTTCAGCTATTTTTGCAAAAGTTCGGCGATCTTTTTATCGAGCTTGTCGAAATCGATAAAACCGTCGTAGCGCAGGACGATCTTCCTTTCGGCGGAAACGAGCGCGCAGAGGGATTCGCCGTCTTTCGGCGAGAAGCTCGCGGTCAGACCGGCGCTCTGGAGGACCACGGGGAAGTTCAGCCCGGCCTCGGACACGATCCCGGCGATATCGTTGGTGTTCCCGTATGCCACGCCGATTACGATCATTTTCTTCATATAGGTCTTCTGGAGCGCGGCCAGCTTTACGATCCTCGCGGAATGCTTCGGTACAGACGGGTCCCAGAAGTACACGAGCATCGGGATTCCCTCGAACTTCTCGGGCGAAATCGTTTTCCCGTGCTTGACATCCTTCTGCGCGAAGATGATCTTGCCGTCATTGGGATTGACAGATTCGATAGTCTCCTGCCCGGTAACTGTGTTCTGGGGCGGGATGTCGTGATCGGGTATATAGGCGGTTTCGCTCATGTTAATATAAAAAGCTGCGGACGCTCCGATAATCACGACAAAACTGATGATCCACGGCAGAACGGAAACCTTTTTATCGAATATCGTTTTCATAGGCGCTCCTACTTAATCAATCCCTGCGCTTTCAATGTCTCTTTCAGCTTCGCGAGGCTCGAGTCGGTCAGTTCGCATAACGGCGGCCGGAACTCGAGCGTGCCGATCAGCCCCATCAGGTGCGCCGACGTCTTCACGGGAATCGGGCTTGTCTCGATAAACAGGTCTCTATGCAGGGGCAGGAGCGAGTAATGCGCTTTTTTCGAGCCTTCGATATCGCCCTTCTCCCAAAGGTTCCAGCATTCGGCCAGACGTTTGGGCGCGATGTTCGCGGTGACCGAGATATAGCCCCGTCCGCCCACGGCGAGGACCGGAAAGTTGATGAAATCGTCGCCGGAGAGCACGCAGAAATCCGGCCCGGTCAGCTCGAGGACTTCCATCACCTGCTTCACCGTACCGGCGGCCTCTTTCAGCCCGACAATATTCGGAACTTTTGACAGCCGCGCCACGGTCGACGGCGCCATGTTCACCCCGGTACGCCCGGGAACGTTATAGACCACCATCGGGAGGTCGACCGCCTCGGCGATAGCTTTGAAATGGCGGTAAAGCCCTTCCTGCGTCGGTTTGTTGTAGTAAGGCGTGATCGACAGATGAGCGTCGGCGCCCGCTTTTTTCGCGTCGAGTGCGAGCTCGATCGCTTCGGCGGTGGAGTTCGACCCGCTTCCCGCGATCACCATGATCCGCTTATCGACCTTCTTCGTCACGAAACGGACGATTTCTTTATGTTCTTCATGGCTGACCGTAGCCGATTCCCCGGTCGTCCCCATCGGCACGATACCGTGAGTCCCCTCGGCTATATGAAACTCGATCAGTTTCTCAATTCCCTCGTAGTCTACCTGTCCGTTTTTGAACGGCGTGATGAGCGCGACAAACGATCCTTTAAACATGGCAGTCTCCCTATTATTGAAGTTAGCATACGCAATATCTTAGGGGAAGAACGCCTTTTCGTCAAGATATGAAAGGATTTACACCCGGTAAAATTTACTGCGCCTGTTGGAATTGCCGGCAAATCCATTCTGTCATCGCGAGGCGTCATGGTGAGCGCTTGCCTGCCTTCCTGTCCACCTTCTGACGAAGGCGGAAGGTGGGCTACCGAAGGTAGACAAGTCCCGGCTTCCCCGACGGGATGTCGAACCATATCTACTCAGATGACTCAGTAAGAGTGATTCAGACTGCTTCGTCTATCTTCTCCTGCGGAACCCGTCTTGCGACTCGGAGTGACGGAAATCCATGCGATTCCGCATGTCCGGCTTTATTTTTTTCCCGAACAGGAGTATAATATATTTCTAAGGGATTTCAAGAAATCCTTTAAAATACTAAACGCCAATGTTCTTTCTTTCCCCCTATGCCATACCTTCGGGGACAGGCTGCGAACCCAGAGAGAAAGAACGAAAGAACCCCGTGAGGTATTCGGGGCAAGCGAGGTTCTCCGCCGGAATGACGCTTCAGAGATGAGGGGCGCGTAACGGGTGCCTCGATACGCTGCGCTACTCGGCATCCGGATGTTGAGCGCCGTGCCTTTTGCCGAAGGAAGACAGGAAGTCGAAGCTCCATTTACTGAGAAGATTCACGGCATAGAGGCGAGATTCGGACAGCCGAAAACATGACTACATGGCGAATTGAAATTGGCTGTTTTACCCGCGCACTTTAAAGCGCTTTTTACCCACCGGGAAATCCGACCAAGGGCGCATGTCCGACGCAATTCCATTGTCGCCTCAAGCACTTATCTCATGCGAGTTGCGCCCGTCTCGGATTTTCCGGCTCTTCCCCAAAGCTTTATCAGCGCGGAGGGTATTTCTTTGCTTACTTTCTTTCTGCCCGCTCACCGCGCCTTCCGCCGATGGCGTCGGCGGACAGGGAAAGAAAGTAAGAGAGAATTCAAGGTTTTTAGAAGTACCCTAAGAAAAAAATAACATCGTTATTCACTATGAACAAAGGGGATTATCATGAAAAAACTGTTTATCCTGATTACACTGACTATTCTTGCGGCTGGGACGCTTCTTTTTACGCAGTCCGCGCCCATAGGCGAGCAGGCCCGGCTTCTCCTGATCCTTCCGGTGCATAACCTCTCCAAAAAGAGCGATACCGAAAAAACCGAAAAATACACGGTTCTCCTCTGGCGCTCACTCTACAATTTCACCCTGCATATCCCGTCGATGGAAGTCCCGCCTCGGGACGAAATCGATGACTTGGAATGGGACGCGGCGAACCTCGGCGAGATAGCGTCGAACTTCCAGGCGGCGTTCATCATCGCGGGGGAAGTGTCGCTCGCGGACTCGCGCCTCGCGATCACTGTCACGGTCTGGGACGGGGTGAAAAACCAGGCTATTCTTCAAAAGACTTACGATTCCGCGACGGATTTCGAGCTGTTGGATACCCTCGATACCATCATCAACAACTCGGTAAGCGCGGTACTCGATACTCCGGTGGCAATCGCCTCGCTCAACTTCACCGATATTAAAATCAGCGATAAACCGGTCGACATCTTTATCAACGGCAAGAAGCACGCGACTGTCGGGAAGTCCGGCTATTCAGATACGTTGAAAATCCTCGCCGGGTACGCCTATAAGATCGAGTTTATCGACAGCGCCGGGACAATCCTCAACAGCATGAATGTCAGCCTGAAGGACGGCGAGACGGTAAAAATCGAATTCGCCGCGCCGGTCAACCCGTCGGTAATCCTCCCCGGGACGTGGTTATTCTCGATGGAATCGTTCGAATCGGTTTCGCCCGATAAGGCGATGTCTATCCTTCCCGACGGCAATATCGACACGGGTTCGATCATCAATAACAAGTTCGTCAAGATGGGCAAGATGAAATGGAAATACCTGCCCGCCGAAAAGACGTTCGTCACCGATATCGGCGGGGTGAAGGCGGACTGGCAGTTCGGGTTTATCGACGAAGCGAAGATACACCTGACCAACTCGTCGGGCGAGCACCTCTATTTAGTCAAGCAGGCCGGTTCCTCGCAGTCCGTGCCGTCTGTAATAGGGATTCCCCTTGTGTATACATCCGACGACAAGTTCGAGAAGAAGCATTCGCAGGAACTCGCGGCGGTGCGGGGGCTGATCTCGCTCTATTTCGAAAACCTCAAGGAGATTTACTACGAGGCTTACGGCAAGAACGACGCCGCGGCCGAGAACCTGAACGCCGCTCTGGAAGCGGCGAAGAACGCGCAGGCCGGGTATGTCATCTACGGCGACCTCAACAAGAAATCCGGCTCCTACACCGGGACGGTCAAGGTCTGGTCGGCCGCGAAGAAGAAGGACGTCTATACCGAAAAGTTCGCGTTCAAGGACAGTCCCGAACTCGTCAAAAAGATCAACGCCCTTTGCGGGAATATCGCGGCCAAGGGCCTTGGGCTGAAACCTCAAACCGGGACTATCGTGTTCGATATCGCGAAGGGAATCTACAATGTCAAGATTTCCGACAAGCCGGTGTTCGCGGCGGACTATATCCCGATGTCGCTCAAATTGACATTGCCGTCCGGCGGAGTCTACACTGTCAACGCGAGGATCAAATCCCTTAACGTGTTCTATAAGGAAAAAATCTTCCTCACTAACGGCGCGGTCTATACGGTCAAGGCGGTTCCGCCCAAGACAAAGATCGCCAAGACCTATATCGACGCGTTCAAGAACGTCTGGTCGGTCTGCAAATTCGGTGAAAACCCGTACAAGTCGGACTTTTTCCTCAGGCTCGGCAACAACAATCTCGCGGAAACCGGCGTATTCAAGGACGGCGAGTTTGCGGTCAACGGCAAGGGCGCGTGGGATGTGATCGACGAGAACCGGATCGTGTTCACCGGCCTCGACCCGAAGAAGCTCGGCGGGCTCAATCTCGCCAAGGTCTCGGGATATCACTTGAAACAGAAGGGCGACGACTATTATTTCATCCTCAAGGACGCGATGAACACCGATATCGGGACCATCGGGTTTATCAAAAGCCCGAAGCTCGTGATCAACTCCGCCGCGGTCAAGTCGTTCACCGCAAAGTTCGCGGGGGTCTGGGGTGTCGCCGGGAAGGCGAACGCCAAGAAGTTCGATAACTACCTGAAGTTCGATGTCAAAGGCAATATCGAATCGGGCAGCTACGAAGACAAGAAGTTTAAGAAAAAGAAGGCCGGGAAGTGGGAGATTATCGACGGCGACACGCTGCAGTGGACGATCAACAACCTGAAAGCCAAATTCAACTATGTGATCGACGGGGAAGGCATCGTCCTGAAGGGAGAGGGACAGAAGTTATTCCTGACACCGATGAAATAAAGTCCGATACTTGTGAAATTTATTTTGACAATCGCGCCGTTCCTTAATAAAATTACCTTTGGGCGGTTCTAAATACTCTATCGTAATGAATAAAAAAGCTGTTTTCAGAACAGAATAAAGCATAATTTTGTCACTGTGAGACGTAACACGACGAAGCAGTCTGTGTAATTTATTATAAGATATTGAATAGATTGCTTCGTTACACTCGCAATGACAAGGCAATCTCTTTAATCTTGAATAATACTCGATTATTTTCGAGTTTTTGGAACCGCTCTTTATTTAACACTAAGGAATGATACGGGATGTACGATTCGCACGGCACCATATCCGCAAATAAAAAATTCGCCGTCATGACCGTCTTGAGCACGCTGAATATCGCGATCATCGCGGTGATCCTGTTCTGGTCGTTTTCGAGCTATCGAAGCCAGTACGATTATTACAAGGATCAGATCGTGCCCCGGCAGAAATTCATTTCCGCGATAAAAACCGCGTTCATGATAGACGGCCTGCTGTTTCACTTCTATAATTATATTTTCACGGGAGACACCAAGCATGTGGACGAGTTCCATAAGAAGCAGGAATTCGTATTCGAAACGATCCGTGAGTACAAACAGCTCGCGAATATCTCGTTCGAGGAAGACCGGGCACTCAATGTAATCTATTTCTATGCGGGGGTCTATGCCCAGAACCTCGGGCTGATTATCCGTTTCCGAACCGAGGCCGATATCATTTCGATCAACGAAATCAGGAAATACCTTTACTTCAACCAGGAAGACACTGTCAACGCATTCAACTTTATCGAAAGCAATTTCACCCTCATGGAGCGGGAAACCGGTACCGAAATGGACGACACCCTCGTATTTTTCATGATGATGCTGATCCTCGCGCTGGCAATCCTCCTGTCGTCGTTAGTACTCCTCAACTTCTTCTTTTTCGTGAAGCCGCTCAATAGCGCGTTCGTCGAACTGAAACAACGCGACGACGAACTCAGCACCGACCTCAGACTCGCGAAGAAGGTCCAGCTGAGCATCCTCTCCAAGGATACCGCCGGGAGCGGGCTTTGCCGTTTCTACACAAAGTACCTTCCCCTCGCGTATATCGGCGGGGACTATTACGACATCCTCGAATACAAGCCCGGGCGGTTCAGGGTGTTCCTCGCGGACGCCTCCGGCCACGGAGTCCAGGCCGCGCTGATCACGCTCCTCATCAAGGGCGAGTACGACAAGCTGAAGTCGTGGATCGATTTTCCGTCGGACATCATCCGCACCCTGAACGACGAGTTTGTCAATAACCAGAGCTTGCCGTCGTTTTTCACCTGCGTCATTTTCGATATCGATATCCGCAGTCAGGAGATAGTCTACTGTTCCGCGGGACATCCCGATCAATACCTTCTCACCCGAAATACGATCGTACCGCTCAAATCCACCTCGCGCCCGATCGGGATCGCGCCGAACACGGAATACCCGTCGGAGACAATTCCCTTCTCGCATTTCGACCGCCTGATCCTTTTGACCGACGGCATCTTCGAGGAGTTCAACAGGCAACAGGAGATATGGGAAGAGACGCGGACAAAAGAGATCGTCCTGAAGAACTATGCGAAACCGGTGGAGAAGATTATCGACGCGCTGATGGAAGAAGTGGACAGTTTTCTCGCGGGCGCGCCCCGGAAAGACGATATCACCCTGATCGGGATAGCGTTCAATAAACCCCCCGTCCCGAAAAAAGCCGTTTCCCGGAAGAAAAGCGGCTTATCCGCGAATTAGAACTTATTCCTGAGCGCCCGTGACAAGAGAACCGGCTCGATCTGCGGCGGCACAAGTCCGTTGATCGACAGCTTGTTGCGGATATGCTCGCGCACCATGGTCGACGAGATATCCGTCGGCGGAAACTCGAACGGTTTGATATACGGGAACTTCCGCCGGATAGTTTCGATATCGAACCCCGCGCGCCCCGCCACCGCGAACTCCGCGATCTTCGTCAACTCATCGATCCTGTACCATGTATCGAGCGTGTCCGCCTGATCCGTCCCGATAATAACGGTCGGCTTCCATTCTGGGTGCTTCTCGAGCAGGGTCACGACCGTATCGTAGGTGTAGGAGGGTTTGCCGTCCTCCCGCGCGATCTCGATCCCCGAGACCTCGAACTGACTATCCGCTCCGCGAAGGAAAGCGAGCTTGTACTGAGCCATGAAATCCCGCAGTCCGGGTGAACCCCCGGTAAAGATGCGCAGCGCGACCGCAAACATCCCGGCATTGGAAGGATCGATCCGGCAGACTGCGAGTAGTGTCAGGTATATGCGCATCTCGGGACTCAATCCCGATTTGACCGACTTGTGCGGCGGGACGCGTGTGGGAATAAACAGCACCTTTTCGAGGCCGAGCTCGCGAAGCGCAGCGCGTCCCAGCGCGATATGTCCGTTATGCGGCGGGTCGAACGCTCCGCCGAGGATGCCGATTTTCATTTTACTCTCCCTCGGGAAATATTTTACGGGAATCGGATGAAAATAGCAAATGAGATTCCTATTTGAAATACGCGGAATGCGTGGTATAATGCTAAAGGGAAGAAAAAGGAGGCTTTATGTACAAGACTATGATAAAAGCACCGCGCGTCTTCATTCAAGCGGTCTCCAGAACTCTTGTGCTCGCCGGAATACTGGCGTCGTTATTCTCATGCGCGGCCTCTATCCCGTCCGACCCGGCGCCCGCCGAATACTTGTTCCGCCTGACTCTCGGGGGCGACGCCTATACCAATATCGTGCTCTCCGGTAAGACCAACATCCTCATCCCGGCGTTCGTCTTCTACGATAACGGCTCGGGCGGATGGTTCAAGTTTGTCAACAACAACCACTCGCCGAGGTACTACTTCAACCAGTTCGCGGACTTCAACTCGACGAAGATCATCACGCTCAGCCTTGAGACGGTCGGTGCATCGCAGGCGACCTATACCCGGACAATCTGGGTCTCGTACCATTACGGCACACCCCCCTATAAGGTACCGTTCGTCTTCGGCCTCTCGACCCTCGGCAAAGGGGGCACCAATGTCGATATGGAGGACCAGCACTCGGCGACCAACCTCGTCACGGGTGAAATGATGTTTGTCACGAACAATTACTTCACGAACACGGGCGGCCTCTACGGCTATCTCACGAGCAACATGTTCGTGCGCGAGATAGTCTGGAGCGAAGGCGAACTCCGCACCCTCGAATGCACCGCCGTGAAGTTTAAAAGCTATGCCGTGATACCATAAAATATTTCGATAGGAGAAGGGATATGGAAGGATTTAATATCGAACGGGAAACGAGAAAATTACCTTTAAAGAAAGGAAAAAGTAAATTAAAAAGGAAGATTAAAAATCTAGCACTCTTCTTATTATCCTCTGCAATAATAATTTCATCATCAGAGTGTAGTGGCCTTCTTGCCGGAGTGCCTTTTTATTCTAATCCTACCGATCCTATCGGTGCGGTTGCGACCTACATTCCTTCGACCGATTCCAACACCGCTAATCTCGCGACTGCGGCCGCTGCTCTGACAGTCGGTGACAGTCAGATCGGTATTGTTGTCGACCTCAACACTTCGCTCTTCCCGACCAGTTCGTGGACCAGCCATAAAGTGTTTGTCGTCGGCGCCTTCGGCGGATTTACCCTCGGCGGTAACCCCATGGCGAACTGGGCACCTAAGGCTTTCATTTCCAACCTAATGACTGTTACCACCGATCCCGATGTATGGTCGATCGTGATTTCCGTTCCTACTGATTTCGCTACCAACACCAACAGCCAGTATACTCTCGATTTCAAACCTGCTAACTACCTCGATACTGTCGCGGGTACCAGTGCTGTTATTTCCGCAGGCGATCCTTGGTCGATCATCGGTAACCTTTCGACCGGCGTAGGTAATGCTCAGATCGTTATGACTAACGCCGCAGGTGTTATTAAAGTCGTCAAAGTCGGTATCAACGGTACGTTCACCTATACCGGTCAGTACATCAATGCGGCTAAGAAAGTCGCCGGTATCGTCGTGAACGGTTCGTTCGCTGACTGGAGCATTCAGTCCGCAGGTATGCCTGAAATTCCCGCCGGTACGAAAGTACGCATTATCTGGCAAAACATTCCCACCATGACCGCAATACCTGTCAACGGCGCGATCTGGACAATCTATCCCCAGGGTGCGGTTGTGACCGGTGACGGAAATTGGATGCATACTACCAACGTTGTATGGGATCCTACTGCAGGTCAGCCTGTACTGTTCGATATGAATATCGCGAAAGCCGCAGTTACGATCACGCTTGCATCGAATATCGCTCCCGGTTTCAACACCAAGATGGCGAACGTCGCCGGTTGGTCGCAGGGTGAAGAGCTCAACAACCATGCCGGATTGATCCTTCCTCCTGTTGACGGAGCTGCAACCTTGATCTTCAAGGCTGATTTTGCTACGACAAACCTTTAATTAATTGAATTAAAAGAACCCCCTCTCAGAGGGGGTTCTTCTATTAAAAATTCTCAAAAAATATGAATAAGTATTTATATCGTATACTTGAAAAATAACAAACTTGTGTTATAATCTCTAAGAATAAACGAATTTTAAAAATATTATAGAAAGGGGTTGGAAATTGAAAAATATTTTTTTGATTCTATTACTTTCCAGCAGTCTGGCTTTTTCTGAAGAGGCCAATCAAACACCTGAACCCCCGGCAAAAGCCGTCACCATCGGTTTCGACGTTTTTTCACTATTCTATCATTTAATGTTTTCCCGTGTAAATCTGAACTTTGAAACCGATATCAAGATCAACGACAATATCAGCCTGAATGTTCCTTTTGGCTTCTATGGTGAACTTAAACCGGACACTTCATTTCTCATGCTCGGAATCAATCCGAAGTTTTATTTACTGGGAAATACATTCTCAGGTCTCTGGATAGGGACGCGTTTGGATTATTTAGTTCTCTTGGGAAACCAATACTATGACGCTTTGACAATTAAGACTTGTGTAGGGTATAAGTTTTTTACTTCCAATACTCGGGACGTATTTACGGAAATTGTCGGAGGATACCAGTTCCTTTTCCCAAATAATCTCAAGTCAATCGGGGTACTAAAATCCTATACCGGAATGCTTATCTCTATTAATTTTGGAATAGTAATTTAAATAAAGGGAGTCTTTTATGAAAAAAATTGTGTTTATCCTTTTTTTATTTCCATTAACAATTCATGGCCTCGATATCTCCTTAGGTTTGAAGATTGGATATAAACCGACATATTACCTTACTTCTGTAATTCAGACAACACCACTTTTCCAATTAACTGCTAATTCGGCTGTAGAGAACCTCTTCCAATCTTTGAACTACGGAGTAATACTTGATTTTACCTATTTTCGTCTCGATATTGAACATGAATCAACTTTTAGAATGATTACTTATAAGAATATCGAAGATGAAAGTATATTATATCCAGTAATAAACAACTACTTTTCAACCAATATCTATAATCAAGCTCTCACCTCTACATTTTCAGTTTCGCTGATGTTTAAGTATCCAATACAGCTTCTTTCAGTTCATTTTTGGCCGGCAATTGGAATCAAATTCAGCAATCTCTACTATCTCGATAAATTGGGAAGCGGAAGCAACGAAATTAACGAAAGCACCGGGTATATTTACTACGACTTTTATGTTTTTTCCGGTTTCGGCTGCGATATTGATCTTGCCCCGGGTTTCTCTCTAGTTCCAAGTATTTTAATCGGTTATAACCTGACTCCCTGGACAAAAAACGTAGTATATACCGATGAAAGCTATTACGGATATCAGTTTACATTCGAAATAGGATTACTTTATCAACTATAGTTTTTCAGTCGATAAGGAGGATATATGAAAGTCAATTTTCACCCAAAAACCAATAAAAATTCAAAGAGCGGATTTTTGTTCCTTTCGATAAATATATTCGTTTTCGTTCTTACTCTTTTCTTCTTATACAGTTGTCAACTTGTCCCTACCTTTATCGATAGACCGCCTCAGACAAATATCGGTGAAAACTTTTTCGGTGCGGTTGCTACCTACATTCCTTCTACCGATTCCAACACCGCTAATCTCGCGACTGCGGCCGCTGCTCTGACAGTCGGCGCCGGCCAGATCGGTATCGTTGTCGACCTGAACACTTCGCTCTTCCCAACCAGTACTTGGACCAGCCACAAAGTATTCATGCTGGGCGCCTTCGGCGGATTTACCCTCGGCGGTAACCCTATGGCGAACTGGGCTCCCAAGTCGTATATGTCCAACCTGATGACAATTACCGTCGATCCCGATGTGTGGTCGATCGTGATTTCCGTTCCCGCCGCTTTCGCTACCAACACCAACAGCCGGTATACTCTCGATTTCAAACCCGCTAACTACCTCGATACTGTCGCCGGGACTAACGCACTCCTGACAGCCTCAAACCCCACGAATATCATCGGTACGATCAACACCGGCACGAATAACGTCCGGTTCATTCTGACAAACGAAAATGGCAATATTAAAATCGTCAATATCGGAATCGGCGAATTTTATTCTTATACCGGAAAGTATATTAATGCAGCCAAGAAAGTCGGCGGTATCATTATCAATAACTCGTTCGCCGACTGGAGCATCCAGTCAGCCGGTATGTCTGAAATTCCCGCCGGTACGAAAATCCGTATCATTTGGCAGAACGTTCCCACCGGAACCGCGAAGCCTGTCAACGGCGCAATCTGGACGACCTTTCCTCAGGATGCGGTAGTGACCGGTGACGGAAACTGGATGCACACAACCAACGTTGTGTGGAATCCTCAGAAGGGTCTACCTGTTGCGTTCGATATGACTTTCGCGAAAGCCGCGGTCACTATCACTCTTGCATCGAATATCGCTCCCGGTTTCAACACCAAGATGGCGAACGTCGCCGGTTGGTCGCAGGGTGAAGAGCTCAACAACCATCTCGGAGTAATTCTTGCTCCTTACGGCGGCGTATCTACTGTTATTTTTAAAGCGGATTTTGCTACGACAAATCTTTAAAGTAGGGGGCCCTATGTTGAAAATAAAACAATTCTGCAGGTATAATACCGGATTCTTTAAATCTCTCAAGATTTCCGCGATCGCCTTGTTCTGCGGAATTATCAGCGCATGCCCGATTAGGAATTATGAGGAGGAATATATCTATGCCGATATCCCGACAATCGGCAACGTCGCGACATATATTCCTTCGACCAATTCGGACACGACACGTTTGTCCAACGCCGCGGCCGGTCTGACGGTGGGTGATGACCAAATAGGTATAGTCATCGATACAAGCACTTCGCTCTTCCCGACCAGTTCGTGGACCAGCCACAAAGTCTTCATGCTGGGCGCCTTCGGCGGATTTACCCTCGGCGGTAACCCCATGGCGAACTGGGCTCCCAAGTCTTATATGTCCAACTTGATGACTGTCACAACCAATCCCGATGTTTGGACGATTGTGATTTCCGTTCCCACCGCTTTCGCGACCAACACCAACAGCAGGTATACACTCGATTTCAAACCCGCTAACTACCTGAACACAATAGAAGGAACCAACACGCTTATCTCCGCCGGCGATCCTTTGTCGATCATTGGTTACCTTTGGACCGGCGTAGCTAATGCTCAGATCGTGATGACTAACGATGCGGGTGTGATCAAAATCGCCAAAGTCGGTATAGACGGTACGTTCACTTACGA
>Ga0154538_158_pt1 | contig 32682 bp, 33 predicted proteins | sample RifGroF1_FD_105681 | JGI IMG/M metagenome (GOLD analysis project Ga0154538, IMG submission 105681) | Spirochaetes bacterium GWF1_51_8 | reverse complement strand
GAAGCGGTTGATAATGATCTTCCCGCGCGCGATCTCGGTCCCGCGTATTTTGATGAGGTATTCCGACGCGTCGATGCTGACGTTATCGATGATTCGGATAGGCGGCACGAGTATCCCGAGGTCGAGTCCGATCCGTTTGCGGATCAGCTTGATACGGTCGAGCAGGTCGCCGCCCTGTTCTTTATCTACCAACGGCACAAGGTTGTAGCCAATTTCGAGGGTCATCGGGTCGATCTTCACGATATCTTCGATGGTCATCGTGACCTCGGCTTCCGGTTTGGACTGCGCGGCTTCATGCTTCTTCTTCTCGCGATCCTTCGTCGCGTTGCTCATCAGGTAACCCAGTCCGCCTAAGAGACTGCCGATTATGATGTGGATCAGGAGCGGGAAGCCCGGCAGAAAGCCCAACCCGAATATCGCGATACCCGCGATATAGAGCACGCGCGGTGACGAACCGATCTGGGAGACGATATCTCCCGCGAAGTCTTCGCGTGCGGCCGAACGTGTCACGATCAAACCCGTCGCGGTCGAGACGAGGAGCGCGGGTATCTGAGAGATGAGACCGTCGCCCACTGTGAACAGGATATATGTCCTCGCGGCCTCTTCGATTGTCGCGACCTGCCCCATGGCAAGCCCGACGATCAAACCGCCGATAATGTCGATCAAGATGATCACGAGCGCGACCTTAGCGTTACCCGAGACAAACTTGGACGAACCGTCCATAGCCCCGTAGAAGTCGGTTTCGAGGCGAAGTTCGCTTCTGCGCGCCTTCGCTTCGTCCTCGTTAATCAGGCCCGCGCTTAAGTCCTGGTCGATCGCGAGCTGTTTACCCGGGAGCGAGTCCAACGCGAAACGCGCGGCGACTTCCGACACACGTGACGAACCCTTTGTAATGACGAGGAACTGGATCGCAAGCAGGACGATGAAGATGATGAGTCCCACGACATAGTTTCCGCCGACAACGAAATTGCCGAACGCGGTGATGATCTTGGAGTCGAACGCCGGGCCCATCGTGAGGATGAGGCGTGTCGAGGAGACGTTCAGCGCGAGCCCGAAAATCGTCGTGATCAGGATGACGCCCGGAAACGCGGAGAAGTCCGCAGGTTTTTTCACATACATCGTGGAGAGGATGACCATCAGGGCAACCGCGAGGTTTACCACGAGGAGCATGTCGAGGAGGAAGGTCGGCAACGGGATAATCAGCATCAGTACGACCGCGATAGCCGCGATCGCGAGCGCCACGTCCGCCCGTTTGGTCAGCAATGCAAGTATACCCGGCCTCTTGGCCGCGGGTGCGTTATCAGCCATCGGTTTTCCTCCCTTTTTTCATTACGCCGCGACGCTCGAACGGGTCTGGAAGACGAGCGAGAGAATCTTGGCGACCGCCTGGAAAAATTCGAACGGTATCTGCTCGCCTACCTCGACCCTCGCGAAAAGCTCGCGCGCCAAAGGTTTATTTTCTATCACCATGATATTGTTATCTTTAGCCAGTTCCTTGATCCGCTGGGCGAAGACGCCTTCTCCCTTCGCCAAAACGATGGGCGCGTTCATATAATTAGGGTCGTATTTCAACGCTATGGCGATGTGGGTCGGGTTTGTGATGACCACATCGGCCTTCGGTACTTCCCGCGCGAGGTTGGCTCTCAGGAGCCTTCTGCCCATTTCGGCGATCCTCGCCTTGATCTCGGGATTGCCTTCCGTGTCCTTGAACTCCTGCTTAATCTCCTGCTTGGACATCTTCAACGACTGTGTGAAAACCCATCTCTGGAACGCGTAGTCCGCGAGCGCGAAGATGAGGAGCATGACTCCGGCGTATGTCACGAACTCGAAGACGAGCGTCGCTATGACGGTCAAAGAGTCGATCAAGCTCAGTTTGGTCAATTGGAGCATCTTCCCCATATTGGCGTTCACCAGCAGGAACGCTATCGCGAAAACACCCGTCACCTTAAACAGCGACTTGATCAGGTTAAAAAGCGTCTCCACCGACCAGAACATTTTCTTGAGGTTCGGGCCGATGTTCTTGAATATCTTGCTGAAGTCGAGAGTGATCTTCTTCGTGGAAAAAATAAATCCGCCCTGTACGAGGTTGGACAGGAGCGACGAGATCACGGCCGCGAGCATGAGCGGAAGGAGCGCCTGCGCCATCATCCAGACGATATCCCAAAGGGCTGTCTGCGCGGTGCTCGCCGTGACCTGTATGGTTAAAAGGTTTTGGAAATAGTAGGTCATGATCCGTTTGAAGATGCCGAAGAGGTTTTCGGCGATCAGGCACGCAGTCCAGAAGGTGAGGAGGAATACGATAATAGCGACAAGTTCCTGCGATTTCGGGACATTGCCTTCTTCGCGGGCTTTTCGTTTTTTCTGTTGGGTCGGTTCCTCGGTACGTCCTTCGTCCTCGGCGGCGAAACGCTGCAGGTCGTAGCGGAAGCCGGACAGGACGGATAGATCGGACAGGCCTAAAAACCGGTAAAGGTTTTCATCCAAATACGCTTTCATTCGTTCTCACCTCAAAAGGGCGAGAGGCTTGCGGACAGGTTCCCCTCCCAGTTCTGCAAACCTCTCTCGACTACATCAACCTGAGCAATTCCCTGGCTGTATTCAGGAGGCCGTTTATGAGCATCACACCCAAGTCGGCTATCGCGGGCATGGCGAGCCAGAGAACGACAAAACCCGCTAAAAGTTTTACATTGAAACCCATGATCATCACATTGAACTGCGGCGCGACCCTCGAGATCAATCCCATCGCCATATCGAGGATCAGCGTGATCGCGATGACAGGCAGGGCGATCCTGAGGCTTGTATCGAACATGATCATCACCGCCGCCGAAAGTCCCTGTTCCAGTGTCTGGAGGCTCTGGAAGCTGAGCACCGTCAGGCTGTGAAAACTGTTCACGATCAGGTGGATCAGGTAGAAATGCCCGTCCACCCGGATCAGCAGGAACAGCACCAACACTCCGACCAAGTTGCCGATAGCGGGGAGTTCCATGCTCGACATCGGGTCGACCACTTCGCTCATACCCAATCCCATCGGGATACTGAACACCTGCGCGGACACCTGAAACCCGCTGACGATGATAAACGCAAAAAAGCCGATACCCGCCCCGATCAGGAAGTTCGAGATCAACTGAACCCCGTAGCTCGCCAGATCCGGCGCCGCCTGAAAATTCAGCGACAGCACGAGCGGTGTCGAAATCAGGCTGACGAAAAAGGTCAGCCCCAAACGCATCGTCATCGGAATAGCCATACCGGAAAAGAACGGCGCCGTGACGAACAATCCTATCAATCTCGCGAATACAACTAAAAATACCTGAAAATTATTTATAAAAACATCGTATATCATTCCCGGGACCCGTTACATTTTCGCGTTGGCGATCATGTTCATCAGACGGTTCGTGAAGTCGATGAGCGAGTTCAGGAAGAACGGCCCGAGAAACACCAAGAGGAGCAGTATCGCGATCATCTTCGGCACGAACGTCAGTGTCTGTTCCTGAATGGACGTGGTCGCCTGTATGATACTGATAATAAGACCGATGATCATACCCACCCCCAGTAAAGGGACAAGCAGAACCATGATCTCGTATATCGTATCGTTCATGATCTGGAGAGCGAGCGCCTGATTCATATTTATTACCTCACAACCTGAAACTGAGAACGAGCTTCTCTACCAGCAGGTTCCATCCGTCGACCACCACGAAAAGGAGTATCTTGAGCGGGAACGAGATCATGATCGGCGGCAGCATCATCATACCCATCGACATCAACGTACTTGCGACCACGATGTCGATGACGGTGAACGGGATCAGGAGAAGCATGCCCATATAGAACGATATCGTCAACTCGTTGAGGATGAACGCCGGGATGAGCACATGGGTAGGGACGTCGGCGGGAGTGGCGGGGCGTTCTACACCCGCGAGCTGGACGAAGCGGAATATATATTTCGGGGCCGTGACATGAAACATGAATTCGCGGATCGGCTCGACTGCCTTGCTATACCCGGCGTCCAGCGAGATTTTACCGTCGAGATAAGGTTTGATCCCCTGGTCGTACGATTTGCTGAACACGGGATACATGGTGAACAGGCTGATGAAGAGCGCGAGCCCGACAATTACCTGGTTAGGGGGAATAGTCTGAGTGGCGAGACCGCGGCTGACAAACGAGAGCACGATATAGATACGGATGAACGAGGTCAGGAGAATGAGCAGTGTCGGGGCGAGCGAGATGATCGTGATCAGGAAAAGCACCTGCAACGAGGTCGCGACTTCCTGCGGAGACTGCGCGGGCTGGATATCGAAGGCGATGGTGGGGATAGGGATTTGGCCGGCGTCCTGAGCGAATCCGATGCCGCCGGTAAATAAAATGAAAGCCGCTATCAGCACGCCTTTCCAGATTCCGTTTCTCAAGGGCCCCTCCCGTTAAAATCTGCAAAACCTGTGCATAAAGCGCACAATTCAGACGCCGCCTTTCCCTATATCATTATACTACAAGTAAAAAAATTATGCAATACTTTTTAGAAATATTTGTGCGGAATGTGCGAAAATATTACTTTTCCGGCTTTTGTGGATATCCGGGACGGGATGGCATACCTGAAATTCAGCGGTTTGAATAAAGGCTCAGCAGCCGGCCGCGGGAGTACCGGTTTTGTCGTCAAGCCGGGTGATTCGGATATTTTTCATAAATAACCGTTCGACGGCAAGAAATATCCCGATACTCGCAATCAGGAAAACTACGCTCATGATGATGCAGATACCCTCGGGGAAACCCATGCTCCGGAACAGGAGGAATCCGAGGATCGCGCTGACTATCGGGAAGATAAACAGGAAGAACGAGGCGAATATCGCCCGGCTCTCGCGCATCGAAATGACAACCTGAGTCCCGGCGGGAAAAGCGGATTTCCCGGGCACTTCGACTATCGACCCTCCCTTTGCGGGTTTGCAGACACCGTGAAGCTTACATCCCCCGCAGTTGTTGATCTCCGCAAGTCCGAGCTGAACCAGCGTCGTATCGTCCTTAGTACCTATGACAACACCTATTTTTTCCATAAATTTCTCCTCACCCTTAAGAATTATACCCAATTTCAGGAAAAAAGGCAAACCCCGGGATGTGTTGAAGAAGTCATGAAATACGCGATTTTTTGTCACTGCGATACCGCGCCTCAACAACTTATTGAAGCGCGGCAGAAGCAGTCTGTTTAATTTATATACCCAGTAATTAAATAGATTGCTTCGGCGATGGTTCGGCATCCCGACAGGGAAGTCGGGACAAGCGCTCACCATGACGCCTCGCCTGTCTCCTTCTCCGAAGGAGAAGGCAGGCAATGACAAAATGATTTCGTTAACAAGCCCCTCGTCCGAACTTATGGATTAAATGTTATGAAATATTTGAGATTTTTTAGAATTAAAATTAAAGTATAGGGAATGAATGAAAAAGGGATACCTATGCAATTCTTTAAAGAAAAGATGGATGACGGTGCCGTTTTTTATCGCCCTAACGGCGAGGTCACGGCATACAGTATGGAAGAACTGGATACGGATATCTCCGCTGAGGCCGAGAAGGGGGAATGCAGCTATTTCATCTTCGATTTCAGCCGCGTGCATTATATCGATTCCCAGGGTATCCGCCTGCTTGTGATAGCCGGGAAGTACAACAACTCGCGGGAGAAACAGCTCGAGATCAAGCATATTCAGCCCAAGGTAAAACGTGTCCTCGATTTTGCCGAGCTTTCGTTTATCGTCTACGGCGAATGACAGTTTTCCCAGTGGGCGGCGTCTCCCGATGAACATCAGCGATATCGCGAATACCGTTATCCGCGGCGATTGTATCGAAATCCTGCGCGGACTTCCCGAAAAATCATTCGATCTTATCTTCGCCGATCCCCCTTACAACCTCCAGCTCGAGGGCGAGCTATACCGCCCGAATCAGACCCGTGTCGACGCGGTGGACGAGGAATGGGACCGTTTCGGCTCCTTCGCGGAGTACGATGAGTTCACGGTCAAATGGCTCGAAGCGTGCCGCCGTGTGATGAAAGACGACGCCTCGATCTGGGTGATCGGCTCCTACCACAACATTTTCCGTGTCGGTAAAATTATGCAGGATATAGGTTTCTGGTTCCTGAACGACATTATCTGGGTGAAGACGAATCCGATGCCGAACTTCAACGGCGTCCGTTTTACCAACGCTCACGAGACGATGATCTGGGCGAAAAAATCGCGCGAGCAGAAACGGTACCGTTTCAATTACCAGGCGATGAAGACTCTGAATAACGATAAGCAGATGCGGAGCGATTGGGAGATACCGATCTGTTCCGGGGGCGAACGCGAGAAATCCGGCGTGTCGAAGGCGCACCCGACTCAGAAACCCGAGGCGCTCCTCCGGCGGGTCATCCTCGCGTCGTCCGAACCGGGCGATCTGGTGCTCGACCCGTTCTTCGGCACGGGGACGACCGGAGCGGTCGCGAAGAAGCTCGGCCGGAATTGGGTGGGGATTGAGAAAAGCGCGGCGTATATCGAAGTCGCGCGCGCGAGAATCGGCGCGGTCTCCGGGCCGGAGGACGATCCCTCGCTCTATAGAACCCCCTCGCGCAGGGATATGCCGAGAGTGACTATCGGTAACCTGATCGAGCACGGCCTTCTCCGTGAGGGCGGAACGCTCTATTCCGTAAACCGCGCGGTGAGCGCCGCGATTGCCGCCGACGGTTCGCTTGTTCTCGACGGATTCCGGGGCTCGATCCACCGGGCGGGGGTTTTCGCCGCGAAGACACGCCTCTGCAACGGCTGGACTTATTGGCATTACGAACAGGACGGCGAACTGAAGCAGATCGACGATCTCCGCGAAATTTATGTAAAAGAAGTCTTTCCCGTTGAAAATAAATCCTGAGAGGCCGCAATGAAAAGGTTTGCCGTTATTCTATCCGCGATCGCCGCGCTTTTCACTTTATCCTGCGGATCGGATTATGTAAAACCCGGCGATTCAATACAAGCCGTGACATTCAGCTTCTTCGAGCCGGACGCGGTAGAAGTATTTCTCGCTGGCGAGATGAATAACTGGAATCCGAAGGCATTGCCGATGGACTGCGCGGACGGTTCCAACTGGACGGCGACGGTCTATCTCAAGGACGGGATATGGCAGTATAAATTTGTCGCGGACGGGACATGGATAGCCGATCCCAATAATCCGAATACCATCGACGACGGCTACGGCGGATTGAACTCTCTCGCGGTTATCGGTAAAGTTACCGACGGCTTTCTTTTCATTACGAACATCCCCCACGGCACGGTTAAAAAGCTGGGGTTTGCGAGCGGCGCTCTCGGGGCGGCGGCTTCATTCAATATCTATCTCCCGCCTGATTATTCCACCACCACCAACACCTATCCGGTGCTCTTCCTTCTTCACGGCTACGGCCAGAACGAGGATCAATGGACGAAGCAGGGTCATATCGAGAACTACATGGACTTCCTGCTGAGCGGAGGGAAGATCGAACCGTTCATTATCGTGATGCCCGCCGGCGGTAAGTCGTTCTATACCAATAAGGTCGAAAAGTATATCACCGACGAGCTATACAATTATATTAAGAAAAATTATAGGATCAAGCCGGGTAAAGAGAACACGGCGATTACGGGGATGTCGATGGGCGGATTCGGGGCGTTCTACCTCGCCCAGAGAAATCCCGGCCTCTTCGGCCTGAGCATCCCGTTAAGCGGGTATTTCGACGAGAAGCTGTATCTTGAGGTGATCCGGGACAAACCTCTGCCGGTCGATTTTCAGCTCGAGATCTACTGCGGAACCGAGGACAGGCTTTGCTTCAAGCCTAACGAGGACCTGAAGGCGATTCTTGTGAAGAATCAGGTGAAGTTCGGGTACTATGCCGCGCCCGGCGACCATTCATGGCATTACTGGCGCGGGATTATCAAAGAAGTGCTTGGGAAGGTATCGGACTTTTTCAATCCCGGCGATTAGAGGAAGAAATAGAGCTCGATGCCGCCGCGTATCCTGTCGTAGCTTGCCTGCACCGCCCCGAAACACCCGCTGTATCCTAACGGTACTTCGATTTTTACGCTGGGGCTGAGATAGGTTTCGAGGAGAATCCCCGCGAAGTAAGTCAGGTCGCTTTTTTGAGGGACGGCATAACTGATGGAGTTGACCTGCCCGAGGATACTCAGACGGAATTCCTGCGCGAGGTTCCATTCCAGACCGAACAGTCCCGAATGGGTGTCGGCGGTGTTATATAGAAAGGATTGATTTGTGGCCGTGTTATTGTAGAATGCCGTTTCCGACGACTGGTTGTGGAGATAGGCATATCCTATTTTCAATGTCAGGCCGTAATCCGGATAGAGAATAAACGAAATCCCAGCCTTGATCTGGTCGTTTTTGAGTGTCTTATTGCCGATAGAAATCTTGAAATAATCCCTGAGAGAATAATTGATCTCCGCGTCGATAGTAAAATAGCTGGACAGGTCGAAACTCCCGCCGCCGGTCAAAAGATGGTTGTTGTAGGAATCGGGCAAGACCGCCGCGAGGGAGACCGCGCTGATATACTTGTATTGCCCATGGAGTGTGACTTGCCGGCCGAGGTCGTATTTCAGATCGAGCGTGGCTTTGATCCAGTTGTGGATATCGAAGATGTAACGGTAGGACACGAGCGCGTGAAAAACCGTATAGAGCGACGGGGTATAGAAAACGCCGATCGTCCCTTCGCCGTCTACAAGAGCGTAATTCGTAGTCAACGTCCCGAGCAGGTTGACCGCGCCGAAGACCTCATAGGGTTTGTCGCCGGTCAGACCCTCCGCGTTCAATTTGAACACGCCGTAGATTCCCCCGCCGTAGGTGTCGTACCCTCCGCCGATCCCGGTTTTGAGAAACAGTTTGCCCGCATGTGTGACAGCAGGCACGGAAAATAATATAATGAATGCGATCAGGATGAAGGGTCTCCGCATAACAAAACCTCCGGCAGTATTGGGCAAAACTCTACTTGATCGGGTCGGGGTATTTCGTCCAGATAGTCTCATTGAACTGCATCAAGCTTTGAAGCAAGTCCATCCCTTTGAGTAGAAGCAGCTTCTCGGGAACCTGGGTGCGGAACAAGCTGACGATTTTCTGGAAAACCTGTGTTTCGGTCTGGGGGTTTTTATCGGTAGTCTGGAAATAGAGAAATACCATTTTATCCGCCGCCCGCAGGAGCGAGTTATCCTTCTCGCGGAGCGTGCCGAGGATGAGCGGGTACATCCTGACATAAAAGCGCGCGGTCTGGATAAGGATCGATGCGTTCTTCAAGCCGGGGTGATTGAGGAGAAAGCTCGAGAAGGTGAGGAGTACGCCGAGGTATTCCTCTTGGGTGAGGTAGCCCTGTTTCAGTTCACCGATTACCATATCGGACTGCGGCTTAGTCACCATCGATTCCAGCAGGCCGACGACCGTTTTTTCCGCCTCGGGGACATTTGCGGGGATCACGGGAGCGCTCGACGGCACTACCGCGGTCTGGGCGGACAACGCCGTATTTATCAGCATGACGGCCGCGAATATCAGAATCGGTTTCACTCAGTCCTCCTCTCGTTCAAAACCCGTTGGGCTATATTGTAACAAAAAAAACGCGGATAATCAAAAATAGGGCGGGAATGAATTTCCTATCCCGCGCCCGTCTCAGTAACAGATAGCCGGTGTGAGAATTACACACTTCTCGATCATGCGGATAACGGGGGCAGGTTGAGCTCAGGCTTGACTTTTACCCGAAAGTCGAATACAATAGTATTCTTATTATTTGTCTCAGTTGAAATTGAGGGGGCATCCATGCTGTCATTCATGAAGAAAAATATCGTCCCGGCCAATATCGTCTTCATCTTTTTATTCTTGGCGTCATGCGGAAACCCCGCCGAAGAACTGGTTTCATCGAAGAAACAGGAAGCGCTCGCGGCGGCGAAATGGATCATCGAGGCGTCGTCGCCTATCCGTTTCGCGGAAAAGGATATCCCTTTCCTCCTGACCGCGCTCCGTTCGCAGGATAAAACCATTTCCTATGCCGCCCAACTCGGGCTTGTCAATTCGCAGGAATTCTCGATTAACCCGTTGATCGGCCTTGTGACGAATAAAGCCTATCACGACGACCGTCAGATATCGAACCTGATGATAGCGCTGAAATTGTCCGATTTCATCCGCGACCCGATCCTCCAGCTTCGCGCGAGGATACAGATCACTTCGCTTTTCATCACCCTCAACCCGGACTACTCGTGGAAGATCATGACCGAACTGAACAAGCATGTGGCATCCCTTCAGGGCGAGGACGCGCTCGCGATGAAGTCGATCCTGCTGATGGAACTCGGGAGTTCCTATTACAGCCTGAAGAAGAAAGAAGGCTCCGACCTGATTAAGCAGGCCTTCGACCTCCGTCAATACCTGTCCAAGGACGAGTACCGCCTCGATTTCGTTCAGGCTGTGTCGAAGATCGTGTACGCAGTATCCGGCGAAGAAGAGAACGGCAACCGGATCGCGCAGATCGAAGGTGTTATTTCCGCTATGGAAGGACGGGTGTTCGCGGACAAGGCGAACTACTACCTCGCGAAGGGGTTTTTACCATACGACCCCGATCAAGCGTACCGTTACGCGATGAAGATCAAGAAGAACATCGACAGCATCCTCGAACTGAGCGGACTGTTTGAAGATATCGATCCCAAGAAAGCCGACGGGCTTCTGAACTACGCGGTCGGCACCGCGCGCAATACTAAAGAGGAGTTCGAGAAGTCGAAGATGCTCCTGAGTATCGCGAAGTACCGTCTGAAGGAAGACCTCGTATCGGGGATCGAGTTCCTGCGGGAACTGTTTTTCAATAACGACATTTATTCCGAACTTCTATCGGAGATCGCTCTCGATCTGGTCGCGAAGGACCCCGCTCGCTCGGTCTTTTTCGTGAAGATGATCCTTGACGATCAGTATAAACTCGGCGTGATCGAGAATGTCACGGCCCTGTTATTAAAACTCCCCACGGGCTTCCAGAACCACCTTCAGACCGCGTTTCAGATGACGAACTTTACGACGAATATCAACGCGGTGCTCCGGAAGATCGCGCTTGCCCTCGCGCCGTTCGACCCGACCAACTCCTACCGTTTTGCCAAAACCGGGGATATCAGCGATATCACGCAATTTGCCGAGTTCCAGAGCGCATTCGCGATGAACCTCTCGAAGGACGATATCGCGGGGGCGAAAAAAATCCTCGACACGCTGGTCGTCCCGGATGCCTCAGTCTCGCACTTCGTGTTCGCGAAGAAGATGACCGCGGTATTCAGGAATCTTTCCGGCATCGTCTCGTTCGATACGTTGTCCTACTTCCAGAAAATCACCAATCTCGTCGACGGTTTGGAGTGGCAGGCGAGACAGACGGTGATGAAGGCCGCGACGATCTATCTCGCGAAATCGCACCCGGATGTGTCCCGCGATTTCCTGATTATGAACAATATCGATTCCGACCTCGTAGAGATGATTAACGAACTGGTGAGGCAGGACCCGCTCAAGCTGGAAAAGGAAGCCCTGGTCATGCTCGGCAGTAACTCCATTTCGCCGCTGATCGGACTGATCACCGTCCCGGATAAAATCCACCCGCAGCTTGACGAACTTCTCGGTATCCTGAAAAGCGTTTCCTATAAAGAGAATATCGACCGGAAGAAGTTTACTCCGCTTCTGCTTCTTCTGCGTTCCGGGAACTTCCCTTTGCAGTCGATGCGGACGATTGTCGAGATATTTTCCGGGCTGAACGACAAGAACGTGATCGACCTGTTCGTCCAATTCCTGAAAAACCCCGGCCTTTCTCTCCTGCATTCCGCGATCCTCGATTCGCTTACGCAGATCCAGGAGAAACAGGTTTTCGACGAGTACCTCGACGGACTCCTGCAGAATATCACCGCCTCCGACGTTCCGCTTGCGACGAAGATCAACTGTGTCAAGATGATGGGGCTTTCGGGGAATAAGAACGCCGGTATCAATCTCGGCGGAGTATTTTTCGGGGAAGATAACAAGGCTGGGCAAAATCTCCTGCGGAACAAAGAACTCGCGTACGCCGTGATCGAAACATTGGGCGAACTCGGGACGGATAATGTCGCCGGCGATATCGCGAAATTTCTCAAAGATAAAACTCTTTATTATCCCGCGGCTCTCGCGCTTGGGAAGATGAAAAAGTTCGAGCTTCTTTCAGCCAGTCTCGATAACGTCTATTTCCCGTTCGCGGTGACCGAGGCGGTATCGCGTTTTCTCCCAGAACAGAAAAACTATAAAAAACTCGGCTATTTCGCCTATACCTATCTTCCCCTGCTGAACGCGCTCGAGTTGAACGGGTTCGACTGTTACCCGGTGAAGTCAAAGGACGACGCGGCGCAGAAGGGCTGCGATATCCTTCTGGCGGGCGAGTATGTCAAGGAACAGCAGGGCGAGCCGCAGGAAATCTCCGGCCCCGACGGGAGCGATCAGGTTTACTCCGAGGCGCATTTCCTCCAGATGCGTCTGATGAAGCCCGGCGGCGATACGATCTGGGATGTGACCGGATACGGCTACGGTGCCGCATGGTCGTCGTCGGTGGAGGATATCTCGAAGGACCCGCAGGCCGCGCTGACCTCCGAAGCGGAAGAGAACGTGCTGAAAGAGCTGAAGAATAATTTCAGGAAGAAGAAGGATTCGTTACCGTTTAATTTTTAACAGACTGCTTCGCTCTCGCTCGATGCGACAAGGGGCTGGATGAATAGATCGCTTTGACTGTGTCCATAACGACAGAAAGCTATAACAGAAGGGATTGACGCACCATATTGTTCTTTTTCAGATAACGTATAAATGCGTCGAATGTCGGCTGGTCGAACTGTTTGCCCACGGACTTTTTCAGTTCCTTGAGCGCGATCTCGGGATGGGTGGCTTTCCTGTAAGGACGGTCGCTGGTCAGGGCGTCGAAGCTGTCCGCGAGCGCGATGATCATCGCCTCGTAAGGGAACTCCCCGAGCTTTTTACCGTAATACCCCGTGCCGTTGATCTTCTCGTGGTGGTAACGGACAAATTCCTTCGCGTTCTTCAGGAAGTCCACCGACGACAGGATGTCCGCGCCGATCTCCGGGTGCGACTGGATGACCTCGTATTCCTCGTCGGTCAGCTTGCCGGGTTTGGTGATGATATTCTCGCTGATCCCGATCTTGCCGATATCGTGAAGAACCGCGGCATATTTGATCTCACGGAGCGTGTCGCGCCCGATATTCATCTCCTCCGCGATCCCCACTGAAAAATGCATCACCCGTTCGGAATGCCCCCGGGTGTACTTGTCCTTCGCCTCGAGCGCGGTGGCGAGCGAGCTCACCGTCTCGAAATAACTTTTCTCGAGCCGCTGATAGAGGATTTTATTCTCGAGGACGTCGACAATGACCGAGGCAACGATCTTGAGAAGATAAAGGTGGTCGACCGAAAACTCTTCGTTCCGTTTGGAATTGGCGATAGTGAGGACGCCGAAGTCGCGCTTGGACGCGATCAGCGGGACGGAGATGAACGAGAACGAGATAAACTTCTCCCGGTTAATCTCGTTAAAGAAGACGTGTTCTTTGATATTGTTGATCATGACGGGCTTTTTCTTTTCGAAGATACAGCCCGATACGCTCTGTCCGACATCGAGTTCCGGCAGGTCCTCGAGGTGTTTCATCGAACGGGGACAGAGTTTCCCGGAAAGCGGATCGTACTCGTAGAATACGCCCCGGTCGAAATTGACCACTTGCGACGCGAGTTCGACAATACTGTCGGACACGTCCTCATAGGTGTCGAAACCTTCCATCTTCCGCGAGAGATCGACCAGGGTCAGCAGATCGTGAAACCGTTTGTCGATCAGGATGGCGGCGAAGAGGCTGACCTTGAGCGATTCTTTCAGGAGCTTGAGGAACATCTTCTCTTCTTTCGTGATGTTGGCGTCACGGTCCTTCAGCGCGATCGCGATAAACCCGAGCATCCGGAAACGGTAGACGACCGGGATGATGACGTTCACACCCATTTCTTTTGAAAAGAGGAAATTGAGTATCTTCTCGTCGTCGCTCTTGAAGAATACGTCGCTGCCGATATCTTTTTTGTTGATGATTTCGTTCTTGATCGCGAGATAGGTGATCAGATCGGAATCTTCGGCGATGGAAAACTTACCCTCGCGGACGACTTCCTTGTACTCATGGTACTCGGGCTGGAGCACGAAGAAATACCCCACCGAGTTGGGGATATTCTCACGGATCTTCTGGAGCGCGAGATTGATCAAGTGCGTCAAGTCCTTGAAGGAATCGAGATCGTCCAACGAGTACTGCCAGTTTAGCTCGTCGAAGCTGATGTTAATTCCGCCTTTTCCAGTATCCTTTTCCATTGTCACCTTCCGTTCCGACGGATTCATCATAATATAAATCGGCAAGCAAATCAAGGAAATACAGCGGCATTTCCGGAATAGAGGTCATAGAGTTTTTAAATGGAGAGACTGCACAATGGACGTTCGATTGTGCATTAGCCGAATGCACAAAATGCACAATCATTGTGCGTAATTCTTACCGGATTATCACGTCTTCCCGCTCGAACCCGGTGGAGATATACGATATCCGGCACCCAAGTTTGGCTTCGGCGTACTCGATATAGCTCCGTGCGTTCGCGGGGAGCTCGCCGTACTTTCTCGCGCCGAATGTCGAGGCCTTCCACCCCGGCAGTTCCTGATAGACCGGCTTGACGCGTCTTAGTTCTTCTGCGGATGCGGGGGGATAATCGATCTTTTTACCGTCCAGCTCGTATGCGGTGCAGACTTTTATTGTTTCGAGTTCGTCGAGGACGTCCAGCTTCGTCATGAATATCTCCTGGACGCCGTTGATGCCGATTGAGTAACGGCCGATCACCGTATCGAGCCAGCCGCAGCGTCTCGGACGCCCCGTGGTCGCCCCGAACTCCTTGCCCTTCCGGCGGATAGACTCGCCTATCGCACCCGTCTCTTCGGTCGGGAACGGCCCTTCGCCTACACGCGTGATATACGCCTTCGCGATGCCCACTATTCCGAGGTCGGGAATATACCCGATCCCGGTGCCGGAGAACATCCCCGGCGAGATGGTGTTCGACGAGGTGACAAACGGGTAGGTGCCGAAATCGACGTCGAGCAGGCTTCCCTGTCCGCCTTCCATCAGGATAAATTTACCCTGCCGGTACGCGTTCTGGAGAAGAAGTTCCGTATCGGCGGTGTAGCCCTTGATCGCTTCGGCCTGTTTGTAGAGGCTGTCGGTTATTTCCGGGATTGACGGGAGATTTGTCATCCCGTAGTATTTTTCGAGAAGGAAGCGTTTGACCTCGGTGGCGGCCTCGATCTTGGTTTCCAGTCCCGGCTGGTAAAGGTCGCAGACACGGATGCCTACGCGGTCGGCTTTATCGATATACGCCGGACCGATCCCTCTGCGTGTCGTGCCGATCTTCTGGACCGACTTCTCCTCTTTCGCGCCGTCCATCAGTTTATGGAACGGCAGGACGACATGCGCGCGGCGGCTGATGAACACGCGGCCGTCGAGGGAAACACCCTGCGATATCTCTTTCAGCTCGCCGAGAAGCGCCTCGATATCGACGACTACGCCGTTACCGATGACCACGCTGGTTTTCGGATGGAGAAGGCCGGAGGGGACGAGGTGAAATACATACTTCCTGCCGTCGACAAACACCGTATGACCGGCATTGGCGCCGCCCTGGAAACGGACGACATAATCCGCGTCGCAGGCCAGATAGTCCACCACCTTCGCTTTCCCTTCGTCGCCCCATTGTATCCCGATTACCAGTTTGACCATAACCTTCCCCTGTATGCTTATTGATAGTAGTAGCTGATATCGATGGCGAAACCGACGGCGGGAAAATCCTGCCCGAACGCCTTGAAGAGCTGGTCGTAACGTCCGCCGTTCGCGACCGCATACCCGACATGGTCTATATATCCCTCGAACGTCGTCGACGTATAGTACGAGAAGTCCTTGACAAGCCCGAGGTCGAGCACTATGTTTTTCTTGACCTTTTTATCTAATTTATCGATAATGCTCATCAGACGGTCGGTGTAGATGCTGAATCCCATTTCGGAGAATTCCTTAAGCCGGGCGAGGACGTTCTTCGGCGCCCCGACCAAGTACGGGAGTTTCAGCAGGATAGACTTGTACTGGCTGATACCCTGCACATTATCGAGCACGAGGCCGAGCGATGTGACGTCCTTCTTCAGGAGCGTCGCGTTGACGGCGTCGGTCTGGTGCTGGTCGAGTTTGAGCTGGGAGAGAATATGCGAGTAGAGCTTGACATCGCCGAGGACGATCCGGTAGTTCTTATTGAGCACGGCGAGCGATTCGCCCAGAATATTGATCGTCTCGATATCCGCGTCGATGCCGTCGTTGCCGATATACTCGAGCCCGACTTGCCTGAGCTGGCGGGGCTTCCCGGTATGGAGCGGCTGTTCGCGGAACACATCGCCCCGGTAATAAAACTTGAGCGGCATATCCTTATGGCTGTGCTTCATCGCGACCATTCTCGCGATCGGGGTCGTCATATCGTAACGGAGCGACAGCAGTTTGCCGTCCTTATCCTTGAAGCTGAACGATTTACGGGCGATGTTATACCCCGAACCCTTTTCGAACGTTTCGTAGTATTCGAATATCGGCGGGATGACTTTTGAGTAACCCTTCACACGGAACAGGTGCGAGACTTTCTGGATCTGCTCGTCGATCTCGCTCCCGCGCGCGTCGCTCAGGAAGTTGATCCCGTCGGGCAGGCCGATAGGGTCGACGTCGGATTCGTAGAGCATGTATTCGAGATAACGGTTTGTCATAACCCGCTCCTATACGTTATGTTTTTCCTCTTTATGCTTGACGCCGAAAACCGCATAGACCATCGCGGCGGCGGCGAGAAGCGTGACGAGGTAGGGAAACAGGTATCCGATTTTTACGAATATCGTCTGGATGTTTTCATCGATGACCGGAATGCCGGTGACATAGTACCCGTCGGTATAGATCGGGACGGGCGAGATATCCATCTTGCCGTTAGCGTGTACAACCCCGCTGACACCGGTATTGACAGCGCGCGCGATCGGACGGCGCACCGAAATCGCGACTCCCGCGACTCCTGCGATATGCTGCCAGAGAGGGAACGGCCCCCCCACATCGAAACGGTATGCCCATCCGTCGTTCGTGGCGTTGAGGAAGTAGTTCACCCCGCGAAGGATGAACTTGCGCGCGAGGATAGCGAACACATCCTCGAAGCAGATCATCACCGCGAACTTTCCCTTACGCCCGGTAAAGACGACGAAGTCCTTCGCGGGCGAGTAGGACGCGGCGCCGAGAGACTCGATCATCTTCTTCAGCGGCGGGATGACGTAATAGAACGGCAGCCATTCCCCGAACGGCGTCAGGTGAATCTTCGCGTAGGTCACGTACCCCGGCAGACGGGGATCGATATAGTCTACCGAATTGTAGTTCTTGCCGTCGGCTAACTTCTCGGGGTGCGCGAAGAGGATCGGCGTGTCGAACTCGTAAGGCATTTTTATAAATCGCGAATTGAAGTAATTTACTGGGTGATCGGGCGGGTAGCTCTGCATATACACCCAGACAAAGTTTCGGAGCATGGTCTCGGACCAGACGATCAGGTCGGGGCTCTCGATAGCGGCCTCGGCGTTCAGCTTCCATATCTTGCCGTAGTTCTCCCAACGGACGTCCCACCATTCGTCGAACGATCCGGTATTCGGCTGCATCAGCGCCACTTTCGCCTTTTCGGACTTATTCGCGAGGTCTTCGTAATAGTTATAGGTGATGATACCGTAGATGAAGTTCGCCGCTACCACGGCGGTAATCGCGATGAGAGCGCCCCGGTGCTTGAAAAGCGACTCCTTCAGGTTCCGGGTCTCTATCCATGTATTCACCAGTTCGGCGAGCACGGAGTTGACAAGGAGAATCAGGAAGCCCACACCCCACACGCCCCAAATGTCGGCGCTTTGGAGGAACAGGACGTTCAGCCATTGGGTGTCGCCGATCAGGTTCCATTGGAACCCGAGGTAGCCGGTCGAGCGCAGGAGCTCGTTGACCGTCCACATCACGGGCAATGCGAAGACCCGGTATTTCGGGAGCTTTTTCGCGATATACGCGATACAGAAAAAGAAGAAGGCGTTATATAACGAGTATGCGGGCACAAGGAACGGCAGGCTGATCTCATGAAACGCGATCAGCCAGAAAAGCGTCATCACCCAGAAGATCAGGCTGTAGAAGAACGAGTAGGCGGCGGTTTTCTGGAACGACTGCCTGTACGAGAATATGAGCACCGGGATGAAAATAATCCAGATTAAAAAATGCATATTGTAGGTCGGGAAGCAGAACGCGTACCCGACTGCCCAGACCAGCCAGAGAATGTGGTGCCAGAGCTTGGAGCTTTTCTGAAAAATAGGACGCATAATTCACTCCTCAACCGCATATTATAATATCGAATCGGATTTTCCACAAATAGACGCGGTTTAGAATTTTAATATGAAGAGCGGGTTTTATTCCGGCGGATTGTGTGCAATCTTCCGGATATCGAAGAGTATCCGCGAACGGGGCGCGATGACAATCTCCACCGGATCGCCCTGATTCAGTCGCGCGTACATCTCGGCGTTCACACTGAACTTCAGTTTGCCGCAGCGGATATAATAACTCACCGAATGCCGGCGGCCGCTTCTTGTTTTTAAAGTTACGGACGAATGGACGGTTTCCTTCATCCCCCCGGCGAGGTCGTGCCCGACACGGGAACGGACGAGGATGAGGCGGACGAGTACGGCGGAGAAAAGAAGGATGAGGGCGATGCCGGTGACTCTGTATTCCACGCTGAACTTCAGTATCCACCAGATTCCCAGTCCCGCGCAGACAGCCAGCACACCCGCCGCGAGAAGGATATAGTTCAGGGTTTCCTTGCGGTGCAGTTCAAGAATGACCTTTTCGCTTTGTGTTAACGGAATATTAGTTTCCATAGGCCTGCCGTTCAGCTTTTATTCACATTGAGGACGCACTTAGTATTTGGGGTGATCTCCACCCTGACACTTTCGCCCTCGACGATCTGATCGAACAACTCCTTATCGACAGTATAGTCTTTCCCCCCGAGCTTGAACGAATAGTACACCGAACCCTTGATGAGGCGCTTGTTCTTTTTGAGCTTTTCGATATCTTCGGGCGTCAATGGCGATCTCGCGTACCCGGACATCTCGTTTATATCGCTCAACGGCCGCTCCTTTGTAGATTAATGCCGCTGTCAGGCCTTGGACACACTGAGCACATGGCGGGAATAGGGGGCAATTTCCAGACGGACGCTCTCGGACTCGTTTACAAGCTCGTAGAAGCCGCGTTCCACACGGTACTCTTTACCGCAGACTTCGAGGTAGTAATAAATCCCGCCCTTACCGTGAAGGAACCTCTTCCGTTCGACCGTCCCGCTGAAATAAACCTTCATCCCTTCTTCCAGATCGCGTTTGAGTTGCCCGTTCAGCACGGTAAAAATCGCCGCCATTCCGCCCAAGGTAGTCAACGGGATAAAGCCCGCGATACCGAGATCGAAATTCCCGCCGAAGAACGAAATCGGGATGACTGCCAGCCACGGCGCGGCCAGGACGATCATCGCGATCATCGCCCCCTTCATCGGGCGCTTGTTTTTCCCGAGCAGCGCGATATCTTCAGGTGAAAGCGGCATTCTGGGATGTATGGATAGATCGCTCAAAAGGGCTCCTTAGGAAACTTTCTTGAACCCGACAGGGACGCGCGAGTTGCACGCGAGGTAGAGTTCGATCCGGTCGCCCTTTTTCAGCTCGTCGACCATCTCGCGGAATCCGCGCCGCCATTTGCCGTTCATTAGGAACCTGTAGCTCGGCCCCTTGTATGAGATGAATATGTCGTCCAGTTTTCCGGTTTCGGAATACATCATCTGCTCGGCGAGGTCTTTTTTCATCCGTGAGTACTTGAACGAAAAGATGATGCTGATGATCGCGTATGCGATGATCGGGAGCGCGGACATGATAGCCAGCATAAATATCCCGTAAATCAAAGCGAAGACGATGGCCCCGGAAAAGATGACGCTCAGGACCGCGTAGATGATAAACATCATGCGGATCTTGCTTTTTTCACGTTCCAGTTTCTCGATCTCGCCGCCGGACATCGGCATTTTGTTCATGATGATCTCTTCCTGCATTTTCACCTCGATAGTACGGATTATGCCGCTTTCTTCTTCTTTTTCTTTTCCGGTTCGGGTAACGGGGTTTTCACGATATTCACTACAGTCAGCGAATAACGCGACGCTTGAATTTCGATATTTTCCCATTTGTTCACGGAATTATATTGTTCTGGGGTGAGATCGAACATCTTACCCGCGACACGGATGGTGTAGTAGGCGGTGCTCTTCACGACACGCTCCTCTTTTTCCTCGACTAACCCGCGAATAGAGACTTTTATGTTCTCTCTCAGGTCGCGCGCGTACTTATCAATCACGAGCGCAAATCCGATGATCAAGCCGATAAACATCACTAACGGGATCGCGCCGCCGACGATCATTCCAATCTCGCTCATGAATGCGCCCCAGACAACAAGACAGGCCCAAAAGGGCATGGCCGAGACGAAAACGATCAGCAATAACCTGATCTCTTTATACCCTTTCCTGACAAGGCCGGTCTCTACCGGAGACATCGCCGTCAGCCCATGAAACTGTTCTTCGATCACTCTTTTACCTCTCTTATTCCTGTTATTCCTTCCCCGCTCCGGGTGATATTATCGTTCAGCACCTCGACAAGTTTCATGTTCTCTTCCATCACTCCGCGGATGGAGCTCATCGAGTTCTGCAGTTCGACCTGCATGTTTTTCTGGTTGCCCAGCATATCGATGATCGAGTTGAACGAATCTCCGAACTCCTGCATCGTCTCGACGATCCGGTTGTTCTCGGCGACCTCGTTCTCGGAAAGCTGTTTTATTGTCAACGCGTCGTTGAAAAGGTTCTCGGCGGCGGAGGTGATCCCGGTGAAGTCGTCGCGCTGTTTCTGGATCATCCGGTTGACATCGGAGATCATCTCGGCGGATGCCCTCGAGCTTTCGATGATCTGCTGGATCGACGTCGAAACCTGATCGGACATCTCCATGCTCCGTGAGACAACCACCGCGAGTTCCTTGATCTTCTTCATACTCGATTCGAGATTGGTCTTGGTCTCGCGCGAGAGATTCCGCATCTCTTTCGCGACCACTGCGAACCCTTGGCCCGCTTTCCCGGCCTTGACCGCCTCGATAGAGGCGTTGATCGCGAGGGTACTGCTCCGGTCGGTGATCTCTTCCATCGTCTTGAGGAGGCTCAGCACGAACGTCGAAAACTCGGTGATCTTGTGCATCGCTTTCTTGGTGTCGCTCAGGACGATAACGCTCCTTGCCGCCATCTCGGCGAGATGCTGGGCGGTCTCGTTGGTATCGGCGATCTTCTTCGAGACGCCGCGCGAGCTTTCGTCGTTCTCCGATATCGTCGATTTGACCTGCCCGATCAGCGCGGTCTGGTTCCCGATAGCCTTGGGTACACGGTCGCCGGACGTCTTGATCATCTCGGTTATCCCATCGATCAGGCTCTTGATATCGACAAACTTATTATTCATGATCTCGGCGATCTGCTCGGTACTGCTCTCGTACCAATGGATCAGGTCGAGCGAGCTTTCGATAGTCTTCTGCAGTCGGCCGCTTGTCCCGCTCAGGTTATTGGAAACCATCCTGAGGTTCTCGATCAGCTTATTGAGGGATGCGTTCTTGATATCGATCTGGTGCATGTGGTCGATAGACTCTTGATAGAGTTTCGCCTGCTCGCGGGCTTGAATGAAGAAAAGAGTGAACACGAGCAGGACGTATCCGTAGGGGTTCAGCCATGCGAACGGCGTTTTACTGTTCCACAGGTTGACAAGGTCATGGATACTTGCGCTCACCAGCACAAGGATCGTGAACATGATCACGAGTATCTCTTTCCGCTTTTCGGGTTTCTTGATGACCGCGATTGTGGAAATGGTCAATGTGAAGATCAGCATCGGGGTAACAACGAGATTCGTCACGATGTTGAAGTACTCCGAAATGGCTTGTTTTGAATCGAAAAACAAAGTCACCAAGGAGATCAGAATCAGAGGGGAGAAGATCAACGCCCTCAGCAGGAATTTTTTCTTCCATGTGTCTGTGAACTCGAGCAGGAACATCGCGAGCGCCACCGAAGAAAGCGGAAGTCCGGTACGTGAAATCTTCTCCAGCAGGACTTCGTTGCTGAAATCCTGCGAGAGTGTAATATTTATCTGCCCCATCACATAGAATATGCAGATGAGCGCCATGTAGAGATATTTCCAGTTTTTATTCCGCATACTGATAAATAACAGCATAAAATAAAAAAACATAATCATTCCCACCACGACCGCGCCCTGAACCATATGGATCGTGAAGAGATTCCGGATAAAAACCGAAACGGTCGCGTCCTCGTATGAAGTCAGGAACATTTCTGGGAGGGGGTAAATTTCAAACTTTGGGAAGCCCTGCACCTGAATGATGTTCGTCGCATCGGCACCGAATTTCAGTATTCCCACAGGGAGAATAATCCGGTCGAACCCATAGTTCATGGAATGGTAATAATTCGAGCTGATCGAACCCTTGATGTGGATGAGCGACCCGTTCAGGTATACGAATGTCGGCCAGTCGATATTCCCGACATAGAGGCAGATCGTCCCGCCGGTCATCGCCTCATCGATAAAAAACTCCATCTGAAATGTATACATGCTCCGGGAATAGTTAGTGTTCTTCGGCAGGGTTTTTCCATCATAGGGTTTGAATAGGCTGGATGAAAGGGGCAGTCCGAGAAGTTCCTTGGCATTTTCTAAATCGAAATCGGATTCGATAAACGAAAAGTTTGTCAGCCAGAAACGGGTTTCAAGGTTTTTCAGAACCGGCGCCGCATTTGCGGTAATCAAACATCCGGTCATGAATACTATCAGCCAGACCGCAAACCGCGTTATCGCGACTTTCATAAAACGCCCCATCCTTCAGAATTACATTATTTTATATCTTCCGGCGGATTATAGCAAAGAATCATGCGGTCAAAAAGATTGTCAGAAAAGGAATTGCAGATTGTACAAATCCCGCAGACCGAGAAGCGGAATCAGGAAATCCCGCAGCCCCAGCACGAGTATCGCCGCGCCCGCGATAAACGGTATCAGCGGGATACGCTCACGTGAGCCGGACACGAAGTAGCGGATCGCCCCGTAGATCGTCGCGCTGAACGCGGTGAAAAGGAACACCAGTACCGTCTCGACCGGAGTTGTCACGAGAGACACACCGGTCATCACAAGGACGTCGCCGATCCCGATTCCCTCACGGCGGGTGACTAAATAAGGGACGAAAAAGAGGAGAAATCCGCCCGCGGCCGAGATGACAGTAGCGAGGATGGGGATGGGGAGAAATATCCTGAGAAGCAGAGCAATAGCCCCGAAAACCGCGATCTGCCAGTCCGTTACCGAAAGGTTTTTCATATCCTCGAGCGACAGCAGGACGAGGTTGAACACGAATCCGGTCAGACAGACATAGATAAGGATGGGCATCGAACGGAACAGAAGGTAGAAACAAAGGGAAATAACAATCGAGGCTGCCGCCGAAAAAACGAGAGACTGCCTCCCGTTTTTATAGAAATGGTTAATTGTGATAGTCAGGCCGACACAAAGCAGGCAGGTGATAACTAATTCCATTACTGGTTCTTCAGCATCTCGCGTTCTTTCTTCACGACTTCGACCATCCGTTCGATCGCCTCGCTCTTACCGCGCGAACCCATCAGCAGAAGCAGTTCTTTCATGTCGGTGGAACTCATGACGAATTTTGTCATGTCGACCGGCTCTCTCTCGGGCTCTTTCTCTTCTTCTTTCTTCTCTTCTTTTACAGCCGAGGCTTTCTTCTGCTCGGTTTCTTTCTTCGCCGCGATGGCGGCCTGTTCGGCTTTTTTCTCAAGCTCGACCTTCGCATCGTGCTGAGGAACACCCGGACTCAATCCGTTGATATTGATGTCCATAATTCCCTCCTTGGAATAGTGGAATCTCTTCTTACTTACTTCCGCTTTTTCAACGCCGTCCTGGCGTCAATAGCGCGGACCCGGGCCGGTTTTATTAATGTATTCTCGTTCAATAAAACTTCCCTTATTATATATATCGAAAGAGAGGCGCGAATTCTTTAGTTATTCTGACTTCTTTTTTAAATAACGCGACTTAACTTCTTCCCCGGCGCTGCGGATGAGGTGAGCAACGTCTATTTTACGGGAATAGCACTCGATAAGTAAAGTCTTGAAAAGTACGGCGGCGGTATCGGAATTGAGGTCATTCATAGCGTTTTCCATCGCGCCGTCAAGCGGCTTTTCCTCGTAGTCGCGGAGGTTTTCACCGTTACGGTCGATCTTATGCAGGATTTTAAAGAAGCGCTGGATTTCCGGCAGCGAGTTCGGGATGCCGTCGAAAACACCTTTGCCGCGGTTTTTCGTCTCGGTCTGTTTGATCGCTTCCCAGTTCTTGAGGATATCCGGGATGCCGTCGACAGAGTCGCCGCAGAAGACATGGGGATGCCGACGGACCAGTTTCTCGCTGACCGTCTCGAGCACCTCCGCCACCGTGAAACGCGTGTCCTGCTCGCCGAGGTAGGCGAGGAAGAGTCCGAGGAACATCAGGTCGCCGAGTTCCTCGCGAAGGTCTTCGGTGTGGTTGCGGTCGATCGAGTCGACAACCTCGTAGGTCTCTTCGATCAGGCTGTCGCGCATCGTGTGAAGGGTCTGCTCTTTATCCCACGGACAGCCGTTTTCGCTCCGCAGAGTGCGGACTATCTCGAAAAGCCGGTCGAATTCTTTCATGGTTTCCCGGTCCTTTTAATTTTAAATAGTTTCTTTTTCGAATTGCCGCCGGGCGCGATCCGGTCCATCAGGAAGTTACGCCTGAAACGGAGCTTGATGTTATGCAGGATGCCGTTGATATAACGGTACGAGTTTTCTTCGCTGAATTCCATCGCGAGTTCGTTGCACTCGTAGATTGTCACTTCACACGGGATATCGTGACGGTAGATCAGAGAGTATGCGCCGAGACGAAGGATCGCCCTGTCCACAGGAAGGAGCCGGTTGAATTCCCAGTTGACCAGGAACTCGCGGATTTGAGTGTCGATCCGTTCGAGATTGGATAATGTTCCGGAAACGATCTCCCACGCGAATCCGAAGACCTCGCGCTTGATGTTCTCCGGGATCGCGGGAAGGATGCCCTCGGAGTCGAACTGAACTATATCGTTATACCAGCTAAAGGAGCCGATATCCGCGATACCGTCCCGGTTTAGATCGTAGAGATAGAGGCTGAGAAACGCCAAAAGACGGCTGTACTCGCGAATACTGACGGATTCCATATGCGGTTATTTCATGTCCTTATAAAGATTCACCATTTCCACGGCTGTCATCAGGGACGAATATCCCTTGTTGCCCATTTTCACCCCCGCGCGGTCGACAGCCTGTTCGAGGCCGCCCGCCGTGACAATCCCGTAGATGACCGGGATACCGCCCTCGGCGGAGAGTTCCATGATCGCCTTCGCGGAATTGCCCGCGACATATTCGAAATGGGGGGTTTCTCCCTGGATGATTACACCGAGACACACAAGCGCGTCGTACTTTCCGCTGTTCACGAGTTTCCTCGTCACGCCGGCGATCTCGTAGGCGCCGGGCACACGGTAGACGTCCATGTCCTCGTCCTTACCGCCGAGCTGGATAAACGCGTCTTTCGCGCCGTCCACCAGCTTATCCCCGATAAAGGAATTGAACTTGCCCAGGACAACCCCGATCTTCAATCCCGCCGCGTTCAGCTTCCCTTCGTAGGTCTTCATTCTTTCCTCCGCCTATTTTACCGAATTGATGAAGTTATTATACAGCTTTAAATAATTTTGGTCAAAAAGTGTCACAAGGATTTGCCCGTTTTTCATCTTTTTCGCGATATGCTTCTTAATAAGGTCGAGGCGCATCTGCGTTTTCAGCACGAGGTCGAGTTGAGACTGCCCGTTGGCGTCCTTCAACGCCTTCACCTCGTCGTAAGTCATCGGCTTATCCTTCTCACGCTTGATCACTTTCATCACGATGTAGACCGGTTTCTTGGCATTCTTCATCTTGATGGGCTGGGGGATATAGAACGCCTTGCCTTCCTTGATCTTGATCGTCTCGGTGGCGGAAATCTGTATCTTTTCCTCGAACGCCACGCCGAGGACTTCCATCGGGTACTTCCCGTCCTTCACCAGCTCGTAGGCGTACTTGAGTTCGCTTCTGCCGGAATACGAGGTAAAGTTCATGAACTTGTACTTATTGAGAATCACCTGCGGATCGTCGGTCTTGCCGAGCGCGGCGGCGATCGCCTTCATATTGTTCTCGAACTTCGTCAACTGCGCGAGTGAATCGTCGGGCGGATATGCCGCGAACACCATGAAATCCAGTTTCGCGGGCGAGACGAATTTCTCTTTATTTTTATCGTAGTATTCTTTTCTCTGCGCCTCGGTGATCTCGATATTGACATTGGTCTTCAATGCTTCCTCGAAGAAGAAGAGGTTATCGATAATCTGCTCCTTCTCCATAAGCATGATGAACTGTTCGGGATAGTCGTTGTAAAGTTTCAGCCGCATCTGCTGGGCTTCGCTGTTCGACACGCCGTTGATCATACTCAGGACGAGCGCCGGGTCGGACTGTATCTTGATATCCGGGTTCTTCGCGGCGAGGCCTTTCAGCCCGTAGATGAAGATCAGGTCGTCGAACACGGACTCCATCGTGGAGTTAGGGTCGCCCGATATCTTCTCGAACTCGTAGTAACGTTCCACATCGAAAAGCGTCAACGGGAGATTCCCGATAGACATGATGACCCAGTTGATCGGAGTTCCCTCCGCGGAGTAGGAGACCACAAACGCGGTCAGTAATAGTAAGGTAATCGTCAGTTTCTTCATGGAACTCTCCTTTTACTTGTGGTCATTTCAATAGTGTACTTCAAGGGAATGACTACTTGTGGTCATTTCAAATATAGGGAGTACTATAAACTCTCCAAGGATGCAAAATCCGATGTTCTTTCTTTCTTCAAACCCAGAAAGAAAGAACCAAAGAAAGAGGTTCCCCGCCCAATGCCGCTCCAAAAAAGAAGGGCGCGAAACGGGAAACGCCGAAACTCGCGGTCAGATGCCAAAAAAAGCGATATTGTGCGCGCTTCGAACATCGGCGTTTCTGGCCGTTCCGCTTGGTAGAAGTCACGGCACAGCGGCGGGTTCGAGCAGCCAAGACAAAACTACATGACTGAAGTCGGCTGTTTTATCCGCGCACTTTAAAGCGCTTCTAACCACCGGAAAATCCGACCAAGGGCGCATGTCCGACACTGTTCCGTTTTCGCTTCAAAGGTGCATCTCATGCGAGTTGCGCCCGTCTCGGATTTTCCGGCTCTTCTCCTGAGCTTTATCAGCGCGGCGGTTAGCTTGCCCCGCGTTCCTATGCGGGTTTCTTTGCTTGCTTTCTTTCTGCCCGCTCACCACGCCTTCCGCCGATGGCGTCGGCGGACAGGGAAAGAAAGTAAGAGTGTATTCAAAGATTTTCTAAAACCCTTAAGCTTTTTAGAAGTACCCGAATATGACTACTTAACGCTGATTTCCTCGAAGTCTATCCCGGAACCGATAATGTATTTCGCGAGCTCGTTCAGTTTCGGGGTCAGGTCGGTCGCGAAGAAGCGGTGCTTCGGCTTGCCGTCCTTCGGCGATAACGCGAGCATCTTGTGGGTGTCCAAGAGGCTGTGGATATCGCGGGCGGTCGAGAATGCCGAGTCCACCAGTTTCACGCCCGGCAGGATTTCCGCGATGATCTCTTTGATCAGCGGATAATGCGTACAGCCGAGAATCAGCGTATCCGCGCCCTGCTCCTTGAACTCCTTCAGGTATTCCGCCGCGATCAGCCGTGTCGCGTCATGCTCGACAAAAAACTCCTCGATCAGCGGCACGAAAAGCGGACAGGAACGCGAATGAATCTCCCCTTCGGGCTCCAGTTTCGCGAGCATCTCGGCGTAAACATTGCTCTTGATCGTCCGGTTCGTCCCGATCACGCCGATCTTCTTGTTCCGCGTGGCGAATATCGCGCCCTTGACCGCGGGCTCTATCACCCCGACTATCGGGATGGTGTACAACGATTTCAGGTGTTCGAGCGCGACCGAACTCGCCGTATTGCATGCCACGACGAGCATTTTTATATCGTGCTTCAGCAGGAACTCGGTGTTGTCCACCGAGTAGTGCCGGATAATCTCGGCCGACTTCTCGCCGTAAGGGAGATTGGCCGTGTCTCCGAGGTACACAATCGTCTCGTTGGGCAGGAGGTTCATCACTTCCTTCGCGACAGTGAGGCCGCCCACACCCGAATCGAATATGCCGATGGGCCGTTTATCCATGGATCGCCCCGGGCAACCGGCTGATGTATCGAAACCGCGCCATTTACATACCGTCCTCTTCCGTCTCGAGCCGCATGAGGATGTAGTTCATGCTGTCCACAAGGGCTTCCCAGCTTGCCTGGATGATATTTCCCGATACCCCGACCGTGCCCCATTCGTAGCTGTGGTAACGGAAGGTGATGAGCACGCGTGTTACGGCGGCAGTACCGGAACCGGGGTCGAGAATACGCACCTTATAATCCATCAGACGTATATCTTTGACAACAGGATAGAAAACGGACAAAGCTTGTTTTAACGCCGTATCGAGCGCGTTAATAGGCCCGTCGCCCTCCGCCACAGTGAGTTCTTCCATTTCGCCGACACGTATCTTCACCGTACCCTCTATCATTGATTCGATACCCTCGCGGATATAATTCAGTATCTTGTAGGAATGTACCTTGAAACGCTCCTGGAACTGGCCGGAGAGCTTCTTCACGAGGATTTCGAACGAGGCGTCGGCGCCCTCGAACTCATACCCGGTGTTCTCAAGTTCCTTGATATGCTGAGAGAGTTCCGCGATCTTGTCCGCGGATATCTCGAGCCCGAGTTCCTGCACCTTGGCGAGAATATTGGACTTGCCGGCCTGTTCCGATATCAGGATGCGCCTGCGGTTGCCCACCGTCTCGGGCGGGATGTGTTCGTAGGTGCGCGGGTTCTTCTGTACAGCGTTGACATGTACCCCGGCCTTATGCGCGAACGCCGATAATCCGACGAAGGGCTGTTTATTCTCAGGGTTGAGGTTTGCGATCTCGTAGATATACCTTGACGTCTCTTCGAGCTTTTTCAGGCGATCCTTGTCGATATGCTGAGTCGTGCAGTTCATTTTCAGGACAAGGTTCGGAATGATCGAGCACAGGTTGGCGTTCCCGGTGCGTTCGCCGATCCCGTTGATAGTGCCCTGCACTTGTACCGCCCCGGCTTGTATCGCTTCGATACTATTCGCGATCGCGAGGTCGCCGTCGTTATGGGCATGGATACCGAGCGGAACCTTGACATCCGCGGACAGCTTCTTGATGATGCTTTGGATCTCCGACGGCAGCGAGCCGCCGTTAGTGTCGCAGAGCACGAGACAGCTCGCGCCCGCGTCGGACGCCGCCTTCAGCACCTTCATCGCGTAGTCCGGGTTTTCCTTGAAGCCGTCGAAAAAATGCTCCGCGTCGAAAAATACTTCACGCCCGGAGTCCTTGAGGTAGGCCACGGAGTCGTAGATCATTTCTATATTGGCATCGAGACTGATATTGAAAACGTCGGTCACATGCAGGTCCCACGCCTTACCGAAAATAGTCACTGTCGGGGTGTCGGCGAGGAGAAGCTCTTTAATATTGTTGTCCTCGATCACTTTATTCTTGGCGTGACGGGTGCTCCCGAACGCTGCGATCTTGGTGTTCTTGAGTTCGACCTTCTTGATCTCCTGGAAAAAAGCCTTGTCTTTCGGCAACGCGCCCGGCCAGCCGCATTCGATATAGTCGATCCCGAATTCGTCGAGCTTTTTCGCGATGGAGATCATGTCGATCATGGAGAAGTTGATTCCTTCCGCCTGTTTACCGTCACGCAATGTGGTGTCGTAGATCGTAACTTTTGACATATTGACCTCCATAAGGGTAGTACCGCAATTATATACTTGACAACAAATGAATTGTAATATTATTATATACCCAACGGTCATTTCGCGGCCCGCAAACACCGGCGCAGGTTTTAGTGACCATTATTCATTTCAGGGAATAGATTATACCCGTTTTTGCAGATACTGTCAAAAGATAGATTGACTTAACGGAAAAATATGTTATAATTACCCTAAGAGTGTTCATGTAGTAAAAGTCTAATTCTCCGGAGGGAATTATGTTAACTACGATTTTGATTATCGTAATCGGTATACCGGTACTGTTAATAATCTGGGGTGTGGTGACTTTCAACAAGATGGTCAGTCTCCGCAACTCCACCGAAGGCGCATGGAGCGATATCGATGTCATGCTGAAAAAGCGTTACGACCTTATCCCAAACCTTGTCGCCACGGTCAAGGGCTACACCAAGCATGAAAGCGAAACGCTCGAAAAAGTGATTCAGGCGCGTCAGCAGGCGATCAATGTCAAGGCGGACGATGTCCAGAAACAGATCGAGGCCGAGAATATGCTGACCCAGACTCTCCGCAGTGTCTATTCCCTGACCGAGAGCTATCCCGAGCTGAAAGCCGATGCGCAGTTCAACCAGCTCATGGAACAGCTCCAGCAGATCGAGACCGAGATCGAACGCGCCCGCCGTTACTATAACGCGGTTGTCCGCGACTACAACAACGCCACCCAGATGTTCCCCGGCGCGATGATCGCGGGAATGGGCGGTTTCCAGAAGAAGCCTTATTACGAGATCGAGTCGGTGACGATGCGCGAGAATGTAAAGGTCGAGTTTTAAGTACCCTTCGGCTACGCTCAGGGTACGAAAGAGTCTGAAATAGTATTAAAATAGAGCCGTTCCGCGAGGGACGGCTTTTAAAAAGCAGAGGAGGGTATAATGAAGAAAGTGTTTGTATTCATGATTTTTCTATTCTCAATGATGGCATGCAGTAGCGGGGGGAGTGTCAAAGGAGGGATTACCACGGAAAACCTATTAAATGCTGTAAAGGTAGGCGATGTGGAGTTCATTAAGGCGTACAAAGGAGACCTTGATCAATCGCTAAATTATCAAGGCCAAACAGCTTTGCATATTGCAGCGTCGTGCGGGCATATCGATGTTATCAATGCTTTAATTGAGAGAAAGGTAGATGTGAATACTGGAGACAATTCCGGTTGGACTGCTTTAATGTCAGCAGCGATTAATGGAGAAGCCAACTCTGTAAAAGCTCTGCTAAAGGCGAAGGCAGATACTGAAGCTTTCGATAAATATGGCGAAACCGCATTAATGAAAGCCGCGCATGATGGACACACCGATGTTGTTAATGTATTAATTTCGGGAAATGCGGATGTGAATGCGATAAACAAGAAAGGTGAGACCGCGTTAATGATAGCAGCTATGGAAGGAATGACAAATACAATTTATGCTTTGGTTATGGGGAAAGCGGACTTGGACGCAGTAAATAAAAACGGAGATACAGCGTTAATGCTGGGGGCAAAGAAAGGAAAAATCGCCTCCGTTAGGACATTGATTTCATGTAAGGCGGACTTGGATAAGGCCGATAAAAATGGCGAGACGGCGTTAATGTTTGTAGCGAAGGAAGGATTATTCGGTATTGTAAAGGTATTAATTGCAGGGAAAGCAAACGTGGACTTGGCTAACAATAACGGCGAGACAGCGTTGATACTAGCGGCAAAGAAAGGACAAGAGGAAATCGTAAATGCTTTAATTGTGAGTAAGGCTGATGTCAATGCAGTCGAGAATGACGGTATGACAGCGTTAATGTGGGCAACAGGGAATGGACATGCGTATATTGTTGGATTACTTATTTCAGCGAAAGCGGATATAAATATTAAATCCAAATCAGGATTTTCAGCACTGAATATCGCAAACGTAGAAGGAAACGTAGAGATCATCAAACTCCTGAAGAAAGCCGGGGCGAAGTGAGGTCAGTTACAAGTTACAAGTTACAAGTAGAAAGTACAAAGATGAGCTAAGTTGATACTTATTGTGCCGTTCCGCGAGGGACGGCTTTATAAATTACGAATTTATTAAATAACTATCTCCAAATAAAACGGAAAAACTATTCTAAAAACATAGAATATAAACTATAATGTTAATACTAAATATCGGAGGTCGAATGTGGTAAAACAATTATATTTTTTATTATTACTGTTGTTTCCAGTGATTGTATATTCTAGCGATGAATTATTAAATGCAGTCGAGAATGGAGATACAATATTTATTAATAATTATAAGGGTGATTTCAATGAAACACTTTCTCAAAATGGGGAAACTGCCTTATTGGTTGCAGCTTATTTGAATAAAATTGATGTTGTCAAGGCATTGATCAACTTGAAGGTGGATATTGAAGCCGAGGATTCTGGAGGGAATAACGCGCTGATCTATGCCTCAAAGGAGGGAAATACTGAGATTTTAAAGATGTTGTTGAAAGCTAAAGCAAATGTCAATAAATATAATAAACAAGGAATCACTCCATTAATAACCGCGAGTTTTTATGGAAAGAGGGTATAGAAAAAACTGTGTAAATGGTCAATTTGTAGTATAATAAAATGGAGGAAAACAAATGACCATCAAAG
>Ga0154538_157_pt1 | contig 32747 bp, 33 predicted proteins | sample RifGroF1_FD_105681 | JGI IMG/M metagenome (GOLD analysis project Ga0154538, IMG submission 105681) | Spirochaetes bacterium GWF1_51_8 | reverse complement strand
CTGTCGAGGTCGAATAGTTCGATTAGTTCCTTTTTATTCAATATCTCGCGTCCGTCCGGGCTGGACCACCCGAGGAGAGCGAGGTAGTTTAATAGCGACTCCGGCAGATATCCCATCTTACGGAACTCGTCCACACTCGTCGCGCCGTGACGCTTTGAAAGTTTTTTCTTGTCCGGGCCGAGCACGAGCGCCATATGCGCGAACACGGGCGGTTTCGCCCCATAGGCCTTGTAGATCATGAGTTGTCTGACCGTATTGGAAAGGTGTTCGTCGGCGCGGAGAACGTGCGATATCTCCATCAGCATGTCGTCGATCACCACCGCGAAGTTGTACAGCGGCAGGCCGTTGGAACGAAGGATGACGAAATCGCCGACCATGCCCTTCGGGAACTTGACATTCCCCTTGACCATATCGATAAACTCGAAATCCTCTTCGTATGACCAGAAACGGATGACGGGCTTGCGGCCTTCCTTCTCGAACTCCGCCCTCTGGGAGTCGGTGAGGTTCCGGCAGCGGCCGTCGTAATGCGGCGGCTTACCCTCGGCTTCGAGCTTGGCCTTCCGCTCTTCGACTTCTTCCTCGGTGCAGTAGCAACGGTAAGCTCTGCCCTCGCCGACTAATTTCTCGGCGTAGTCTTTATAGATATCCAATCGTTCGCTCTGGAAGTATGACGCCTCTTTACCGCCCGCCTCCGGCCCTTCGTCCCATTCGAGGCCGAGCCAGCGCATATCGTCCATCAGCGCCTTCGTATAGTCCTCATGGGAACGTTCGAGGTCGGTATCCTCGATCCTGAGAACGAACTTTCCGCCGGTATGCCGCGCATAGAGATAGGCGAAAAGCGCCGTGCGGATATTGCCGATATGGAGATGCCCGGTTGGCGAGGGCGCGAAACGTGTCTTAATCATCGTGTGCTCCGTTTTCAAATTAGGTTATTTTATCCTGTTTCTCAGTTATAATCAAGTCCCGCATTCCATCAATTCTTTTTAAGCACGATTAAAGGATTTTTTCGATACTGGATAAAAAGTTCCCGCCCATCGTCCGTTCGCCGAATTTATCGAACTGCACCTTGAGCAGTTTGTCGGAGACGTAAGTCACCTTGCCCGTCCCGAGCGTCGTGTGACGTACCCTATCGCCGCTTTGCAGTTCGCTCATCTTCCCGATAGAGACGGACGGCGACACGTCCTTCACTTCCCCGGCATAGATATATTTCCCCTCGCCCGAATCGTCCTTTTGCGGCCTCGGCGTCACCTTCATCCGCGCGGTGACCGGCTTTTCCCTCGACGGCGCGTAAACATTGGTCAGCCTCTTTTCGTCGAACAGTTCCTTCGGGATGTCCAGAAGGAACACCGACGGACGGGTCGGGATCACATCGCCGTAAACAAGTCGCGAGCCTGAGAACGACATATAGAGGTTGTCCCTCGCGCGGGTGATCGCGACATAGAAAAGGCGCCGCTCTTCCTCCATCTGTTCGGGCGAGTTGCGCGAATTGGAGTGCGGGATGAGGCCGTCGTTCACCCCGGTGATGAACACCACGGGGAACTCGAGCCCCTTGGCATTATGGATCGTCATGAGCGACACATACTCGCGCTCTTCCTCTTCCTTAAGTTCGTCGATATCCGTCTGGAGCGCGATACTGTTGATATACTCGACAATATTCTTTCCGTCGCCCTCTTCGGACATCTCGAACGTCTTGACCGAGTTGACGAATTCCTCGACGTTCTCCCAACGCTCCGGGCCGTTCTCGTCGAACTCGCGGATATATTTTTTATAATCGATGGAATCTAAAAGGATTTTAATAAAATTCGTAGGCGTGATCTCTTCGATCGACTGATTCAATTCGAACAGGACTTGCCCGAGGTCGGCGATCTTCGCCGAGGGTTCCTTGGGTACCCCGTCTATTTCTTCCGCGCGCATAATCGCCTCGACATACGATATGCCGGAGAGCTTCGCGAACTGGACGATCTTCGTCTTGGACGCGGGCCCCACCCCGCGCGCGGGGATATTCACTATCCTCTCGAACGACTGACGGTCGAACGGGTTGATGACAAGGCGGGTGTAGGCGATCACGTCACGGATTTCCTTCCGCTCGTAGAACTTTTGCCCGCCGAAGATTTTATAATGAATCCTCCGCCTGATGAACGCTTCTTCCAGCGCGCGCGACTGCGAGTTGGTGCGGTAGAATACGGCGATGTCGCGCGGGCTTTTCCGGGTGAGCAGATCGTTGACAAGGTCGGAGACCGCCTGCGCCTCGTCCGTATCGCGCATCGTTTCGATCAGCACGATCCTGTCCCCGCCGGATCGGTCTGTCCAGAGTTTCTTCTCCATCCGCCCGGCGATCTTGTTCACCACGTTGTTCGCCGCGTCGAGGATCAACTGGGTCGAACGGTAGTTCTGTTCGAGCGGCACGACCTTCGGCGAGTAGTCGCGTTCGTAACGGTAGATGTTTTCTATTTTCGCGCCGCGCCACCCGTAGATCGACTGGTCGTCGTCGCCGACTACGCAGATATTCCTGTCGCGCGCGACGATCAGTTTCATGAACTCGTATTGGGTGACGTTCGTGTCCTGAAACTCGTCGATCATCATGTAGTTCCACAGGTTCTGGTAGAACTCGAGAAGCCTCGGGTTCTCGCGGAACATGCGGATCGGCATGAGAAGCAGGTCATTGAAGTCGAGAGCGAAATGCTCTCTCAGGCGTTTCTCGTACTCACGGTACACCTGAGCGGTCACCTTCTCGACTTCTGTCGCGGCGCCGCGCTCGTACTCGTCCGGCCCGATCATGTTGTCTTTCGCGCGGTAAATAGCGTTGACAATCGGGCCCGTCTTATAGATAGACGTGTTGATATGAAAGTCCTGCATAATCGATCCGGCGAGGTCCTTCGAATCGTCGTCGTCGTAGATGACAAAGTTATGGGGATAGCCGATCAGGTCGGGATTCCTGCGGATAATGAGAAGCCCGGTCGAATGGAACGTCCTGACCCATGCGTGCGCGGTGCTCTGTCCGGTGAGCTTCGCGATACGTTCCTTCATCTCACCCGCGGCCTTGTTCGTAAACGTCACGGCGAGGATATTCTCCATCCCGAGCCGTTTCTCGCGGAGAAGGTATGCGAAACGGTGAGTGATGACGCGCGTTTTTCCCGAGCCCGCGCCCGCGAGCACCAGCACCGGGCCGTCGTCCGCGGTCACCGCCGAATACTGTTTATCGTTCAATCCCTGGAGAAGAGAATCCATTATTTGCCTTCCGATACGGTCTGGTAGAAAACTCCCCGTTCGCCGATGACGGGTTTGACTTTTTTGTCATGCACAAGCACGTCAAGGTACTTCTCGATCTCGTGGACATGCATGCCGGTGATATCGTGGATATCGCGTGTCGTCAACGGCCTGCGCGCCACCGACTCGAGGATCAGGTCTTCGTTTTCGCGGCGGTAGGAAGCGATCTCGTCGCGCCGCTTGTATTTCAGGACGACTTCGACTATCATGCTTCCGTCGCCGGGATCGAGCTCGTCCCGCAGTCGTTCCATCAGGCTCATCGGCGGCGCTTTCAGCCAGTCCACGGTCCCCGGGCGGTCGAGCGAGTTGAGCTGGACACGGTCGGGACGGATACGGGCGATGGCGGCCTTGAGCGCGTCTATTTCTTCGAGAGTAGTATTTACTCCTTCTACGATAAACACTTCGAGCCAAATCTGCTTGGCGGGGTCTTTCTGTTTGTACTCGTCCCTGAACAGGACAATCCCGTCGATGATCGCATCGAGGTCGAGCTTGTTGTCCGGACGGTCGATCTTACCGAAACCCCCGGCGCACGCCGAGTCGAGCGATGGGAGCACCACGTCCGAGTTCATCAGTTCCGCGCGCACTTCCGCCCTGTCCAGCAATGTACCATTTGTCAGCACCGCGACCGGTACAGACGGGTATTCCGCTTTGAACAATTCGATCAGGCGGCCGATCCCCGAGTTGAGGGTCGGTTCGCCGGAACCGGAAAGAGTGACATATTCCGGCGCGGGGTTTTTCGAGAGGTAGTCCCGGAGTTCGCCGAGTATCCCGTCAATGGGATAGTACTCGGAGCGTTCGAGCGTCAGTTCGTTCGTCCCGCCGCACTCGCAGTAGATACAGTCGAGCGAGCAGGTCTTGAACGGAACCATATCGACACCGAGCGAGATTCCGAGCCTTCTCGACGGAACCGGGCCGTAGATATAACGGTACATCGATTATTGCTCGTGTTCCTGGATATAGAGAACGCAACCCCAGTATACGACAACAAGCCGCTGGGTATTGCTGAGCTTGGAATGTTTGGCCTCGATGTCCAGAGCTTTATTTGTAAAAACGTAGTAACTATTCGACTCCGTCTGGAACTGGTTTAACGTGACCGAGTTCGAGAGAAGGGAAAAACCGTCGAGGAACGCCGCGATCTTGCCGTCCGAAACAGGAGTTTTGTCCATCAGGAAGTCTATTTCCACGAGATACGAACGGAGATTCTTGACCGAACCGACAAACTCGATCCCAACCGCCTGTATTCCGGCGAAATCCGTATTCGATTGCATGGGATAGAACACGATCCTTTTATCGACAAATGTCAGTCCGGTGTCGAGAGTGTTGCTGATCTTGCCGAGTTTCAGCATGTCCTGCAGACGGTTCATCGTCTCGAAATGCTGTTCGCCGAGAGCGAAGCCGTAGAAGTCCACCTCGGTCTTCCAGTTCATCGTGCAGGAGACGGTAAAGAGAGATGTTAACAGTAGAACGATTAAATATTTTTTCATTTTATACCTCACGCGTCTTTCAGGAACGACAGATATGCCTGATAGGTCTGGAACAGGTCGGCCTTACAGACGACCTCGTAGGGCGAGTGCATCCCGAGGACGCCGACCCCGCAGTCCACGACCTTGATACCCAGATCGGCGACATAGAGCGCGACAGTTCCGCCGCCGCCCTCGTCGACCTTCCCGAGCGTACCGGGCTGCCATACTATATTGTTATCGTTAAATATTTTCCTGATCTTACCCATATATTCCGCCGAGGCGTCGCTCGCGCCGGACTTTCCGCCCGAGCCGGTATATTTCTCGATAATCACGCCGAAACCGAGCTTCGCCGAGTTGTATAAGTCGTTGACCTGCGTGTACATCGGGTCGACCACCCCGCCTACGTCGCCGGAGATACAGAACGAGTTCTCGAAGATGTCGCGGAGATTCGCTCCGCCGCATTCCTTACCGTAGAGCTCCTGAAGCCGCATCACGGAATGGGTGAAGAACTTCGAGCGGATACCGCTGATACCGAACGAGCCGATCTCTTCCTTATCGACAAGCAGGGCGCAGATCGTTTTCTCCGGCACACCCTCGAAATCGACGATGGAGCGGTACGCGGGGTAACTGCACGCGCGGTCGTCATGGCCGTATGCGCCGATCATGCTCCTGTCGAAACCGATATCCTTCGCCTTGAGCGCGGGTACGACTTCTATTTCGGCGGAAACAAAATCCTCTTCGATCATTCCGTAAAGCTCGTTCAGGATGCCGAGGACTGTATCCTTCACTTTATCCTTAATCTCCTTTTCTTCGCACGGGATACTGCCCACGATAAGGGTCAGGTTCTCGCCCTCGATCCCCTCGAGGAGCTTCTTCTCGCCCTGCACCTTGCGGGAGAGATGCGGCAGGAGGTCGTTGATCGTAAACACCGGGTCGTTATCGCCCTCGCCGATACTGATATCGACCGCGCTTCCGTCCTTACGGACTACGACGCCGTGAAGGGAAAGCGGCAGGTTGACCCATTGGTATTTCTTGATTCCGCCGTAGTAATGCGTCTTCATCATGGCGAGACTGTTTTCTTCGATCAGCGGCATGGGCTTCAGGTCGAGACGCGGCGAATCCAAGTGCGAGGCGATAAAATTGAGCCCCTTGGCGATATCCTTCTTCCCGAGGATGACGAGCATCAGGTTTTTATTCTCGTTGCGGAATAAAATCCTCTCGCCGGGTTCGGGCTTTGCCTCGGAGATATCCTTAAATCCGAGCTTCCTCGCGTCCTTTTCCAGATAACGAACACAAAGCCGTTCGGTCTTACAATGGTTCATAAAACCTTTATAGTCGTCCGCGAAATGCTCGATTTTCTTCCGGCCGGAATCGGATATATTTTTCCACGAGCTCGTGCGCTCGTATACGAATTTTGATTTTACTTCGTCAGCCATGTGTTCCTCCTCAAAGCAATTATTCTAGCGGCCTTTTCCGCATTTGTCAATTCGATGGGAATTATTTATTTTTTTTCAGGAATAGTATATAATACTTCAAACTTTTCGAGGGAGACTATGACCGTAGATAATTTCGAGTTCGACCGTCTGGAAGACGCCATCGCGGCTATCCGTAACGGCGATATGATCGTTGTGGCGGACGACGAGGACAGGGAGAACGAGGGTGATTTGATTATGGCGGCCGAGCTCGCGACACCCGAGAAGATCAATTTCATCATCAAGGAAGCGCGCGGACTGCTCTGCGCCCCTATGTCTCCCGAGATCGCCGAACGGCTCGAACTCAATATCATGATCGACCACCCCAACGAAAAGTGGGGAACCGCGTTCACCGTGTCGGTCGACTACAAAGAAACATCCACCGGTATCTCCGCCGCGGACCGCGCGTTGACACTGAACAAGCTCGCGGATAAATCTTCTATGGCGGAGGATTTCGAGAAGCCCGGCCACGTGTTCCCGTTACGCGCCCAGCGCGGCGGTGTCCTGAAACGCACGGGCCACACCGAAGCCTCGGTCGATCTTCTCAACCTCGCCGGTCTCACCCCTGTCGGGTGTATCTGCGAGATATTGAACGACGACGGCAGTATGGCTCGTCTACCTCACCTGATCGAATTCTCTAAGAAGCATAACCTCAGGATCATATCCGTCGCCCAGATTATCGAATACCGCCGGAAGCATGAGACGCATATCTGGCGTGAAGCGGAAGCCAAGCTCCCCACAGTCCACGGCGAATTTAAAATCCTGATGTACGAGAACGACATCGACAACTACCAGCATATCGCGATTTTCAAGGGCGACCTCGCGAGCAAAAAAGACGTGCTCGTCCGCGTCCACTCCGAATGCTTTACCGGCGATATCCTCGGATCGCTCCGATGCGACTGCGGCGACCAGCTCCATCGCGCTCTCGAGATGATCGACGCCGAAGGCGCGGGCGTCCTGTTGTACATGCGGCAGGAAGGCCGAGGGATCGGTCTGCTGAATAAGATTAAGGCTTATGCGTTACAGGATAAAGGGATGGATACCGTGGAAGCGAACCTGCATCTCGGTTTTGCGCCCGACCTCCGCAACTACGGCGTGGGCGCGCTTATCCTGAAAGACCTCGGTGTCGAACGGATCCGGCTGATGACCAACAATCCCACGAAGACACATGCCCTCGAGGGGTACGGCCTTCAGATCATCGAACGTGTTCCGATCGAGATCGCGACCAACCCTCATAACGAGCATTATATGCACACCAAGAAAACCAAAATGGGACATATTCTGGAAAAGACCGGAAAAAAGTCCTAAAGCGTGGATTGAATTTTGGAAATAACTTTCCCGACTAGGATCAGCATCTTCGTCTTATCCTGAGAAAGCTCTTCCTGAGGATACTTCTTGTTATCCGGGCAGATTAAAATACTGCCGTCGGTGCGGAAAACGATCCTCTGGGCGTTAAGCATTCCGGACTTATTCACGATGTAGATTCCGTCGGTCTTGGGAAGAAATCCTTCGACAAAAACGACGAGGTCTCCTATCGCAAGCGACGGATACATGACATCGGAAGAAATCTTGATCGAACGGAGTTTATCGTTGGGATAATTCCCCACAAGCGATCCCGCGATAGGCAAATACTCGCTGGTCTCGAATGAGTTTGGCTCCGTTTTCATCCCATAGTCCGGCGAAACCTTTACACCGATAACCGGGACGTACACAGCGACTTGCTTCTTCTCGATTACATCCTCGTCGATACCGTTCATGAACATCTTTCCGTTACCGGTAAGCAGCCATTCGATGTTGACCTCGTAGTTGTTGTACAGAACTGTCAGCACTTCGAGCGTGGGCTTGTTACGCCCGGTCTCGATCGCGCTGATCGCATCCTGCGAAAGCTTGAGGATCTGCCCAAGGTCGGCCTGCTTCAATCCCAGCTTTTTCCGGATCTTTCTAAATCTCTCTTTAACGTTCATTATCCCTCCAGGACTCTAAATCGGAGAGGGAGGGATTCGAACCCCCGGAACCTTTCGGCTCAACGGTTTTCAAGACCGCCTCCATCGACCACTCGGACACCTCTCCATTAACACGGGTATTATTATAGACAAATACAAGATTTTTGTCAAATAGGAAATTATAAGTTTTTCATCTTTTCAGGTGATAAATCATATTACTCAGGCTAATTTCTAATAATCTATTCCATTTTCTAAGCATTCAAATAGATGACAAAATTCATAATCCGGTATATAATAATTTCAGGTCACTTCTAAATACTCATTTATGGAAGAGACTATTAGGCGATTTTATATCAATAATGCCTTGAAAAAATTTAAAAACAAGGTTTATTAAGCCGCCTATCAATAAATTCCCTTCAGGGAGGAAGATATGTTATTTACTTATATCCAGCAGGGCGGATGGGTCATGGTTCCGATCATCATCGCCTCTGTCATCGCTCTGGCTGTATTTATCGAAAGGTTAGCCTATCTTCAGAAAGTAAATTCCAACGGAAAGATCATCAGTGAAAAGATGAAAGAAAAGCTGAAAGCGTTGAGAATAGACGAGGCGCTCGCGGTCTGCGAAAACCATCCCGGCCCCGCGGCGAATATTATCAAATCCGGGCTCGATGTCGCGGACAAGTCCCGTGAGGATATCGAGCGTTCGATGGAAGACGCGTCGAAATACGAGATGCCCAAGCTGAATAAGAATCTCCCGATCCTCGGTACGATAGTCAGTGTCTCCACACTACTCGGCCTTCTCGGGACGGTGCTGGGTATGATCCAGTCCAGTTCTATCCTCGCGACTCAGGGGCTTGCAAATCCGTCGGAACTGATCGACGGTATCGCGCAGGCCTTAATCACGACGGCCGCCGGACTGATTGTCGCGATCCCGGCGCTCATCGCGTATAACTATCTCGTCTCCAAGATCGACTCGATCATCTCGGATATCGAGATCAGTACTACCGAACTCATCAAGCTGCTCAAGAAAAAAGACGATCCCCGTAAAGAAGAACTTCGTCGCTGGTAAATAGATCACTCATACATTAAGGAGCGCTTCATGGCTAAATATTCCGATTTCACTCAGGGACCTAACAAAAAAAGACCCGTCAGTTTAAAGAAAAAAATAGTCCAGGGCGCGATGTGGGCTTTGGTTGTCCTCATCGTCATATCTTTCGTATTCTGGGTCGGCGGAAAGAACGGCCCCGAGGGACAGGGCTTTCCCGTGATCGCGAAGGTGAACGGCGCCGAATACCAAAACCGCCCCTATTCCCCGTTCTGGTATATAAACAATGAAGTCAGAGAGCAGATGATCTCGAGCGTATACAGCCAGTTCTTCTCCCCCGAAAAACTCGCGCAGTTCATCTTCGTCCAGAGCGTGGAGAATCTGGTCAGCCAGGCAATCGTCTACGATTTCGCCAAGCTCCAGAATATTCATCCTTCGAGCGAACTGATTAAATCTTATTACCAGAACGAAATCGCCACGAAGAACTATCAGCCGAACGACGATTTCATCCAGTACATTTCGATGGTTTACGCGTTCCGCGGCCTCATCGGCACATCGGGCGATATCCCCCATTCTGTCGGCTATTACAGCGAAGTCGGGCTCTATTCCTTCCTCGACGTCGTTCAGTATAACGCGCAGATCGAGGTGATTTACCTCGATGTCACGAACTTCATCGCGGGTAAGGTCGAATTGACTCAGGTCGCGAACTTCTATCAGGACAAGAACTTCGCGCAGGAAATAGTGATACAGGACATTATGATAAAGACAAAGGATCAGGCTCAGAAGGTTATCGATACCGCCCAGAAAGAAGGGTGGGATAAGGCTATCGAGCTCTATAAGACCAACGATATCGTTATATCGAATAAGATGCTTCTCACTAAAGAAGGAGACACCGCGAGCCGTTTCGCCGAAGCGATCAACTACTATGCCGGCGATTTCATCCCGAACATCGTTTATGAGAAGGGCAGATACCACCTGATGAAGGTTGTTTCCGTCCCAGAGTTTTCCAGCATCTCGAAGGACTACCAGAAGTACATCGCGAAAGAGTATGTGAAGTACTACTTCCCCATTCTTGAAAAGAAATACCAACCCGATATCGACGCGTCCATCGCGCAGATAAAGCTTCTCATTTCCCAGAATACCGACCTGAAGATCGCGGCCGAGAAGAGCGGATGGGAATACGCGAAGTCCATGCAGTTCTCCGCGCTCGCCGATTCGATCATGACGGAGAAGAACGATGCCGCCCTTCCCTTGCCTACCGGCAATAACGATGTCATGGACTTTATCTTCTTAAAGGATAAAAACGCCGTCAGCGACTTGTTTAACCTGAACGGGTTCTATTTCTTCGTAAAAAACATTTCCCGTGAAGTCAAGGTCGAAACGAAGACAACGGAAGAGATCGTCGATCTGTCCCGCGACTATGTGTACTTGAAAAGCGACGCGATCATCAAAGACTGGATGGATAACCTGAAGGCGAAATCGAAGATCGAAGTCGATAAGGATAAACTCAAGATGATGTACCTGCAATAAGTAAAATCGAATACGCCCCGTCCTCGGACGGGGTTTTTTATAAATTGAGGTAATAAGATGAAGAAGATGAAATCAAAGAATAAAAACAGTAACTCATTTAAAAAACTTTCTTTGCTCGAAAGACTATGCCGAATAATAAAAAGAGAGAGAAAACAAAATATTGAAATTGATGCTACTGATAATATTCTTTCAATTATGGAAAGCAATAAAAACAATAGTGAGAAATACCGAAATCTACACCTTGTTTTTGGTTCTGTTTTTATTTCCATTCTTTACATTTTGAAACTTGAGTTTCAGGAAGTTATAATTCTTTTAAATATGTTGGATCCTATATTTCCATTCATCATTTATCCTATCCTTTTTATTGTTCCATTGGGATACGTTTTTGATTTCATTTCGTATAAATTTTGGGTTCATGCGAAAAGATTAAAAACAATCAGAATATACCGATTTGATGGATTAAATTCTTTCTTTGATGTGTTATTCTTTCTAAACACTATAATTTTTATATGGTCATTCTTTATCATGTTTTCGGTTTCTATAGTATTTGTTAAAGCTGTTTATCAATTTTCAAGAGTTGAGGACATACAAGAGGAAGTGAATATTTATCTGAAAGATTATAATCAGCTTCCAAATTCTATTTCAAATCTGAATCTTTCTAAAGAAATTTTATCTGAATACCACTATAAGAATTTTTCAAACTATTATAGTGTTATTTTCCATTCTGAAGTATTATTACTTCCAAGGAAAGAACATACAAATTACTTCATGATAAAGAACAATGAAGCTATTGCTGTAATAAATCTCAAACTAATAGGTATAACTAATAAGAATTAATACGAATACATAGTTTTATAAATCCTATTTCTTCACAATCAATGAAAGCAGTTCCACATGGTGGGTCTGCGGGAACATATCGACAAGGTAGATTTCCTTGAGGTCGTACTTATCCGATAGGATTTGCAGGTCGCGCGCCATCGTCGCGGGTTTGCACGACGAGTAGATGATCTTCTTGGGCCCCATTTCCATCATCAGGTCGAGTACTTCGCGTTCCGCGCCCTTCCTCGGCGGATCGATTATCATGACATCGGCATACCCGAGGCGTGGGAGTTCTTCCATCACGTCACCGAGCACGAAGCTGATATTCGCGTCACGAAGCCCCTTGTCGCGGTTGATCTCAAGATTGTAGTTCGCGTCCTTGATCGAGCTTTTCGCGATCTCGACACCGATTGTCTCTTTAGCGAACGGCGCGACGAAAAGCGTAATCAGCCCTATCCCGCAGTAAAGATCGAATATTCTCTCGCTATGGCTTTCGTCGAGGAAGCCCGTGATCTTATCGAGCCATAACGGGATGACCGAGTTGTTCACCTGAAAAAAGCTGTCCTTCGATATTTTATAACGGATCGTTTTACCGCTCGCGGTGATCTCTTCGTAGACCGATCTGTCTTCATAACGCTCGGTGTCGACCCAGTTCACTGTAGTCTCGCCGAGTGACGTGGAGCGCACTTTAAAATTATGCGGCGGGAACGGGTCCTGTGCGCGCATATAGTTCATCGCCTCGTTGATATCCTTCATCGCGAGACGGCATTCCTCGAGGTCGATAATAAACTTCGTGTCCTTCCTGAAAAACCCGATCAGCTTCCTGCGCGGATTGACCTTGAAGGTTTCCGTATTGCGGTAGTAAAATTCCTGCCCCGAGGAAACGACGCCGGTCAGCGCGGGAAGGTCTATCTTCCCGATCTTATGAAATACTTCGAGCACAAGGTCTTGTTTGATCTGAAGCTGTTTGGCGTAGTCGATCATCTGGTAATCGCATCCGCCGCACATCCCGAAATACGGACAGGGCGCGGCGATCCGTTCGGGGGAAGGCGTAATAATCTCGAGCGGCTCGGCGAGGGCGTAGTCCTTCGTCTCCTTGTAGACATTCACCCTGACTTTTTCGCCGGGGATAGCGTAACGCACGAAGATGACTTTATTGTCCTCGTAGCCAATACTGACCCCGTCCGAGGCATACTTCTCTATCGTCAATACCGTTTCCCGGCTGGACGTTTTTATCTTTCTTGTTTCTTTTCCGCTGGGCAACACTCTTTATTCCGCCTTGGTTTTTTTATTGTTCTTCTTGCGCTGGCCGGATTTTCTTCGGGATGAAACGAGGATTTTTTCTACACGGTGATTTTTCGCAGAGAGCACCTCGAAACGGAACTTTCCCTCTTCGAATACTTCACCATTGAGAGGCATTTTCTGAAGACGGAACATCGCGAAACCCGCCATAGTCTCGAATCCCTCTTTCAGGATCGACTGCTTGAACTGTTCGTTAAAATCGTCCACATCGAGGCTTCCCTTGACGATATAATCGTCGTCGTGTTTCTCGATCTCGCCGCCGTCGATTTCCATGAATTCGCCGACAATCTCGGTGATGAGGTCCTGTGAGGTTATGATGCCCGCTGTGCCGCCGTACTCGTCCACGATGAAGACCATCTGCTTGATCTCGGACTGCATGTCGACGATCAGCTTATCGATCGGCATCGTCTCGGGGAAATAGATGGTTTTTTGTATGTAATGCTTGATCGGTTCGTCCTTCTTCGCGTTCAGGAGCGACTTATCATCCACGAAACCGATCATGTTAAAGATACGGTCGGAGAACACGGGTATTTTCGAATGCTGCGACCTGACCATCAGTTCCACGGCCTTCCCGACAGTCTCGTTCTCTTCTATCCCGGTCAGTCTGTTCTGCGGGATCATCACCTCGCGCGCCGTAACGTTTTTAAAATTCATGATGCTTTCGATATACTCGCGCTCCTTTTCCATCAGGAATCCCTTGTCCGTGGACATATTGAGCATTTCCTGAAACTCTTCACGCGAGATATTTCCCTTCGCCTTTTTACCGCGCCGGAAGATCGAAATCAGCAGTTTGATCGTTTTCACGAAGATAAACTGGAAAGGATAAAGGAGTAAAAATATAATCAGATAAAGAAATGAAAACACGTGCATAATCGGATCGGCGAAGTTCCTGAAAATGATCTTCGGGAAGACATCGGAGAACAACAGCACGATCGGGGTAAGGATCAATGTGACATACAAAGGAACGAGCGGATTACCGCCCAGTTGTAGCGAAAGGTATTCCGTAAATATCAGCGTTCCCGCGACAATACAGGCGTTCGTACCCAGCAGGAACGCGCCGATCATGTCCTCGGGAAAACGGTGCAGAAAATCGAGCACCTTATACCGGCGGTCTTTTTTATCGAGATTCGCATGCAGGCGTATCCTGTCGATAGACATGTATGCCGTTTCGCTACCGGCGAAGAAACCTCCCAGCAGGATGAAGATACCCGACAGTATGAGTTCCATTTATCGTCTCTCCACAATACACTTGTCAATCCGGCTCGCCGAACGGTCGCGAACATGCAATGTATAACGTTCGATCTCCATCGAAAATCCCGCCGGGGGAATATCTCCCTTGCTCTCGATAATATACCCGGCGATTGTGTCGAATTCCTCGCTCGAAAGTTTCGTCTTGAAGAACTCGTTAAAATCGTCCAATGAAATATCTCCCGAGACCAGATAACGTTTTTCGGATAACGGCAGGATCATGCGCTGAATATCGAAACTCTCGTCGATAATTTCACCTGCGATTTCACCCAGCACGTCGGCAATAGAGACCACGCCGAGCGCGCTTCCGTATTCGTCCACAACAGTCGCGATCTTGATCTTCCTCGTCTTGAAGTCCTCGAGCATCTCGGAAAGCTTTTTAGTAGGCGGAACGAAATACATCGGCTCCATGATTTCCTTGACGGACATCTTGTCGATTGAAGACGAGGAAAAGAGATACGGGAATATATGCCGGATGTCGATTGTGCCGATGATGTTATCGTCGGTTTTTGAGTACACGGGCATTTTCGAATGCTTGCCCGTGCGGAGAATTTCGATTGCCTTTTTTACCGTCGCGCTGTCCTTTATTGAAACAAGCTTATTCCGCGGTGTCATGATCTCCGATACGTCCTTCTGCGCGAACTTCAGGACGCTCTCGACCAGCTTCTTCTCCTCAGCCTCGAGAAACCCTTCCTTTGCGACCATGCTCAATAGCGCGGCAAGATGGTCGTCGTCAATCGTTTCGCCTTCCTGCTTCATTCTATTCAGGGCTTTCAGGATCAGATTAGAAAGCCCGGTGATCGGTTTTGTGATCGGTTTGAAAAATAGGAATAACGGGTAGATCAGACGCGAGTTGAACGCGGCGATGGGTTCTTTAAAATTGATCGCGATAGCTTTCGGTGAAATCTCCCCGAAGAAAAGGAGTATCGCTGTAACAATAACGGTCTGGATAATCGTGTTTTCAATCGGGACGATCCCTTCCATCAAAGAGGAAAGCGCGACGTTGACCATCGTGTTCCCGAGAAGAAGCGTGATCAGCAATGTCGAACTTTCACCCAATAACTGGCGAATCCGCTTATAGGCGGAGTTCTTGCGCATCTTCCTGATCTGCATCGTATCGAGTGAAAAAAGCGCCGTCTCGGTCGATGAAAAAAACGCCGAGAAAATGAGTAATACCGGGATTAGAACCAGCTTTATTATTTCTTCAACTTTCATATTTCAGTCAATTCTCCCATCCCGAATATCATACAACAGAATAAATTGTTTATCAAGTTACAGAGCTTATTCCGCCGATTCCGCGACGGCCGCGGCGATCTGCTTCTGCTCGTCGTCTGTCAGGAACGGGTGCATCGGCAGGGACATGATCTCGCGCGAGCACTTTTCACTCATCGGGAAATCGCCCGGTTTATGCCCGAGGAAGTGATACGCTTCCTGGAGATGGATCGGCTTGGGATAATGGATCGCGGTCGGGATTTCCTTTTTCGTCAGATGTTCCTTCACCGCGTCGCGGTTTTTCATACAAATCGAATACTGGGCATACACATGCCGTCCGGTGAATGACGAGGTTTTCGGGGTGACCGCCTTCGACCCGGCGAGAAGCTCGTTGTAACGCGCGCCGAGTTTCGCGCGGATCTCGCATTCCTTCTCGAAATGCGCGAATTTGACGAGCAGGATCGCGGCTTGGATATTGTCGAGGCGGGCGTTGATCCCGATATACTTATGCTCGTAGGTCTTCGACGAGCCGTGGTTCATTATCATCCGCATCTTTTCGGCAAGAGCGTCGTCGTTCGTAAACGTCATCCCGCCGTCGCCGAAACAGCCGAGGGGTTTGGCGGGATAGAACGACGTCGCGGAGACATCGGTAAGACCGCAGGATTTCTTACCCCGATAGACCGCGCCGAACGACTGCGCCGCGTCTTCCATCACCCAAAGCCCGTGCTTCTTGGCGATAGCGTTGATCTTGTCCAGATCGGGCGCCTGCCCGTAAAGCGACACGGGGATAATCCCTTTCGTCTTCTTGGTGATCTTTTTCTCTATCCGGTCGATATCGATATTGTAATCGTCGGGATTGATATCGACGAAAACAGGGGTCGCGCCGAGAAATGAAATTACTTCGACAGTGGCGATAAATGTAAACGGTGTGGTGATCACTTCGTCGCCCGGTCCGACACCCATAGCGGCAAGCGGAACGATGAGCGCGTCGGTGCCCGACGACACCCCGATAGCGTGCTTCACACCGACATACGACGCCAGTTCGCTCTCGAGCTCTTTACATTCCTTCCCCATAATAAACCGGGTATTCTCTATGACATCCGCGATTTTCGCGTCGATTTCAGCCTTATACTCATGGTACTGACGTTTCAGATCGATAAAATTCATAAGTCTCTCCTATATTCTGCCTTTTCTATTTCTCGATAACCTTTTGATCCATTTCCGCCGGAGTTTATTTCCCCAGAACACAGCGAAAACAATCCCGTAGAGAATTCCCCCGATATGCGCGAGGTAAGCCGTACCGCCAGTCAGTTCGTTCTGCCGAAGCAGGAGACCGTTCACAAGCTGGAGAGCGATCCACCCGCCGATCAGAAAGAGCGCAGGAACACGCGCGACAAACACGAAAAGCAGCAGCAAAGTGATCCTCGCCCTCGGGAAGTAAAGCATAAAAAGCGCCATCACACCCGATATCGCTCCGCTCGCGCCGATCAGCGGCAGCGGCGAGTCCGCATATACGGCGATATGCAGAAGGTTTCCCGCGATCCCCGCGAGCAGGAAAAAAAACAGGAAGCCGAAATGTCCCAGGAATTCCTCGACCTGTTCGCCGAACACCCATAAGAACAGCATATTCGACAGGAGATGCCAAAAATCGGCATGGAGGAATATCGATGTCACAAGCCTGTACAAATTCGCGAAAAAGTATCGCGAATTGAGTAACGGGACGACCGAGAGGTCCGCGAACATCTCCATTGAAAATCCGGCCGCAAGCTCGATCAGGAAAACAATCACACATACCGTGATCAGGAAATAATTTACCGCGGGAAAGTATTTCGAGCCGAGATTTTCCCTAATCGGGATCATCGAAGCGCCCTAGTTCCCGAAAATGATCGCGTTCGGGTTATCCTTCAATATTTTGCTGAACTCCTCGAGATTGATCACCATCTTCTTCAGCTTATCCGAAAACTCTTTATCTTTCAATAAGTATATCACGCTGTTCTCGTTCTTGTATAGCTCGTTCAGCGAAGTCGCGAACTTTTTCAATTCGATCATCGTCGCGTCGACATTTCCGACAATCGATCCGACCTTATCCTTATCGATGGTCTTCATCGCCGCCACGAGGTTTTCGGAGATCTCGTCGAGCTTATCGGCGGTGGTCTCGAGCTTCTTCATGATCTTCGCGGTCGATGCGAAGGTATCGTCCAAGTTCTTCAAGCTCGCTTCGATATTCTTCTGGCTATTCTTCACAACCTCGTTCAACGACGAGATCATTTCGCCCAGGTCCTGAAACACTTTGCCTACCTTCGACAACGCTTCCTGACCCTCGCCCGACTCAAGCGCGTCTCCGGCAAACTTACCCAGCACCTCGAACAGCTCGGACATCCCGAACGGGTCTACGCCCCGGATGTATTCGCCGTCCTTGTAGAAGTTCGTTGAATCCGGGTTGTATCCGCTGACATTGACATACTGCATCCCGACAAGACTTGTCGAGTAGATATGAAAAGCCGCTTCACTATTTAGTTTATATACCCCGTCGATCTTCAGCACCGCTACCAGATGATCGCCTTCGAGCAGGATTTCGTCCACAGTCCCGATCACCATACCCCCGGAAATGGAAACCTTATGCCCAGGCGAGAGGTTGTTGAGCGCCTTGAAGACAACGTTAAGTTTATAGCCCCCCGAGAGCCGGTAGCCGAACTTCCCGGCAAAATAGATAATAAAGCCGAAAAGAAGGATACCAATAAAAATAAAGACACCTATCCCGATAAAATTGATTTTTTCTTTTTTTTGCACCTTTTGCCTCTCTGTGTTATTTCAGATGTAACCTTTCGTGTTTGATCTTTTCTATCGCCTGGAGATACTCTTCGGTGATCGGCCCCTGCGAGTTCCCCTCGATAAACTGGCGGATGAACGGATCGACGGACTTTTCCAGTTCCTTCGACGTTCCGAGAAATACGGGCCTTCCCTTGTAGATCATCCCGATTCTATCGCCGACCATCTTCGCGCTTTTTATATCGTGCGTGACGACGATAAACGTGGTTTTCAGTTTCTGCTTCACCGATACGATCAGTTCGTTGATATTCGCGGTCATGATCGGATCGAGGCCGGTTGTCGGCTCGTCGAAAAGCACGATCTCCGGATCGGCGACTACTGCGCGCGCGAGCGCGACGCGTTTCATCATACCGCCGGACAGTTCCGCGGGCATCAGGTCTTCCGTATCGGGAAGCCCCACTATCTCGAGCGCATGCCTGACCTTCGCGACTTTATCGTCGTCGGACAGCTCGTGACGGATATGATCGAGCGAGAAAAGGATGTTCTGACCGACAGTAAGAGAATCAAAGAGCGCACCGCCCTGAAAAAGCATTCCGAAATGCTTCCGCATTTCCGTCCACTTTTTTTCATCGGCATAGGTCATATTCTCGCCCATCACCCAGACTTCGCCGTCGTCGGGCTCCATCAGGCCGATAATGATCTTAAGCGTCACGCTTTTACCGACACCGCTCTGGCCGATGATCACGAAAGTCTCGCCCTCGTAGATCGTCAGGTCAACCCCGTCGAGTACGGTCTTACCGCCGAGTTTTTTCTTGATCCCGTAGAGTTCGACAATCGGTTTCTTTGCTGTCTTTCCAGTCAATTCACGCCGCCTATTTGATATATGAGAAAATCGTACTTAAAACATAATCGATCAGAATCGCGAGAAAACTGCTCGTCACGACGGACTTGATAGTAGCGTTACCGACTCCTACCGCCCCGCCCGAGGTATAGAACCCGTAATAGGTGCTGACCGTCAGGAGAACGCCGCCCATAATGATCATCTTCGCGATCGATTCCCATACAAAACGCAGTTTCATGAACGCCTGCGCCCACATGACGTAAGTGTTAGTGTCTACTCCGTGAAGCGTGCCCAGCATGACCCATCCGCCGATCATGATCGCGATGATCGACATACTCCCGAGTATCGGAAGCGAGATCATCCCGGCGATCACGCGTGGCGTCACAAGATGCCCGATAGGATCGACTGAAAGCGTCCTTAACGCGTCGATCTGTTCGGTGACTTTCATCGTACCGATCTGCGCGGTGACCGACGAACAGACCCGGCTGACAAGGATCAGCGCGGCGAAAATCGGCCCGAGTTCGAGGACTGTCCCCACCGACAGGGCGCCGCTCATATACTGCGCCGTCCCCGCCATGATCAGCTCCATTGCGTTGCCGAGCTGCATCCCGAGGATCATCCCTACGCAGAAAGAAGTCGCGATAATGATCGGAATGGACAGCACCCCTATCGACCAAATATTCTTTATTATTTCCAAAGGATGACGGATATTCTGGGGGAAATGACGCACGGCCAGAATAAAAAAGGAGAAATAATGACCGAGTTCTACAAAAAAGGATTTCAGCTTCTCCAACATTCCTCCCTAGAAATTCCTCGACATTTCGTCCGCGACACGTTCCTGATCGCCGCGATGCTGTTCGAGGTTCATAAACTTCACGATTTCACCGTAGAACCCGAGCATTACCTTTCCGATAGGCCCGTTACGGTGCTTCAATATCAACAATTCAGCCTGGTTCTTTTCTTTCTGGAGCTCTTCTTCGCTCTTCTTGCCGGTGTAGTATTCGTCACGGTGAAGGAACGAGATCACGTCGGCGTCCTGTTCGATTGTACCGGAGTCTCTGAGGTCGGACAGCATCGGCGCCTTGTCCTCGCGTTTCTCCGAGGCGCGCGAGAGCTGGGAGAGCGCGACCACCGGTATCTGCAGTTCCTTCGCGAGGGCTTTCAGGCTCCGCGTGATATAGGACATTTCCTGCACCCTGTTGAACGACGGCTTGTTCGGGTCGCCCGCCGTGATGATCTGCAGGTGGTCGATAAATATTATTTTGACATCGTATTTCCTGAACGCGCGTCTCGCCTTCGAACGGAGCTCGTTCAACGGGATAGCCGGGGTATCGTCGATCAGGATTTTTGTTTTTTCGAGTTTTTTCGCGGCGGTCAGAAGGTCCTGGTGATCTTCCTTGGTGATCCTTCCGCTCCGTATCTTCTTGAGAGGGATACCCGATTCCGACGACAGCGACCTCAGGGTCAATTCCTGCGCGGACATTTCGAGCGAGAAGAAAAGTATCCCGTAATCGGGGTTTTTCTTGCCGATATTGAGGGCGATATTGAGCGCGAACGCCGTTTTACCCATACTCGGGCGGGCGGCGATCACGACAAGGTCGCTTTTCTGGAAACCGCTCGTCATTTCGTCGAACAGGTAGAACCCGGTCGGAATCCCTGTATACTCGCCTTGGTTCTTTCGGTTCTCGATAACATCGATCGCTTCGACTAAGGATTTCTTCAGGATAAGAAAGTCGGATTTTACTTTTCTGCTGCTCGCCTCGAAAACGGAGCTTTCCGCTTCGTCAAGCACCCTGTCCATCTCGGTCTGGTACTCGTACACATTGTCGACAATATTGGAACAGGTATTGATAAGATTTCTGAGGACGGACTTGTCCAAGACTATTTTCGCGTAGTAGGAAACATTGGTAGCGGACGGAACCTGCTCGACCAGACGGGAGAGATACGCGCTGCCGCCTATTCTTTCCAGTTCGGCGGTCGAATTGAGGTAATCCGAAACGCTGACTATATCGACCGGAATGCTTTTATCGCGTAATGATGCAACAGCCCTGAAGATGATCTGGTTCTTGATATCGAAGAAGTCTTCGTCGGTCAACAACTGAAGAACGGTATCGACAGCGTAACTGTTCATCATCATTGCGCCGAGACATGCGGATTCCGCCTCAAGGTTATGGGGAGGAACCCGCTTCAACAGGTCGTCGGACGACATAATTCCCTACCGGAACAACGTTTATTCTCTGACTACATTTACCTTTAACGCCGCGTTTACGCCTTCGTCCAGCTTCAGCTTGATCGAAAATTCACCCAGGGTCTTGATATGATCCATGGCGATTTTCTTCTTTTCGACCTCGTAGCCCTTTTCTTTCAGGGCGGCCGATATCTGGTTGCTGGTGACGGAACCGAAGAGTTTTTCTTCTTCGCCGGCTTTAGCCTTGATCTCGAGAGTGATCTGCTCCAGCTGCTCCTTGAGCTTCTCTGCGCCTTCGAACATTTCGGCGGCCTTCTTCGCGAGCTTTTCTCTCATCTTCTCGATCACTTCTTCCGTCTTACGGGTTGCAAGTTCCGCAAATCTCATCGGGAGAAGATAGTTTCTCGCATATCCGTCTCTGACGTTCTTTATATCTCCGGCCCTGCCGAGCCCCACCACATTTTCTAAAAGTATTACCTTCATGGAAGCCTCCGTTCGTTTTCCTTTTTTTTAACCGAATGTCTCGTGTTATAACCCATCCAAATATCGGATATCCCGATACCCATGAGAAATATCAGCGTAAAAACAAAAACCGGCCCGGAGATCAGGAAGAGAAAAAACAACCCGATCATTCCGAACATAAGAGAAAGCCCTTTCTTCCGCAAGCCGAAGAGGATAATCAATATCCCGTACATCACATACGGCATCGCGAAAAAAAGCGCGGCGTTCAGCATCCAAAACCCGATATCGCTCATCAAAGGAGTAATCTCGCCGGTCCAGAATGTCAAAGCGTACCCGGCACCCAGCAGGACAAATACCGCCATCATCGGGAAAATCTGAAGATGATCGAAGTTCCTGAAGTACCTGTACCAAAGCGAGTTTTTGTACTTTCCGCCCTCGATACCCGAGTAGTATGCCAGAAACAGCAGAAACACGAGTAACGCCGGATAGACGCTCCTGAAAAACCTGAGTACCCCGTACACATCGATGAACGCGTACCCTTCGAGCAATCCAGCGCCGTCCAGTACCACTGTGACCCACTGTTCCGCCTCGTACCAGATCGCCCCGGTGTAGGGGATATAATACAAAGCGAATATCATAAGCGCCGCTAAAAACGGGACCTGGTATACGAACCCGTCAAATTTTTTAAAAATTCCGATCCGCGCGATCCAGAGAGGCAGGAAGAGAAACAACGCGAGAACAATCCCGCCCGCCGGAAAAAGCACGGTAACACCGGCACAGATAACAGCCGCCGTCCACATGATCGCGGGAACTTTTATTACTCCCCGGAGCAGATATTTAGCCCCGGAGAATACCCCGAACGATAACAGCGCGGCTATCGCTATCCCGAACGAAAACTCCATTTACCTGTCGAGGAACGGAAGAAGCGCGATGATTCTCGACTTCTTGATCTCCTCAGAGACACGGCGCTGGTGTCTGGCGCAGTTGCCGTTAATGCGGCGGGGAACTATTTTTCCCGAAGGCATCACGAACTTACGCATGAGTTCGATATTCTTATAGTTGATATTCTTTTCGTCGATCTGCTTGGTGCAGAACTTACAGACTTTTTTGGTGTAGAAGAATTTCTTCTTGTCTCCGCCGCCGCCGCCGCTACCGCCGCCGCTTCTGCGGAAACTTCGTTCGGCTTCGACTTCGTCGACTTCTTCCCCGAACGGCGCATCGCCTAACGCGCCTCTGGACGGTTCGGCCTTTGCGGCAACAGGTTCGTCAGCCGCGACTTTATCCTCGGCGACGACTGCTGCGGGAACGATATTTTCCTTTTCAATGCCGTCTTTTTCGTTCATATCAGTAGCCATTGTTTACTCCTTTTTAGAATTGTGGGTCGTTCGAATCGTCGGTCATGTCAATCGGATCGGAATTGAAACTATCGTAATCCGCATCCGTATTGTCATAGAACTGAGCTGACGATTCCTGATAATTGCCCGATGCCGCCTTCGGGGCGCTTTCGTCCTTCGGACGGTAGTTGCCGCCCTGCCCTGACGTATTCGGGCCTAAGAACTCGACGCGGTCCGCGACGATTTCCACCGTGCTCCGCTTGGAGCCGTCCTGTGCCTGCCACGAACGCTGGTCGAGCCGTCCGTCGATACCGATCTGCTTTCCCTTCGCGAGATACTGCTGGCAGTTCTCGGCGGACTTGCCCCACACTACGACGTTAAAAAAGGACACGCTGTCCGAACCGTCGGGCTTGGGCATCCCGCCTACCGCGACACGGAAATTCGCTACGGATTTTCCGCTCTGGGTGTGCTTCAACTCGATTTCGCTGGCAACTCGACCGACCACTATTACGCGGTTGATATCCCAGGACATCCTATTCCTCCACTAAAATCATATACCGGATGATGTCTTCATCCAGCTTGAAGATTCTCTCGATTTCGGGAAGAGACTCGATGCGGGCGTCGGCCTTGATAAAGTAGTAAAATGCCCGGTGAAATTTCTCGCGTTTTTTGCGGATTTCATAGGCAAGATCGCGTACACCCGACTTCTCCTCCTTCAGGATAGAAGACTTGTTTTTCTCAAGGTTTTCCTTGATACGGGTCAACGCATGTTCGGTGGGTTCGCCTTCTCTCAAGAGAAAAGCGATTTCATACTTCCTATTCACATATTCCTCCTTATGGTCTATGTCTGCATTTGTCTCAATGCAGAAAGGATTCATTATTTTATCAGAAGTTTACGGAATTGTCAAATTCAGACGGGGCTTATATTAAAACCTATACCAGTACGATTTTACCGTTTCCGGGAACGGTCTTCCCGATCACGCGGTTTTCCGCGCCCTTTTTCCTGAGGAATCCGGAGATTTCTTGTTCCTTCGACGAGTCGCAGATCAGGCCCATGCCGATTCCCATATTGAACACCTTATACGATTCGTCCTTGGCGATGCCGCCCTGTTCCACGATAAACTTCATCTCCGCCGGTGTTTCCCATGACGCAGTGTCGATCCTCGCATCGAGATTTCCGGGGAGCGCGCGGTTCAGGTTGCCGGGGATGCCGCCGCCCGTGATATGCGCTATCCCTCTGACAGCGCCGGGGAACTCGTCGAGCATTTCCGCGAGGATATGGCAATAGAGCTTAGTCGGGGTCAGGAGTTTCTTCCCGAGTTCTCCGAATCCGTAGTCCTTTCGAAGGTCGAGCTTCGCCGTTTCGACTACTTTTCTAACGAGCGAGAACCCGTTGGAATGGAATCCAGACGAGAGAAGCCCGATCACGCTGTCGCCCTCACGGACGTTTTTCGAGTCGAGCATCCGGGAGCGTTCGACGACGCCGACCGTAAATCCGGCGAGGTCGAAATCGCCCGGCGGGTACATCCCCGGAAGCTCCGCGGTTTCGCCGCCGATCATCGCCACTCCGCATTCACGGCACGCCCGGGCCATACTGTCTATCAGATCGAGATATTGCTTTTCGTCCAGCTTTCCGACCGCGATGTAGTCGATGAAGAATAACGGTTTCGCGCCCGCGCAGATCACATCGTCCGCGTTCATCGCGAGAAGGTCGAAACCCATCCCGGAGTAGTCTTCGAGCTCGCGCGCGAGGAGAATTTTCGTCCCGACACCGTCGGTGGACGACACAAGCACTGGCTCTTTATATCCGGCAGGCACCGCGAAACATGCACCGAAACCGCCCACGCCGCTCAAGACACCGGGCGTATAAGTCGATTTCGCGGCTTTTTTTACCGCGCCGATCAGCCCGTCGGCCTTGTCGATATCCACTCCCGCGCTTCTATAATCCATTTTCAACTCCGAAGTATTTCTCGATAATTTCGTCCGTTTCTTTTAACCATTGTACACGTTCGCTCTCGCCGCTCGTGACCACGACCCGGAACATCTTCCGGTAAAAACTCTTCACCCCGCAGAAATCGAAGATACACTCTTTCCAGATCAGTTCCAACGGGTCGCCGAAGACTTTATCCTCGCGCTCGGGACTGGTATTCGATGTGTTGAGGACAATCGCGGTATGCGCCTTGAGAAGCCCGGACGGTACCCCTTCGCCGCCGTCGCCTTCTTCGAACTCGTAGGCAATCCCCGGCCGGAGTACCCTGTCCACCCAGCCTTTCAGGATGGCGGGGGGCTGACCCCACCAGTTGGGATGCACGATCACTATCCCGTCCGAATCGGCGAGTTCCCGGCAATACTCGAGTATCTCGGGAGCTACTTGTCCGTCGGCGGGGATTTCTTCGTAACGGATCAGCGGATCGAATTTTTCACGGTAGAGGTCGTGGAAGTACACCTGATGCCCGATTTGTTCCAACTTGCGGCGGACGGTTTCCGCTACCGCGAAATTGAAGCTTGATGTATTCGGATGCGCGACGATCAACGATATTTTCATGAATCACCTCACTGCGGAGGAGCGACCCGTCCGACACGTTCCTTCCGGAGGTCTTCGTCCATATGGCAATGCTTGTATTTTTTACCGCTTCCGCACCAGCACGGTTCGTTTCGGCCGGGCTTCTCGGTCTTCCTGACCGGCGCGGGTTTCGAATGCCCCATCGCGGCGGCCGCGTTCTGTTGGCTCGCGCTTCCGCTCGACACGCTGTCGAACTGCCCGTACTCGCTGTGCACGGTCTGAGTGCGGGTGGGAATCGCCTCGAAATCGTCTTCCTTGGTTTCAAAATTGGACTGAATCTGGAGACGCGACATCAGGGACATCCCCTCGTTTTTGAACCGTTCGCGCATTTCGAGGAACATATGGGACGACTCGACCTTGTATTCCACAATCGGGTTTTTCTGCGCGTAGCCGGTGAGGCCTATGCCTTCCTGTAATGCGTCTATGTTGCGGAGATGTTCTTTCCACTTGGTATCGAGAGTATTCAGCATCACGTACTTGAATCCCTCGGCGCGGATGTTGTCGGGAATACCCTCGAGGCGTTCCCATGTCATCCCCTTGATCGTCTTGTGGAGCATCTCACGCGCTTCGTCGCCGGTCATATCGGAAAGATTGAGGTTCGGATCGTGATAGAAATTCACACGGAACCACCTGCCCAATTCATCCATATCCCACGTGTCGGGATGATTAGGATTGCTGGCGGTCGAGACAAAACTTTCGACGACGTCGTCGATAATCTCGTCGATGATGCCGAGATTGTTATGGATATCGAGTATCCTGTCGCGGATACCGTAGATATAAGTACGCTGTTCGTTCATGACGTTATCGTATTCGAGAAGGTTCTTCCGGATTTCAAAGTTGCGGTTTTCCACTCGCTTCTGGGCGCGTTCGATAGCGCGGCTGATCATCTTGCTCTGGATTTCCTCTTCCTCGCTGAAACCGAAACGGGTCATAAGCCCAATCTGCCTGTCCATCCCGAAAAGGCGCATGAGGTCGTCCTCGAGCGAAACATAGAACTGGGATTCACCCGGGTCGCCCTGACGTCCCGAACGGCCTCTGAGCTGGTTGTCGATACGGCGAGCCTCGTGACGCTCGCTGCCGATCACCGTCAAACCGCCCACTTCGACCACACCCGCGCCGAGCTTGATGTCGGTACCGCGTCCGGCCATGTTCGTCGCGATAGTCACCGCCCCGGGAAGTCCGGCGTCCTTGATAATATCCGCTTCCCTTTCGTGGTACTTCGCGTTCAGGATGTTATGACGGATATTCTTGCGTTTGAGGAACATCGAGAGCTTCTCGGACTTCTCGACCGAGACCGTACCCACAAGAATAGGCTGGCCCTTTTTGTGGCGTTCTTCGATATCGCGGACAATCGCGTTAAACTTCGCCTTCTCGTTGATATAGATTTTATCGGCCCCGTCGAGACGCGTGACATTCACGTTAGTCGGGATGACCGACACGTCGAGTTTATAGATAGAATAGAATTCGGTCGCTTCGGTTTCGGCGGTACCTGTCATACCGGCGAGTTTCGTATACATCCTGAAATAGTTCTGGAAAGTGATAGTCGCGAGAGTCTGAAACTCACGCTTAATCTCGAGACGTTCCTTCGCTTCGATAGCCTGGTGGAGTCCGTCGGACCAGCGTCTGCCGGGCATCTTACGCCCGGTAAATTCGTCCACGATCACCACTTCGCCGTTCTCGACCACATACTCCACGTCGTTTTGGTACAGCTTATGCGCCCGCACCGCCTGGTTCAGGTGATGCACGAGCTTGCTGTTCTTCGGCGAGAAGATGTCGGTGATACCGAGAAGTTTTTCAGCCTTCTGCAATCCCATTTCCGTCACCACGACTGTCTTGTCCTTTTCATCGACAACATAATCGCCCGTGCCCTCGATAGGTTCTTTCTTTTCATTTATCTCGGCCTCGGTGAGGCGGGGTACAATTTTATCGACCTTATAGTATAAATCGGTGGCTTCGTCGCTCGGGCCGGAAATGATCAGCGGTGTGCGGGCTTCGTCGATCAGGATCGAGTCGACCTCGTCCACGATGGCATAGTTGTGCTTGCGCTGGACTTTCTGCTGAGGCTGGAACACCATGTTGTCGCGGAGATAGTCGAAACCGAACTCGTTGTTCGTCCCGTAGGTGATATCGCATTCGTAAGCCTGCTTCCGCGTACATTCGACCGTCATCATCTTGTATTGCGTGACGTCTTCCCATTCGACCCGGTATGATTTCTCGTGATTGATGATCCCCACGGTCAGTTCGAGGAAACGGTAGATCGGCGCCATCCACTGGGCGTCGCGTTTCGCGAGGTAGTCGTTGACCGTCACGAGATGCACCCCCAGCCCGGAGAGGGCGTTCAGGTAAATCGCGAGGGTAGCGACAAGGGTCTTACCTTCACCGGTCTTCATTTCGGAGATGACACCCCGGTGCAGAACGACACCCCCCATCATCTGGACGTCGAAATGGCGCATCTTGAGGGTGCGTTGGGAGACCTCTCGGACTACCGCGAAGGCTTCTGGGAGAATATCGTCGAGCGTCTTGCCCCCGGCGAGAAGCTCTTTGAACTCACGGGTCTTATTCCGCAATTCGTCGTTGTTGAGCGCGGAGATCGCGGGTTCGAATTCGTTTATTTTTTCAACAAGCGGTAATAATTTTTTAACATCGCGCTGCTGCTTAGTGCCGAAAACCAGCTCGAAGATTTTAGTAAAAAGACTCATTGTTATCCCCTATGATTTATTAAACAATAGGATAGCATGAATTTGCCATAAAATAAAGTTTTAGAGCGAATCCCGTAAACCGATTGCTTGTTTTTTTCGATATTTCAGGTTATAATAATCAAAATTTTACCGGAGAGTCAAATGAGGAAAGCCTTACTCATCGTATTTCTTTTATCGATTTCCGCCGCGTTTTTCGCGCAGAGCAAACTTCCCCTCGACAAGACCCTGCTGAACAGTCTCGTATCCACCACCCTTCTGAATTTCGACCAGTCGGTTAAAATAAAGAATTTTACCAACTTCCACGCCACTTGCGCCAAGGAGTTCCAGAAGAACTATTCGCCCGCGAAGCTGAAGGAAATATTCGAGAAGTTCATCCAGAACAATATCGATATCAGCAGTATCCGTTCTTCATACCCGCTCTTCACTTCCATCCCCGTGATCGACGAGTTCGGCGATATGATCGTCGAGGGTTTCTACGTCCTCGAATCGAGCGTCCCGAACCTGATCCAGTTTACCATCGAGTTCCGGATCGAGGATTCGCAGTGGAAACCGCTTTCGTTCAAGCTCCAGACCTTCTATAAGGAGAAACTTCCGACTACCCATGTGATTATCGGGAATATCAATAAAACGATGGTTTCGTTACAGCAGGCGATCAGGACGACGAATTTCGCGTCGTTCCTCGCGAAATCTTCCACGCCGCTCCAGCAGAAACTTACTCCCGCGAAACTTCTCGATATCTTCAAGGACTTCATCGCGAAAAAAATAGACGTCTCGAAGGTCACTAACTATCACCCTATCTTCGATCAGATGCCCGTTATCGACGCCGCAGGCGACCTAGTCCTTCGCGGTAAGTATTTCCTTGACAACCCGCCGCAGACCATCGAATTCAAGCTCGATTTCCGCGAGGAAAAGGCCGAATGGCGGATTATCTATATCAACGTCGACGTGAAGTAAAAGTCCGATTCAGCATTCATTGCCGTATAGATATCAATTTGTGCCGGTGACCAAATAGATTGGGACAACGGGTGCGATAGGCGAAATCCGTGCAGACTTACGGAAGCGCGGAAGAAGCAATCTCTGTATCGACTGCTTCTTCTTACTCCTGAAAATAACATAAGATGCGATCTCCGGCATCGTCATCCCGAAGAGCGATTCCGCCGGTAAAAGGGTTTCTTTACGGAAGGATCGTGTTCGTATCGAGCATCCCGGCATTGGAACCGTAATCCAGTACCATCTGCTGCTGCATCATCTCAATAAATTCTTTGACTCCTAGATACTTAATCCAGCTAAAGGTCACAAGAATTGAAAATTCTTCCTGTTCGTTTGAGCTTATTATTGCCTCCTGAACCCTTTGTGCATCGGCAAATAAAGTCTGAGCTTTTTCACCATAAGCCTTTGCTAATTGTTCATTTTCATCACCAGATTCTTTGGTTTTTAGAAAAGCAAGAATATAACCGTCGACGGTATCGTCCAGTTCGCTGACCCATTTCTTCCAGTCGGAAGAACCGCAGGAACCGAGATAAACAAGCGCGGTCAGAACGAACACGACGCTTAAAACTTTCTTGAGCATTTTTCCTCCTAAAGCCTTATATTATTATTTTGGTGATGCAAAAATCTACTTGTTCGACCCCGCTTCCTTGATCGCGTCGATAAGCGGATTGTTCGTAGGGTTGCCCATCGGCCCGCCCATCAGTCCGCCGAACAGCTTCATGATCATATTGCCCTTCGCCGTGACCAATTGTCCCTTTATCCCGGCGACAGCTTCGTCAAGCTCTTTCTGCTCTTCAATCTTCAGCGAGGCGCGTTTTTCCATGAGCTTCGCGTCCAATACCTTCATCTCGGACTCGAGCTCGCCCAAAGCCTTATCGAGCGATTTGTCCATCGGAGCGGCCTTCTCGAGAATGGCGCAATAACGTTTCGCGAGATTGTCATATTCCGTGATCCACGACTTCCATTCGGGCTGGGGCGTCCCGCAGGCGGTAAGGATTATCGACGCTGTAATAACGGTAAAAAAGTATTTCATTCCTTTCATCTTTTTCCTCGCTATTGATTTTTATACTTCATTAGTTCCTGATATAACGGGTCCTGGATAGAATTTTCCAGCCTTTTTATCTGGAAAGCTATCTCTTCGTCAAAAGCCTTTTTATCTTTCGGATTGAGTTTCGGGCTGAGTTCTTTGGCCTTCTTCAGCATCTTGCCGATCCGGATGATAATCTCGTCGATCTTATCCGCGGCGTCCGAGTCGCCGACATTGGCGAGTTCGTTATACTGCACTATCTGTGAGATTTCGGCGTCGAGCTCGTAAAGGATCTGCTTTTTTTCACCGGTGATGTTCGAACAAGCCGATGCGGCGAAAAAAACGGCGAGCAATACGCTGAAGAGGAATAAGCGTTTCGTATCCATATCCTAACCGCCGGAGAGCTTTCTTTTGACTATCTGCCGGGAGTTCTCGAAAACCCGGTCGATCTCCATAGGGGTCAGTCCGCAGCCGATCAGCACCTTTTCCGCGAAGGCCTCGTCGATAAAATCTCCCGGCCTGTGGGAATCGGTGTCGATCACAAGCGAAGCCCCGGCGGCAAGCGCGGTTTTCGCGACATGACCGTTGGAGAGGCTATGCCCCGACTTGGACGTGATCTCGAGATACACGCCGTTCTTGGCGGCAAGCTCCGCTTCCTCGGGAAGTATCAGGCCCGGATGCGCTAGGATATCTACTTTCGCCTCGATCGCAGCGCAGTTCGTCCCCGGGCGTACCGGTTCGACTATCGTCTCGCCGTGAACGACTACGATCTTAGCGCCGTGGGCGCGCGCGTACTGCGTCAGTTCGGCGATCTCCTCGGGCATGACATGTGTCAGTTCCACGCCCGGCAGGACCGTGATATCCGATTCCGCCCTCGCCATCGCGTCGGAAAACTGGACGATCTGACGACAGAGCATGTCGATATTCGACGCGTCCGCGTGGTCGGTGATCGCTATCGCCTCGTATCCCTTCATAAACGCCCTGCGGATGTGTTCGGCGGGAATCAGTTCCCCGTCGCTCCAAAGGGTGTGCGTGTGTAAATCTATCATATTATCCTCGCCCAATATTTTACCAGAAAACGGAATAATACTCAAAGAATGACCGTCTAATTTGAGCGGAAGGGAAAAATAAGCTATAATATCCCACTTTAACAGAAGAGGCATCTATGTTTCGTGTTACCGCTCTTATTCTCCTTCTCACGGTCTCGTCCGCCATGGCATTCGAGTACCATCACGCCGAGGACCCGAAGTCTTATGTCACCCGGCTCCGTTTCAACTATAACTTCACCTACCAAAAGACCGAGATCGAGGCGAAGATTTCCCAGACCGTGGCGTTCGGAACTATCCTCGGGTGGGAGATCGGGTTTATGGGAAGCATCACCATCTTCATCCATCCCACAGACAGTTTCTGGGGGGCGTATCCGGTGGACAACCTGATCGGTTATGTGGGGCTGTATATCGAGAAGACGAACTTCTTCGATCCGAACCTGAACCTTCTGCTTTACCCTATCTCCCACGAGTCCACCCACCTTGTGGACGGATACGACAGGGGCGATATCGCGACCGACAAGGTCTTCGACTCCAACGAGTATCTCGGGTTCGATATCACCTACAAACTCTGTTCGGCGGCGCTGACATCGGGGATGCTGTTCTACATCTACCCGCCGAATAAAACGCTCGACCAAATGGCGAGGCCGCTCCTGTTCCGTTGGCATCTCGCGGCGGACTATACCCTTCCTCTCGACGGCGTCACGTCGCTGATCGCGGCGATGGATTTCGCGCTGTTCTACGAGAACCGCTGGCATCCCGCGTTCAATATCGGGGTCGGAGCGGATTTCGGAAAGCTCCACCTGCTCCTTCATTACGAGTACCAGTACGGGCTCGGGCAGGACTTCCGCGACCTCCAGCAGCGTTTCGGACTGCAAATGCTTGTTTATTAAAGAGGCTGAAATAGAGTGCAGTATTTCCCTGTCACCGCGATACCGCGCCTCAATAACTTTTTGAAGCGCGGTAGAAGCAGCCGGTAGAAGATTATTAAAAAGTTCGAGACAACAATAAAGAGGCTGAAATGAAAAAGACCGTCGTTATTTCTTTATTCCTGACTATCGGATGTATCGCAAACAGCTATGCGAAAATCTGGGGCGATATCTGGGCGGGCGCGCAATTGAACTATCCCGCGCTCGGAGCGGTCTCCCCGCCTATCGCAAGGCTCCAGCTCCATACCGAATTGAGCCTGCCGGTCACCAATCTCTTTTTAAAATTCCGTCTCAATGCTTCTTACGGGACACAGTTTTTCGGCACGACGCCGGTTTACGCGCCGGTCAATAACGTCATCGTCTCGAACTACAACTTCAGCATCGACGAATCGTATATCTACTACCAGGACTCTGTGATTGGGTTTTACCTCGGCAATATCGACCTTCAGGACTACGAGTCGGACGGCGGCGGATTTTTTAATTTCCGTTTCTGCGGCGGGGAGTTCGACGGCTTCTTCTCGTCACACTTCCTCAGGATGCTCGGCAACACCGGGCTCGACCATATCTATTACCCGACCATTCCCGCGATGATCCTGAA